>Ga0187783_10000333_pt1 | contig 34607 bp, 31 predicted proteins | sample 1015_SJ02_MP02_2_FD_132471 | JGI IMG/M metagenome (GOLD analysis project Ga0187783, IMG submission 132471) | Tropical peat soil microbial communities from peatlands in Department of Meta, Colombia - 1015_SJ02_MP02_20_MG | ecosystem: Environmental > Terrestrial > Soil > Wetlands > Peat | place... | reverse complement strand
TTGCGAGTCGCAGCCGTCGCATTAACCGGGCCGGGCAAGAAGTTTGTGCAGGCTGCGCCGACATTCGAAACTGCAGAGCGCTACGCCAAACTGGCTGGCGCAGAAGTGATCTTCGTGCCTCTCGATCAGGCATTTGCGCACGATCTCGGCAACATGCTGGCCCGCATCGACGCGGCTACGCCGCTCGTCTATCTCTGCAACCCCAATAACCCGACCGCCAGCATCACGCCCCGCGAATCGATCGAAGCATTCCTTGCCAAGCTGCCTCCAACCACGACCGTTTTGATCGATGAGGCGTATCACCACTTCGCCCTGCAAACCCCGGGGTACGCCTCGTTTCTGGATCATCCGATCGAGGACGATCGTCTCATTGTCTCGCGCACCTTTTCCAAGGTGTATGGGCTCGCCGGGATGCGACTAGGATATGCCATCGCAAAACCGAGTTTGATTTCCCGACTCCGTCCCCAAATAACCCCCATCAATGTCAACGCAGCGGTCCTTCGTGCTGCCCTTGCGGCGCTGGATGACACGGCGAGTGTCCAGGAATATGTGACGAAAAATGCTGCGAATCGCCAGGAGTTTTTCAACCAGGCCGGCGCTAGAGGGCTGAAACCGATCAACTCGTCGACGAATTTCCTGATGGTGGACGTGCAGCGTCCTGCCCAACAGATGATTGAGCATTTTCGGAAGAACCAAGTCTGGATTGGACGCCAGTTTCCTCCACTCGAAACCTACATTCGCGTTTCCCTGGGGAAAGCAGAGGAGATGAGGGAGTTTTGGCGAGTCTACGATCTCGCGGGTGCGAGGGTGAGTTGATCCAGGCCGCGTGACAGCCTGCGCTAAAAGTCCCGCTACTTTCCCCTAGTCGTCTGGTTAGCGGTCGAAGGAGAAAGCGTCGCTGGCCCAAGAGTTGGCGATCGAGGTGCCGCACTCCGGAAAGATCACAGGCGACGCACCCCTACCGATAGAACGCGGCGATCGAGGCCACCACCAAGGACTGCTGTTGGTCAGTCAGCTCCGGGAAAATGGGCAGCGCCAAGACTTCGTCACTCGCCGCTTCAGATTCGGGCAGACTTCTAGGTTTGTAGCCGAGGTAGGCAAATGCCGGTTGAAGGTGCAAAGGCCTTGGATAGTAGATTTCGCTCGGAACCCCGCGTTCGCGCAAGAAAGCTCTTAGATCATCGCGACGGGGAACCCGGACCACGTACTGGTTATAAACATGCGTGCATTTTGTTGCTACTCGAGGCAGGCGGACGATGCTTGTAAGCCCACGGTCTTCGAAGAGCCCGGCGTAGCGTCTGGCTTTGTCGATTCGTTTCGCCGCCCAGGATTCAAGGTGCCGGAGCTTGACGCGGAGTACTGCCGCCTGGAGAGCATCCAGCCGGCTGTTCATTCCGATCAGCTCATATTCATACTTGGTTCGGCCACCGTGGAGGTGCAACACGCGAAGTCGATCCGCTAGGTTCTCGTCGTCTGTGGTCAGCATGCCTCCATCGCCGGCTCCTCCGAGGTTTTTGGAAGGGAAAAAACTGAAGCATCCGCATTGACCGATCGTTCCTAGGAACCGGCCCGCATAGGTCGCGCCAATTGCTTGGGCGGCGTCCTCGACCACCGGGACAGAGCCGCGCTTTGCGATGGCGGTAATCGCATCCATATCGGCGGCCATGCCGAACAGGTGAACCGGGATGATGGCCCGGGTTTTTGAGGTGATGGCAGCTTGCAATTGTGCGGGGTCGAGGTTGTACGTGGCCGGATGGATGTCGGCAAATATGGGCCGTGCTTGGAGCCGCGCGATTGCGCCCGCGGTGGCCACAAAGGTGAAAGGGGTTGTAATCACCTCATCGCCCTGACCAACTTCGAGAGCCATCAAAGCCAGAAGCAGCGCGTCAGAACCGGAGGCGCACGCGATGCCAAAGCGCGAGCCGCAATAATCTGCGATCTCTTCCTCAAGACTCTCGACCTCAGGACCAAGAATGAATTGCCCCGACTCCATTACGCGCGCGATTGCGGCATCAATTTCCGGCTTAATCGCGCGATATTGGGCTTTCAGGTCAACAAAAGGAAAAAAGTTTGTGGAGACGCTTGTATCGATGTTAACCACCTTCGTTTGCGTGCTCTGTAATGGGTTTGCCTTTAGCATACCCTCCCTGGGTCAGGTTTGTGGACTCGTGATTTCATAGTCAAACGCCTGTAAAATGGCGATGAGGCAGCTGGCCAAAGCATCTCCCATGCGGTCAGCGCCATCGTAATCAGAGGCTGTCGACCCCGTTGGCAGGGAGACGATTCTGCCTTTTACATCCAGCTCCGTTCCCCCAGGGTGCAGTTCTCTAGGGCGCACCTCGTACGCTCGGACACCATGGAAGGGCGGGCAGAGTCTCCCGGAAAGAGTCCTAGTTGCTTGACTTTGCAGCGCTTACTTTCGCTTCGGGACGAGTCATGCGCAATCTCGGGACTGCCTCACCGTGCCGAACGATGCTGCCCACGGGAGTGGCGAAATCCGTGTTGGCGGCGTCGGTATCGACTCGCACCGGTATCGATGTTCTTTCTTGTAGCCGGCTAAGTGCTCCACCTCCATTGCGGGTGAGAGATGATAATATCTGCTTTGGTTGGAGGAATCAGGATGAAAGTTCGTTTCATGCTCTTAGGGCTCAGCCTGGTGTTCAACGCATTGGCGTGGGCGCAAGGCGGAAAATCTGTAGATGCAGCCACTTTCCCGGGAGCGGATTGCGGAGCAAAGATTAACGCTGCGGATGCCGCGCTAGGTGCGAACCCGGGCGAAATCGTAGTAACAACTGACTGCGGTACCTCCAAGTGGACTCCGGTGGTGATCTCGCACAATAATCATGCTCTCGTGTTTCACACAGAAGGGCCGTATTCCATCACGATGATCACTCTCTCGGGAAACTCTGATGCACTTACGGGCCCGGCAACCCTGAAGCAAGTAGCCGACGGCAACAAACATGAAAATGCCGTTGTGATCAAGGGAAACGACAATCGGGTCGAGAACATTACGTGTGACGGATCGACGTCGCACGGCGTACCTCCGAATGGATACATGGACGGTTGTTTTCAGGTCTTTGGCAACCGGAACTCCATTTTGCACAACACAGTAGATGCGAGTCAGGGAGATGGCATCACCATAGCTGGAACTGGCGCGAATGGTGTCTGTTCTTCAACTGCAAATGACAATGTTATCCAAGGCAATAAAATTCATAACACAAATATCGCCAAGCCATCTTCCGGAATTGTGGCGGGAAACAACAATAGCGCGGCCGGCCCTTGCATCAACAACACGCTGATCAAAGACAATGAAATTTCCTCTACTAGCGGAAATTGCATTTATGTTACTGGCGATATCGCAACAGCGAAACTGCCGAGCGATGGAACGCAGATTGACAACACGCAAATCAGGCATAACACCGTTACCGACTGTGGCGATTCCCCGATTGAAGCTTCCGATATGGCGCTCCACACATTAATTCAGGGTAATGATGTCGACTGCCACAGAAATGCATGCATTCTCACGAGAGATGCGATCGGCACTGAGATTTTCAAGAATACTGTCAAAATGGAACCTTCCGCCCTTCAATTCGGCATTTCCGTCGGTCCTCAAGTCTTTCAGCCGTCGAGTTTGGATACACAGGCAGTCGTCTCAGAAAACACTATCAGTGGATTTTTTCCTCATGCAGCCATCAGCGTAACGCAAAATGGAGCCAAGGTTACCAACAACGATATTGAAGAGACCTACCGCTCCGTAGGGGCGGATGGCTCTGGCCTCGGTGGTGTGGGGATTGCCTGCAACGGCCCAGGTGTCAGCTGCTCCATTTCTGGCAACCAAATCAAACACGTTCTGGTCGGCATCGACTTCAACCCAGGAGCTATTCCCCGAAGCGCAATCAAGTTGGAAGCCCGTGGGAACCAGATAAGCCAGGTCGGAACCGGGATCAATCTCTATCAGTTAAGATGCTCGAATTGCACCTTCGACAATAACACTTTTACTCAGGTGCGTAGCGTGGCGATCCAGGACAACGGTTCCAATGCGAACGGAACAGGGACTTCTTCGGCAGCAGGCAATAAGTTCGACCTAGCGGGATGGGCTGGGGCAGCTCCGAAGACAACGGTTCGGAATCTACCCGACTATCGTCACTAGAACGAACGGACAGGGGGCCATTGCGCAGGGCTTTCTTTTCCGCGAGAATGGGCCGTTTGCTTGAAAATGGCGTTGCTCTCCGCCGAGAAGCGCGGTCAGGATGCAATGCTTACGATTGTCGAGCTCAGAACTCCACAGGTCTCTGGCATCCGCCAAACCACCGGTGTGTTAAACTGCAACACTCAATTAAATCTGCCCCCACAGGAGAACACACGATGACAAGAAAGAGCGTATGGATTGTGCTAGGCGCGGTGTTGTTCTGGGTTAGCCTAACGATAGCTCAGGAACCGGTTCACAACATAGATGCGCAAAAGCACCCTAATCTGAGGCAAGCCCAGAACCAAATCGTTAGCGCGTATCACTACATTGACGCAGCTCAGAAAGACAACGACTGGGACATGGAGGGACACGCAGCCAAGGCAAAAACTCTTTTAGTACAAGCAAGTAACGAGCTGAAGGAGGCCGCGGAGATCGCCAACAAGGGACACAAATAGTCAGGGGACACCCCGGCCCAATTCACTGGATAGTTCTAACTCAACAATTGCCCGGATTCAATCCTTGTGAGGAGGGGAACCGCCCGATCCTCCTTCGTGAGAAAGATCCCAGTGCTCTAAGAGTAGCCACCATGACCGAGGGCATTGACGACTCCAGCCGCGAAGGACCCCGGTTCCAGGGAAAACCTGTCTCTCTTCCGGGTGAGGAGTTGAGGAACCTAGATCGGATTGCAGGCAACCTGCGGTTGCCGTTTTCAAGCTTTGCCCCTGCCCCCGGTTATGGTCGCGCTCGTGCGGCCTGACAACCACCGCCCCATCAAAGGGTAGGCAATCTCATTTTAGTCGTCATCGGGGTCTGTCGGCGGGGTGGTGTCATTGAGGAAATGATCCGCACCCAGCGGCGCGGCAATGGTGTAAAACGTGAGGGGGGTCTGGTTGAAATTGAAGCAGTCAGAAAGATCGTCGGCAAGCGCATCGGCATAGCCCAAGGACCCCAAGCCGTAGGCCTCCTCGATGAATTTCAGAATGCTGCCAAAATCGTGATTCACGTGAGAAATGTAGCCCGGCTTTGCGTACGGCGAGATGACGATCAGCGGCACACGAAGACCATAGACGTAACCGCATCCCCATTCCGAGCAGTTGACCCGCACCTGCGGCGGGGCAACGTGGTCGTACCACCCACCCCAATCGTCCCAGGTAACGAATATTACGGTATTCGCCCAATACGAGCTCTTGCCGATGGCGTTCACGATGGATGCGACCCAGGAAGGGCCGCCTCTGTTACGAGTGTTTCCCGCGTGGTCTGAGTTCGCCCCTCGAGGAATGACCCAGCTAACGTTTTGCAGTTGGTCATGGGCGATGTCGGTGAGGACTTGAGTCTCGTTGAGAATGACGTCGTGAATCCAGTCGGCACCCGTGCAGGTCAAACCACCGGCTTGGGATTGAGGCACACAGATGTGATGAATAGCGTTGGGGCCAGTCCAAATGGAACTGGCGGACGGTGTGTAATAACGCCACGAAATGCCCTTGGCGTCGAGTTCGTCGGAGAGTGTAGGGTGTTCAAAACAGGGATACATCGAACAGAACTCGTTGCCGCTGGGATCGATGAGGGCCACCCGCGATCCAGCCGGCGCGATACAGCCGGCGCCCCCCACGGGATTCTCGGCCGCGAACAGGGGGCTGGTGGCTGTAGGCGCAGAGGTGCCGGAGATGAGGAACTGATGAGCGGGAAAACTGGGCCCCTGATTGGTTTGAAACATGCGGTCCCCGAACGCGTAGTGCTCCGCCATCTGGAAATAGGGTGCCGCCTCGGAGGCTTGTACGTACATGAACTGGGGGTTAGGAGGTGGGCACTTTGTAGCACCCGAGGAGCAGTAGATCTTGACCTGATTGGCTCCGTCCATTTTGCCGTTATCGTAGATTTGCAAGAACGCGGAATGCTCGTGGTCAAGGTCGTAATCGATGCCCAGCGAGGTGGGGGTGAGTTGGATCGTCTGGCCGGAGGAATTGACCCCGCTGCTGGCGATATCGGCGCCCTTTGCGATCAGCGCCGGATCATGAAAGAGATTGTCTGGCGTCCGATTCTCCTGGACGATCACCACGACGTGCTGGATTTTTCCCGCGGCCGGCGGATCGATGGCAGTCGAGTCAGGCTGCAAGTTTTGTCGCGATAGCATGACCGGAGAGTCGGGAAAAGTGAGAGTAAAGCTGCAGCCGCCGCAGCCGTTCAGTCCAAGAAGAAGCACAGAAGTCACGAGTAACAAGAGAAACGCTATGATGGGGACGGCCGCGCGCATAATGGAAAAGGCAGGGAGATCGATCCCCCATTTCACTAGGATGGTGGAACCTCGCTGCAGGATTTCCGATCGCTCAGGTTTCTCCCATTGCCAAGGACGGCACCATGCGGGCTGCGGTTCAAGCTCTGCCCTGAACAGCCGTCGAACACTCCTCTCGGATCGTGAGCCACCGGCATGGGAAGCTTGGTCTTCCGCGTTTCATGAGCCATGCGGCCAGTCACGATGATCTGGCTGATGTTGCTATAATCTAGCGATGGCCAAGGATTCAGTCATCCGTTCGGTCTATCAGTCACTACCACCCCAGGGACAAATGCTCGCGAGGCAGGCACGAAGCATCGCGAATGAGTCCAGAGACGTGGTCCGTTCCATATTCAGCCAACGTCTGAAGCAAAATATCTTCGGGGATATGGCTCCCATGGTCCCCCCCCTGTATTTGATGAGAGATGGAGCCAGAGACTATGTGGAGTTCAAGCAGAACGGCTTGGATGCCTTTCGGAGGATGTTGGATTTCGGTCTTAAGCCCACAGACCGGATTTTGGACATTGGAAGCGGCATCGGACGCAAGACACTTCCCCTTCTCGATTTCTTGGTCGGTGGGTCTTATGAAGGTATCGATCCGATTGCAAGCCACGTAAAATGGTGCTTGGAGAGAATTACACCCAAGTATCCAACTTTTCGATTCCAGAAAATTGACGTTTGGGGGAAACTCTATAACCCAAAAGGATCCATTAAGCCGTCGGAATACATTTTCCCTTTTCGTGGCGGGGAGTTTGATTTCGTTATTGTGGGATCGGTCTTCACTCACATGTTCAGCACTGACATGCAACATTATGTCGATGAAATTGCACGAGTGCTCAAAACAGGTGGAAAGGGGTTGATCACATTCTTTCTTCTTAACCACGAAAGCGAATCGCTCATCGCTGAAGGGAAATCAACTCTGAATATGATCTACGAGTACGAAAATCACTCCAAGGCTTGCGATCCTAATGGCCTAGAAACGGCGGTTGGACACCAAGAGCATTTTGTACTGGAAACGTTCGAGCGTCGAGGCATTAAGGCTGACATCGCTGAGCGTGGATCGTGGTGCGGTAGAGCAGCCAATTACTATCAAGACATCATCAGGATCACACATTAAGTTACGGAACGGTTACGGAGTTCGTGATTGGCCGTTCCAGCGGCCTGGTTGACCTTCACAACGTCCGCCATCGCCAACCTGCCCAGCTTACGATCCGCGCTTGCAGGCTTTTTTGAGCCGTCGCAAGCTTCCGCCTTAACGACCGCGGACTGCTATACGCTCGGGCCGGGTTTATTCCCCCCAGTCATAGCTTATTGGTGTAACGGCAACGAACGCGTAAGGTTTTAATGCCCGCCGTGGAAGCGCACGCGGCAGGATCTTGCCCGCCGCCAAAAATTTCACCGCCCGAGACTCAGGCCAGGAATTGCGCACTCGAAAAGGATTTCACTGGACTTCGGCGTGAAACAGCTGCCCGCAGTGTCGCAATCCATGATGTGGCCTTGCGTACTTCTTGCCTTTAGCAGCCCGGTCGTCTTCCTATCCACTGGCTGGCACAGAATATTCGCCCACGTCATCGGGCCACGGCTCGAGATGCCGTTTGTCTAACTGGGCTCGCAACCTTTGCTCGAGTCTGTCAATAGAGGGCTCCAAAGACCAGACGGCCTTAGCCAAGTTCTGAGCCTGTGCACTCAGGCGGCGGTGGAGTTCTTCGTCGAACATCACGCGCTCAATCGCGGCCGCCATACTCTCCGGGTCATGATCTACCAAGATACCGTTCACCCCCTCTCGGACGGTTTCTCGAACACCGCCCTCGGCCACAGCGATGACCGGAAGGCCGCAAGCACTCGCTTCCAGCACGGCGTAGCCGAAGGGCTCCAGCCGGGGGGCATAGAGCATGAGTCTCGCCCGATTTAGGGTGTCGATGATTTCCGTGTCGCTAATCCGATGCTTGAGCTCAAGCACTACGCCGGTGTGTTGCGCCAGCTCCTGAATACGGTCGAGATAGGGTTGAGCGATTGTGTTCGCGATCAATACCAGCTTGGGGCGACAGGAAGCCGGCACTTTGCCCAGGGATTCTATGAGGAACTCAACATTCTTGGACGGTATCAAAGCCCCAACGAAGACGACGAAGAACTCACGCTGCTTCTGCTGGTGGACAAACCTATCGGTATCTACGCCCAAGTAGCAGACTCTGGAGTTGACGCCCAGGGTCCGCAGAACGCTTTCCCGGGAGAAGAAGGAATTGACTAGGATTTGGTCAAACGCTAGCGCACTTCTTCGCTCTTCCCGCGCTAAAACCCTGATCCCGGAAAGTCGTATGCGGTGCAGCAAAGCTCGCTGCCAGAAGCGTCTCGTCAATAGATCCTTCGTTGTCCAAGCGAGGGCCGACCAGGGCAGTTCGGGCTGGGCCTCGTACAACGGCCGGTTCGGCTCCTGCAGGTAGAGGACACTCGGAATGCCAACGAAGCGTCCGATCAGGGGTGTGTGATACAGAATGCAGCTCGCGGCAAATAGCAGATCGAATTTCCTAGCATTCATCTGCTGAGCGCACTCCCGAGAGTGCCGCTCCATCGCCCGCAGCTTGGCCCAAGGATTCCAGCGAAGACGATGGAACATTCTCAACCCAGCGGGCCGTGTCCACCGATCGAAACTCGGCTGCAAGGGAACGACATGCTCGGGGACCATGTCACGCAGCGACAAGTAGGACAGATCCGCCGTGGGAGGACACCACACTTCGATCTTGTGCCCTCTCGCCACGAGGCCACGGACCTGGTCGTAAAGGGCACGTTTTCCGCCGCCGCTGGGCAAATTGTGCCAAACCGCTATTTTCATGGACTGCAACCCATTGTGCGATTTCCTGGCTCTGACAGAAGGACTTGCGACCATCTGTCACTGTAGAGAGGATGTAAGCTCCCGAGTGTCTGCTCTTCCCGCGTCTCGGTATTGATTACGGCCAAATCGCGGATCACGCGAAAACGATCAATGCCCCCCAGGTAAGACAATTGTCCAGAGTGATCCCGGGATTCCCGAAGTCTGGAGGGCTGGGGTGCGGCGTTTGCCAGCAACGCAGCAAAATGAGAGGCATAGTCTTCACGGATAAAGAATGCATTCACACCTTCGGAGTTGGTACCAAGAAAGCGGTATCCCTTGCGATTTGCAAGGGAGCGTAATGCCACGATCGATGCTCCAAAGTAAAGATTACTGAATTCAGGTCGAGTGCGAACGAAATTCTTGCTGTAGGGAATCGACACTGGCCAAACATCACCGAACACGGCATTGTACTCGCACACGCAAATTACAGGACGAACCACACTAATCGCTTCCCACACCCAATAATCGTTGCCGTCGATGTCGATGCTCAGCAGTCCAATTTCCCCGGAAAACCCGGCGTCAGTCAGCAGATCATTGATATTCTCGCGTGTGACAAAAGCTGATCTCGCGGTAAAGTCGTAACGGAAGAACAAATGCCGGTCCTTTTTCTTCAAAAGATCAATCTGCCTGGCGCTTCCGTCGATCGCAAATCCGCGCCAGTTGCGATTCTGCAACAGAAATCGGGTGTTGGACTCTGCATAGGACTCAATCCCGAATTCGATAAAACTGTGCAAACGGGCGGGAATCTGGGCCCGTTCGATCAGCCAGTCGATGATGCCGTCCTCTCCCCATTGGGAAAAGACCTTGAATTCAACCTGCTCCAAAGAAGAAACAGCTGGCATCGAACGAACCTGCCAACTCGCCATCCGACCGAGCAGAAGCAGTGAGCGCTCCGCTGTCGTCTGCATGTTCCCGACAAGACCCCACCTCAGGCGACCCAGCAGCTCTGACTTCACACGAATCGTCCTCCCCACGCGGTCAAGGTCCCCGAGGGAATACTAGGCGCGAATGGCGCGTTCCACCTCGAGTGATTGAGGCACCACGACGCAGGTTAGAAATGCACCGACCGTCCCCATAATGACACCGTCGACCCCCAGCTTCTGCACTAACACAATCGAAAGAACCAGATTAACCAGTGCCGCCGCCATGGAATAGTTTGCTTGACGTTTCACCCTGCCCGAGCTCGCCAAAAGACAGGATTGCGACGTCATAGCACCGTAAATCAAACTCCAGATTCCCATCCAAAGCAGAAGACCAGAAGACGGCATCGCGGCACTTCCGGCCCATTTCTGGATGATCCATCGTCCGAAGAATACAAGGGGAAGCGCCAGCACGAAGGTAGAGGCTACAGTCAATCTGAAGTTCATGCGAAAGCTGCGACGAACCCAAGCGCGATCACCCCGCGCGAACGCCTCTGCGTAAGCCGGCCAATAGGACGGGCTCGCGAGGATCTGGAAAAGCATGGTGTAGGTGAATAGCCGCCAGGCTACGCTGTAGGGTGTGACGGCCGCCGCCCCAAGGTAATGTGCAATAATCAGATTGTCGGTCTGGAAGAGGAGCAACGCGGCGATTTGAATGACAAAGAACATGGCACCCAGGGACGTCAGTCTTTGAACTGACGCCCAGCTGACTCGTCCGAGTCGCGGGAGAAGCCAGGGCTTAGACCAGCCGAATAACCAAATTGCGCTGACCACATTCACCAGCAGCACCGCGCCAGATACCGCGACCACGAGGGATGCCAAGCCTGCCTTGAGCTGCGTTGCAGCCACCAACCCAGCCAGGCCAAGAAGGTTACCCGCGGCGGCCCATCCGTTAGCCGAAGCAACTTCCTGGTAAGCGCCGTAGATCTTGGCGACGATGGAGAACGGGAGATTCAGGACGAAGATCGTGAACGCAATGGCAACTGCCAGGCCGACCTCGGCTCGCGCTTGCGCTGTTTGCACGTTAAATACCCGGTCCCATGGCACAGATCGCCACAGGGAGAAAAATACCAGCGACAACAACACGGCCACGCCTGTAAGCGACCAGAAAGCCGCTGCTACATAATCTCGCGCTGATTCACGACTGTCGTGTGCAAAACCTTCGGAGACTACGTTCGTAAGACTGTTGCTCAGGCCGAAGTCGGCGAGTGCAATCCAAGCCATCGCGGTGCTCATCGTGACCCAGGCTCCATACCTTTCTGCTCCCAAATACCTAACCGTCAGCGGAACGGAGATCAAGCTGACAAGAACCGCCACGCCTCGTCCAGCTAACGCGCTAAATATGCCCCGAACAATTCGGACGTAACGCCTCTGAGCATCTCCGGCGACCTGGCCTTTGCCAAACGCCAAGCGCATATAACGAACTGTGGAAAGTAAGAGCCCACCCATCCTTAGATCCAGGGACGCCTTTTTCTCACTGGCTTCTCGAGCTCCCCAAAACAACCAGGCGACGCCGGGCACGCAATGATCGTCGTCACAAATTAACTCAGCCAATATGGTAGCGGGCTGGTGCGACGCAATTGTGGCGGAAAGCCAGGGCGAGATTACAGGGGAACATCGGCCCGCTTCTTGATCTGAATCACGACGAACCAGTATGAAATCACGCTACCGCCCGCTTAGCCAAACCCTAGCAGTTGGCGCTACGGAAAGATTTCAAAACTCCCTGTTCTCGATAATTGGCTTCCGATGCAGCACTCGGCAGGTCTGATTTCCGACTGCCTGAGTACTTTGGGTGTCGCTGGTTCGCGATCTCAACGGCCTGCTTCAGCTGGTGACGGGCTTGCGCGAAAAAATCTCTTGTCTTTTGCGTAGGTCTTTCCATGGCAGTCGTTGGAGCTGCATTCATTGCATTAATGCAGCTATAAGCTCCGATGATCATGTTCCGCACTGCCTGGGTGCCCTTTCGCATCTTAATAACTCTGAACTGCCTCTGGCAGGCCCTTAGAGGGTCGCCGAACAGCGCTCTGCTGATGACGATCAGCAATTCGTTCTTCGTCATCGTCGTCAGGCTAAGGAGTGTAACATAGGCTCCGGGATCTGTTAAAGTTCAAGGCCTTGCGCCGTCCTTGCGCTTCTTCCTCTGCGGTCATTAACCTTGTTCGAGTCCTTCTGCCGCTCTTCCAGGAAGGTTCCGAGTTCGAGACGATTGGAAATGTTGTGTAACCTCGGTCTTAGTGATAAATTGCGTAAATGTCAATTGCTGCCGTCCATGGACTTTCAGTGGGCAATCTACATTTTGGACAGGCGTGGGGCTCAGGGTCGTTACTTTTTATGACACCGATACGGCTGCAATGACCAGCTGTCGTGGTACACTTTTTTCACGACGCAAGACGCCTGCGCACACCATCAACGCCTCTCTCCCTTTGTTTGCGCGTTGTCGCGGATCACGATGCCAGTGTTGAGCGAAATAGAAGAGCAGCAAATCTCTCAGTTGAGGCGGAGCGAATTGCATCCTTGGCTTGCCTTCGCGACCGTCGCTGCCTTCTTCTGTTCAAGTCTCGAGATCACCACTCTGGAATACGTGGATACGTTTCGCCTTTATATGACTCCGTGGGAAATTACATTGCTAGTGGGCGCGGCCCTGATCATCCTGCTCGGCGTAAGCCTGGCGTGGTGGCTATGCATTCTGCTCCTGGTAAAAGGCCTTGCTGTTTTCCCTCGGGCCAAGCGATATTGCGCATCGCTGGGTTGGCATTTATGGATAGCAGTTCCCTTCTCATACTTCATGCTCGAACTGCTGGCCGCCATGCGGTTGCGACTCTTTCCGCGATGGCATCCAGGGGTGCTTGCCTCCCTTGCATCGGGTCTTAGCCTGATTGTGATATGGATCGTCGGCTGCTCGCTCTTAGGCCAAGGCAAAGTGCAGAAAACTTGCGGGATTCGATTGGCTCCCATCGGTTGGCTACATGTGGCCGCCGGCTTCGTCATGCTGATTGTCCTGGCGGCGCGCGGGGTGCACCCCTATTCTGATTTCGAGAACCCGAGCAAGCCGGTTGCCGGATCCAATCTACCGGACGTGTACCTAATTACCCTGGATGCTCTGAGAGCCGAAGATATGTCGGTTTACGGATATGACCGTCCCACGACTCCCAACCTTCAGCGTTTTGCCCAGCGCAGCTATGTGTTCGAGAACTTTGTCGCCAACTCCAACTTCACCACACCGGCAACGGTCAGCGTTGAGACAGGCAAGTTACCTTGGTCGCACCGGGTATTTCACCTGGCTGGGTTCCTGCAAAGTTCGGTTGCCCGCCAGAACCTGGCTGTCGCATTGCACGAACGCGGCTACTACACGGCCAGCATCATGTCGAACGTATTAGCGACACCCTTCGCTCACGACACGGTTGAGAGTTACGACGCAGCGGAATATGTGCCACCGTTAGGTTTGACTGGGGTGTGGATGCGCTATACCAACTTAGCTGGTGTCAGCGGTGACGCCATGCTGTTTTACGGCTTGCTGCGACGACTGGAAGGAATGCTGAGCGGCTTTGTGGACAAAATGATTTGGGACCACCGCTATCCCTATCCGGCAGAGCCAATCTTCGATCGGGCACGCATCCTTCTGGAATCTCAGGCGCACGCACGACCGCTCTTCCTATGGACACATATCTTGGCTCCTCACGATCCGTATTGGCCTCCAACACCGTACCGATTGCACTTCTTGGCTAAGGAAAAACTGACCCAAATTCGCGCCAGCACATTGCCCCCCGGCACAACCGCTGCCGAGCTTCGCGCTGATTATGATGAGATGATTCAATACGCGGATCAAGCGGTGGGCGACTATCTGGACTGGCTCGATCGAACCGGACGACTCGACCACGCCATCGTGATTATTACCGCGGATCACGGGGAGTCGTTCGAACACGATTGGTTTCAACATGCCGGACCTTATCTGTACAATGGCCTCGTCCACATCCCATTGCTGATCCATCTTCCTGGGCAGCGACTGGGTACCCGTATTCCGCAGCTTTCCCAACAAGCGGATCTATTGCCGACGATTCTTGACCTGGTCGGGTCGCCGGTACCGAGTTGGGCGGATGGCATTTCGCTGAAGCCGGCTTTGGAGGGTAAGACACTTCCCGAGCGATATATCTTCACTATGGCCCTGGAGTCTGATCGGATCTTTGACCGGATCAGCAAAGGGACACTGGCAGTCTTGGATGATGATTTCAAATATTTGATCACCCTCGATAGCCAGCGGGAGGAGCTGTATCGCTATAAAACTGACTTGTTGGAGGAACATAACCTCGTCGAGTCTGACAGGAATGCAGCAAAGCGCATGCACGATGTCTTGCTTGGCAAGCTGAAGGAGGAAAACGATCAACCCGCCTTCCGATGACAAGTGCAGCGAAAGAACCTACTGGGTATGGCAAAGTTACGGCTGCGCTTATCGCTTAGCGCCTGGCGGCGATTAGCCCTCAAAATTGGAGCCAGGGAAGCAAGCCTCAATCCGCGCCTTCGCGTTCTCTATGGGCTGAGCAGCCGGCTGTACTCGGCTCTCGGCCGCATACAATACGAGAGCCATGCCAGTGCACTCGAAAACACTGTCCCCTTACCGCCGATCTTTGTCCTAGGTTTTTGGCGCTCCGGCACCACTTTCCTGCATGAACTGCTCTGTTGCGACCCACGGTTTGGTTTTCCCAGTACCTACGCCTGCATGAACCCTTCTCATTTTCTGCTCACCGAGCATTGGATACGCAATCGGCCGCCCAGACAGCAAACTCGGCGGCCGATGGACAATATGAAATACTCTTGGGATTCGCCTCAAGAAGACGAATTTGCGCTCTTTGCATTGGGTGCACCCTCTCCTTACGAGGCTTTGCTTGCTCCATCTCTCATGCGTGACCCTCGGTTGCTGCTTGACCTAAATCAACGTCCCGTCGAGGAGCAGGTGCGTTGGTCCTCCTTTCTCCAATACTTCCTGCAGCTTCTCACGGTTCAGCAGGCTAAGACCATCGTGCTCAAGTCCCCATCGCACGGCCTCAGGCTGTCTAGGTTGAATGCCTTATTTCCTCGGGCACGTTACGTCATCATCGAACGCAATCCCTATGAAGTATTTGCCTCGAACCTGAAGCTTTGGCAGACCCTACTGGAGTTGTACAGCTTGCAGCGTTTTTCGACGGCAGAGATTGAGGAATTCGTTCTTGCCGCTTACGTTCTGCATGAAGAAGCGATCGGTGAGGGTGCCCAGAGTCTGGACGGACGACACGTAGCCCACGTTCGCTACGAGGAGTTGATAGCGGAGCCGCTTGCACAGATGATGCGTCTGTATCGGGAATTAGAATTGGGAGGGTTCGAGGAAGCGCGCCCTGGGCTCGAGCGCTACCTAGTCGGCATGGCAGGTTACAAACGGAATAGCCTCTCCCTTTCGATGGCTCAGAAGGCTCAGGTATACAGGAGGTGGGGTACGATCATAGAAGCGAAGGGCTACGCTTGGCCGAGTGAGCGTCTGGCTGTCGGATAACGGAGGAAAATGAGAAGCAAGAAGGACGACTCCCGACAAGCAACGAGAATACAAAGCACTGTCTAAGACAGTTCCTGCTCATGCTTGCTGTCACCGCGTAACTTGAGCCTTACCTTGGCTACCAGCCTGCGAACGTTATTGGCCAGAATCATCCACAATCCCCAAACTAGAGCCAGCAAGGGACCGAGTATCTGAAAGAGCGTTCCTCCGGTTGGATCTCCGTAAGCGTAGGCAGGGGGTGCAACCAAGGCGAAGGTCAGAACGATGAACAACGGGAAGCAGGCTTTCATACCCTGTCATCTCTCCTCAAACCAAAATGTCATTACGTGACGCCTATGCAGCAACCACCACAGTAGCGCCAAGACCTGCAGCCCTTACTCGTCGCCAGACGCCGGCTGCTGCTTGAGCCCTTTGCCAGGTCGACCTCAAATCGTTGCACCGCGGGCCAACGATGAATGGGAGGCGGCTCGATCGCCACGACGCGACATCACCGCGTCCAGTTGGACCACCGAAAGACCAAGAAAGTTTTCTACCACGCGATCGGCGCCGGCGGCTCGTAGCTTATCCGGTGATTGATGGCCAGCCAGACCGATGCAGACGAGCCCTGCGGCTCGGGCTGCATGTATGCCGGATACCGCATCCTCGAAGGCCAAAGCGTGGTATGGATCGACCCTGAGCATTTGGCAGGTGATTCGATAGATCGAAGGATCCGGCTTGCCACAACTGACATCATTGCCGGTCACGACCGCATCGAATCTCTCCGTCAGCTGCAATTGATCCAGCACGTGCTGGGTGCGGCTTTCGCTACCCGACGTAGCCACCGCCGTCGCAATACCAACGGTTCGCAGTTGTGCCAGCAATTCCGTAACACCTGGAATGAGTCTTGTTTCGAGGGATTGCTGCCTGAAAAACTCATCTTTTTGCTGGCCGTATTCTCCTATTTCGTCTCCCGACAGGTCACCTAAAAAATGACGTAAAATCTCACTACGTTTCCTTCCGTCCAGAACAAAATCGAGTTCCTCATCGGACACAGGTCTGCCGACAGTTTCAAGGAATAGCCTCCAGGCCTCCCGGTGTGCGGGATGGCTGTCAATGATGACGCCGTCCATGTCGAAGATCACTGCTTTCAACATGCTTTCGGTCCTCATTTTCATCCCTGACCCGAAGTCTGGTCCGGATAGGGAGGAAGGCCAGGCCATGCGTTTTGTGCGGCCTGGAAGTTCTCCATGGTTCCAACATCAGTAAGAAAATCCCTGATAGGATAACCGAGCGTGCGCCCGGCCAGCTGCGGTAGCACGTCAAACCCCAAGTCGACGGGGCAACGCGGCGGAATGTTCTCGAGCAATTCGGGGGTGGCAATCATGAGTCCCGAGAAGGCCCAATTACTCGTGGGATGTGCCGGTTTCTCCGCGAATTCTCTAACTACCCAGTCGTCGTCAAAGGACACAACTCCACACCGACTGGGATCTTCGACCTGGTATAAGCCGAGGGTGGCCAAGGGTCGGCGGCGGGAGTGAAAGGCTAGCATTTTTTTTAGGTCAGTTGCAGTCAGCACGTCGCCATAGAGAACCCAGAAGTTAGATTCCTCAGCAACCCACTCGCGATTCGCGACCAGGGTTCCGGCTGAACCTAATAAGACCGGTTCCTCCGAAATGCGCACCTTAACCTCTGGCTTACATTGGTCCAGAACCCTCCTGACAACATCCACGTGGGCGTGCAGATTGACCAGCACTTCGCCAATGCCTGCGCGCTGGCATACTTCTAGCCAGATCTCCAACATCGGCACGCCGCGAATCGGCACCAGGCACTTCGGGATGCTGTCCGTCAGTGGCCGGAGTCGAGTTCCATGTCCGGCAGCGAGTAAGAAAGCTTTCACCTACATATTCCCGATCGCGGATGCCGGCAAAAAAGTCCAACGCGTACCACCTCGTTCGTCGCTGTCGATGAACGGATCGTTGACGATTACCTGAGCGCCCTGGAAGTCGAAGGCAAAGCCCATTTCCTGCACGCCCTCGGCCGCCATTGCCTTGCGCACAGCTTCCTGATGTTCGGGTTCGCAGTAGAGCAGGAGAAAACCTCCCCCGCCTGCCCCCGTAATCTTGCCTCCCAAAGCGCCTTGTTCACGCGCCAGCTGATAAAGCCGGTCGATTTGGGAGGTTGAAATCCTGCTCGAAACGCGCTTCTTCTCTTCCCAGGCCCTATCTAACATCGACCCGAAGCCACGCAACTCGCCCTGTTCCAGCGCTTGCCGCATCCGATCGGCGAGGGCGCGCACTTCGTGAAGGGCTTCCACAGCTGCACCGATGTGCCCACGCGTGGACTTCTCCTCCTCTTCCAGGATGGTCCAGGAATGATGCGCCGAGCCGGTGAAGTACAACAAAAGATTCGCTTGCAGCTCCCGCAGGACTTCGGGGTCCAGTTCCAACGGATCAACTTGGGCACTGCCGTCAGCATGGAATGTAATGAAATTCAATCCGCCAAAAGCGGCGGCGTATTCATCCTGCTTGCCGACATGCCGACGCAATACGTTTCGTGCAATGTGGAAAGAACGTTCCGCGAGCTCGTATTTCGAAAGAGGCCAGCCTGTGTAACTGGCAAGCGCCTTGAGGATGCTCACGCAGACGCTGGCCGAGGACCCTAAACCTGTTCCGGGAGGGATCTCCGATGCGAGGAACATATCGGCAGAAATCTCACGTCCCAGATCTTTCAGGACAGCGAGCGGAATATCAAGTTCACTCCCCTCGATGCTCATGGTCGCGATATCACGCCAAGTCTCAAAGACGCGCAGGTCCGAGGAGATGACTTGTATACGACCATCGTTACGTTTGCCCAAGATCGTGTAGAAATATTTATTGATTGCAGTACTCAAAACCGCACCGCCGAATTGCTCGTAGTAAGCGGGCAGGTCCGTGCCCCCTCCTGCAAAGCTAATCCGCACTGGACTGCGAACGATGAGCACTCTGAAGGTTCTCCTCTAAGAACTGGGTAGTGACCTTGGTGACTGTGCTTGTTTCCGATGCCTTAGGGCGGGAGAATTCGAAAGGTCTTGTCGCCAGAGTCCACAAGGTCTGAAGAAGGATCGAAGCATCTGTCACCGCGGAACGGTTCAGTATGTATTGCAGATCAAAGCGAGTTTTCTCTTCCGCCGCGTTATGATCCCGTAAACCGTGCACCTGGGCGAGTCCCGTCATTCCTGGCTTTATGCTGAGCCGCTGTTGCTCCCATTCCGAATAGCGCTTCACCTTCTCTGGTGGATCGGGGCGTGGCCCGACCAAGCTCATCTCCCCCCGTAAAACGTTCCAGAGCTGGGGCAGCTCGGTTACGCTCATGTTGACCAGGATACGCTCGAACCGAGCGGCATTGGAAACGTCGCGGTCCACATTCAAACGAAGCATCGGGAAAATCGCGCCCCGCTTGCCACAACGTTTTTCCCATCGAAACGCTCGCGACTTCGTACATCGCAATCCGGCCGCCACCGGCAGCAGGATCGGTATCGCCATGAGTGCGAGAATCGACCCCAGGGCAATGTCGACCATACGCTTCCACGCGAAGACCAGATCGGGGACGGGGGCCCCGCGCAATTCCAGAATGGGTATGCCATCGAGATCTATCAGACTGGGTTTGTTGATATACAGCTCATATGGCTGCGGGACAAAGCTGACATTAATTCCCCGCTTCTGACATTGGCCTGCCAGCTTCAATACTTCCGGCAATGACGGTCGAGGAAGGGCCAGGACCAAATCCGTCACCCGTTGCGCGGATAACAAGTCAGTGATTCCCACGGTGGGGACCGTTACAGCGTCTTTCGAGTCTCGCGGAATTAGATCCCCGTTGTCCTCCGAAGACAAGAATCCGATGACCTCGCAAACCATTTCGGGATGGCGCTTGATCTTAAGGGCGAGCTCCCGCGCAATCGGATTTGTACCAACAATGACCATTCTGCGGACGTCACCAGTACGGTATTTGGCAAGCAGCACGAGCCGTGCGATATAGCGAATGCCAACGAATCCGCCAAACAGCAACAGGCCGAAATAAGTCAATTCAAGGCGTGAGACATACTCTCGCCAAAGATAACCAACCGCAAGGAGTACAAACATCAAACACAAGACAGCGAGCAGAACTTGGGAGACCACAGCGGGAAAGCGCCAACCTCCCCGAAAGCAGTCCAATTTCATCCAAAACGAAAGAAGAAGCCAGAGGACGGCCGTCCAGCCAAGAAACGGCAAAAAGGCTTCCGTCGTGCCCTGGTTGGCAGGATCCCAAATGCGGTTGTATCGTAGAGCTTCGCCGCCGACAAATGCCACACAACACCAAGCCAAGTCCGCGAACAAAATCCAGCGGCTAAGCGTGCTTGTGTTCATAGAATCTTCGCGCGCCTCCGTGCCTTTCCAGTCTTAATCACCGACAGCGAGGCCAACTGCTTCCACGGGATGACAGATACTGGCTTGTACAGCCGTAAAGAGGGCATGGGCGGCACACAGGTGTAAGTCTTCGATGATCTGCATATTGTCGCAAGGCACGATCATACACTGGTCGCAAAGTTCCCTCATCTTCCCGCCGGCAAATCCGGAGAGTCCCACCGTGATGGCACCGGCTTCACGAGCCACTTTCAAAGCACGCAGAATGTTGGGTGAATTTCCGCTTCCGCTGATCGCAAAAGCGACGTCATCGAGCCGAACAAGGTTCGACAATTGCTCGGCAAAGATATCTTCGTATTTCGAATCATTCGCCCACGCGGTCATGAGCGGCACATTGTCGGTCAGCGCGAGCACCCGAAGCCGTTTGCCGTTGCCGTTTACCGTCCCTTTGCCCAAGTCGCAAGCCAGGTGCGAGGCCAAGGCTGCACTGCCGCCGTTCCCGAACAGATAGACCGTACTATCCCTTTGATAGGCCAGAACAATCGTATCGGCGATCTGCTTGATAATCCTCAAGGGAAGCTTGTTTATGGTTCGAGACAGAAAGCGGAAATACGAGCTCACGTCGGGGATCTCGGTCATTGGCGGTCTCCCTTGAAAAGTCTCTCAACGCCGGGTTGTGGATCGACTTCCTTCATCCGGCAAGCGCAGTCCGGACGAACTCACTGGTTCCGCTCTGGGATGCCCGCTGCGCCTCCTCGAGATCCGAATTCACCATTTCCGCAGCCAGGTCCTTCCAGCTAATCTGACTCTGCCATCCGAGGTCGCGACGAGCCTTGGAAGAGTCTCCGATCAAGAACTGGACATCCGCAGGACGAAACAGACCCGGGTCGACTCGGACCCATTCCTGGTAATCGAGTCCGACATGGGCAAACGCAACTTCGCAAAATTCACGAACCGAGTGGCTCTCTCCCGTCGCGATTACATAGTCATTCGGCTGCGGCCGTTGCAGCATCATCCACATGGCAACCACGTATTCGCGCGCATGCCCCCAATCGCGCTTGGCTTCGAGGTTCCCCAACCGCAGTTCCTGGGCAAGGCCGAGTTTTATCTTGGCGACCTGGGAAGATATCCTCCGCGTTACGAACTCAAACCCACGGCGCGGGGACTCGTGGTTAAAAAGAATCCCTATGCAGACAAACATGTCGTACGCTTCCCGGTAATATTGGCAAAGGTGAAACCCGGTCACCTTGGAAACTGCATAGGTGGAGCGAGGGTGGAAGGGAGTGCTCTCATTCTGCGGGCTGGACTCGACTTTGCCGAACATTTCACTGGATCCAGCAAAATAAACCTTACAACTGGGAGCCATTGCCTTCAACGCTGCAAGCAGTTCATGGGTACCTTGCACGTTGGTGCGCATGGTGGAGAACTCATCCTCGAAGGAATAGCTGACATAACTTTGGCCAGCCAGGTGATAGCACTCTTCGGGTTGCACCTCGTGCACCAGCTTGGCGAGACTAGCATAGCTTTCCAAGGACGCGCTGTGGATGTATAGATCCGGTAACAGGTGGCGAATACGCCAAAACCGGTGATCCGGATTCTCGGCCGCAACGTGCCGGACCATCCCGTGAACTTCGTAATCCTTCGACAGCAGAAGCTCGGCAAGATAGGAACCGTCCTGGCCGGTGATGCCCGTAATCAATGCCTTACCTTTCAATTGGTCCTCCTCCTCCCTGAGAGAATCGTCACTTGGCGAAAGTCGAAACGAAACTTCGACTGCCCCCCTGCCCGAAAAGCACGCAACTGCTTCGGTTTCGGCCGGAAGGCCTCAATCGCTGCGACACGGCATCCCAACGGCCAGGATCAGCCCGGGTGAGGACACGAGCTGATCTCGTAGGGGGAAATAAGAATAAGGCCAGCGCAGAACTAGCAAAAGTCTTTCGCTCGACCATCGTTTCAGTAGAGCTCACCCAGTGCTTTACTTCCGCAATGCTGCCGCTTTCTCGCCTCCGGTTCTTCTGCCAATTCCCGGTAAACGGCTGCGATTTTCTCCGCATTAACCTCCCAAGAAAACCGCTCGGTCAGAGTGGCTTTGGCGATTCTGCCTACCTGCTGCCCGTCGGCCACTGCGCGATGAACGCATTCGACATAGCCCTTTTCGTCGCCCCAATCGTACAAGTATCCATTCACACCGTCTTCGACGATGAAGGGAATGCCACCTACCCTTGCCGCGATCGTCGGGATGCCGAATGCCGCAGCCTCGAGAATGACCGTGGGCAACCCCTCGTTGCGGGAGGCAAGGACCAGAGCTAGTGCGTCTCGGTAGGCGGAGCACAATTCTTCAAAATCCACCCTTTGGATCACACAAACGCGGTCTTCGAGCCCGAGCGCGTGGACAAGTTGCAAAACCCGTGAGAGCGTACCGTCATCTTGCCCAATCAACAGCAGGCCAATGCCTTCGAGCGCTGGGAGGTTTTTGACCAAGAAGTCGACGCATTTCGTGGAGTGGAACCTACCAACGTGAAGGAGATAGGACCGGGGAACCTGGTGCCCTCTTTTGCAAGGAACAGCGGCGGTATTCAGCAATTTGGCGAGACTAATCGAGTTTGGAATGATCCTGGACTTCGCAACACGCATGCCTCTTGCGGCAGCATCCCGCTGGTCCTGTGGAGTCAAATTAATCACGCAGTCGCACAGCCGAAACGTGAGGCGTGTAATCGTGCGATCATACAACCATTTCAGCACGCGATTCCCAAAGCTCGAGCTCGGGTAAAAACAATGCGGTGTAAAAACCGTAGGAATACCGAACCACCAAGCAAAGAAAACTCCGCAGCACGCAAACGTGCTGCGCGCCAGATGCGCGTGACACACATCCGTGCGCACCGCTTCGCGTCGCAAGAAATTGTACAAACCCAGCAATCCCGATACTTGAACGACGCGAATATGGTTGGATTCGGGAACCCATCCCGAATCTCTTCGTCGGTCATCCTGACAGACCAACGTAACCGTATGGCCGCTTTTCCTGAGTTCCTGAGCGAGATTCAGCAGGTGAATCTCGACACCCCCCAAATATGAAAATGAATATCGATTGACAAAAACGATGTTCATCGACCTGATCCCAGGATTAGGCCTGACTAGCGCTGTACTGATGATTCGCTCTCTCGCCGATCCGGTTGGCTCTCCGCCGATTGGAAGTCAGAGAAGCTTGAAGAGGGTGCGGCCGCGGGCTCAAATGCGCGAACGCCTGCCAAGGGGCGGAGAATCGAGGTCAGAGCTTGGTCCAAAGAGTATGTTGGTTTCCAAGGGAAGCGTGAAAACGTCTTGGTCATATCCGCCACCTGACTGGGACGGTCGACCTGGCGCACGCGGGCAGGATCGACACAGACCTCAATCGACCTGCCCACAATCTCCGCGATTCTCTCCACCAGTTCACGGACGCTGTACTCCACGCCCGTTCCGATATTGAAGTACTCAGTCGGAAGCAGCCCTTCCCCTTCTACCATTGCGGAAAGGCAGGCGGCGGTATCTTCCACATAAATGTAATCCCGTCGGGAAGACAGATTGCCGAGCCCAATCCTTACCGGATTGGCCTTGGAGTCGAGCTGGCGCAACACCTCAGGTATAAGATGACCATTGGGATCGTTCTCTCCAATAGTGTTGAAAATCCGTGCCACCACACCAACCCCGCCCGTCTTGGAAGCCCACAGCTCTAATTGTGTCTCGTTAGTCACTTTCGATAGCGAATAAATGTCTGTGGGTTGAATTGGTGTTCGAGCTTCGTTGAGAAGACTCTCATTCCATTTGTAAACCGCGCCACTAGAGGCGAGAATCACCTTGCGACAACCGACGACCGCTGCCGCATCGAGGACTGCCTGGAAGCCAACGATATTTACACGCAGTGCAGCCGTGGGGTTCCGTTCACAGGTGGGGATGTGATGAATGGCGGCAAGATGCACCAACACCGACGGTCTGAACTCTTGGAGGATCGACACCATGGAGACTGGATCGCAAACATCCTGCTCAACGACCTTAAGTCGTGGATGGCACTCCGGACGCAGGCCACGCTGGGCCCAGTTGTCCACTACCAGACACTCTCGTCCCGAAGAGAGCAGGTGCCGGACGAGCCTCGACCCGATGAACCCAAACCCTCCGGTAACAACGACACGCATCTTTAGACGTTCTCCTTAGAACGGCGTAACCCGCTAACCGCTCGAATGGCCGACGGCTGTCCCCTTTCCTCTGTTTGGTTCCTCCTGGCAGGAAAGAGGCCGCCTAACCACGTCAACCCAGTCCTCGCGCGGATGCGCGGGACTGGTGTATCCCGGCAAGAACAGGCCGGTTCCCTAAGCCGAAACGGATCGTTGCAACTCAATGCTGGACTCCTTGCCAGATCGGGGAAAAGTCTTGCACGCGGCCGCATACACATCGGAAAGCTGCCTTACACAGTATTCCCAATCATGGTGTGTTTCGACGTACTCTCTGCCGGCCGAGATCAAGGCATTCCTCCGATGATCATCGCGCAAGAGCAGCTCCACGGAGGCAACGAATTCTTCGCGCGTGTCAGCCACCAGAAGGTGCTTCCCTGGCTCCACTCCTAGCCCGGGACAGCAAATCCTCGTGGCAACGACGGGTACCCCCATCGCCATTGCCTCAAGAATCTTAAATTGGATTCCGGCACGGACGCGGAGGGGAGAGAGCGCCACCCAGGCGCCTCCCAGATAGGGACGAACATCCGGCACGGAGCCGATCACACGTATGTGATCTCTTCCATCCAATTGCTGCACGCTTCGCGGAGGTCTGCTCCCCACAATCTGCAGTTGTAAATCGGGTCTACGCGCCAACAGGTCCGGCCATATCGATTGCGCGAAGTACAGGGCAGCGTCTGCGTTGGCAAAATAATCCAGCTTCGCACAAAAAACGATTACGTTTCGTTGGGGTTCGAACTGCTGAAAAGCAAAGTAGTCTAGATCGACTCCGTTCGGGATCACACAAATCTTCTTCTTGACATCCTCAGAACCCGGATACGACTCCTTGTCGACAGCGGAGGAGATGGTCAGGCGATCGAAGCTCGCAATCGCGTTGACCTCTCCCCCAAGCATCTTCCTTTGTTCCGTCCAAAAGAAAAGCTTCAAGAGGGGATTCCGGACCACCTGCTTTCTTCTCGCCTCAAACATGGATACACAATCAACTGCATCGAATACGGTTGGAATGTCGCCAATGACATCCTTAACCATGGGAAGGGACTTTAGGTGTTCGGCATGAACCAGGTCGACTTCGTGACGATTGACCTTCTCCTTCACACGCTGACGCAGATACGGCGAATAAAAGTAGGCATATCGCAAGGATCTGCGGGAGAACGGTGCGACCAGACAGTTCCAGAACGACCTCCAACGCGGTAGTTCGACCACCTCCAAGCTCTGACAGCAGTGCCGCAGCTCGGAGAGGAAGCGATAATCGGACTCGTCCGTCGCCAAGCAAAGTACCGAGACATCGTGATTGCGGGAAAGCCTGCGAATGAAATTGAACGGTCGCGACCGGATTCGGGATGGGATGTTGGGGACAACGTAAAGGATTCTCACTATGCAACGTTCCTCAAGAAGGGGATCACAATTGTGATCCCCGGACGGCTTCGAGGCTAGGCGACGGCGTTCGACTTGCATACGTAGTCATCCAAGTCCAAGCGCTTTCGATAATTTCTTGCAGGGAAGAGTGTTTTGGCTTCCAATCCAGATTCTTCTTGATTCGATTGGGGCTCGCACAGAGTGCCGGGGGATCCCCCAGGCGCCGCGGACCCACTTTCACGGCCAGCCTGATTCCGGTGACCGCTTCGACAGCGCGGCACACCTCTTTGATCGAGTGTGCCCTCCCCGTGCCGACATTGTAGATGTCCAAGCGCTGGGCACCCAGCAGATCCAGCGCCCGGACGTGGGCTTGAGCGATATCGACGACATGAATGAAATCTCGCAAACAAGTGCCATCCGGAGTTGGATAATCATCCCCGTAGATCTCGAAGACCGAGCGTTCTCCGGCCGCGGTTTGCAAAAGTAATGGAATCAGGTGTGTCTCAGGCTCGTGGTTCTCCCCACAGTCTCCCAGCGCGCCGCAGGCATTGAAATATCGAAAAATAACCACACTCCAACCGTATGCTTTTGCATACCAATGGAGGACATTCTCCAGCATCAGCTTACTCTCCCCGTAAGCATTCACCGGACTCTTGGGATGCTCCTCGAGTATTGGCATCACCGATGGGGATCCATAAACCGCTGCGGAAGAGGAAAAAACAAACTTGCGTATTCCGGCAGCTCGCAAGGCTTCCAGCATGACGATCCCAGAGGCAACGTTCGAATCAAAAAACGTACCGGGATTGACAATGGACTCAGGTATGAGAGCCTTCGCTGCAAAATGAAATACCGCTTCAAACTGGTAAGTTCGAAGCAGCTCGGATAGGGCAACGCGGTCCCCCACGTCCAACTGAAAAAACGTGATATCTGGCGGCAATGCCGCTCGATGGCCTGTGGAGAGATCGTCGATCACCACCACGGAGTGACCCTGATCCAGCAGCTGGCGACAGCACACCGAACCGACATAACCAGCACCACCCGTCACGAGAACATTTGCCATGAATTCAGTATGCCCCCTCACCTTTGATGACTTTCCATGGTGTCTTGCAGAGAATGTGGAGATCCAACAGGACATTCCAACGGCGAATATAGTCCACATCCATTCTTATCCGTTCTTCGTAAGACACTTTCTGTCGACCATTGATTTGCCAGTATCCTGTCATTCCGGGCTTCACCTTCAACATAACATCCCGGAAAATCCCGTATTTCCCCAATTCTGCCGTGGTGACCATTCTGGGCCCCACCAGACTCATTTCACCTTTCAGAACGTTGATCAGCTGGGGAAGCTCGTCCACACTATACTTTCTCAAGAAGGCGCCCAATTTCGTAACCCGAGGGTCATTCGCCAGTTTGAAATTCTGTTCGAAGGCCAGTCTAAGGTGAGGATCGGCAGCCAGCACTTGATCTGCATCCATTCGCATGGTTCGAAACTTGTAAGCGTGGAACTCGCCTCTCGGCCCGACCACGCGGCGTTTGTATAGCGCCGCCCCATGATCCTCCCAATGGACCAGCAGAGCTACCAGAGCGAACAGGGGCGATAAGAGCAAGAGAAGTGGCGCAGCCACCAACAAATCCAACCCGCGTTTGACCTCACCTTGAATTCGTTTCGCCGAATAGTTATCGATCACAGAACGGATATCCAACTCTTCCGCCGGTAAACAGTCCAAAACCATGTCGAATTCTAGGCAAACCGCATACGTGGAGCTGGGCGCTTGAGGGGAATTGCCCTACGCGCCAAGTTGTTTTTGGGCAAAAGATAGCTACTCAGGCATAAGCCCACGATGTACCAGAGAGACATGAAGGTCGGAAGGGAGAAGGGGTAGTAGGAAAAATGCATGACGACAAGCATAGCTAATGCGATTCCTTGCCCGAAAAGGGCAAGGACACAGGGTCGGGTACCGCTCTCTTTTAGTTGCTGATAGATCGAAAAGCAAAACCAGAGAAAGCTTACATACGCTACCGCACCGAAATGTTCAAGCACGTACGCGTAACCGTTTTCGGGAATGGTCTGCACGTCGCCGTTCATCCCCTTCCCGAGAATATTTCCAGCGTCGGTAAACCCACGTGTGTAAAACCAGACGAGCCCCTCGGCATGTTCGCTGTCGGCGTTGTCGTTGGCGGGTGAGAGATTTTCAACCGTGGTTGTGACGAACTCAGCTACCGGAGAAAACACCAGGCAAAAGGCAACGATCAAGCCCGCCGAAAAAATAAATACGCGATACCAGCCCCGTCGGATCAAAACATAGCTGCCGACAATGGCGACAAAGATCCAGGCAGATCTCGTCAGACTGAAGAACAGGGCGCCGGCCGCGACCGTTAAGGCAAGACAGGAAACGAAGCTTTTCGGAAAATGGAAGGAGAGCAGAAGGACCGGGACTGCCATCGAGAAGCTTAGGGCCAGCGCCTCTCCGAATGTACCGACGGCACGGTAAGCCTCCATAAAAGCAAACAGTTCCCTTCCGTGCATGGTTCCCGAATAAGAAAGGCCTTTGTCAAAATCCAGTGCCTCGTCTGACTCACTGCCCTTAACGTCGGCTTGCAGCACTGCAACGTTTGCGTTTTCCACCCAAAAGTCCCGCGGAGCAAGTATGAGAATAGCAATGGCGACCACGGCGAGGGCCGACAAAATATACGTGATATCTCGAAGGAATCGCGTTCCAAATTCCGGCTTCAGGGCCGCCAACACGGTTACGACCACGAGAATTTCCAATGGAAACACCATGATCTTGATTTTGTACAACCCTTCCGACATGTTTTCACCCAGTAAGAGCACGCCAACCAAGAAACGAACCATGCAATAAATGGTAAAAACAAGCAATGGTTTCAAAGGGCGCGGCCAAGGTGGACGAAACCGCTTATGCAAGATCGCAACCGACCACACGAAAAGCTCCAACAGAAGGAAATCCTTGATTAACACCAAAGCGCGCGCTGAGTCTTTTCCGATATAGCCGTGGGTGAACAACAGAGGAACGACAAGATTTTGTGTGTACGCGATGAAGAAAAGGATATACAAAGAACGTTCTTTGAGCCTCCAAATCGCAATCGCGCTTCCAAAAAGGACGGCCAGCAAGGCCCCTGCCAAAATCATCGACCGCTTCTCGCTCTCTTTGCCCGGCCTTCCAGTAGGAGATCGGCAAGGGATTGTGGTTCTAGTGCTGTATTAAACATGACGTGCTTGTTCGCAGGAACCGGTTGCGGGTGCAATCCCGGTTGTTGAGTAACGACTGTCATCGCCCTCCCCATCTACCATCTTGCGCTTCCATAACTCGACAGAAAATTTGACCTTCCCGGGATTGCGATTGCCCCTGCTCAGCCACAGTTTTGGTCACCGGACCACGATCAAAGATTTCGGCAGCCCTAGAAATCGTTCCGTTCTCACTTTGCAGCCGGGGAACAGTTGGCCTAACTCCTTTCTGGTCAGGAGGCGCACGGACGCCACCAAGGCAGCAGAATTTTTACGATCCGGCTTCGCAATCCAGCCATTCAGAGTCAGATAACGGTAAACCGTATAGCCAAACCATCGCCGGGGCAGCCAATGGACAAAAAGACCCAGGAAATGTGGTTCCACAGGAAACCACTTGTTCGGCGTCTGACAATAGATGTGCCGTCCAAGACGCAACATTTCCTCGGCAAAGCGCCGCTGGTCTTCGAAACTGCCTACGTGTTCGATAGCTGAATTCGAGAAGGCCAAATCAAAAGCGCGTTCCGGCAGACCCGTATCTCTGCCATCTCCCCGAACATAACTAAACCTAGGTGGCAGATTGGCGGGAGCATCGCCCACATTGAGCAGCGTAATACGTTCTCCAAAGCTAAGATCTCTCCACATCTCTTCCGTACCGCCGAGATCGATCACCGTCCGGCAGTCGTGAAACTCAGTAGTTAACCAACGATGACGCCTCCGACGGAAATGTGTTGCCAGTACATCGTAAAAGTTGTTGACAGCGCGATTGTACACGGCATGAACGTATTCCATGCGAAATCACCTACTCCGCTCGAGTTCCGCGAATCCGGCCGTCGAGCCGGCCGACCCTCCGAAACCCAATGTCTGACAACCGGAGCCGCACCATTTGCACGGGCCCAGCGCGATGAGGTATACCGCGACCCGGTAAGAACTCTTCAGTGTACGTTGGTCCTGCCTGCGATGCTTCACGCTCGCCGGCTTACGGAGTCACCCGCACAAGCTTCGAATAGGACCGAAAACGCCATTGTAAATCGAGATGCCGAACAACCCTCAGGGACACTCTGGCGGCGAGAAAGGCGCGAGATAACGCACGCATGCCCGGCAATTTTTCTCCGATCGCGCGGGCTGGTCGGACAACTCCGGCGGCTCGCGTCCATTTGCATTCCTGTAGGAAAAGATTGGCTGCCCTCTCAGCCTCATCCCAATTTCCACCGGCAATGGACCGAATCACGCCTCGCATGACTAACCCTCTCTTCAATCGGCGGCTGAGCGCCTCGGCCGCTTCTTCTCTCGCATCTGCAGGGACGTTCTCATCGCCTGTGAGCTTGGACACCATGCGGGGCAGTGCAGGCCAGACCCAGTCAAGACAGGTACGGGAGGTAATGCTACCGCCGTGGACGAGGAGGATGCCGCCCGGACGTTTGGAAACCACGACGGGGTAACGCGCAGCCACCTGCAATTCGAAATCCATATCGCAAGGGGGTCCGACCGACTGATCCCAGCCGTGAAAGGTCTCCCATACGTCACGACGGATTAATAGGCCGGGTAGATCCGGGTTGCCATAGCGAAGAATCGAGAGCATGCCCAGCGGGGGCTTGAGCAAGCCCTCCGGCCAATGCAGGACAGGGGCATCGTGCGCGAGCCCACCCGCACTCATTCTGATCGTCGTCAGGATTGACAATGCCGATTCCGGATACCGGTGAAATCCCGCCAACGCCGCCTCGAAAAAGCGTGGCAGGACGACGTCGTCGTCGGAGAGAAAGGAGAAAAAAGGCGTCTCGACTCGGTTTGCACCATCCACGAAATTGGCCAGGCTACCGATTCTCTGTGGCCGCCGCACGTACTCTACCCGGGAATCCTTTCGCCGGAGCTCGTCGACCATTTCCTCGGTTTCGTCGCTGGATGCATCGTCATAGATGCAAATACGAAAATCGGGGAAAGTTTGGTTGAGGACGCTAGTGATGGCCCGACGCAATGTCGCAGGCCTACGATAGGTAGGGATGACGGTGGTGATCAAGGGGCTGGGCATGGCTTTCAGCTCGAAACTGACAGCAGGCTTCGGCTGCTCGAGCGTGCTGTTATGCGGATAGCTTTCGACATGACTGACAAAAACCCAACCTGGCTGGACTTCAAAATGCCCGCCCAAAAATATCGACAATCTAAACTTGCAGAAATTTGGAGTAGGAGCGGAAGCGCCACTGCAGGCTCACACTTCGTGCCGCCCTCACTCCGGCTCGGAGAGCAAGAGGCGCACGGAAAAGCTTCCGTGCGCCAGGTAGTCTCTGAGAGATAGAGGCAGCGGCCCGTATGAGTCGCGCAACCTGGACGCGTCCGAATTCCTGCTCCAACAGGTCCGCGGCCTTTGTCGCATTGGCCCATTCGCCATCGCTAATGGACCGGAAACCGCCCCGCATCACTAGGTCCCGCCTCATCCATCGCGTCAGGTGTTCGGTGGCTTCCGCCGTGGCTGCTGCAGTCAGGTTCATGTCCTTCAGCTTCTTGATGATGCGTGGTATCGGCCAGATCCACTCGGGGCCCACGGTCCGGACAGTGAACGAGCCGGGATGCATGACTTGGATGGCCCCGCAACGCCGGGAAACCACGATCGGCATACGGGCGGCTACGCGCAGGTCGAAATCTACTTCCTCGATCGGGACCGTCATTTTGTCAAATCCCCCAACTTCCTGCCACGCATCCTTCCGAATCAGCATGGCCTGAAGACCAGGATTGCCGTAACGAAGGGTGCAGAGGGCACCGTGGGGGGGCATCAGCAGGCCCTCCGGCCATCGCAAAACATTTGCCGGAAACACAAAGCCGCTGGGAGTCATCGAGATCGTCGACAGGATAGATATCCCTGCCTCGGGATGCTTCTGGAACCCGGCGAGGGCAAACTCGAAGAAGTTCGGGAGCATTACGTCGTCATCCGGGAGAAATGAGAAAAAGGGTGTTTCTACGCGATCGGCACCATCCAGAAAGGTAGCGGTCATGCCCAGGTTGCTTCGGTGACACAGGTACTCAACCCGCGAATCCTTGTTTTTGAATTCAGCCACTACTTCTGCTGTCTCGTCACCTGATGCATCATCGTACACGCAGACTCGGAAATGGGGATAGGTTTGGTTTAAAACACTGTGAATCGCGCGGCGCAGCATAGTCGGCCGCCGATAGGTGACCACGACGGCCGTAATGGCAGGGACAGGCATGCTAGCAATCTAGGACTAGAACGCGGAGCGGCCGTCGCTCAGTTTCCCTGCACAATGCGTCAGCCGACAAGCCGTGCACAGGTGTGGAACCAACGCCGTTCCTAGGTGAGTGATGGAGGTTAGGTTTGGCTTGCAACCAGCAATTTCTCGAGCGTGGGAGATCGTCGGCTCAATCGGAGAACAGCGGGTTTCAGGTTCTCGAGACCGACATCTTTTCTAGCGCCAGCCTCTCGCCCAGGCCCGGCAGCAAGATAGCTCATTCCTCAAGTCCACGGTTTAGGTGGCTTTCCCTCGCAGGGACCGCCAGCGAGATGCCCATCGAGAGCGATACTCCAACCACTTATTTCTAATCTCCTGTGCTAGCTGTTTCCTAGGATTGTCTGGCTCCAGGCGCTGCCAAGAAGCGTTCCCTAGCACCCAACCGGAACCAGCAGCTAGCGCCAGGATCATGCCTCCAATCATTATGAGCAAGCGGTGAGGCCCGGATTTTTTCTCCGGGACGACGGCGAGGTCAAGCACTTTCACGACCGGTGTTTCTTTAGCCTCTTCGATCTTGGCCAGCTCGTACTGCTCCGTAAGCAACTCGTACACGGTCTCCTGGATCTTATTCTCGCGGTACAGATCCGTCCAGCGAACTCCGAGCAGCGGCAACTTACGAATCGAGGGGAATACCTGCGGCGAGTTGGGATCGTCCGAAGTAGGTCCGGCCCCGCCAACCTTATTCAATTGCCGTTGCAGTTCATCTACCCGAGCTCGCATGGAGCGGACGCGGACGTTGCTTGGGCTGTAGATCTGCTCGAGTCCTTCCAATTCTGACTGAGCGGCTATGAGTTGACCCTGCAGAACCGCCGCTGCTTCGACAGTTGCGGCACCCTGCTCCTTCATGTCAAGGGTGGCATTCTTGCTGGCATACTCGCTGAATTGTTCTGAGGCTTTCAGCAGATCCTGCTTCGCCCCCTTCAGCCTCTCCTCGATAAAGATCCGCTCGCGATGGGCAGCAGAAGTATTCACACTGGCGGATATGCGATCCAGTTCCTCCACATAGGCTTGCGCGATCGCTGTAGCTCGCTCAGGATCACGGTCCGTCACGGTAACACCGATGACCCCGCTTTTGCGATCCTGCGTGATCGAAGTGCGTTTGGCAAGTTGTTTGCGCGCGCCCTCCCAATACCGAGCTCCGTAGACCTTGCGCAGATCGAACCGCTCAATAATGCGATCCTTCACGGTGCGGCTACGCAACATCTCAACAAACACTGCTCCCGGATCCTTGATCCCGAGCAGCTCGCCAGCCAGGCCTCCGAAAGCCGACTCTCCCAAATTCCCCGCTCCCGGCCCCGCCATCGCCGCCATCATCATCGCGGTCATCCCCGTACCCGACTTCGGATCGGGAGGCATGAGCTGGGTGGTTGATTCGAACTGTTTGGGCATCAGAAAAGCGCAGATCGTCGCGAACACTAGACCGCCGACCATCCAACGCACGAGCAGACGACGATCTAGCCAGAGCAGCCAGGCCCACTCGAAGTCGTCCGCCTGCCCGACGTCGATCAGACTCTCGTCGGCGCCAATCGTCGAGGCGTGCACAGCCTCTTCTGGCAACTGCTGAACCGAACTCTCAACCCTACTCGATTGTTGCACGCTCGCTCACCCGTTATTCACCGTGCCGAACCAGGACAAGTTATCCTACATAAATTCACTACAGAATAGCCAGCGCACCTCACCCGGCTAATCCATTCCGGAGAGATTTCCTGCAAATCAAGCGCCAAGTTTTTCATGATCTTAGGATAGAAGCGGACATGAGGAGGGCAATCGCGGCTCGACCTCGCTCGCGAAAGTTCAATCGCCAATTTCGAGACAGGTTGGTGCCCGCCTGATCCAGCAATCGAAATCCATTCTACCGCATGGCGAGTCGCTAGCCGGGGCTCGGATTGCGCGCGCTCGTTTGTCCCTCGCTCCACGCAGTTTACCTCGACTGCCCCCGGGTCGCAGCCAGTAAGCCTTGGCTCTTCCATCCCCGATCCTTGGAGGTTGCCCCTCACTGCTTAGCTCCACGCCATCCTGCGTGGGGATAGAATGTGAGCTGGACGGAAGCGGTCGTATCGGATTGTCGGGTTGCACTCAGAACTGGAAACATCCACTGCTCGTACTGGAACAGACCTGAGAGCGAAAGATTATGCCCCAACAGGAACTCGCTGCTTGCCGAATAGTCGGCCAAGCGCCCGCCACCAATCAGCTTTTGCCAAGAGTTCTGCAACCGGTATCCGAATTGCACTTTGTTACGCGAAGAAAGCCAGTAGGTTAGCCAACCCTCCCCCCCCCGGCCCACGCGCCCGAACGGGCTTCCCATCAGAACACCGTTGGAGGTGTAGCCATCGCGATAGCGGCGCTCATCAAAATACACAAAACCCGGGGAGAATACGGGGACGCCATTGGTGAAATCTTGGGTGCGGGATTCATTCAATCCTTCCGCGCGGAAGTCGAGTTT
>Ga0187783_10000332_pt1 | contig 34811 bp, 33 predicted proteins | sample 1015_SJ02_MP02_2_FD_132471 | JGI IMG/M metagenome (GOLD analysis project Ga0187783, IMG submission 132471) | Tropical peat soil microbial communities from peatlands in Department of Meta, Colombia - 1015_SJ02_MP02_20_MG | ecosystem: Environmental > Terrestrial > Soil > Wetlands > Peat | place... | reverse complement strand
GAGCGCATGCGGCCCGAGTGTGAGCCCCACCAGCAGGTACGCCACGCTGGTCGGCAGCGCGAGGCGCCGCACGAGCGTGACGAGGAACACGCAGGCCGCGAGGAGTATCAGGACCTGGGAGAGCGGCGCGAACATTGCGCCAACTTAGAGCGCCAGTACGCGTGTGCGCAACGGCACGCCGCCCGGCCGGGCGCCCGCTGACCCCCCCGGGGCGTCGGCTTCGGGAGGGTCAGATTCCCGATTGCCAGGTGCTGGGCATGCCGGCCTTGCCGATCGCATCTTCGATTGCAAGGCAGCAATCGCGCGCCTCGGGCTGCGCGCGCAGACTCCTTGCGATCGAATTCAAAAAGCGACACATCAGCGCCAGATTCGGATGATTGGCGTGCAGCTGCTCTTCGACGCGATCAATTGCCTCGATCAGGTCCTCCTGATCGCAGCTTGGGAAGGTCATGCTCGTGACGGCATGTTGAACGGAAACCAGCGCCTGATGTATTGCGGCCTGTTGCGCTCCATCCATGCCGGAGAATTTGAACCCGTTTGCGAAAAGCCGCAAGCCCTTCTTGCCGCGGCGGTCAGCGGGCCTGTGCGGGGTCAGGGGGCCTGTGCCTCGCCCAACAAAAAGCCCCGCCCGGTGGGCGGGGCTTTCGTGGCGCAGCCGCGCGCCAGGTCAGGATTACTTGGCGGGGGCGCTCGACGTGTCGCTCGAGGGTTTCTGCGAGGAGGACGACGAGTTCGACTTCTTGTGCTTCTTGTGATGCGAGGAGGACTTGGACGTTGAGCTGCTGGACTGATCCGCAGACGGCGTCGAGGCCGGCGTGTCAGCGGCAAAAACCGGACCCGCAAGCAGAGCCAGGGCAACGACCGGAACGAGCTTCTTGAACATCTAGGTGGTCTCCAAAGTGAAAAAGTGCGCTGCATGCCCCAACCGGGTGCCTGACCGGCTCATGCGCCCTCACCGCTACGCATCAGCCGGGCAGGCTCCCGGACTAGAAGGCGCGCGTATTATGACTGGAATCCCCCGGCGCAAGTGCCGTATGACCGCAAAGTAATGTTGGCGCTCAAGGTATGCTATGTCGCTGATCGACAAAGTGTTCTCGCTCCACGGCCGTGCGAGCGGCGCCGCCCCTAATGTCCGCTGAAGGCGACAAGCGTACGCACGGGTACCTCGAGCCGCGCGAGCCGGGCTGAGCCGCCGAGGTCCGGCAGATCGACGATGAAGCAGGCGGCGAGAATACGCGCCCCGAGTGAGCGCAGCAGCGTCACGGCGGCCTCGGCGGTGCCGCCGGTGGCGATCAGGTCGTCGACGAGAATGATGCGCTCTTCGGGTGCCACCGCATCGCGGTGCATCTCCATCTCGTCGAGCCCGTACTCGAGGGAGTAGGCAACCCGCACCGTGGTGTGCGGCAGCTTGCCTTTCTTGCGAATCGGCACGAACCCGGCCGACAGTGAATGCGCGATCGCGCCACCGAGGATGAAGCCGCGTGCCTCGATACCGGCAACACGGTCGATCTGCGTGGCGCGCCACGGCGTCGCGAGCTGCTCGACGACCTCATGAAACACACGAGCATTGCCGAGTAGCGTGGTGATGTCACGAAACATCACGCCCGGTTTCGGATAGTCGGGGATGGTGCGGATGGCGTCGCGGATCTCGCGCAGCACCTCGGGGTCCATGTGCGCACTCTAACCCGCGGCGCGCCGCCACACGAGCGTGCGGTTGTTGGCCGGCATGGCGTAGTCGGCGGCAAAGGCGAGTCCCTGCGCGCCGGCGAGCGCATCGAGCGCCTCGAAGTCGCGGATACCGCTCTCGGGGTCGCGCGCCTTGAGATAGCGGTCGAAGTCGGCATTGCTGTCGCTCGTGTGCCGGCCGGCGAAGCGGAACGGTCCGTAGACGCACAGCACTCCGGGCGCCTCGAGCACCGTGCCGACGCCGCGAAAAAACTCGCGCACGGCCTCCCACCCGATGATGTGCAGCGTATTGGCGCTGAACACCGCGTCGCAGGGTGGCACGCGCCACGCCTCAGCGCGCACGTCGAGCGCGAGCGGTGGGCGCAGGTTGGCGGTGCCCGCGCGGCAAATGCGCTCCTCGAGCGATGGCAGGTTCTCGGGGAGCTCACTCGGCTGCCAGGTGAGGTACGGCAGGTGCGCAGCGAAATACAAAGCGTGCTGGCCGGTGCCGCTGCCGACCTCGAGCACCCGCGTGCTCGCGGCGAGCTCGCTCTCGAGCACGGCGAGGATCGGTCCCTTGTTGCGCTCGCATGCCTCCGAGAAGCTCAGCATGGGCTTCAGTCTGCGACAATGCACACATGCAAGCCATAGACGCCCTGCTGATGCGCCGCTCCGCGCGCACCCTCGCCGAGCCCGCTCCCGACGAGGGGGCGCTGCAACTCATCTTCGCGAGCGCCACGCGTGCCCCCGATCACGGACGGCTGCGTCCGTGGCGCTTCGTCGTGATCCGGCCCGCAGCGCGCGCGCGCTTCGGTGAGCTGCTCGCCGAGCACCTGCACCGCGCGCAGCCCGAGGCGGGCGAGGAGGCGCTCGAGCGCGAGCGCCTCAAGGCGTTCCGCGCACCCCTCATCGTCGTGGTCGCAGCGCACTGCAACCCGGCGGTGAAAATCCCCGCGATCGAGCAGGTGCTGTCGGCGGGCGCGGCGGCGCACGCCATGATGCTCGCAGCATTCGCGCTCGGCTTCGGCGCCATGTGGAAGACCGGTGGGGCCGCCTACGACGCGCGCGTGAAAGAGACGCTCGGGCTCTCCGGCGACGATGCCATCGTCGGCTTTCTCTACTTCGGCACCGAGGCGGCCGAGCAGCCGCGCGTGGCGCGCTCGGATTGGCGCGAGTTGGTGCGCGAGCTCGCGCCCAAGCCGTGAGGCGCGACAAACCGAGTGCCGCGGGCGGGCAATCCCCGCGCGCCTCATCCCGCCCGCGGCCGCGCTGCCTTATGATGCGCGGTGCGCGAAACTCCCGGAAGGTTCTGGCCCTATGAGACTTTGCTCCCGGCTGCCGCTGCTGGTGGCCCCCATGGCGCTCGTGGCGCACGCCGCCTGTGCCGCCTCGCTCAAGGAGAACGTGGTGCCCGTTGACACTACCTCAGCTGCCACCGCTGCTGCGACCACTTCGCCCTCGGCCAAGCCCGCGATCGGTGCCTTCGGCCTCGACCTGAGTGCTGGCGATCCGCACGTCAAGCCGGGTGATGACTTCTTCGTTTACGCGAACGGCAGCTGGTACCAGCAGTTCACCATACCGGCGGATCGCGCGAGCTTCGGTCCGTTCGACCGGCTCGATGAACTCTCCAAGGAGCGCGTGCGTGCCATCATCGAGCAGGCGGCAGCGAGCGGCGCGCCGAGCGGCACGCCGGCGCAGCAGATCGGCGATTACTATGCCGCATACATGGATCAGGCGGCGATCGAGGCGCACGGGCTCGCGCCTGCGCAGGACGATCTCGCTCGCATTGCCGCGGCACGTACGCACGAGGCGGTGGCGCGGCTGTTCGGCGAGGTGGGGTTCGCTTCGCTCTTCGACGTGCAGCTGCCGGCGGATTTCAAGAACCCGGACCGCTACAGCGTGTTCATCAGCGAGTCGACTCTCGGGCTGCCCGACCGCGACTACTACCTGAAGGATGACCCACAGCTCAGGGAGCTGCGTGCCAAGTACGTCGCCTACATCGCACAGATGCTCGAGCTTGCGGGCGTCGCCGATGCCGCCGCCAAGGCGCGCGAAATCATGGCGTTCGAAACCGCCGCCGCCAAGGTGCAATGGCCGATCGAGAAGCGCCGCGACGTAGATGCCATCTACAATCCGCGCACCAAGGCGCAGCTCATCGCGTACGCGCCGGGTTTCCCCTGGCAGGCGTTTCTCGAGGCGCAGCAGCTCGGCAACCGTGAGGAGCTGGTGCTCGCGGAGCTGACCGCGGTCCGCGATCTCGCGGCACTCTTCGGCCGCACCAGCGTGCCGACCCTGCAGGCCTTCCTGACCTTCCACTATCTCAGCAGCCACGCGCCGTACCTGCCGAAACGCTTCGATGAGGCGCGCTTTGCCTTTTACGGACAGACCATGCGCGGGCAACCGCAGCAGCGCGAGCGCTGGAAGCGCGGCGTGGATGCCGTCGACGATGCGCTCGGCGAGGCGGTCGGGCAGCTGTACGTGGCGCGCTACTTCCCGCCCGAGTCCAAAGCGAAGATGCAGCGCCTGGTGGCGGACCTCGAGGCCGCGCTCAGCGAGCGACTCGACGCCCTCGACTGGATGACGCCGCAGACCAAGAAGCGCGCCCACGAGAAGCTGGCTGCCTTCACGCCGAAGATCGGCTATCCGGACAAGTGGAAGGACTACTCCGCGCTCGTCATCCGCCGCGAGGACCTGATCGGCAACGTGCGCCGTGCCGCGCAGTGGCAGTGGGACTACCAGATCGCGCGGCTCGACAAGCCGGTCGACCGCGCCGAGTGGCAGATGACGCCCCAGGAGATCAACGCCTACTACAACCCCTCGAACAACGAGATCGTGTTTCCGGCCGCCATCCTGCAGCCGCCGTTCTTCGATCCCAACGCCGATGCGGCGGTGAACTACGGCGCCATCGGCGCAGTCATCGGGCACGAGATGGGCCACGGCTTCGACGACCAGGGCCGCAAGTTCGGCCCGAACGGCGCCATGCAGGACTGGTGGACGGCCGAGGACGCACAGGTGTTCACCGCACGCACCGCGCGCCTCATCAAGGAGTTCTCGGCGTTCGAGGCGCTGCCGGGCCTGAAAGTGAACGGAGCCAACACCATCGGCGAGAACATCGGCGACCTTGGTGGTCTCAACATGGCTCACGAGGCCTACCGCATCTCGCTCAAGGGACAGCCTTCGCCGGTGCTCGACGGATTGAGCGGCGATCAGCGCTTCTTCCTCGCCTATGCCCAGGTGTGGCGCGAGAAGTACCGCGACGGGGCGCTGCGCGAGCTGGTGATGTCGGACGTGCACAGTCCGTCGCAGTTTCGCGTCAACGGCCCACTGCCGAACATCGACGCCTGGTACGCCGCGTTCGACGTCCAGCCCGGCGACAAGCTCTATATCAAGCCCGAAGATCGCGTACGCATCTGGTGATGCCCGCCGGGGCGCAGCCGAGCGCAAAAGGTCTTTTGGGCGCCGCCACGAGTACATCCCTGTAGGCTGCGGGCGCGGCGTCCCTGCCGCGCACGCCGCCGAAAAGACCTTTTGCGCCCTGTCTGCGCTCTACGGCTTCACGACGGCGAGGATCACGATCACGAGCAGCAGCAGTCCCGGCACCTCGTTGAACAGCCGATACCAGCGCGGCGTGTGCGGCTGCGCTCCGGCGCGCAGCTGGCGCATCAGGCGGTAGCACCAGAAGTGGTAGCCGACCAGCACGGCCACCAGCAGCAGCTTGGCCCGCAGCCAGCCCATGGCGAGATAGCCCGGGGTGGCGACGATCATGGTGAGGCCGAACAACACGGCGAGCAGCGCGCCGATGCTCATGATGGCGAACAGCCGCCGCTCCATGACGACGAATCGTGCCAGGCCCGGCGCATCGCCGGTCGCGGCGTGATAGACGAACAGTCGCGGCAAATAGAACAACCCCGCGAACCAGGTGACCACGAACACCACGTGCAGGGCCTTGACCCACAGCATCGGTGTCGGATTGTAGCCAAGTGACGCCATCGCGGCGCGCGCCTCTGGTAGCATCACGCTCCCCGTTGATCGAACCCACGGCCCCCACATGTCCCACCCAGCTACCACTACGCCTTTTCCGAGCAACATCGAGATCGCGCAGCGCGCCAAAATGCTGCCGATCGCGCAGCTGGCGCGCGAGCGCCTCGGCATCCCCGAGGAAAGCCTCGAATCCTACGGACGCTACAAGGCCAAGGTGTCGCTCGATTACATCGCGCAGCTGCAATCGCGCGCCGACGGCAAGCTGGTGCTGGTGACGGCGATCTCGCCGACCCCGGCCGGGGAGGGCAAGACCACCACCACGGTGGGTCTTGGCGATGCGCTCAACCTGCTCGGCAAGCGCGCGATGCTGTGCCTGCGCGAGCCGGCCTTGGGTCCGGTGTTCGGCGTGAAGGGCGGTGCGGCGGGCGGCGGATATTCGCAGGTCGTTCCCATGGAGGATATCAACCTGCACTTCACCGGCGATTTCGCCGCCGTCGCGCTGGCGAACAACCTGCTGGCGGCGCTCATCGACAACCATGTCTACCAGGGTAACCAGCTCGGCTTCGACGTGCGCCGCATTGCCTGGCGGCGCGTCGTCGACGTCAACGACCGCGCATTGCGCAACATCGTCATCGGGCTCGGCGGCAGCGCCAACGGCGTGCCGCGCGAGGACGGTTTCGACATCGTCGTGGCCTCGGAAGTCATGGCGATCCTGTGCCTGGCGACGGGGCTCGCGGACCTCAAGGAACGCCTCGGGAGGATCGTGGTGGGCTACCGCGCCGATCGCCGTCCCATCCTGGCGCGCGAGCTGAACGCGCACGGCGCGATGACGGCGCTCCTGAAGACGGCGATCGAGCCGAATCTGGTGCAGACGCTCGCCAATAACCCGGCCTTCATCCACGGCGGCCCGTTCGCCAACATCGCGCACGGCTGCAACTCCGTGATCGCGACCAGCACCGCGCTCAAGTTGTGCGACTACGTCGTGACCGAAGCCGGCTTCGGCGCCGACCTCGGCGCGGAGAAGTTCGTGGACATCAAATGCCGCAAGGCGGGCCTCAAGCCCAGCGCAGCGGTGATCGTGACTACCGTGCGGGCGCTCAAGTATCACGGCGGCGTCGAGCTCGCCGATCTCAAGGGAGAGAACCTCGCCGCCCTGGAGAAAGGCGCGGTCAATCTCGAGCGCCATATCGACAACGTCGTGAACCACTACGGGCTGCCGTGCGCGGTGGCAATCAACCGCCGTGCCGAGGACACCGACCGTGAGATCCAGCTGCTGGTCGAGCGCGTGGCGAAGCAGGGCGTGCGGCTGATCGGCGCTACGCACTTCGCCCAGGGTGGCCCCGGTGCGCTCGAGCTCGCCCGCGAGGTGGTGCGGCTGTGCGAGCAGTCCAACAACTTCCACTATGTCTACTCCGACCAGGCGACGTTGTGGGACAAAATGAAGACCATCGCGACCAAGATCTACCACGCGAGCGACATCACGGCCGACACCAAGGTCCGTGAGCAGATCCGCCAGCTCCAGGAAGGCGGCTACGGTCACTACCCGGTATGCGTCGCCAAGACGCAGTACTCGTTCTCGACGGATCCGAAGCTGCGCGGCGCGCCCTCGGGTCACGTCGTCAACATTCGCGAGGTGCGCCTCGCTGCGGGCGCTGAGTTCGTGATCATGATCTGCGGTGATGTCATGACCATGCCGGGACTGCCGAAGGTGCCGGCCGCCAACAGCATCGACGTCGACGCGGACGGGCGCATCACCGGGTTGTTCTAGGAGCCGCGCGATACCCGCCTGACGGCCGCGCGAGCAGCGCCATGCCATTCTGCGAAGCCGACCCGTGGCGGCTGCAATACTTCGAAGCCGTGGAGTGTCCCCCCGCGGTGCGTATCCCGACCGAGGATCCGGACGCTTACGCCTGGTACCCGGCACAGCGCTGGGTGTACGACAAGCTGCGGGTCAGTACCTCGCAAGGCCTCGATTGCGCACCGCACGGCGTCGTTCCACCGCGTTTCCCGGTGTTCAGCAAACCGATCACCAACCTGCGTGGTATGGGGGTCGGTAGCCGGGTGCTGAGGAGTCTCGAGGACTACCGGCAGCACCTCGAACCCGGACACTTCTGGATGACGCTGCTCGAGGGCGAGCACGTGAGTTCTGACATCGCGGTCGTCAAGGGACAGGCGCGCTGGTGGCGCCACTGCCGTGGTGTCCCGGCAGCCGAGGGCACGTTCGACTACTGGACGATCGAGGCCGCGGACCGCCCCGGACTGGAGGCGTACCTCGGCGAGTGGGTGGCGCGCCACCTCGAGAGCTATACCGGCATGCTCAACTTCGAGACGATCGGCGGGCGCATCATCGATGCGCACCTGCGTTTTTCCGATCAGTGGCCGGATCTCTATGGCCGGGGTTGGCTGGACGCCGTGGTCGGGCTGTACGCCCGTGGCGCCTGGTCCCATGTCGATGCCGATCGCGGCGGCGGCTTTAGCCTCGCGCTCTTCGGCGCGCACGGACGTGAGTACCGGCATCCGCCGGCGGAACGCGTGGCGGCCGTGCGCGGCATGCCGCACGTGACGAGCGTGCAGATCACCTTTCACGAGGACCGCCCGGCGGCGGCGCACCCCATGCCCCCGGGAGGCTTTCGCCTGGCGATCGTCAACTGCCGCGATCTCGAGGCCGGGCGCGCAGCACGCGCGGTACTCGCGCAGTTCTGGAGTTGATAAGCGGTGTGAGCCGCGCGCCGCGTGCGCATCATGCGCCGTCGTCTTTCGCTGTTGCCGGTGCGCTGCTCGTTGGATGCAGCCGCCCGGTCGGTTTGCGGCGCCTTCCACAAACGCCACCGGTGGCCTCGGCCGGCAAATCCGGCGAGAATCCTGCGATGTCGCCCGCAAGGAAAGGACGCCGCAACTTCGCTCCACGGCACATTCTGGTCGTCGACGTCGGGGGTACGCACGTCAAGCTGCGCGTCGACAACCGCGGCCCCATCCGCGAGTTTGCATCGGGACCCAAGATGACGCCGGGTCGCATGATGCGCAAGATCCGCGAACTGATGCGCGGCGTCCACTACGATGCGGTGTCCATCGGTTATCCGGGCGTCGTGATCCGCGGCCGGATCGTCGCCAACCCTCATAACCTCGGCAAAGGCTGGCTCGGCTACGCTTTCGACCGCGCGCTCGGTAAGCCGGTGCGGGTGGTGAACGACGCGGCCATGCAGGCGATCGGCAGCTACGAGGGCGGCCGCATGCTGTTTCTCGGGCTCGGCACCGGTCTCGGCGCGACGCTTATCATCGACGGTGTGGTCGAGCCGACCGAGATCGGGCACATGCCGTACAAGCACCACCGCACCTTCGAGGAGTACGTGGGCGAGCGCGGGCGCAAGCGCCTCGGGAACCGCAAATGGCGCAAGGCAGTCGGCGAAGTGATCGCGGACCTCAAGGCCGCGTTGCAGGCCGATTACATCGTGCTCGGCGGCGGCAACGCGGTGCGATTGGAGAGACTGCCCCGCGACGTGCGTCTCGGCGACAACCGCGACGCGTTCGTCGGTGGGTTGCGCTTGTGGCGCGGGACGAACGGCCGCCGATGAGCGCAGCCCCGGGGGCTCCCGGAATTCCGCCGACCTGGTGCAGCAGCGACAAGGAGATCGTCGGCTGCGCACTCGGCTCGTCCCGACTGTGGTTCACCATCGGCGGCGGCATCATCAACGAGGTCTACTACCCGCGCGTTGATATTCCGCAGATCCGCGACCTCGGCTTCATCGTGGCCGACGGCGCGGGCTTCTGGGTCGAGGTGAAGCGGCTGTGGCGACACGTGGTGCACCTCGCGGCACCGGGCGCGCCGGCGGTGCGCATCGTGCACCGCCACGAGCGCTTCGAGCTGACGTTGCGCGTCGCACCCTGCGAGCACCGCGACGTGCTGCTCGTCGATGTCAGTCTGAGCGGGGATGCGGCGCTGCGGCCGTTCGCGCTCCTCGCACCCCACCTCGGGGGTACCGGGAGCAACAATCGCGCCACGGTCGTGCTGCACGGCGGGCGGCGCATGTTGTGGGCGGAGCAGGGGCCGTTCGGGCTGGCGCTGGCCGCGGTCACTGGTGAACAGCGCGACGCCTTCGGCCGCGCGAGTGCGGGTTTCGTCGGCAGCAGCGACGGCTGGCAGGACTTCGCACACAACGGCGCCCTCAGCTGGGAATACGACAGCGCCGGTCCCGGCAACGTCGCGCTGATCGGCGAGCTGCCGCGCCAGGCCGTGCTGGCGCTCGGCTTCGGCAGCAGCGCGGAATCGGCGGCGACGCTCGCCCTGAGTGCGCTCACGGAGCCCTTTGCCACCTCGTGGGAGCGGCAGCTCACCGGATGGACCCGCTGGCACGCAAGTCGCGCCGCCGAGCAGGAGCTATGCGCGGAGCTGCCGCAGGAGTGTGCCGAGCAGGTGCGCCTCTCCACGATGGTGCTGCGCGCGCACCAGGACAAGACCTACCCCGGTGCGATGGTGGCGTCCTTGAGCGTGCCGTGGGGCAACACGCGCGAGGAGCGTGCCGGCTATCACCTGGTGTGGCCGCGTGACCTGGTCGAGAGCTCCGGCGCGCTGCTCGCCGTGGGCGCAACGCGCGAGGCACGCAACACCCTGCGCTACCTGCTCGCCACGCAGCAGGACGACGGACATTGGCACCAGAACCAGTGGCTCGGTGGCAAGGGCTACTGGCTCGGCCTGCAGCTCGATGAGACCGCCTTCCCGGTGCTGCTCGCGGTGGCACTCGATGAGCGCCAGGCTCTCGAGGGTACGCAGGTCGCAGACATGATCCGCCGTGCGCTCTCTTTCCTCGTGCGTCATGGCCCCTCGAGCCAACAGGACCGCTGGGAGGAAGACGCGGGTCTCAATACCTTCACGCTCGCAGTGTGCATAGCGGCGCTCGTGGCCGGCGCACCCTACCTTCCCGAGGACGGCGAGCAGCTCGCGCTCGCGTTTGCCGACTACTGGAACGCGCAGCTCGAGAACTGGACGGCCGTCGGTCCGGACGTGCCGCTCGCGCGCCTCTATGGTGTGCCCGGATACTACGTGCGCGTGACGCCGCCGCAGGCGCTGCTCGATCGCGGCGCGGAGACCGTGCTGCCGATCCGTAATCTGCAAAAGGATCCGGGCCTGCCGGCGAGCGCACAGGTGGGCGTCGACTTCCTGCAGCTCGTGCGCTTCGGGCTGCGCCGCGCCGATGACCCGCTGATCGTGGCAACCGTGAAGGTGGTCGATGCACTGCTCAAGGTCGACACCCCCAGCGGCCCGTGCTGGCACCGCTACAACGATGATGGCTACGGCGAGCACGACGACGGCAGAGCCTACGACGGCACCGGGCGAGGGCGCGCCTGGCCGCTGCTCACCGGCGAGCGCGGGCACTACGAGTTATGCTGCGGGCACGATTCGCTGCCCTACCTCGTGGCGATGGCGCGCATGGCTTCATCGGGCGGCATGCTGCCCGAACAGATATGGGATGACGCACCGATCCCCACGCGCGGGCTCGCGCCGGGGCGGCCGACGGGCGCAGCCATGCCGCTCGTCTGGGCGCACGCCGAGTACCTGAAGCTCGCCGCATCGCGCGTGCTCAAGCGCCCGTTCGATCGCCCGACGTCGGTGTGGGAGCGTTACCGTGGTGAGCGCCCGGTGCTCGGGCGCGTCATCTGGAGCAAGCAGGCGCCGCCTGGCGAGATGCCCGAAGGCTGTGAGCTCACCGTCGCGCTGCCGACCGAGAGCACGGTGCGTTGGGGTCTCGATGGCTGGCAGGACGTGCGCGAGCAGTCGACACGGCTCAACTCGCTCGGCTTGCACGTGCTCGAGATCGACACGCCGCATCTGCGCGCCGGTCGCAGTATCGATCTGACCTACCGTAGCGGCAGCCGCTGGGTCGGCAGCGACTTCCATATTCGCGTCGTGCCGCGCACGGCGCTCCCGGGCTGAGGGCGCATGCCGTTCACGCTCGCGCATCCGGCGGCCATCCTGCCGCTACGCGGTATGCGCTACCTGCGCACGGCGCCGCTCATTGTCGGCGCGCTGGTGCCCGACACCTACGATTACGTGCCCGCCAACCTGCGGGGCCACCTGCACCACGCCCACAGCTTCGAGGGCTCCTATACCAGCTGCATCCTGCTCGGCTATGCGCTGCTCGCGGCGCTCTTCGTGTTGCGCCGGCCGCTCACGGCACTGTTGTCGGCGCGGGCGCGCTGGCTGTGCCTCAACGCGCTCGCCCCCTTCGGCCGCTCGCGGCTCGAGTGGGTGCTCGCAGTGCTCGCAATCGTGCTCGGGGCGTGGACCCATCTGCTGTGGGACTCATTCACGCACAGTGAGGGCTGGATGGTGCATCACTTCGCGGCGCTCAACGCCACGGTCACGATCGGCTCCTACCGCGGCCCCGTGTACCACGTACTGCAGTACGTGAGCTCGGCGATCGGGCTCGCCGTGGTCGCGGCGTGGTACTGGCGGCTGCCGGCGCCGCCGGCCTCGCCCGCAGTTCCGGGCGCGCAGCGCTCTGCGGTGGGGCCGGTGCTGATGCTGGTGGTCGCGGCGGCACTCCTCATCGGCGGGGTCAAGGGGACGGAGAAGTTCACGCAGCACCACTACGAGTACCTGGCGATCCATGTCTTCCTCACCTACGCCCTCGCCTGGTTTGCGCTGCTGTATCTTGTTGCCGGCATCATCGTGAGCCTCGAGGACACGCATGAGCGCGTGGCTGGCCTCAGTGCCTGAGCCCCGGCCGCGCTACAGGGCGAACCGGGCGCCGCGCTCAACGCGGCTCTGAGAGCTCTCCGGCGCGCGCTGGGCGAGGCGCAGCCGCTCAGCGCGGTGTGCCGAACTCCATCGCCCAGTACACGCCCATCTCGTCGTGCGGATTGACCGCGAACGCGACACCCATCTCACGGTACAGCGGGTACATGAGATTCGCGCAGTGCTCGGGGCTCGCCAGCCAGCCGTCGACGACCGCCTCGGCGGTCATGATGCCGCTCGCGAGGTTTTCGCCTGCCTCGCGCCAGCGATAGCCGCCGCGTGCGATGCGCTCCTCGGGTGAGCTGCCGTCGCGCCCCGTGTGGTCCATGTAGCCGTAGCGCGCCATCTCCCGGGCATACGCCAGGGCCACCTTGGCGAGCGTGGCGTCGGCGGCGAGCGGCGCCGCGGCGGCAAAGGAGCTCGTACCGCAGCGTCGTGCCTGCGAGCGTGCCTGGTTGGTGAGCGCAAGGACATGGTCGCTGATCGCCGCGAGGTCCTGTGGCGCGGGCGGCCGGAATGGTTCCGCGAGCGCAATCCACACGTCAGTGCCGATGCGCCAGGTGCCGAGGTCGCGAAATGCCGGGTTGGTGAGCTGCGGGCAGAACTGCCTGGCGACGATGTTCGTGACATCGCCGCTCGGCGGTACGCCGGAGATCTTGACCGAAAAGGAGCTGACGGCGTGGTAGCCCGCGCCCTGCTCGGCGATGCGCAGCTCCTCCCCCTGCGACAGGCGCTGTGCCACGGCGTCGAGCCGCGCGCTCTCGCGTAGCGGCGGCAGCGCGGCGGACCGGGTGCCGCAGCCACTGCGGCGCGCCGCGTTCACCGCGTCGAGCACGTCGGCGGAGCTCGCGGCCGGAAGGAGCAGCACGGCGAGCAGCAGCCTGGCGCAGTGGCATCCTCTGCGCAGGTCGGTCATTGTTCGCTCATGACGAGCGCTCACGATGTCGAGCAATTTACAACCACGGGGTGGCCGTGGCGAACGGGAAACCAGTTCCAGCTGCTCGACGGCGGTGGCGAGTTCTTCGCGGCGATGCTGCAGGCGATCGATGCGGCCAGCGCATCGGTGCTGCTCGAGATGTATCTCGTGCAGTCGGGCGTCATCACCACGCGCTTCATCGCGGCGCTCGGTGAGGCCGTGCGCCGCGGCGCGCGGGTGCGCGTGGTGTTCGACGGTTTCGGCGCGTTGCGGCTCACGCGCGCGGATCGCCGCCGCCTGCAGGAGGCGGGTGTGGAGCTGCGGTTCTTCAATCCCCTGCGCCTGAGCAATCGACTGGGGAATCTGCTGCGTGACCACCGCAAGCTCCTGGTGACCGACGGCTGCACCGCCTTCGTCGGCGGGGCGGGACTCACCGATCAGTTCGCGCAGGGGCCACGTGGCCCGTGGCGCGAGGTCATGGTACGCATCAACGGTCCGGTGGTCGCCGACTGGCACCGGGCTTTCGCCCGCACCTGGCGCCGCTGCGGCCCCGAGCTCGATGTCGCGCCGAGCCGGTGCCCGCCGCACGAGCCCGGGGCCGCAGGCAGGCTGTCGTTGTCCGAGGCGCGTCAGCGCTCGGTGCTCGCCAACGGCGTCATCCGCCAGATCGATGGCGCCACGCGGCGCGCGTGGATCATGAGCGCGTACTTCGTGCCCTCGAGGCGCTTTCGCAAGGCGCTGCGGCGTGCGGCGCGCCGTGGTGTGGACGTGCGGCTGCTCATGCCGGGGCCGCGCACCGACCATCCCTGGGTGCGGCAGGCGGCGCGGCGTTTGTACGGCAGGATGCTGCGCAACGGCGTGCGCATCTTCGAGTACCAGCCGCACATGCTGCACGCCAAGGTGATCGTGTGCGACGACTGGGTCTCGATCGGCTCGAGCAATCTCGATCGCTGGAGTTTTCGCTGGAACCTCGAGGCCAACCAGGAGGTGGCCGACGCGCGCTTCGCCGACACGGTCGCGGCGCTTTTTGAAGGCGATCTGCGCGTGTCGCAGGCCATTAGCCGACGTCACTGGCGCCAGCGCGCCTGGCTCGATCGACTGCGCGAGAGCATCGCGGGCGCGCTCGACCGGCAGCTGGACCGCTGGCGCCGGCCCTGAGTCGGCGCGGCCTCAGAACGCGGGCCGGTGCGGCGCTTGCGCGAGCGCGGAAAACAACTCGTTGGTGCGCACGAAGGCGAGCAGAAACGGCGCCATCAGCAACATCTGCGTCCGGTAGGCCTCGAGCGCCCGTACCTCGGTGTCCTCCTCGTCCGGCTCGAGCGGGAACGCCACCGGGTCGAGCCCGCGGCTGAGCGGGCCGGGCGTCAGGGGCACGCCGGCGAGCAGCTCGCGCGGGCTCGGCCAGCCATCCCCGCCGTGCACGATCCAGTAGCGGACCTGTGCCGTGGTGAGGCCGCGGCGGAGCGCGGATATCGTGAGGAGGCCCGCCGCACGATGATCGGGGTGGCTGTCCGCGAGGCTCGGCGCGAGGATCAGCGTCGGCCGGACCCGCTCGAGCACCGCCGCAAAGTCGCGCTCGAGACTCGCGCCATTGTAGGGATGCGCGGGGAACAGCGCGTCGGCGTAGGGCACGCTCATCGCCGCCGTCGTCCGTGAGCGACGCAGCGTCGCGGGATTGCCGTCGAGGAGCTCGAGGACGCCGCCGTCGGGATAGCCGAGGAAGAGCTGTCCGCCCGCTGGCACACCGAGCAGCGCAGTCGCGGCGCGCGCTTCGGCCATGCGCCGCGCGCCGAACTGCCGGGCGCGTGCCGGGTTGGCGAACAGGAGCTTCTCGTTGAGCAGCAGCCCCATCCGCTCGGCATCACCGCTCGTGATCCACACCACACTGACGCGGCCGCCGGCACGCGCCACGCGCTGGATCACCCCTGCACAGCAGAGTGTCTCATCGTCCGGATGCGGGGACACCACGAGCAGCGTCGTGCCCGCATCGATGTGCGGCAGCGCGGCTGAGCCGGGCGCAGCGCTCGGCTCAGTCGCGGCCACGAGCGCCACGCAGGCCGCGGCCGCTGCGGCGAGCGGCGGCGTTGTGAGCTTGCCTGTCCAGCAGCGCATGGCGCGGCAGTGTCGCATGCGGCGGGCGGAATTCGTTAGAGTGCTCCAGCGGCGCGCGCCCTTCGGCGCGCGAAGGAGATTCGGGTGCACACACCGCTGCTCGCCTATCACGATCCGGCGTTCATCGACTCCGATGAGGGCCGCCCGATACGCATCGTCTCGGAGTACCTGGCGCCGCTGCGCACGTTCAGTACCGCGGGGGTGAGCGCCACGGTGGTGTTCTTCGGTTCGGCGCGTGCCACCCGGCGCGGCCCATTGGCGCGCTATCTCGACGAGGCGACCGAGCTGGCGCGGCTCGTCACCGAGTGGAGCCGCCGCGACTGCCGCGAGCGGCTGCTGGTCTGCTCGGGCGGCGGTCCCGGCATCATGGAGGCGGCCAACCGCGGCGCCGCGCTCGCCGGCGGCCGCAGCATCGGTCTCAACATCGGCCTGCCGCAGGAGCAGCGGCCCAACTCCTACATCACGCCGGGGCTGTGCTTCGAGTTCCATTACTTCTTCATGCGCAAGCTGTGGTTCGCGCATCTCGCGCACGCACTGATCGCGTTTCCCGGCGGGTTTGGCACCTTCGACGAGCTGTTCGAGATCCTAACCCTCGCTCAGACCCGCAAGCTCGATCGCTCGATCCCGGTGTTCCTCTACGGCTCGGCGTACTGGCGGGAGGTGGTCAACTTCGATGCGCTGGTGCGCCACGGCACGATCGCCGCGGAAGACCTGGAGCTCTTCGAGTACGTCGACGAGCCGCGCGCGGCACTCGAGCTGATGAAGAGCCGCATTCAGGTACCAACACCGGCCGCGGCGCAACCCTCCTTCGCAAAGTCACGCTGTCCGCCCGGCGCCTGACAGGGCGGCGTGCTTAGAGCACGTGTATCGCCGGGTCGACCTCGGCGGCCCAGGCGCGCATCCCGCCCTCGAGGTTCGTCGGCGCGTTGATCTGCGCGCCTAGCGCCATCTGGCATGCGGCCAGGCTGCGCCCGCCGCTGCGGCAGATGAAGACGGGCTGCGGGTGGGAAGCGATCTCAGGCAGGCGCAGCGCGAGCTCCCCGAGTGGAATGTTGACGGCGCCCGCGAGATGTCCGGCACTGAACTCCGCCACCTCGCGCACATCGACCAGCAGCGGCGGCTCATGCCCGGGACGTGCGAGGAGGTCGCGCAGCTGCGTGACCGACAGCCGCTGCACCCCCGGCAATGCGGCTGCCGGCGCATCGCGCAGCTCGGTGATCGTCGGCGCATCGCCGCACACCGCGCAATCAGCGCGGCGCGAGATGCGGAAGTCGCCGAAGCGCATCTCGAGCGCATCGTAGGTGATGAGCCTGCCTAAGAGCGGCTCGCCGGCCCCGGTGATGAGCTTGATGGCCTCGGTCGCCTGCAACGTGCCGAGCACACCCGGCAGCACTCCGAGCACGCCCGCCTCGGCGCAGGTGCCGACGGCGGCTGCGGCGCCCTGGGGGAAGGCACAGCGATAGCACGGGCCACGTCCGGGCACGTACGTCATCAGCTGACCCTCGAAGCGATGGATGGCCGCGGACACCAGCGAGCGGCGCAGCACGACGCAGGCGTCGTTGATGAGGTAGCGCGCCGCGAGCCGATCGGTGCCATCGAGCACAATGTCGTACTGGCTGAACACCTCGCGCACGTTGGCTGCGCGCAGCTCGAGCGCGTGGGCGACGACGCGAATGTCGCCGTTCAATGCCGCGAGCCGCTCGCGGCCGGCCTCGGCCTTGGGACGCCCGATGTCTCGAGTGGCGAACAGCACCTGGCGCTGGAGATTGGAGAGCTCGACGCGATCACCGTCGAGGAGACCGAGCGTGCCGCAGCCCGCGGCCGCGAGGTAGAGCGCCGCCGGCGAGCCGAGGCCGCCGGCGCCGATCACCAGCACCCGCGCTTCGCGCAGCCGCTGTTGACCCGCGGCGCCGATCTCGGGCAGCGCCAGGTGGCGCTGGTAGCGTTCGCGCTCGCTGCTCGACAGGCTCATGACTCAACCTCCGGAGAGCGCGCAGATGATGTGCACGGTGTCGCCGTCGCGCACGCTCGCCGACAGCTCGAGGGCCTCGTTCGTGTTCACGAACAGCCGCATGTGCGGGCGTATGCGGTTCTGCTCGTCGATCATGCGAAAACGGATCCCCGGGCAGCGCTGCTCGAGATGTGCGAGCACTTGCGCCAGCGTGTTGCCGCGCAAGGCGAGCGTCGCCGCACCGGCGGTGTAGGAGCGTAGCGGACTCGCAATACGTACCGTGCAGCCCATGGGCTAATGCGCGTAGCTCACCGAGTAGATCTCCGGCAGGTGGCGCGCGATGCAGCGCCAACGCTCGCCGGCGTTGCGGCCCGCCCAGACCTCGCCGGCCGTGGTGCCGAAATATACGCCGGGCTGTGGGCGCGCGTCGGTACACATCGCCTGGCGCAGCACCGTGAACCAGGCATGCGAGCGCGGCAGCCCCTGGTCTTTGCGCCGCCAGCTACCGCCCGCGTCGCGCGTCACGTACACCGCGGGCTTGCCGTCGATGGAGGTACGAGGCCAGACGGTCTGTCCGTCCATCGGCAGTACCCAGGCGGTATCCGGATCGCGAGGATGCAGCACGATCGGGAAGCCGATGTCGCCGATCTTCTTCGGCATGCTCGTCCCAATGCGTTGCCAGCGCCGTGCCGGGCGGTCGAGCCGGTAGATGCCGCAGTGGTTCTGCTGGTAGAGGCGATCGGGCAGGCGCGGATGCTGTACCACGCAGTGCGGATCGTGGCCGAAGGGCGCCTCGGGATCGGGCAGAAAGTCCGCCGCGCAGCCCTCGTTGAGCGGCGTCCAGCTGCTGCCGGCGTCGCTGGACTCGAACACTCCGCCGATCGAGATGGCAATGTAGAGGTGCGCCGGATTGCGCGGGTCGACCAGGATGGAATGCAGGAACTCGCCATCCGGCGTGCCGAGCGCTGCCCACTTCGGCCGCAGCGGATGGTCGTTGAATCCCGCCACCGGCTGCCAGCGATCCCCGCCATCGCTCGAGCGAAACAGCCCCGCGGGCGAACTGCCCGCGTACCAGGTGGCCGCCTCGGTGGCATGCCCGGGCGTCAGCCAGAACACGCGCTCAACGGCACGTGCCTCTTCTCCCTCGGCAGCCTTGCGGAAGGCGGGCGGCTCGCTCGCCTCACGCCAGTTGCGGCCGCGGTCATCGGAGCGATAGACCGTTGGTCCGAGGTGTCCGGTCTTGGCCGCCATCAGCAGCCGGCGCGGCGCGCGCGGGTCCTGCACCACATGATGGATGATGTGTCCGAGGAACTGCGGGCCCGAGAGCTTCCAGGAGTTGCGCACGGCCGCGGTGCGCAGCGCAAACAACCCCTTGCGCGTTCCGATCCACAACGTGCCGGCCATAGAGGGAGGATCCTCGCCCCGCCGCGGCACTGTCAACGTGTCGGCAGCGCAAGGATTTTCGCTGCCGGGGCGAGCGCAGCGTATGCTTCGCCGCCGGCCGGTACGGCCCCCCTCGGGAAGGATTGAACGTGGATCGACCCCAACGCATGGCCCTCGCAGCGTGCGCACTGGCGCTCGCGGCTGGCGGCGCCGCCGCGCAGCCCCCGGCGGCGCAGCCGGTGCCGGTGCGGCATACGGCGGATGCGAGCTTCGCCGGGGTCGAGCATCAGTACGTCACTTACGTCCTGCAGCAGTTCCCGGTAGTGGCGACCTACCTCGGTGGCGCGGCCTTCGACCCGCAGCTCGTCCACATCGATGGCCGGCTGCGCGACTACTCGCCGGAGGCACTACAGAAGGAGGATGCGCAACTCGGCGAGTTCCGCGCCCGCTTTGTGGCGCTCGTCCCGGCACGTTTGTCGGCGCGGCGCCGCATCGACCGCTCGGTGGCGCTCGCTCAGATCGCCTTCCTCGAGCACCAGCATCAGGTGCGGCGCCACCAGCAGCGCGCACTCGATTCCTATGTCGATGAGCCACTGCGTGGTGTCGACTGGCAGATCCAGGGCATGACGCCCACCGGCGCATCGACCTACGGCACCGATGCCGAATGGCGCGCGGTGATCCAGCGCACCCGCGCCGTACCGCGCTACCTCGCGACCGCCGAACGGCAACTCACGGCCGGCGTCGCCGCGCATAACGCGCCCGACTGGCGCGTGCTCAGCGACTTCGGCCTCACGAGCAGCGCGGCCGATGCCGACTATTTCGGCAAGACACTGCCGCAGATCGCTGCAACCGACATCGCCTCCGCGCAGCGTGCAGCGCTCCTTGGTGAGCTCACGGCGGCGGGAAACGACGCCGCAGCCGCCTACCGGCAGCTGCACGATTTCGTGGCCCAGACCTTCTTCGACCGCGTGGACGACGCGGCCCAGCCGCTGCCAAAGAGCGACTTCCGCGGCGACCATTTCGCACTCGGTGAGACGGAATACGACTGGGCGCTGCGCAACAACCTGCGGCTCAGCGCCACCGCGGCCGAGCTCTACGCCGCCTCCTGGGCCGTCGTCGAGGCCACGCGCGCGCAGATGATTGCGCTCGCGCAGCAGATCGCCGCCGCCCACCAGTGGCCCCCCGGTGCCGACGGCGCCGAGACCGTGCGCCAGGTGTTCGCGCAGCTCAGTCAGAACGCGCCGCACACCGATGCGGAGATGATCGACGGCTACCGCAAGACCGGCGAGCGGCTCGTCGCCTATGCGCGCACCACCGGGCTCTTCGAGGTGCCCGCGGACTACCGCCTGGAGGTCACCGCGACGCCGCCGCCGCTGCGCGCCTCGATCGAGGGCGCTGCCTACTATCCGGCAGCGCCGTTCAAGGCCACCGGCGTGGGGCGCTTTTACGTCACACCGACGGGCGACGATCAGGCGCAGCTGCGCGAGGAGCACAACTACGCCGCCATGCCGGATCTCGCCGCGCACGAGGGCTTCCCGGGCCACGACTGGCACTACAAGGTCATGACGCAGTACCGCGCACAGATCTCGGCGGTGCGTTGGCTGACGCCGGGCGCAGTGGAGGACTCCTCCTCCATGTGGGAGGACTCGATGGCGGCTGAGGGCTGGGCGCTGTACGCGGAAGCGCTGCCGGCCGAGCCACAGCCGAACGCACCGAACGGCTTTTACACGCCGGAGGAGCGGCTCTACCAGCTGCGTGGTGCGTTGCTGCGTGATCTGCGCGTGCGTATCGACACCGGCATCCACACCGGGCCGCTGTCATTCGAGGATGCGGTGACGCTGTACTCCGAGGTGGTCGACTTCCTGCCCGGCTCCTGCCACGACGCCGAAGCACTCAAGCTCGACGCCAAGCAGGCGAGCTGCCGCGCGGCGCGCGGTGCCATCACGCGCTACTCGCGCTGGCCTACTCAGGCGATCACCTACCGGCTCGGCAAAGAGCAGATCCTCGCTCTGCGCAAGCGCGCACAGCTTCTCCTCGGCACGCGCTTCAGTGCGCGGCGCTTTCACCTCGAGTTCATGAAGCAGGGCACGATTCCGGCGGGATATTTCGGCGAGGAGCTGCTGCGCTCGCTGCGCAGTGCACCGCCGTGATCGCACGCCGCCGCGCCACGGCGTGTGCGTTCAGGCGGTGACCGGCTGACAGATGAACAGGTGCGCCGGCAGCACGTTGAGCGGTTGGAAGCTGCGCCCGACGTAGCCGAAGATGCGCCTGAGGTCCTGCAGTACCCGTGTCGAGAACTGGTAGACGAGAAAGGCACCGCCGGGCTCGAGCACGTCGTGTGTCGTTTGCAGGATCCGCTCGCGCAGCGGCGCGGGGATGGTGCTGAAGGGAATGCCGGAGATGATGTAGTCGGCCCGCCGGTAGCCCAGGCGGCGCAGAATCTCGTCGACCTCGGCGGCGGAGGCCTGCACTACGTGCAGTCGCCGGTCCCTCAAAGTGCGGCGCAGGTAGCTGACGAAGTCGGGGTTGGTCTCGATCGCAATCAGCGCGCAGTCGGGGCGCATGCGCCGCAGCACCTCCTCGGTGATGCCGCCGACACCCGGACCGTACTCGACGATGACGCGGGCGCGTCCCCAGTTGATCGGCTCGAGCAGCTGCTTGATGAGAAAGCGCGAGCTCGGGACGATCGAGCCGAGCATGCGCGGGTGACGGAAGAAGTTTCGTGCGAACAGCAGCGCATTGCCGCGCGGCGCCCGGGGCGCGTCTGAGACGTTGTTATGCACTTTTTCTCCCCGCGCGGGTGTCTGCCACATTCTCTCTATAGCAATAAACGCCGACGGATACCACTTTGCACGTCTCGAGCGGCTGCGTTGCGCGGGCCGAGTTGGCGCCGGACCGGTCAAGGCTCAGCCGCCCGAGCGCTTGGCCTCAAGCCCGAGCTTGCACAGTTCCGACACCAGGCGGTCGCGGTGATCGCCCTGGATCTCGATCACGCCGCCGCGCACCGCGCCGCCCGCACCACACAGTCTCTTCAGTCGCCCCGCGAGCTCATCGAGCTGCGCCGCATCGAAGGGCAGACCCGTGATTACCGTCACGGCCTTGCCGCCGCGGCCGGCGACTTCCCGACCGACGCGCACGCGCGCGGGGCCGGCCGGTTGCGCCGGCTGCACCTTATGTCCGGCGCCGCGCGGCGCCCCGCCCGTGGCGGTGTTCCGCAGCACCACGCCGCGGTACGTGTGTCGGGGCTTCATCGTAGTGTTACCCGTGTCGGGCGACTACAATCCTGCCGAACCGGTGTCCGGCTCCGCAACCGTCACTGCACACCGAAAGCCGCAAGAGGCAGCCCTTCATGACCCCACGGTCACGCTTGCATGTTCCCTCACCACCGGCCCGGCCCGGGCAGGAGCCGGACTTCAGCTACGTGCAGATCTCTCCCGCCGGCGCGGTCCCGCGTCCCGACGTCACGGCCTCCGCGCGCGACATCGAGAGCCTGTCGCTCGAGATGGTGCGCGTGCTCGGGGACGACCACCGGGCGGTTGGCCCCTGGAATCCGCATCTCGAGGCGCCGGAACTGCAGGTGGCACTGCGCCACATGCTGCTGACGCGCCTGTTCGACGATCGCATGCAGAAGATCCAGCGCCAGGGCCGCATCTCCTTCTACATCAAGTCGACCGGAGAGGAGGCGGTGGCGGTGGCGCAGGGCATGGCGCTGCAGCCGGGGGACATGCTGTTTCCCTCCTACCGCCAGCAGGGCCTGCAGGTAGTGCGCGGCCGCAACCTGGTCGACCTCATGTGCCAGTGCCTGTCCAACACACACGACATGTGCAAGGGCCGGCAGATGCCGATCATGTATCACTGGAGCAAGGGCAAGATCTTCTCCATCTCCGGCAACCTCGCCACGCAGTTTCCCCAGGCGGTCGGATGGGCGATGGCGGCGGCCATCAAGGGCGAGGACCACATCGCCGCGAGCTGGATCGGCGAAGGCTCGAGCGCCGAAGCCGACTTTCACTACGCCATGACGTTTGCCGCGGTGTACCAGGCGCCGGTGATCCTCAATCTCGTCAACAACCAGTGGGCCATCTCCACCTTCCAGGGCTTTGCGGGCGGTGAACACCGGACATTTGCGCAGCGCGGCCCGGGCTACGGCATTCCCGGCATCCGCGTCGACGGCAATGACTTCCTCGCGGTCTACGCGGTCACACAGTGGGCGGCGCAGCGCGCGCGTCAGAGCGTCGGTCCGACGCTCATCGAGCACGTCACCTACCGCGCGGCGGCGCACTCGACCAGCGACGATCCGTCCCGCTATCGCCCGAAGGAGGAATGGCGGGCCTGGCCGCTCGGCGATCCGGTCACGCGACTGAAGCAGCACCTGATCGCGCTCGGCGAGTGGTCGGAGGAGCGCCACACGCAGCTGCACAAGGAGCTCGAGGCGCACGTCACCGCCTGCTGGAAGGAGGCGGAGTCATACGGCACGCTCACCCACGGCCCCTACCTCGATCCACTCACGATGTTCGAGGATGTCCTCAAGGACATGCCGCCGAACCTGGTGCGCCAGCGCGAGGAGATGCGCTCGCTCCTCGCCGCACACTCACTCGAGGCACACGAGCCGCCCGGCGCGAGCGGGCAGACCGCCTCTTCCGTGGCGCAGGAGCGCTGAGCCGTGGCTCGCATGAACATGGTCCAGGCGCTCAACTCCGCAATGGACGTCATGATGGGGCGCGACCCGCGCGTCGTGATCCTCGGCGAGGACGTCGGCTACTTCGGCGGCGTGTTCCGCGTGACCGACGGGCTGCAGCGCAAGTACGGCGAGCAGCGCGTGCTCGACACGCCCATCGCCGAGGGCGGCATCATCGCCGCCGCCATCGGCCTGGGCGTGAACGGCCTCAAGCCGGTCGCCGAGATCCAGTTTGCCGACTACATCTATCCGGGCTTCGACCAGGTGGTGAGCGAGCTGGCGCGCATTCGCTACCGCTCGGCAGGTGATTTTCACGTGCCGGTGACCATCCGCACGCCCTGCGGCGGCGGTATCCGTGGCGGCCAGACGCACTCGCAGAGCCCGGAGGCCATTTTCGCGCACGTCTGCGGCATCAAGGTGGTCATGCCCTCCAACCCCTATGATGCCAAGGGACTGCTGATCAGCGCGATCGAGGACGACGACCCGGTGGTGTTCTTCGAGCCGAAGCGCATCTACAACGGCCCCTTCGACGGCGACCCGCACAAGCCGGCCGTACCCTGGAGCGCGCACCCGCGCGGGGAAGTCCCCGAAGGTCACTACAGCGTGCCGATCGGGCGCGCCGAGCTGCTACGCGAGGGCAAGGATGTGAGCGTGCTCACGTACGGCACCATGGTGCATGTCGTCGAGGCGGCCGTGCGCCTCACGGGCGTCGACGCCGAGATCGTCGACGTGCGCACCATGGCACCGCTCGACGTCGACACGCTGTGCACCTCGGTGTGCAAGACGGGGCGCTGCGTCGTCGTTCACGAGGCCACGCGCTTCGGCGGCTACGGCGCAGAGCTCGTGGCCACCGTGCAGGAGCAGTGTTTCTGGAACCTCGAGGCGCCGGTGAAACGCGTGACCGGCTGGGATACGCCCTACCCGCACGCCTTCGAGTGGGAGTATTTCCCGGGGCCGGGGCGCATCGCCGCGGCCCTCAAAGAAGTGATGGAGGTGCAATGAGCCGCTACGTCTTCAAGCTGCCCGATCTCGGCGAGGGCACGGTCGAGGCCGAGATCGTCGGCTGGCGCGTCAAGCCCGGCGACGTGGTGGCCGAGGACGATGTGGTCGTCGAAGTCATGACGGAAAAGGCGGCGGTGGAAGTGCCGGCCCCGGTCGGGGGTCGGGTGGTTTCTACCACCGGAGCGCCGGGCGACATGGTGCCGGTGGGAGCTGAGCTCATCGTGCTCGAGACCGAGTCCGGGGCGGCGGCCCATCACGGTGCTCGCCCGAGCGCAGCAGCTGCCGCCGCGCCCGCCGCCGCGGTCGCCTCGGCGGCAACGCTCGACCCCGAGCCGCGCGGCCCCGGCGGTGGCAATGGCGCCGCGGCGTCGCCGTCCGAAGCGCTCGTGGCACCGGCGGGTGGCCGGGTCGCCACCTCACCGGCGATCCGCCGCCGTGCGCACGAAGCCGGTGTCGATCTGCGGCATATAGCCGGGTCGGGCCCGAGCGGGCGCATCGTCGCCAAGGACCTCGAAGCCTACATCGCACGCCGCGCTCAGCCGACGCCCCTGCGCCCGGCACCGAAAGCCGTTCCGAGCGCGCGCACTCCCGAGGCGCGTGGCGCAACCGCGGCGACCGAGGAGATCAAGGTCATTGGCTTGCGGCGGCTCATCGCGCAGCGCATGAGCGAGGCCAAGCGCAACATCCCGCACTTCTCTTACGTCGAGGAGCTCGACATCACCGAGCTCGAGTCGCTGCGGCGCCACCTCAACGGCAGGCTGCCCGCCGGCGCCGCCGCACTCACCTACCTGCCGTTCCTGGCGCTCGCCCTCGTGAGGACACTGCGCGACTTTCCGCAGTGCAATGCCCACTATGACGCCGAGCGCGGCGTGATCGTCCGCTACGCGGCGGTGCACCTTGGTGTCGCGACCCAGACCCCCGACGGACTCAAGGTTCCGGTGGTGCGCGATGCGCAGGCGCGCACGCTCTTCGACCTGGCGGCCGAGATGCGGCGGGTCGCCGAGGCGGCGCGCACCAACAAGGCGACGCGCGAGGAACTCACCGGCTCGACCATCACCATCACCAGTCTCGGTAAGCTCGGCGGCATCGCCAGCACGCCCATCATCAACGCCCCCGAGGTCGCCATCATCGGCGTGAATCGTGCCGTCGAGCGCCCGGTGGTCTTCGAGGGCGCGATCGCCATCCGCCGCACGATGAATTTGTCGTGCTCGTTCGACCATCGCTTCGTCGACGGCTACGATGCGGCGGCGATGATCCAGGCACTCAAGGAACGCCTCGAGCACCCGGCGACGATCTTCATCGCCGCGTGAGCGTGCGGCGCGCGCGCCCTCAGGAGCCGTGCGACGCACCGCCCGCGTAGACCTTCTCGCCGGCGTCGATACGCAGCATCAGGCGGTTCTGCGGCGGCGGCAACGGACAGGTTGCGAAGTCATTGAGCGCGCACGGCGGGTTGTAGGCCTTGTTGAAATCGAGCCGCGTGCGGCCGCTGGCCGGCAGCGGCACGTAGAGAAAGCGCCCTGCACCGTAGGTCTCGTGTCCGCTCGTGGTGTCGGCGAACATGATGAAGAGCTCCTTGTCGCCCGGCTGCTCGAGCACCGTGTCGAGCCGCCATTCGCGGCCGTCGCGGCTGAACACCACGGCGCCCGGGGAGACGTCCTCCTCCTCCATGCCGAGGATGTTGACGATGCGGATGTGCCGCACGGGCTCGTAGGGGATGAAGCGGGCGTCGAACACCCACGCGGTGCTCACCGGGAAGTAGCTCAGGCCCCGGAACTGCCGCCGGTGTGGGTTGTCGAGGTCGCGCACGCGCACGCCGAGATGGCCCGCACGCTCGATGACGAAGAAGCGCAGCGTGCCGCTCGCCAGCACCGTCGGGTCGCCACTCGTGTCGGCGAGCAGCTCGAGCGAGGTGACGGGCTCACCGTCGTGCGTGACGCCGCTCCCCGGGCGCGCCGTGAAGCGCACCCGGTGGCCGCTCAGGACGAAGGAGCCGGCGCTGTCGGCGAGTGAGGGACTGTCGAGCGCGAGCGCATTGGAGGCGGCGCGGCCGAAGCTGTTGTCTCCTTCCTTGAGCCAGAAGAGGCCGGCCAGCGTCAGCCACCCGCTGTCGCTCGTGAGGGAAGTGAGCCGCTGCGCGCGCCAGGCCGCGACGTCCGCACGCTCGGACTCGAGCTCCGCGCCAGCGTCGGGTACGGACGGCGACGATGGTGAGGCGGTGGCCGGAGCGTCCGCGTGAAGTGGCGGCGCCCCTGGCGCCGCGAGCAGCGCCGCCGCGAGCAGCGTCGGGGTGCGTACCGAGCGTGGCGCGCGAGACTGCGCGCTGCGATTCCCGGGCATGAGCTTCTCCTTGGACAGCAGCAAGCCACTCCCCAATCTTAAGGCCATCGACCTCAGCGGCCGAGAATCTCCTCGCGCACGTCGGCGATCTCGCGGGCGCGCGAGGGTCGGGCGCCCTCGCAGCGCTCGGGGCGGGGACAGCGGTTACTGCGCGGGCAGATGATGCGCGCGGGCGAGGCGAGCGCATCTTCGATCCAGGCGATGTTCAGCACGTTGGCGACGACGGCGAGTGACTGGGCGGCGGCGCGCGGGATGCGTGCCTCACCGCGCCGGTGCAGGCACTCGCGGAAGATGGCGTCGACGACGGTATCGCCCGGCACGCCGTTCGAGGCGAGCGCCGGCGCGAGGTCCACCCCGACCGAGAGTACGTGTGGATTGCCGGCCATGTCGTGCACGCGAATCGAGTGACAGCAATAAAGCAGCGAGCGCTCGCCATCGCGCAGCACCGATATCTGCGACCCCGAGCCGCCGTGCTCGCCTTCGATCATGCGGAACACTGCCCAGTTGGGGCACGGGTCGCTCACCTGCGCGAGGTTCCCCCACGGCAGCGGTATGCCGTTGCCGCGGTACACCGCGCGCAGGTAGCCGGGCGGATAGGCGTCGAAGAAATGCCAGTACGGATAGGGGGACACCTTGGTCATACGGCGCATCACGACGGCAGGGGTGAGCTCGAGCCGCGCGCCCGCCTCGACACGGTAGCGCTCGCGGGCGAGAAAGCGGCGGAACGGCACCCGCGGCGCCAGCAGCGCGCCGGCGAAGAAGCTGCACTCGAAATCGCGCCAGGCGTGCAGCACGTCCTGCGCGTTCATGCCGGCGGCGCTCGAGCCGCCTTCGGGGCTGCCGCCCATCTCCCCGCCGGTCGCGTGCGGGGACTTCAGGCCGTCGCCGCCGTGCAGCACCTTGTGGCCGATGTGCGCGGCGAGGTCGAACTTGAGGCGCGCGGGATCGCCCAGCAGCGCGCGGTTGGCGTACACGACCCGCGGCGCCTCGAAGAACGAGCGCACCATGCTGCGCACTTCGCGGTCCTTGTCACGTGCCAGCACCGGCTTGCGGTCGAACCAGCGGATCTCGAGCCCATGCCTCCGGCAAAGGCGCTGCAGCTCCTCGACCGACAGCGGGAAGCGCCGCTCACCGATGCGGTCGGCGGCACGCTCGAGGTCGGGGAAGTCGTTGCGCGACATCTCCTGGTGCGAACGGATGAGCAGGTGCGCGAACTGCCGGCCGCTCGTTCCGGTCTGCGCCAGGAGCTCCGGGATAGCCGCCTGCAGGAGACTGCGTGAGAAGAGAAACGCCGGCTCGAGCGGCATGCGCGCCGCACCGCCTGCAGGCGCGGCGAGTGAGGGGAGCTCGAAGCCGGTGCTCTCGTCGAGGAACCACGCCGGGGAGCGTTGGAACACTCCGGCGAGGAGCTCGAGCAACTGCGGCGAGGGCGTGCGCTTGCCGCTTTCGATCATGGAGAGGTATGACACCGAGGGTGCGATATCGGGCTTGCGCTGGATGCAGCGCGCGGACAGCTCCTCGAGGGTGAGGCCATTGCGGCGGCGGATCGCGCGCAGCTTTGCTCCGAGCAGATGTCCCTTGCGCAACAGCTCCGCCATATGTCGAGTCGACGCCTCCGCCCGTCTTTCTGTGAAATTAACAGTGTGAAGTTTCCATAGTCAAATTCGCGTACAAACGGCGTATGCTGCCGATCAATGAATGCCGAGACGCACGCGCGGGTCTACTCCCGCGAGCAGGCGGGCCCCAAGGTTGAGTTGAGCGGCGCAGTGGTCGAGCGCGCCGGGGAAGTGTTGACGCCACTCGCGCTGCAGCTGCTCGCGAGCCTGCACCGCCGCTTCAACGCGCGCCGCCTCGAGCTTCTCGCGGCGCGTGCGCACCGCCAGGCGCTCATCGACCAGGGCGCCATGCCGGAGTTTCCCGTCGCGAGCGCCGGGCTGCGTGCCGCGGACTGGCGCGTCGCGCCGGTGCCGGCCGACCTCGCCGACCGGCGCGTGGAGATTACCGGGCCGGTCGACCGCAAGATGATCATCAACGCGCTCAACGCCCCGGTGCGCGCGTTCATGGCCGACTTCGAGGACTCCTGCTCGCCCACCTGGGAGAACATCATCCGCGGCCAGGTGAATCTCGCCGATGCCGTGCGCCGCACCATCAGCTACGAGGATCCGGCAACCGGCAAGGTGTACCGGCTCGCGCAACGCACCGCGACCCTCATCGTACGTCCGCGCGGCTGGCACCTGCCGGAGAAGCACGTACACATCAACGGCGAGACCGTATCCGGTGCGCTGTTCGACTTCGCGCTGTTCCTCGCCAACAATCACGAGGCGCTCGCCCGGCGCGGCACGGGTCCGTATTTCTACCTGCCGAAGCTCGAGAGCCATCTGGAGGCACGGCTGTGGAACGAGGTGTTCGTCGCGGCGCAGGACGCGCTCGGCATGCCCCGCGGCACCATCAAGGCGACGGTGCTCATCGAGACGATCCTCGCGGCGTTCGAGATGGACGAGATTCTCTTCGAGCTGCGCGAGCACTCGTCCGGCCTCAACTGTGGCCGCTGGGATTACATCTTCAGCTTCATCAAGAAATTCCGTAACCGACCGGACTTCCTGTTGCCCGACCGCGCTACCGTGACCATGGAGCGGCCCTTCCTCAAGTCGTACGTCGACCTGCTCATCAAGACCTGCCACCGCCGCGGCGCGCACGCCATGGGCGGCATGGCGGCGCAGATTCCGATCCGTGACGATCCGGCGGCCAACGCCGCGGCCATGGCGCGCGTGCGCGAGGACAAGCTGCGCGAGGCGCGCGCCGGGCACGACGGCACCTGGATCGCGCACCCGGGCCTGGCGGACATCGCCCGGGAGGCTTTCGATGCGGTGATGCCGGGCCCGAACCAACTCGGGGTATTGCGCACGGAGGTGGCGGTGAGCGCGCGCGACCTGCTCGCCGTGCCCGACGGAGCCATCACCGAGGAGGGGCTGCGCGCTTGCATCCGCGTCGGCGTGCAGTACCTCGAGTCCTGGCTGCGCGGCCAGGGGTGCGTGCCGCTCTATCACCTGATGGAAGACGCGGCGACCGCCGAGATCTGCCGCGCGCAGCTGTGGCAATGGCTGCGCCACGGCGCGCGCACCAGCGACGGCCGCCCGGTGAGCGTCGAGCGCTTCGACCGGCTGCTCGGCGCCGAGCTCGATCGCATCCACGACGAGGTGGGCGCGGCGCGGCTCAGCAACGGGGTGTTCCCGACCGCGGCGCGGCTGTTCGAGCAGATGACCAAGAGCGAGACCTTTGACGAGTTTCTGACGCTACCGGCGTACGAGCTGCTCGCTTGAGCGCCGGCGAGCTCCCTACCAAGAAAAGACAGCAGGCAATCATGAATCCCTCCAGAGCCTTACCTACCGCCGATGAGCTGCGTCGCAACTGGCAGGAAAGCCCGCGGTGGCGCGGCAGCACGCGCGGCTACGCACCGGCTGACGTGGTGCGGCTGCGCGGCACGATCGCGGTCGAGCACTCGATCGCACGGCACACCGCGGAAAAGCTGTGGCGCTACCTGCACGAGAAACCATTCGTCAACGCGCTCGGCGCCCTCACCGGCAATCAGGCGATGCAGCAGGTCAAGGCGGGACTCGATGCGATCTATCTGTCCGGCTGGCAGGTGGCCGGCGATGCCAACCTCGCCGGGGAGATGTATCCCGACCAGTCGCTCTACCCGGCCGACTCTGTGCCGGCAGTGGTGAGGCGCATCAACAACACGCTGCGCCGCGCGGACGAGATCTGCCACGCCGAGGGCGATGACTCGATCGACTGGCTCAAGCCCATCGTGGCCGACGCCGAAGCCGGCTTTGGCGGCGTGCTGAACGCCTTCGAGCTCATGAAACAGATGATCGATGCAGGGGCTGCGGGCGTGCACTTCGAGGACCAGCTGTCGTCTGCCAAGAAGTGCGGTCACATGGGCGGCAAGGTGCTGGTGCCGACCCAGGAGGCGATAGCCAAGCTCGTGGCCGCACGGTTGGCCGCCGACGTGTGCAACGTGCCGACCGTGCTGATCGCGCGCACCGATGCCGAGGGCGCAACACTCCTCACCTCGGACGTCGATGAGCGTGATCGGGCCTTCATCGATGGCGCGCGCGGGCGTACCGCCGAGGGCTTCTTCACGGTGAAGGCGGGGATGGCGCAGGCGATCGCCCGCGGTCGTGCCTACGCGCCGTACGCGGACCTGGTGTGGTGCGAGACCGCCAAGCCTGATCTCGCCGAGGCGCGCGAGTTCGCCGAAGGCGTTCACGCGCAGTTCCCCGGGAAGCTGCTCGCCTATAACTGCTCGCCCTCATTCAACTGGAAGCGCAAGCTCGACGACGCGACCATCGCGCGCTTCCAGCGCGAGCTCGCCGCCATGGGCTACCGCTTCCAGTTCATTACGCTCGCCGGCTTCCACGCCCTCAACTACTCGATGTTCGAGCTGGCGCGCGGCTACAAGGCCCAGCAGATGACGGCCTACGTGACGCTGCAGCAGGCGGAGTTCGCCGCCGAGACGTCCGGCTACACTGCCACCAAGCACCAGCGCGAAGTCGGCGCCGGCTACTTCGACGCCGTCACCCAGACGGTGAGCGGCGGCACCTCCTCGATCACCGCGCTCACCGGCAGTACCGAGGAGCAGCAGTTCGCCGCGGAACCGCGGCTCGAGAAGAAGAGGGTGTCCTAACCCGCGGCGGCGGCCGGGGCGCGGCACATCGCAGCCACTTTCTCCCAGGTAGTGGCGGCGAGGCTCGGCCGCTCGCGCATTCGCTCGAGCCAGCGCCTGAGGTTCGCATGCTGGGCGGTGAGCGTCTGCCACTCCGGGGTCTGCGCCAGGAAATCGAGTTGCGGCGCCAGCAGCACATCGGCGAGCGTGACAGCCTCCCCGGCGAAATACGGCTCGCTGCCGAGGAGCGACGCGAGCGCATCAAACACGTGCCGCGCGCGCGGCAGGGCGGCGTCGATCGCGGCCTCGTCCGCCGCGCGTCCCAGGATGCGCGGCGCCACGACGCGCTGAAACGCGATGACGTTGCCGACACCCTGGAACACGTACCAGTCATTGACGTTCATGAGCTCATCCATGCGCGCCGCACCGCGCGCATCGGCCGGCGTCAGGGCGGGTTGCGGCAGCACGCGGTCGAGATAGCGCAGGATCGCCTGCGTCTCGCGCAGGCGGAAGTTTCCGTGCTCGAGCACCGGTACGCGGCCGAAGGGATGGCGGCTCAGGTGCTCCGGGCTGCGCAGTGTGGCGGGTGCCACTGGCACCAGCCGATAGGGAGCGGCCTTCTCCTCGAGGGTGATCAATACCGCGCGCCCGAAGGGACTGCCAGGGATGCTGTAAACGACCAGCTCGCTCATGACTTCTGACCCTCCTTCGCTACCTGTCTCATGAACAACTCGAGCAGCGTCGGCCAGCCGCCGTCGACCTCCTTGCGCATCTTCTCGGCCGCGGCCGCACCCATGCGCTCGAAATTGCGGTGCTCGAGATCGACGCGCGTGCGCCCGCCGGGCTCGGCGGTAAAGCGCACTTCGACCTCGGACGCGAACTTCGGTCGCGGGTCCGGCTTCCAATCGGCACTCACCTCCCAGCTGACCACGAGTCGCGCCGCCGGCTCCCACACGCGCACGTGCCCGACCACCACGTCGCTGCCGTCCTCGTGACGCGTGTACCAGCGGCCCCCGACGAATGGCTCGAGAACGGACTCGCGGAGCGGGGCAGCGCCGATCGCGTGGGATCTCGGCCACCAGCGGTCCATCCCGGCCGTGAAGACATCGAAGGCCCGTCCAGGACTCGCCTCGACCACGACCGACTTGCGCACCGGCGCGATCTCAATCGTGCGGTTCATGGCTTGCTCACCTCGCTCCTGAACGACTCGAGCGCGTCGGTCCAAAATCCGTCGAGCCAGCGCCGCAATTCTCCGAGCCCTTCGGGATCGACGAAGTACACGTGACGTGTCCCCTCGGCACGGTCACTCACGAGCCCCGCCGCTTTGAGCGCCTTGAGATGCTGGGAGACCGCAGGACGGCTCACGGGCAGTCCCCGAGCCACGACGCCTACCGACTGGGGACCCGCGCGCAGCCGTTCGAAGACCTCTCGTCGCGTCGGATCGCTGAGGCACTGCAAGGCCCTTGCGTAAGTCATTGCTTACGGTAAGCAGACACTTACCATTTGTCAAGTGCCGCGCAGCCCTGGCCGCGGCCGCTTGCCCCAAAGGCGCAGCGGCGGCGGGACTGCGCGCCGACGGAGGTCCGCGGGGGCGCTACTTCGCCGTCGGCATGATGAACTCCGCCCCCTTGGGCGTGCTCTCCGGCCAACGCTGCATGATGGATTTCTGGTGGGTATAGAAACGCACGCCTTCCTCGCCGTAGGCGTGCATGTCGCCGAAGAGGCTGCGCTTCCAGCCGCCGAACCCGTGCCACGCCATGGGCACCGGAATCGGCACGTTGATGCCCACCATGCCGACCTCGATACGCCGGCCGAACTCGCGCGCGACGTTGCCGTCGCGCGTGTAGCAGGCGACGCCGTTGGCGAGCGGGTGTGCGTTGACGAGCTCGACGGCAGCGGCGAGGTCGGGCACGCGCACGCACGACAGCACCGGTCCGAAGATCTCTTCCTGGTAGATGCGCATCCGCGGGGTGACGTGATCGAAGAGGCTTGCGCCGAGCCAGAAACCGCTCTCGTAGCCGGGTACGGTGAAGGGGGCGCCGGTGGCCGTATCGCGCCGACCGTCGACCAGCAGCTGCGCGCCACTTGCCACGCCATCGTCGATGTAGCCGCGGATTCGTGTGAGCGCCGCCTGGCTGATGATCGGGCCCATCTCGATCTCATCGTGCATGCCGTGGCCGACGCGCAGCCGCCGCGCGCGCGCGGCGAGCTTCGGCATCACTGCATCGGCGCTCGCGCCCACCAACACCGCGACCGAGATTGCCATGCAGCGCTCACCCGCGGAGCCGTAGGCCGCACCGATCAGCGCATCGACCGCCTGATCGAGGTCGGCGTCGGGCATCACCACCATGTGGTTCTTGGCGCCCCCGAGCGCCTGCACGCGCTTGCCGGCGGCCGCACCGCGCTGGTAGATGTAGTGCGCGATCGCGGTCGAGCCAACAAAGCTCACGGCACGCACCTGGGGGTGATCGAGCAGCGCATCGACCGCCACCTTGTCGCCCTGCACGACGTTGAAGACACCCGGCGGCAACCCCGCCTGCGCGAGCAGCCGCGCCATGAGGAGCGCGGCCGACGGGTCGCGCTCGCTCGGCTTGAGCACGAAGGTGTTGCCGCAGGCGATCGCCAGCGGAAACATCCAGCACGGCACCATGCACGGGAAGTTGAAGGGCGTGATGCCCGCCACCACGCCGAGCGGCTGGCGCAGTGTCCAGTTGTCGATGCCGGTGGAGACCTGGTCGGTGAAGTCTCCCTTGAGCAGCTGCGGAATGCCGCAGGCGTACTCCACGATCTCGATGCCGCGCGTCACCTCGCCCTGTGCGTCGGCGAACACCTTGCCGTGCTCGCTGGTGATGAGCGCGGCGAGCGCGTCGCGCTGCTCGTTGAGGAGCGCGAGGAAGTGCGCCAGAACGCGCGCGCGCCGTACCGGCGGTGTGTCCGCCCAGGCGCGCCAGGCGCCCTGAGCGCTCGCGACCGCCGCGCCAACCTCGGCCGCGCCGGCCAGCGCTACTTCGCGCGACGGCGCACCGCTGGCCGGATCGAAGATCGCAAGGCGCGCACCGCTCCCCGCGAGCGGCTGCCCACCGACCCAGTGCGGCACGAGCTCGAGCGCAACCTCGCGCGAGGGGGCCGGCGGAGCGGGCGAGGAGAGTGTGGAAGCTGCCATTCTTGAGCCCATCATCGGGAATAAGGTGCGCGTCGCGGTGTGTGGCGAGCGCCGCCGATCATAGACCACTTGGGGACGGCCCCCCATACTTGTCTCTCGTGGGCATCCACGCGCTCTTTCCGACGCTGGTGTACGCGGCGCGTCTGCGCTCGCGGGGCGCCGGCGTGCTCAACCGGCGGCTGCTCAACGAGTGCCGGCAGCTGCGCGCCGACGATGCCGCCGGCCGG
>Ga0187783_10000331_pt1 | contig 34819 bp, 36 predicted proteins | sample 1015_SJ02_MP02_2_FD_132471 | JGI IMG/M metagenome (GOLD analysis project Ga0187783, IMG submission 132471) | Tropical peat soil microbial communities from peatlands in Department of Meta, Colombia - 1015_SJ02_MP02_20_MG | ecosystem: Environmental > Terrestrial > Soil > Wetlands > Peat | place... | reverse complement strand
GCTTTGATGATCTGCGCTCCGATCCTCGTTACGCCGATCTCCTGCGCCGCATCGGTTTCCCCCATTAACTCGGATAGACCAGAATTCCCCAAACCGGCGCCCGCGAAAAATCCGCCACGTCTCGTCATTCTGCCTGCCCTGAGAGGCGCGAAGGGAATCGAAGGGAGGGCCGCAACACAGCCCGAAGAATCCGTCCGCACGCTAGGCGGAAGCACCGTCATTCTGAGGGACGCAACGCGGACCGAAGAATCCCTCCGCTCGCGCAGGACAAGGTGCTGCTTGAACCTTGACCGCGGCTTTTACCTCACCTACTATCCTTGACCTCAATCACCGGCTCCTGAACAAGCCCCAACTTCCCAACACCAGCGGAGGAACAGCCATGAAGAGAAATCTACCCGGGACGATGGTCGTCATCGCGTTAGCGCTCGCCGTCTTGGGCGTCAGGGCCATCTCCGCGCAGAACAAGCAAGACAAATACACTCTGCGCGTGCCGGGTGGGCTCGCGCTCGCTGACTTCAAAGGATACGAAGACTGGCAGGCCGTCGGCCCCAGTCTCACCGAAAGTCAAAACGTGATCAGGGTGATCCTCGCTAATCCCGTGATGATCAAGGCATATCGAGAAGGGGTTCCCGCCAACGGAAAGCCCTTTCCGGACGGTTCCAAGATCGCGAAGCTCGTGTGGACACCGAAAACCATCACCAGCCCGCCTTTTTCCTCGAGCGCGCCTGACACGGTGCCGGGCACCCTGACGAGGCTTGAATTCATCGAGAAAGACAGCAAGAAATTCGCGGACACGCACGGATGGGCATACGCCGATTTCGACTATGACGCCGCATCTGACACGTTCACGCCCGGCACAACGGCCGACAAGCCGCCGCAGGGGAACGACGCCAAGTGCGGCGCGGCCTGCCATACGCTGGCAGCCTCAACGGATTACATCTTCACGGCCTACGCGAAGAGGTAAGCGCGAATCGACAACATTCCCAACCACCACTCGCATGCCAGCGCCGTCATTCTGTTTACCCTGAGGCACACGAAGGGATGGCCGCAACGCGGCCAGAAGAATCTCTCCCCTGCATGCTTAGTTCGCTGCACCGCTGTCGGAATTGAACCGGTACGTAAGTTTGATGCGAAAGGTGGTGCCGTCTTGCAGGAGTGCGTCCTCGGGATCTTCCGGGCGCCCTGGGAACGAATATCTCTTGTCGAGCAAATTGTAAACGCTCGCAGAAATATCCGCCCGCTTCCGAAGCGCGTGGCCGATCAACGTGGCGTTCAACACCGAAAATCCTCCCAAGGTATTTCCGCCCAACGTTGTGACCTCCCCTGTGTACTGCCCGTCCGACGCAACCGAAAATCTCTGGCCGAAGAGCGGCATCGTCAAATTTAGCTTCACCAGATTCGCCGGAGAATTCGGCGGAGTTCGCCCCGTCATCGAGGCCAGCGTTTGCGTGTAACTGTAGCTGGCACGGCCGGTCAGGCTCCCAGCCACGCCTCCGTTCAGTTCGAGCTCGACGCCCTTGGCCGTCGCCGCCTGCGAATTCTCGTATACGGAAAGCCCCGTGTTCGGGTCCGTCTCCAGGGTTATGAGGTTGGTAATTCGGTTGTAGAACACCGAGCTCGAGGCGTGCAGGTGACTGCCCAAGCCTTGCTCCAGAATTCCCTCCACGCTTCGGATTTTTTCCGGTTGTAAGTGCGGATTGCTCACATAGAACGGCCCGTAATCTGGTGTGGTCTCGTACGGCACCGGAGCCCGGAAGGCGCTGCCGTAAAGAAGTTTCGCGGTCGTCGATCTCGCCGCGTGATAAATCAGCGCCACCCGCGGGTTGGTGCTTCCGCCAAACCCGTAGTTGTAGTGGTCGTAACGAACGCCGGCGCTCACGGAAAATTTTCTGCTGATTTCAGAATCGAGCTGGGCGTATCCCGCCCCTATCACCAGGTTCGTGGAAACCTTTGTGACTAGCGGGCTGACGTCCGGATCGAGATTGAACTCGTCCAGCCGGAAGTTGTCGGTAATCTCCGTCCCGAAAGTCAGTGTGCTCCCGTGCGGCAGAGACTTGCTCAGTTTTATCTCCGTGTCCCACCACTGCCCGTTGTACGAGTAGGTGTCCGGCGGCACCGGCGGAGCCTCGTAGGCCACCGGTCCATAGAGCGTGTTCTTGCTCACGGAAGTCCGCGCGTCCAGTTGCCAGTATTGTCCCAGCGCGCGTTCGTACCTTAAATCCAAGTAGTCGATGCCTTGAAGATTGCGCGTTCGCGGATCGTTGAAGCGCGAGTCGAAATAGGCTGTCGGCACTCCCTTGTTTCGCGCATTGTATAGGCCTTGCAACGTGAATCCACGCCAGCGGATCGTTCCCAGCACACGCTGATAGCTCTCATAATTCGTATTGCTCGTCACGCCGTAGTTCGTAGCCGGACTATCGAACTCCGGGAAAAACAGCGTCGGTCCGGTGCTCGAATAAAATGAACCCGAAAGCGCGAAGACTATGCCTTTGCATTCGCTGTCCCAGGTGGCGCGTCCTCCGTAGGAACCGAAGCTGCCTGCCGCGAACGAGATCTCTTCTCGCTTGGGCTGATTTTCCCTTCGTGTGATCACGTTGATCACCGCGAAAAATGCTTCGGCACCATACAGCGACGAACTCGGTCCGCGAACGATCTCGATCCGCTGGATCAAATCGATGTCTACCGGAAATTCCAGTCCAATGAAAGCCTGCCCCAGGACGTCGTCGTTGATCCGGTGACCGTCAACCAGCAGCAGAATCCGGCTATTCCAATCGCCCAGCCGGCCGAATCCCCGCACACCGACGTAGCTCTGATAGCGATCGTAGGTGATGTAGAAGCCGCGAACCGCCTCCAGAATCTCCGCCAGCGTGCGGTAGCCGTAGCGTTGAATTTCGTCCGCGGTTATGACGGTCACCGACGACGGCGCATCGCTCAAACTCTGCTCGTGCTTCGAGGCCGAGTAGACCGTGATCTGGGTGAGCTGCTCGAGGCTCATGTCCGAGAGGTCTTGCGGCTTTGACTCCTGCGCCGAGCACACGCTACCAAAGACAAGAACGCCGGCGGCAATCAGTGCCCTGAATCCGTGCATTCGAGAGTCGGATCGAACCAAGCTCTCCGCTCCTCGATTAGGTCCGTGCGCGCTGCTGCGCCTGCGGCGCGACGCCGCATGTGTAGGTCATCGGCGGGTCTGAATTCGTCTTTAGAGGGTCGGCTTCGTTCTTGCTATCCGAGCGGTGCTGGTTTCTCGATTCGCGCGAAAACCATAGTACCGATCATTGCCGCGGTGCTGGTGTCGCTCCGCTCAGGTTGCCGTGCATCTCAGGGTGCGACCCTGCCTCATATTGATCGAGCTTTTTCTTTTGGTCGTCGGTCAGGATGGCGCGGATTTTCTGGTCGGCCTCGTAGCGCTGGGGCCTCACTTTGGCCAGGCGGTCTTCGTGCGACAGGCTTTTGTCCCCCGCGAGCTTTTCCGTCGCGTCGTGCAGCTCCTGCATGATCGGTTTGATCTTGTTCTGTTGCTCGCTGCTCAGATCAAGCTTGTCGGTCAGCACCTTCAGTTGCGCTTCGACGGTTGGCAGCGCGATGTCTTCACCGCCCGCTGCACTTTTGGCGGAAACACCGGTGGTCGTCGTAGTCTGTTGTGCGTGCGTCGCAACGATAAAAGTCAACGCAGCCCCGAGCGTGAATAATCGGTAGCGGTTCATCGTCCGTCTCCTTCTTCCGCCGCGAGCGACGGTTTTTTGTCGTATCATTTCGCAATCTCGCTTTCAAACGTTATCCGGTCAAGTTGAATCGAAATGTTTCTGGACAAAGAGCGGCGGGTGTCCAGCAACACGGCTTCCGCTTGTTGCAAGATATGGGGCGAATGAAATCAGCGCGGCTGAAACGCAAGCTTGATGAACGCGTCCTGCGAACGCGGAATCGCCTGAGCAATTCCTTCGTTACTCTGCTTTTGGAGAAACCGATCGACGAACTCCGGGTCCAGGAAGTGCTCGCTCGCGCCGGCGTCGCTCGGTCCACTTTCTATCTTCACTTCCGCGACAAGAACGATTTGCTTCTCAGCATGCTCGAGGACCACCTGGAAATGTGGAGCACTGCCCTGATTCGCGCGCGGGAACCGTCCCGGCGGGTTGTGCCGGTCGCGGAGTTCTTCGGCCACGTAGGCAGCGCGAAAAAACTATATCGCGCTCTCGTCGATTCGGGCCGCATCCACGCCTATTTCGATCTTGCCGAGGGTTACTTCGCTCGCGGCATCGCCCGCCGCCTGAAAGGGATGGGCCAGGTCCATCTCGCGCAGCGCGAGCTGGAAGCGCGCTCCCATGCGCTGGCCGGAACTTTGCTATCGCTTCTGAAGTGGTGGATTGATCGTGGGGCGAAAGAGTCGCCGCAGGCCATGGACGGACTCTTTCATCGCATTGTTTGGCGTGGAGTGCAGTAGCCTGTTCTGAAACTGCGGCTCAGTGGGGGACTCTCCCTCCGCCCGTTTCGATAGGCGTCACAGGCGAGGCTGGCCACTGCAATTCCGGTTGCGAATAATAGCCCTGCCACGTGCGCGCGGTTAACCCGTGCTGTGCGATCCGGATCTCCAATTGATGGTACTCATTCGGTCCGCCGCCTGTAGATGGATCGAATGATATCTCGTAATAAGCACTTGTGTCCTGAAGGCATGTTCGTAGAAGAGCAGTAATGTCGTTGTTGAAGGTAAGCACGAGACCGCCGCTCTGCACTGCGAGCACTTGTAGCCCCAGGTTTCCCGGAAGTACCTGGCTGGGCTTGCGAATCCCTTTGACAAAGTCCTCCCAGTAGTTTGCGCGCCCAACCCCCTCGCTCGCGCCCAGCGGATCGACGTTGTAAAGCGTAATGCGGCCCCGCCGAAGCGCCGTTGAGAAATTGACAGCGTCCGCGAAGAGTTGCTCCTGCCCCTTCGCGTCGATCCCGACTCGGGGTCCCGAAAGCAGCGGCCAACCGGGTGAAATCCAGACCATGATCTTTCGTCCCGAGTCTGGGCTCACGCGCTCCACAACTTCCTGAAGACCTTTGAGAGAAACTTGAAAACGCTCTGTCGCGCCATAAAAGCCTGCGGAGCGCGTCACGGTGCGGAGGCTGGCAGTGTATTGATCCAGTGAAGCACTGACCCTGTTGCCGTCTTTTGAGAAGTCCGCGATGTACCGGACTCCTGTGTCTTCAAGGACAGCAAGGGCGGTAGCGTGAGCGAGATCGCCTCCCTCGGCGCGTAGCAGCCTGTCGATCTGGTCGCGCTCGTAAGCGACGGTGTGATACTCGGCGTTCACCGCGTCCACGACGATAATCACCTCGATGGACGCTTGCCTTCCGTCGACAGCCTGGAACGAGCTGATGGTCTGCGGAGCCTTGTTATCGAGCACCGTGAAGTCTTGCTGCTGAAGACCACTCACAGGTGGGCTGGACTTTCGAGTCACCACAACGTCGACGGAGATCTTGTTGCTGCCGGCCTGGGCGGGTGGACTGGGCTGCTGAGCCGAGGCTGCTGGGCCCAGGAGCAAAATCAAAAGACAGGCAATGCGGCTGTGCGCCCCCATCGAGTGTGCCTCCTCGTGTCCGAATCGAGCCCTTGAATTCGGCCGTACGTTTTACCCGGCCTTCGCTCCGTTGACGCAATTGAAGGTTGACTTGATACACATGTAATCAAGACTCAGACATCGCTCTCCGCACCGTCGCGCGCCTCCCTTTCCGCCCATGTCACGAACTAGACCCTGGACTTGGAGGGGATGCCTCGCGACGTAGCGACGTTCGCTCTCATTGTCGCTAGCGCGTTGCTCAGGACCTAACCCACCGCTCGACGCCATTGCGCAGGATATTTTCGGCCTGCTCGACCATGGACCTTACGATCGATTCCGCACTTGGACGCTCGTGGATGATACCGATTGCCTCGCCGCACACCACTGCAACCGTATCGAGGTCGTCGTCCGCTCTCGCTTGCGCGTACCGTTGCGCCAGTGACCCGAACGCCTGGAACGCTTGCTCTTCGCGGTTCACCCACTCGTTCGAGAGTTTGTTCTGCAAAAAACGAAACGAATACTGTCGCGGCCAGCCAACGCCTCTAAGCGCGTCGAGGGCCTTCGTTCGGACGGTGGCGTCACCGTTCGCCGCAATGGCTTTGTCTGTGTGAGCTTTCTTCGTCAGAGCTTCTGCGGACGCCCAAAAGCGCGTTCCCACCACCACGCCATCGGCTCCTAGAACCAACGCCGCGGCTAGACCTCTGCCGTCCGCGATGCCACCGGCCGCGAGCAACAGCGTTTCGGGCGAATGCGGTTTCAAATAGTCGGCCGCCTCTGGAAGAAACGGAAATGTCGAGCGAGACGCCCCATGACCACCGGCTTCACTTCCTTGGACTACAATCGCCGCTGCCCCGGCTCTCAACGCTGGCTCGATGTCCGCCATGCACTGGACCTGGCACACCAGCAGAGCGCCAGCTTCTCGGATTTCATCGGCGAAGGGACCCGGGTCGCCAAAAGAAAGGAAAACGCAGAATGGAGAATACTTCAGCGCCCTGGTCAGCATGGCCGGCGCTTGGCTCAATGCCCACGTGATGAATCCGACACCGAACTTTTCTGATTTCGCGATGCGGAGTTCCGCTTCAAGGTCCGGCTCGCCTCCGACCGTTCCCGCATAGCCTCCGCCCACAATTCCAAGCCCGCCGGCTCGTGAAACAGCCGCGGCAAGCGCACCGCCCGTTATCAGTGCCATCGGCGCACAAACGATTGGGTGCCTTATGCCAAACCGTTTTGTAAGACGAGTCTGAATCATCGCGCATTCAGTCGTAGCCGACTCACTCGCGGGTGACGCACCGTTTCTCGAATGAGCGCGCTCTTACTTGCGTGTGAAGAAAACGTAGTCAGCGGAATAGGGAACGCGCAACTCCTGGCCGCCATGCGTGGCGTCGCAGCCGCTTGCGGGTGCCTTGCCGCCTTTCGTGTTGATCCGTTGAATGGAGGTCACGTGTTCCAGCGTGCCTTTTCCGCTGTGGCTCACCACCGTGACTAACAACCAAGGGATCGAGCTTCCATCCGGCGAAGGTACGTTGGCTACAGCCTTGCCGGTCACTTGGCTGCCGTCGTTCGCCCTCCACGACGGCCCCGCGAAGTGCCTGCCAAAAGACTTGCCGTTCTTGCCGTAAAGTTGCGCGTCCGGAGCCTTCAGCGTCCAGCTGAATTGCTTCCCATCCGAGTTGCAGGTGTAAATCTGCGCGCCCTTGGCATGCACTTGCAGAAGCGCCTGTTCGTTCGCAGGCGGTTGCAATTCTGCCGGCCTTTGATCGGCGTTAGCAGCCACGGAAAGAGAAGCGCCTAAAACAACTGACAGCGCGAAACCAATAAATGCGCGTACGCGTTTGCAAATCAAGTCTCACCTCCCGGGAAAGCGAGAAGGCACTCTACCAGCCACGCGCGATCGGCGCCATCGACACTGTGGACTTCTGCAGCCGTTAGCACGCACCCGAAAGAAACGAACTCTCCTGGCGCGGGATGTGCGTCTTCCGTCGCTGTGGTATCGTGCCGAGACCCCATGAAAGAAGAAAAAATATTCGCGCCAGAAGGTCAGCTTACCGCCGTCCTGCCGCCCTCCGCCGAAACAACCGTATTCAGCGTGATTTTCGCCATCAGCTTTTGCCATCTCCTCAACGACATGATGCAGATTCTCCTTCCCTCCATATATCCAAATCTGGCCTCCGGATTAAAACTCTCCTTCGGGCAGGTCGGCGCCATTACCATGGTCTACCAGGTCACCGCGTCGCTCCTTCAGCCTCTGGTCGGCCTCCAGGCCGACCGCCGGCCAGCGCCGTTTGCGCTTCCCGGCGGAACGCTCTTCTCGCTCGCCGGACTTGTCGTCATATCGATGGCCCGAAGCTACGGGATGGTGTTGGTCGGTTCGTCCATGCTCGGCATGGGCTCCTCGATTTTTCATCCGGAATCCTCGCGCGTCGCGCGCATGGCCGCAGGCAAACGTCACGGCATGGCGCAGTCGCTATTTCAGGTGGGCGGCAACGCCGGCTCCGCGATCGGACCAATCGCAGCCGCGCTCGTCGTCGTGCGCTACGGACAGTCGAGCCTCGCCTTCTTCGGCTTGTTGGCTCTGCTGTCTTTCGCCGTCTTGTGGAAGGTCGCCGTCTGGTATCGCGACCACGGTCTGGCTCGTCTCGAGGAAAATCGCAAGACTCTCGAACGCGTCACCTTGCCGCAGGGCGCCGCCAAGCGCGGCGTCGCCATTCTGATGGTGCTCATTTTCTCGAAATACGTCTATTTGACCAGCCTCACCAGCTACTTCACCTTCTACCTGATCGAGCGCTTTGGTGTGTCTGTTCGCGTGGCCGAACTGCACTTATCCGTCTTTCTGGCCGCCGTCGCGCTCGGGACTTTTCTGGGCGGACCCGTCGGCGATCGTATCGGGCGAAAATATGTGATCTGGGTCTCGATCCTCGGCGTGCTGCCGTTCACTCTGTTGCTGCCCCATGTCAACCTTTTCTGGACCGGAGTGCTGAGCGTGATCATCGGCATGGTGATCGCTTCAGCCTTTCCTGCGATCGTCGTCTTCGGCCAGGAACTCATCCCGGCCAAAGTAGGCATGATTTCCGGCTTGTTCTTCGGTTTTGCCTTTGGCGTGGCCGGACTTGGCGCCGCCGTGTTAGGCCGCGTCGCCGATGTTCACGGCATTTACGCTGTCTACCGGATCTGCGCTTTCTTGCCCGCCATCGGCTTGCTCGCCGGCTTCCTGCCAGACCTGCGGCAACGCGAACACGACGAAGCCCTCTCGACCGTAGACTAACCCTTAATTAATTTCCGCGGCTTATCTCTCTCTGACCGCGAAAGCCAGCACCCGCCGGACGAACTCGCCCGGCTGCTCGATCTGCGGAGTGTGGCCGGCGCCGGAGATTCGCTCCAAGCGCGCCTGGGTACGTCGCTGGACCCATTTTGAGATCTGCTTGCCGTTGTTAAGGCGGTCCTTTTCACCCCAGAGCATCAGTACAGGGCAGCGTGGAACCCCATCTGTTACCGGCCCAAGCACCGTGTCGACCAGCGAGTCAATCTGCGACACGCTGAGACTGATCGCATTCTTTAGCTCCGGCGAAACTTCCTCGGGTCGAGCAAATGCCTGCGGGAGTGTTCGAGAAAGAGTCGCGTTTCGCCGAAACAGGACTTTGAGCAGCGCCTTCACCGGCGGCAGCCGCAGAATCGCGTGCGTGAAAGCGCCGATCGGAAGCGGTCCGCCATCGACGAGAACGAGCCGCTGGCACCGCTCCGGAAACTGCACCGCGAGCTCCCAACCTAACGCCCCGCCGAACGAGTTCCCCGTCGCGCAAACCGTGGAAACGTCGAGCGCGTCTAGAACGCGAACCACCCAGCGCGCATAGCCCGCAAAGCCGCAGGGATTTCCCTGCGAGCCTTCACCGATTCCCGGCAGCTCCGGCGCGATCACCAGCGCGTGCTCGGAAAGCGCCGTCCACACCGATCCCCACTGCACCGCTGCGCCGCCCCAGCGCCCGTGCAACAGAAGGATGGGAGTTCCCTGCCCTCCCACCCAAACTCTCGCCGGATGCCCTTCGATCTCGAATGTGCGTGCTTCCATTTCCAGTTCTTCCAGTTCGCAAGCATAGCCAATCGGCTGGCTACACGGAAGTCGAGCCAGACTTCGTTCAAATCAGCTCTGGCGCGCGGTATCATTTTGTTAGACGCATGCCGGCACTTTGCACATGGGAGATACGCGATGAAGGCTGTGGTGCTGCACGAGTACGGCGGTCCCGAGAAGCTGAAATTCGAAGATAACGTTCCCGACCCGCAGGTCAGCGGGGCTACGATTCTGATCGCGGCCGCCGGTACCAGCGTCAATCCGATTGACTGGAAAATGCGTTCCGGCGCGCGACAGAAAGATGCTCCGTTGTCATTCCCGGCGATTCTGGGCCGCGACGTGAGTGGCGTCGTCCGCGCCGTCGGCGCAAATGTGAAGCACTTCAAGCCTGGCGACCGCGTTCTCGCACTCACCTACAAGACCTATGCCGAGCTCGTGGCTGTGGACGATTCCGACGTTGCTCATCTGCCGGATGGCGTCGACCTCGCGGACGCCGCCGCGCTCCCACTGATTTCCCTCACCGGCGACCAGCTTCTGCGCCGCGCCACAAACGTGCAAAAGGGACAGGTCGTTCTCATATCGGGAGCGCTGGGCAGCGTTGGGCGCGCGGCAGTGCATTCCGCAAAAAAGATCGGCGCTCTGGTGATCGCAGGCGTTCGCGCGAAACAATTTGACGACGCCCGCGCGCTCGGTGTCTTCTCAGACCTGCTCGCGATTGATGACGATAAAGCCATTGAGAAATTCCGTCCGGTCGATGCCATTGCGGACACCGTTGGCGGTGACGTTGCTGCAAAGCTCATCGCGAAGGTAAAGCCGAACGGGTCCTTTGGCTACGCCTCTGTGTTGCCGGAAAGCGCGGCGGCTCAGAATCCCACAGTGAAGATCGCCCGCGTGCGCACGCAGCCTGATCCATCCAAGCTGCGGGAATTTGCCGATGACGTGCGCGATGGCAAGTTCGTTCTGCCGATTGGCCGCCGGCTGCCCTTGCGCGATGCGTCCGAAGCGCATGTCCTCGGGGAAAAAGGCGGCGTCGGGAAGATCCTCTTGCTCGCGCCAACTTCACCACTCTGATTTCTTTGCGGCCTGAACTCGTTACCGCTCGGTGCCCCCAAGCCGCCCTTACTAAAACCTCAATCGAATACGGAGGCTCAGCGTGCAGTTCAGGGAAACGGAACTCCTGAAAATTGCGTTCGAAATGGAAGGCGCGCCATTCGCCCCGCCCGTGTTCTTGCTCCATGGGTGGCCGGATGCATCAGTCGGCTGGACACAAGTCGCTTCCATACTCCGCGAACGAAATTTCAAGACCATCGTGCCCTGCCTGAGAGGATCGTATCCCACCGAATTTCGATGGGAAGAAACGCCCCGGCTTGCAGGAGCTACCGCGATGGCTCAGGACGTAATCGATCTCGCGGACAGTCTGGGAATCTCGCGATTCGCTGTGGTTGGCCATGACTGGGGTGCCCGCATCGCTTACACGCTTGCAGCACTGTTTCCAGAGCGTGTCCCAGCGATTGTGGCATTGGCGCTAGCCTATCAGCCGCGTGGTGAATTTCATTTGGGCAGCTTCCTTCAATCCAGGCAGTTCTGGTATCAGTTTTTTCAATGCACCGATGCGGGAGCTGAAGCGGTTCGCCGGCAACCGGTGGAATTTGCGCGAATTCAATGGGACACGTGGAGCCCGGAAGGATGGTTTGCTGAGGCAGACTTTCAAACTGCTAGCAGGTATTTCGACAAACCGGACTGGGCCGAGATTACGTTGAACGCCTACCGTTCTCGATATCTCTCCGGAGAGGTCATTGACCATCGATACGATGACCTTCAGGCACGACTGAGAAAAATCGACGCACTCACTGTCCCCACCTTGATGATTCAAGGTGGTTCCGACTTCTGTGACTTGCCATCCGCCTCAGAAAGGCAGGAGCGATACTTTCTGAATGGCTACGAACGAATCGTGTTAGACGGGGTAGGCCATTTCCCGCACCGCGAAGCCCCTGCCGCTGTTGCCGCTGCCATAGAACGATTTTTGAGGTTGCACCACACCTTCTGAAAATTGGAATCCGCAAAAGTCTGGCGCTACCGTTGAAAAACATTAAAACTCTAGGGGCGCTGCCCTTTCTGTGCTACCCTGCCGGGCGCTGAGTGGGTACCCGTTGCCGAAGCCCTCAGGAAGTCTTTTGTCAGCAGCTTAACCCAGCCACAGAACTTGCCATCCTAATAGCAGTTAGCAGTTGTGATTTTTGAGCGGGAACACATTGATCGGGTCAGCGAGAACTCAAAGACTCAAGGACACGGTGCTATGGGAGCGGGCGCGCGACACCTGGGTCGGCGACTGCGTCAGAGCCGGTAAGAAGCACGGCCTCGAGTTGTGGATCAAGGCGCGCGCTAGCTCGGCTGGCGATGTAGTCAGGGACTGTACGAACTGCATGCGCGAGCTTTCCGCCTGGTGCCAAATCGACGGAACGACCGGCCCAAATGTACGCGACCTTACTGAGGCCATAAGCGCCCTTCGTCTGCCTGCCCCAGGCGCGGATCATGGAGCCGAAGACAGCGAAGCGCCGATCTTCCTGCTGTCGAACGGGATGAGAGCAGGCTCCACTCTCCTCCAGCGTATCCTCGTAACGGATCGTCGTGTCGTTCTTTGGGGGGAACCCTTTGGTGGAATGGATCTAATCACCAAAATGGTGCACTCTGTCGCGCACCCCATGAATCCATGGAACTTGGATTCAGCGCTGACTCTCGATCCGAACTCTCCCTCGCTGGCCACATCTTGGATCGCAGACTTCTACCCGCCTAGCGAAGATTTCCGATTGGCGCTCAGAAATTTCTTCGATCGGTGGCTCGGCGCTCCGGCCCGCCGGGCGGGTTTCGTTCGCTGGGGTTTTAAGGAAATTCGATTGAGCGCGACCGAAGCGATGTTCTTGCGCTGGCTCTATCCGGGCGCGAAATTCATAGTTCTATCGCGCCATCCTTACGACTGCTACCGGTCGTTGGCGGATTCAGGCTGGGTGTCGCCGGTTGTCGACGACGCTTACATCGACTCAGCGGCGGCTTTTGCCAGACTTTGGAACCGCCTGGTACTAAGTTGGGCCGAGTTGCCACAAGACTTTCCCGCATTTCACATCAAGTACGAAGATCTGACGGCCGGGAATGTCGATTTTCGCGAGCTTGAGGGCTGGCTGGGAATCGAAATCAACGAAAGCCTCGCGCTCTCGGCCAAGGTGGGCTCAACTGCCAAGCGCTCCCGGCTCAGTTGGTACGAACGCCTGATCATTTCACGAGTAGCCGCTTCCGGTATGCAGGCTCTTGCCTATCCAGCTTAGGCGAGCCCATTCCGCTCTTTCAACGTAGCGCCCCCTGCAAAGCGGTGGCTCAAAATCCGACATTCAAAATTAGCGCGCGCGCACGATCACGCGTCCATCCGTTCGACCCATTTGGCGCGGAATGCTGGAGCCACGAATGGATCCGAAAAGTATTGTGTTTCGTGCGCAACCTTGTCGCCCCTGAACTCCATGATGCTCACCGTGTAGGTCGGTTTGCTGTCATACGTCAGGATGAGTTCGGTCACCCAAAGTCCGCCGCTGCCAACAATCCGTTGGACCGTAAACGTCTTTTTGCTTGGCTGACTGGCGCGCTGGCCCTGTATGTTGGCTCGACCGCGCGTGCGCTCCCCTGATTGCGGGTAATCCAGAATCGCGTCGTCGTGATAGATGCGGTGCTCCGTTTCAGAATCATTGGCATTGGACGCCGCCCAATGCTGATCCAGTGCCGCGCGGATCTCCTGATCTCGCGCGGCCTGCTGTAGCTGCGGTTTCGTGCTCATGCCCCTGTCCCTTTCACTTGTGGAATGAAGCCGGGAACCCCGGTTTTCACCACTGGATTCAGCCTCTGTCTGGTTTGAATTCGATTGATTTCCTCGAGCACGTCTTGCGGAAGCGGCGAGATGTCGAAATTCTCTCGCGCGCGCTCCGCGGTCCTCGGCGTGGTAAGCAAAGCCGTCCCGCGCTGCACCGCCCAAGCCAGCAGCACCTGCGCTGGCGTCTTCCCCACTCGCGCGGCGATATCCAAAATCACTGGATCTTCCAGCGGCCCCGGCCTCATCCCGTGGCCCAATGGCGCAAAAGCCAAAAATACGATGCCGTTCCCCTTGCAGTATTCCAGCAGCTCCGTTTCCGGCAGATACGGATGTGATTCCACTTGCACCACGGCCGGCTTGATTCTCGCTGCGTCATAGATGCGCTTCAACTCGTCTAGGCCGACGTCCGAAAGCCCGATGGCCCGGCACTTGCCATGATCCACCAGACTTTCCATCGCTCTCCATGTATCGAGCAAAGTCACCTCTTGGTCGTAGAGGACGTTGCCGTTTTGATCCCTCGGGTCCTGATCATCTCCGGGCTTGAACGCGAACGGCGTGTGAATCAGATAGAGATCGAGATACTTGAGCCCGAGTCTCTCTAGACTCGCCTCCAAAGCCGGCTCCACGCGCTCGGGCCGGTGATTGGAATTCCACAATTTTGTGGTGACAAAAATCTCTTCGCGCGCGATCCCTCCCGCCGCCAGCCCTGCCTGCAACGCCTCGGCCACCTCGCGCTCGTTTTTGTATCGTTCCGCGCAATCGAAGTGCCGAAATCCGGCTTCCAACGCGTCTCTGGTCGCGGAAATCGTCACGGCTGCCTCTGGAATCAACGTGCCAAAGCCGAGCGCGGGCATGCGGCCGGCTCCGTGGGCCAGCGGGATTCTCGTCATCCGCAGATCGACAGGCTCAACCATGCTCGCACCTCCCAGCTATTTGTGCGTCTGCAAGCGCCACGCGATCCAATCAGATGTCGCGCATCGCAGACCGGACGCAACTCCGAGTCAATTGGCTCACTGATATTTTCGGGCTAGTGCGCTTTGATCGAACGGTTCCGGTTCACAGTTGGGTCGTCACCGCGCCGCTTTTCGCGCCGCCGGGGCCTTCGTCGCATCGGCTCGCTTGTTCCACCCGTGGAAGGCCGAAAAATCCCCGGCGTTCCAGGCTTCGCGAAGTCCAGGCTTGCTTAGGTCCCAGTCGGGCCGGATTTCGCTCGTCACAGCGCGCAGGTCGTGCCATAAGTCGGCAATCGACGGGCGCCCCCAAAACCAATAGCCATTGTAGATGCTGTGGATCACGAGGCCCGGCTTGAGCACCAGCGTGTGCGGAATCATCGGGTTGTGCTCAGGGTCGGTGTACTCCTGGATGTCGAGGTCTTTTTGAACTTTCCGGTCAGGGTCCGACAGGAAGGTCCACTGCGCGCCCACCGACGCACGAAACTCCTGAAGTGTGTGGTGGTCGTCGGTCGAGATCGTGGCGATCTGCGTATACGCCACCTCAATCTTCGGGTAGAACGCTGCCAGCTCTAGGTGCTGCTGATGCTCTTTCGGACAGTAGTGGCCGCGCGCGAGCGTGAGTATCAGATGATCATCCCCCTGAAGCTCACTGAGCTTGCGCAGTTTTTCCGTGTGATCGGGCAGCTCGTAGTTGGGAAAAATCGCTCCCGGTACGATATCAGAGCGCATCAGTCGGACTCCTTCGATGGGATTCGGGCGGTTGCCGCTCACGTCGTTGGCGGAAACGACGCAGCCGGGAGAACCAAAAAAAACACTAGCACAGTTCATCCGCCCAGCGCATCAACACCTGGTTCGTCGGCAACCGCCAATGGTCTGCATTGTGGGTTTACGCCTCCGCAAAAATCTGGTCAGATATGGGCCATGGTTGGGGACAGAATGCGCTTGATCTCTATTCCTCATGACGAGAAGGACCCTGCGATGCGAGCCACCCTCGCCAAATGTCTCGGACACGATTTCACCGTCACCGGCATCAACGAAATCGGCTTGGCGGAAATTGAGATTGACTCGATCACCGGCATCTCCGGCGACAAGGTTTACATTCCTCTCAGCTGTTTCAAGATCCTTGCCAAATAGGCCCGCCTGACCCAGTTTTCAAACCGGAGCGACATGCCTCGACTGCTATCGGTCAACGTTGGCCTTCCCCGCGATATCGAGTGGAAGGGCCGCACTGTGCACACCGGCGTCTGGAAATATCCAGTCGGTGGCCCTTGTCACGTGGCCCGATTGAATCTGGACGGAGACGGTCAAGGCGACTTGTCCGGGCACGGCGGCGAGCAGCGAGCCGTTTTCGTCTACCAGATCGAATCGTATCGTTACTGGCAGGACCAGCTGCAGCGGACCGACTTCACCCACGGCCAGTTCGGCGAGAACTTCACCATCGAAGGATTGCCCGACGATGCCGTCTGCATCGGCGACCGTTATCAGATCGGAAGCGCGCTATTCGAGGTTACTCAACCTCGCGTTACCTGCTATCGCGTCGGCATTCGCATGAACGAGCCCCGGATGCCGGCATTGCTGACATCCAGCGGACGCCCCGGATTCTATTTCCGAGTTCTGCGCGAGGGTCAGGTAGCCGCCGGTGACGACATCTTGAAAGTGGGACAGGCGGACGAGCGAATGACTGTCGCCGAGATCAACGCGCTCCTCTATTCGCCCCCTCATCCGCATGATCGACTCGAGCGCGCATTAAAGATCGAGGCCCTTTCGCCCGGATGGCGCTCGTCGTTTCAGGCGTTGCTGCAAAGTCAAGCCGGTGCCGCCGGAAGTGGGAACGCCGGGCTCGTGCCGCCAGAGGCCGCGCACCCGGTTGCACCGGGATTTCGATCGCTTGCGGTGGTGGCGATCGATCGAGAGTTTGCGGACGTTCTCTCCCTGACAATTCAGAGCGTCGACAGTCAGCCGTTGCCGGCCGCTCTGCCCGGCCAATACGTTGTCTTGCGTCTTCAATTGACTCCCGGTGGCGCGCCGCTCTTTCGCAGCTACTCGCTTTCCGGTCCCGTCTCGACTGAGCGCTATCGCATCAGCGTGAAGATCGAGCCAAACGGCGCCGCGGGGACCTACCTGCAGGACCACGTCCGCGCGGGCAATGCTCTCGACGTCAGCTCGCCCCGCGGAAGTTTCATCTTGGAAGCCGGAGACCGGCCAGTCGTGCTGCTCAGTGCAGGAATTGGCGCGACGCCCGTTCTCGCCATGTTGTATGCGCTGGCATCGGCCCGCTCGACCCGCCAGGTGTTGTGGCTCCACGGCGCCCGTGATCGCCAACATCATCCATTTGCCGCCGAAGTCCGCCGCCTCATGCCCTCGCTCACGCGCGGCCTCAGTTGTGTTTGCTACAGTCGGCCAGGTTCGAGCGACAAACTAGGTCAGGATTTCGACCGCGCCGGTCACCTCTCGCGAGCCGTTTTCGACGACGTCCATCTCCCACGTGAGGCCGATGTCTACCTCTGCGGGCCCACTCGCTTCATGGCGGAGATGAAAGTCGCGCTCGCCAGCTTGGGCGTCGAGCCCGCGCGAATTCACGCTGAAATCTTCAACGGCGGCGAGCCCATGACCCCTGGCGTCGTCGGTGCAGCCGCGCGAGCCCCGCATCCGCTTACCGACGACGCCAATACCGGTCCTCTCGTGTCGTTCGCGCGCAGCGGAGTCGCCACACACTGGAAGCCTTCGGCTTACCAGAGCATTTTGGAGCTGGCCGAGGCCTGCGACGTCCCGGTCCGTTGGGCCTGCCGCACCGGTGTTTGTCACAGTTGTGAGAGCGGTTTGGTTTCAGGCGCAGTCGCCTACGCACCAGAGCCGCTCGACAAACCCGCGGACGGCAACCTTCTCGTTTGCTGCTCGCAGCCCGTACGCGACGTCGTCATCGATTTGTGACCGCCGCTACCAACTGCTAGATCCGTCATTCTGAGGGCCGCGCAGCGGCCCGAAGAATCTCTCTTCGATGTCCTCGCTGCTGTGACGGCCGCTCAACTGCGTTGTAGAATCTCGTCCACTTTCGCGGCCTTAGCGACATGCGCCCCAAAATGAGCACACGCAGACATCCCCAGCCCCGGGAACGCCGCAAGAAAACGACGCTGACGTCATCAGCAGAGGGAATCCTCCTCGAGCTGCGAAGCCTCTGCCTTTCCCTGCCTGAAACTGTGGAACGAAACTCCTTCGGCCATCCGAATTTCTTGGCGGGCAAAAAAGCATTTGTAACGTTTGAGCAATTCAGCGGGCGCCCTTCGATCGCGTTCCGATTGGATCGGCGCAATATCGAGCGCCTGTCTCGGAATCCTCAGTTCTTTGCGACGCCCTATGGCCGCGGCCAATGGCTAAGTCTCTGGGTTGACGCGGCATTCGATTGGAGCCTCGTCGAGCAGCTCGTCACCGTCAGCTACCGCCTGGTCGCTCTCAAGCGAATGCTCGCGGCTCTGAACCAACGACCCTAGCCCCAACAGAATTGCTTTTCGACGCCGATCAATCGTGTAGCGTCCGCGAACCGTCCCCGAATCGCGGACGCACCGCGACTACGCCGAGTGCGTTCTGTAGATTGTTCCTTGCGCCACGAAATACTTCTTATAGAATCTACCTCTGCAGTAAATCCGGAATAGCAACTCCAGGTGGGCATGCGGTGCACACACCGGGAAGGATCGCAGTTCTGATTTTGTCGGTCGGCGCGCTGCTCGCCCATGCCGCCTCAGGACAATCCTCAAAATCCGACAATGTCGTCAGCGTAAAGACACGCCTGATTACCGTAGACGTGGTGGCCAGCGATTCCCATGGGAATCCCGTGCGTGGTCTCAAGGCGAGCGATTTTCAGATTTTCGAAGAGCACGGCGGCGAGCAAAAGATCGCGCAGTTCCGGTTCATCGATCGGCCGGTGAAGGCGGCTGCGTCAGCACAAGCGGTCCAGACCTCGGCCCCACCCCCTCCACATATCTACTCAAATCAAATTTTTGCGCGGCTGAGCGTTCCACCGACGGTGATTTTGGTGGATGCGCTGAGCACGAACGTCACGGACCAGACCGAAGCACGACGCCACATGCTGTTGGTCCTGAAAACCCTGCCAAGCGACACACCGGTGGCCGTGTTTTTGCTCACGCATACGTTGCGTATCGTGCAGGGTTTCACGACCGATCCGGCACTGCTGCGGAATGCCGTGGACAGCGCCTTGACCAGTCTGCCTCAGGTGCAAAATCCACAAAACGATCCGGACGCCGCCTCCAATCGAGTGCTCGGCGTAAATGGCGACGTTGAAACACCCAGTGTCATGGCCATGGAGGATTTCGAGAAGGTCGTGTACGAGCAGCAGACCAGCTTAGTCGTCGATGAGACCGTGCAAGCGATGCAGTCGATTGCGAAATTTCTCGGCGGCTATCCCGGGCGGAAGAATCTGATCTGGTTCTCAGAGGCTTTTCCGCTGTGGATCGCCCCGAGCGCGGACTTCGGCGAGAACACAGACGACGAACTCGCGAACCGCTTCCGCCAGACCTTTGCCAGCAGCGGAAACTATGCCGAACGCATGCAAGCCGCGGCGCAGGCGTTGACGGACGCGCGAATTTCTGTCTATCCCGTGGATGCGCGCGGGCTGCAGGCCTCAAGCTTATACAATACAGACCAAACTCCTTTCATGGGTCTTCACAACCAAGCACAACGGTTATCTGGGCAAGAAACGCGCGAAGACACCGACCGTACCAATTCACAGGGCACGATGCAGGAGATTGCGGCCGATACTGGCGGCACTGTCTGCAAGAATACGAACGACTTATCGGGCTGCGTGACGGCGGCTCTCGAAGACAGTTCGTACTACTATGAAATTTCGTATTATCCACAAAATGTGAAGTGGGACGGCAGGTTTCACAAGATTGCGGTGAAAACGACACAGCATGGTGTGAAGTTGCGCTTTCGCCGCGGCTATTTCGCGACGGAGACGGTCGCAATCGGCAAAGACCGGCCGCAAAAAATGCTGGAGCAGTCTTGCGCCGCGCAATTGCCGGCTACTACGATTCCTCTCACGGCAGCAGCAGTAGCGCCCAGCGGCTTAGCGACAGCAGGACAGTCTAAGCAAACGAGATATCTGCTGACAATTTCAACAAATGCGCTGAATCTAACGCCGGCAAGCGGCCGGATGACGCTTAATCTGCAAATGGCAATCTGCGAGTATGACCGTACCGGGAACAGTTTTCAGATTCACACGCGCGATCTTTCAGCACCGATATTGGAGTCGGATTATCGAGCGCTGCAAGCCGACGGCATTCGGGATGTGTTCGACTACAATGCCAAGCCAGAGGCACAGCGCCTTCGCTTCGCCGTGGTCGACACGTCCACCGGAGCGACAGGCTCGCTCGATGTACCTGCGCATCCACACGATGTGGTTGCGCTCGTTCCGGTCGAGGCATCGAGCGCGACCCCGGCAGCAGCTGGATCGCCAGTCTCGTCCCAGAACCCGAGGACCGTCTTGTTGTTCAGGGACCTCGCGTTTCACGTGCCCTCGGGCAAAGCGAGTGCACTCGCTACGAACGATAAGGGACTGTCTTACACCGGCACACTTGCGGCTGACCTCGCAGCACCCGCATTTTTTCGAAGCGTGTACGGAAAAGCTTTCCATTGCCAGGCAGGCAGCCTCGTCGCGAACGGCAGTGCCCCGGATCAGCCGAATTTTCGGTTTATGTTTCGGAATTCTGCAGGGCTCGATGCCGTAATCGATTTGGCGGGCGGCGAACCTGCCTATTCAGGTGCTCTCCCGGTTGACGTAACCGCGAAGGCATTTTTCGACGAAGTCTGGAAATTTTGCCATTGCCGGAAGCCCTAGCCTTCTAAGGCCAGCGCCCAAGGCGTACTTCCACTTCCATGCCGCAATGCTATCCTGCTGTCTCCACCGAGAAGGGATGCCTGGAGAGCGCGAAGGAGAACAATGAAACCGAAAGTGCCTGTCGCAGATCGCATGGAAGTGCACGACTTGATCGCACGCTACGCCTGGGCGCTCGACACGGGCGACACCGCCGGCTACGTCGACTGCTTTTTCGAGGACGGCTGGATTGAGCACCACCCACCGGGGCTTTGCAAGGGCCGCGAAGCCATTCGCAAGCTGACGGAATTCCTGTGGTACGAGTCCAAGTTCAACTACCTCGGTCGCCAGCATCGCATGAGCCAGGTGCTGATGACGCCGGAGGACAGCGGCGTGCGAATCCGCGCGTTCTGGTCGATCCTGCAGCACGATATCTTTACCGATCAAAATTTCGTCTTCGGCCTGGGTCTGTGGAACGCGCTCGCGGCCAAGGACGTCGACGGCGAATGGCGCCTCAGATCGCTGATCGTAGATATTTGGCGCGGCAAGAATGTTCCTTGGGTCGGAGAGCAGCATGCCTGGGCCAAGCGTGATTAACCAAGTAAATCGAGACTCGCCGTGATTTCGTCATTCTGCTTGCCCTGAAACGCGCGCAGCGGATCGAAGGGAGGTCCGCTTTGCGGACCGAAGAATCCCTTCCGCCTTTCGAGCGGCTGCCGATTCCGATCGCCTCATTGCGTCTGCTGAAAACGGGGCCTGCGAACCTGTGATACCATCCCCGCAGATTTGAAAAAAACGCAGACTCGGAGGATCACGGTGCGCGCCATCTCCCTCGCTCTTGCCCTTGTCATCTGCATGGCTGCCGTCGCGGCCCCGCAGCAGCCCGCCGCTCCCGCCACCAGTCCCGTCACCGCGATGAAGACTTTCTGCTCTTCAGCCGACGTGCAGGCGCTCATCTCCAAGGCCAAGAGCGAGCGGAAAGACGGCCAGCCCATCGTCATCGAACGCGTGGTCCAGTTGGCCCCTTACAGCGCCAACCTCGAATATCGCGCTTCCGTTGGCCCCGCTGCTGTTCACGAAAAAGAGGCCGAGCTGATGTATGTCATCGATGGCTCCGGCACCATCGTCACGGGCGGAACGCTCGTGAATCAGACGCGCACGAACCCCGCGAATCTCACGGGCACCGCAATTGACGCCGGCACGCAGCAAAAAATCGCCAAAGGCGATTTTGTTTTCATTCCAGAAAATACTCCGCACTGGATCAGCGCCATCGACGGAACAATCGTCCTAGTCTCGTTGCACGTCCCTCGCCCTGTCCCCGCTCCCTGACGAATCCCGAAGTACTACGATAGAGCGCAGCCCTAAAAAGGAGATTGCTATGCACGACAAACCCGTCGCCCTGGTCAGCGGGGCCAACAAAGGAATCGGTCTTCAAATCGCCAAGGATCTCGCCGCGCGCGGCTTCACCGTGCTCGTCGGGTCCCGCAATCTCGAAAATGGGAAGAAGGCCGCGCAGAGCGTCGGTGCGGCTGCCCATGCCCTTCAGCTCGACGTCACCAATCCGGCCTCGATCGCCGCTGCGGCCGAGCGCGTTCGCAACGAGTTCGGCCGTCTTGACGTGCTTGTGAACAACGCCGCCGTCGCGCGTACCGGAAAGGCAGCCGGGCCGCTCGAGGAAATTGTGAAGTCAGGTCGCGCCAGTGTCGTGTCTCTCGACGAGCTGCGTGCCCTGTTCGAGACCAACGTGATCGGCGTCATCGCCGTCACGCAAGCGATGCTGCCGCTTCTTCGCAAAGCATCGGCGCCCCGCATCGTCAACGTGTCTAGCGCGGCCGGTTCGCTCACCTTGAACTCCGACCCCGCGAATCCCCGTCGCTCGATGTTCGGCGCCTACTCCATATCCAAAACGGCGCTTAACGCGGTCACTATCGCTCTTGCCTCTGACCTCGAGTCCGCGGGCATCAAAGTCAATGCTGCATGCCCTGGCTTCACCGCCACCGACCTCAACAATTTTCAGGGCACGCGCACAGTCCAGCAGGGCGCGCGTGAACCGGTGCGCCTCGCGCTCCTCGACGCCAGCGGCCCGACCGGGACGTACTCGAACGACGACGGCCCGCTCCCCTGGTAACCCAGCCGAGCCGATGTAGTCCAACTTTGCGCGTCGGAACGCTGTCCCACCCTACAAATGCAACAACCGTTCGGCATTGCCGTGGGCAATCGCATCCCTATTGGCAGTGCTCACCGGCAACTGGTCGAGGAAAGCGCGAGCTTGCGCCATCGAAGCATACGGATGATCCGTGGAGAACATAATGCGCTCGACGCCGACTTCCATGAACAGGTCCAGGAAAGTCGGTGTGAAGTTGAAGCCGCTGAACGTGTAATGGACGTTCTCGCGCAAATACGAACTGATCGGGCGCTGCAGCTTGGTCATCGCCGCAGGCATCACGTCGAAGCGTTGCAACATGAACGGTAACGTCTCACCCATGTGCCCGACGATAATTTGCAGCTTCGGGAACCGATCGAAGACGCCGCCCAGAATCATGCGCACCACATGCAGCGCGGTTTCGATATGCCAGCCCCAGCCCGCGCCCGCAAGCATTTCGGAGACGAGCGGACTGTAGCCGGAGAACCACGCTTTACACACCGCCTCGGGGGGAGGAGTCGGGTGAAGGTAAATCGGAACGCGAAGCGAGTCCGCGCACTCCAGGATCGGAGCGAAAAATTTCTCGTCGAGATACCGGCCGCGCGTGTGCCCGTTGATCACCGCCCCCTTGAGCCCGTGATTCGCGATGCGGCGCTGAAGCTCTTCGGCAGCGCGATCGGGACTCGATGTCGGCACCGCAGCAAATCCACCAAAGCGACTGGGATTCTTGGCGATGGCCTCAGCGAGAAAATCGTTGGATTCACGAGCGAGCGCAATCGCGTCGGCGGCGTCGAGCTGTTCCACTCCGGGCGCACTCAGCGAGAGAACTTGCACGTCGATGCCCGCCTTGTCCATTTCGGCCATGCGCTTGGCGCCCACGTCCGTGAGCTGCTCGAGCAGGTAACCGAAACGCTCGCCGAACTGGGCGGCGCGTTCTTTTAGCTCCTTGCCGGGGCCTTCGAGAAAAGCGGGGCTGGCGAAGTGTTCTTCCAGAGTGATCGTGCGCATCGTAGTCGCTGTCATCGGCGTAGTCTTTCTTATTTCGCGCAGCAGCGCAAGTCAGCCAATCTGGCCAGGGTCGCCGCTGCCCGCCAGCGGTACTTTCAAAGTTGGGTAAAACTGTCGGGTGCGGAACACGCCGCTGTTCGTCGAAGAAGTGAACGTCGAAGGTGCGTGGTATTCTTTCGAACATCGTGCACCACGCGCTGAAGTTTGGCTTGGGAACCCTTGGGCCGGGGCTGCTGTTCTTCTTGGTCCTCTACGCTGTATATGGCGGTTTAGGTCCGTGTGCCTCGAATGGCCAAGCAGTGATTCTCTTGGCTAGCATTTTGCTCACGGGGATCGGAAGCTTTTTCTGCCTTGTTTCACTCCCTGTCGTTCTAGTCAGGAAATACAAGACTGGACCGAAACGCTGACTGGAGTGACTACTGCAGCATTAGGTTCGACCGGCCCTTGGAATCGAGCACCCCGCCGAAATTTCGGTTTGCTTCGAATCTAACAATTTCGACGCAGCTGAGCTTCGTCGTCTGGGTCACCACTCAATTCCCTGCCACCGCCCCAAACTGACGTTACCTAAGACAACGACAGCCAAAAATAAAGGGCCGTCATACTGACCGGCCCTTGGAATCGACTGTTTCGGCTCGCCGAAATCTTAATTCGTATCTAAGAATCCGGCGGCGCCGAGTTTCCGCCACAGCGAACATCGCGCGCCTCTACTTGTGATCGTCATGGTGCTCCTCATGATGTTCTTCGTGCACGGGGTGTCCTTCGCGCGCGGCCTGACGCTCTCGGTCCGTTTCCGGGTGGAGCGCATGCTGATCGGGAACGCGCTGCGCGGCAGTGTACCGTCGCACCCCAGGGTACGGGTGCACATACGCGCCACGATTCACCCACGTTCGTCCCCACACAGCATTGTTGACGAAAACTCGGTGCGCGCCCCAATCAAATCGGTTGTAGCCCACAACTCCCCAGCCCCACGGCCGGAACGCGACACCAACCGAAATGCCGAAACCGAATCGGATCGCGCCTCCCACGAAAAAGCCCGGCGCGGGAGCGACGAAGACCACCGCCGGATTGTAGTAGGGCACCACAACGAATGCGGGGTTCACAGGCATGATGGTGATATACGGCCCACCCGACACGATCACCTGTGAGTTGGAACTCAGGTAACCGTATTGCGCAGCCTCCGCGCGGTCCCGTTGTACCGCATTCATCACGTCCTGCTGTTGCGCCAGGAACGCGTTGCCGAGCGCGCTTGTCCACGGCATGTCCGACGCCATCATGCGCAGCACGGACGGAAACGGCAGTAGCGCTTGCACGCTCGGATCCCACGAAAGTTGATCTTGCTGGATCGCATCGGCCAGCGCTTGACCGGTGAGGTAATGATGTTCATCTGCCCACTGAGCGGCATCGGGAATCTGGTCCGGATAAGTTGCCGCGGCAAATATCTGCGCGAGCAACGGGTCCGGATAAAGTGCAATGGGCGACACCATCTGCTGGAGTTGCGCCGGCGCGTACATTGGCGGCGGTGGTGCTTGCGGCGCAGGAGGTGCTTGTTGCGGCGGCGCCTGTGATGCTTCAGGCTGCTGCTCCGGCGGAGGTACCTGTTGAGGTAGAGGTGGCGTTTGCGCTTGATCCGGGGGCGGTGCTTGGTCCTGCGCCCGTGGCGCCTCCGCAAATATCGGAGAGACGAGCGATATCGACAGCGTCGCTGCCAAGGCTACGAGTAGTGCTTTTCTACTCTTCATCGGTCTCCTCCAGAATCGTCGTGATCATTCCATATCAACTGAACCAACTAAAGGCAATGCATGAAATCCTCCAAAATCGGCCAGGATTGCACTGCACTTTCAAGTCTTTTGTCTGCAAGCGATTGGACCGCTGACCTTAGCGCTGCCCACCCCAAAAATGCGGTTTGGAAGTGGTGCTTTTCGCGCGTCCTTGGTGATTAACAGCCGCCACAGTTACGGCTTGCCGGCCGCACGAAAATTGGCGATTCTTCCCCGGGCAGATATGGCGGTGTTGCCTTTCAGTGCGAAGGAGGAAGCCGGATGAAACCTGCAAAGCTCGTCACCGCGTTCGCCGTTTTGACTTTCGTGGGACTTTTTTCGGCGCCGGCGTCCCCGGAAACAGCGGTCGCCCAGACTTCCGTCGCACCGACTTCGAATGTCGACTTCGACATCGCCCTCGATCACGTCGCGCTCAGCGTCCCCGACATCGCACAGTCCGTTGCGTGGTATCAGCAAATGTTCGGCTTCAAGGAAGTCAGGCACACCGAGCAACCCAGCGCCATGCAGACCGCCCTGCTTCAGCGCGGCGACATCCGCATCGAGTTGTTCCAGCTGCCCGGCGCCGCACCGCTGCCGCAGTCGCGCCGAGACCCCTCCGAGGATTTTCGCACCAACGGCGTCAAGCACTTTGCCTTCCGCGTAAAAGATGTTCGCGCCGTCCTCGCAGAATTGCAGGCCAAAGGAGTGAAAGTAGTCTTTCAACTCCGCGATTATCCTGGCGCTGCCTTCGCCTTCGTCAGTGACAATGCCGGCAACGCCGTCGAGCTTATCCAGTACAAAACACCATTACCGGCCCAATAAACCGCCCCAGCCAATTCCGAAAATCTCTGCGCTCGGAGCACTCGATTGGGCCGCCATTCTCCTTTGTCGCGGTGGACCTTACCGCAGCAAATCTCGACACGCTGCGTCGTCGATCGATCACTTCAGCAACTTGCCGGCGAGCCAGTAATCGACGCTAAACTTTCCCGGACCGGAGCACACTAGCCAGACGAAGAACAGCACGTACAGGACTTCCGGAAGGTAGAGAAAATCGTCGAGCCATCTGAGTGGCGAAAGTCCTTTGGGCATCGTGGAAATCGCGCTGGTCAGCGTAGCGACAGCCATGTCGATCAACAAAGCCAAGCTCGCCGGGGTCGATAGAAACCCCACGGTCACCAGAGATCCGCAAACGAACTCGACACCCGCCACGAAATAAGCCGTCTGCCGCGGAAACGGAACGTTCGCCTTGACCAGCGTTTCGTAAACAGGTTTCGTGCCGCCCGCCACAAACAATTTGTTTGCCCCGGAGATGGCGAAGAACAGCCCAATCGAAACGCGCACCAGCAGGATCGCGTAATGTTCGAAATCACCCCTACCGAGCAGCGCAAACTGGACCAACTGTTTCCAATCCATCTCTTGTCCCTCCATCCGCGACCGTCCTACGACGATACCCCATATCACAAACTTCGACTTTCTTGAGAGGCCGTCGTAGCGGTCGGCTTTAGCCGGGCCGTCCAGCCGTTCGGCTATATAATCAACGCCGGACAACGCGTCCAAATTAGACAAACTCACCTAGGACTCGAAGGAACTCAGTCATGAGAAAACTGAACGTGCTTGAATTCATGTCCCTCGATGGAGTCATACAGGCCGGGGGTGGCCCACAAGAAGATACCAGCGGCGGCTTCGCGTACGGCGGCTGGACGCGTCCCCATTCCGACCCTGTTTCCGGCGCGGCCGTGAAAAAGCAGATGAACATGCCGTTTGAATTGTTGTTAGGGCGAAAAACCTTTGAGATTTGGGCGGCACACTGGCCGCAACATAACGACTTTTGGCCGGCCGTCAACACCGCGACCAAATACGTCGCCTCCAACACCCTCACGTCTCATGCATGGCAGCCGTCCGTGTTCTTGGACGGAGATATCGCCGAAAAGATCACCAAGATCAAGCAACAGGACGGGCCGGACTTGCAGGTTTATGGAAGCGCGAATCTCGTTCAGACGCTCTTCAAGCACGATTTGGTCGACGCGCTCTGGCTGAAAATATTTCCGATCACTTTGGGCAGCGGAAAACGGCTGTTTGCTGAAGGCACGATCCCCGCGGCTTTCAAAGTGACCGAAAGCATCGTCACGCCCAAAGGCGTAATCATCGTCAATTACGAGCGCGCCGGCGCAGTCCCAACCGCCAGCCAATAAACATCAAAGCAACTTCCCCGTTTCCGCGTTCATCAGGCGTTGACCGGCCTTCGCCGCGAGCGCATCAATTCAAACGTCTGCGAAGCCGGCCGCCAGCAAATCTCGATGCTCGTCCCAAGGTGGGCATCTTCATCACGTTGACCGGCGCGCTCTTTTCGCACAACCGAGGTACAAGTGTGTCCGCGCCCTTGTACACCTCCACTGCTGTCGAAGACCTGTCTGCCGCGGCCGGGCGCGGTACCAACCTGCCTCCGCGCCCCCGCCAGTCGTTCGTAGCGGCCGGCTTCAGCCGGGCGTCTTTCGCCTCTTACCGGACATCTCCCGCAAACCTCCGGCAACCGCGTTTACGACTTTGGTTCTCAGCGGGCGGACCACAAGGCGAGAGCAATGAACAGCATCTGCATGGGGATTCGGAGCCACAAGCTCGTGACAGGCTTTCCTCGAAGGGTCACGCGGGCGCGCGCGGCATGAACATTTGCGGGCAACACTGCCAGGAAAAAAGCGACCAATGAATAGGCTGCGGCCCGCCGGAACTCGGGAAGGAGAAGACCAGCGGCTCCCGCGATTTCACACAGACCAGTGAAATAGACCATATCGCGCGGCCTCGGAACCGATGACGGCATCATCCGAACGAAATCTTCTTTCATGAATGTGAAATGGGAGACGCCTGTAAAAACCAGCATCAGGCTCAGCGCGTCACGCGCGCACGCCTGCCATGTGGCAAAAGCTGAGACACCAACCAAGCCGAGGCTCCGAAAAATTAGACAGGAGAAAACGAGAATTAGCAGGACAGCCAAGAACACTCCGTTGAGCCAACCTTCATTTCTATCACAGTCGAGATTCCAGCCATGGCCGCGCCGATGGAATGGACACAACTCCTGGTCAGTCGCCTACTTCTTCACGAGGGTCGCGAACGCTATGGCGCCAAAAAAGAACATCCAGATGTAGGATGCGATGTACCACCGGTATAGGTGACTTTCCGGTTGTAGGCGGCGAAATTCCCGCACGATTGGCCTTCTCCGAATCGGCCAGTACTTGATGAAATCACGCCACGATACAAGTGCGAACGGAATCTGATCGTTCGGCGAACGATGGCGATTCACGACGTCCAACATCTCAGACCAAATGAGCGTGCCCACCAGGCCGCCGACTCCGGCGATCCCGACCAAGATGAAAGGAGCGATTTCACGCGTTGGCACTGCGAAATTCTACAACGCAGATCCGTGATTCCGCGAGAAACGAAGCTGCCACGCAGGCCCAACTTCGCGCACATCTCAGGGTCACCAGAACAGGGTTATCGCAAATCGGCAACCCTGCTGGGTGACTGGATCGCTCCGCGCGCGGAAATCACAGCCGGTGAGGAAGCACTACGTGGCCTACGTTTGCTTGGTACGAGGTACAAGCCCTGGATGCAGTTAATCCTTTTTTTCTCCAGGCTCAGACGGCGCGGGGATGTCATCTTCGCTATACGTCCCCCCTAACCGGCCAGCCATCGCGTTTGTCAGGCCTTCACCAAGCCGGCATGCTCTCGCCACGCAAGAATTCAGTTTGGAAGGGAGACTAGTTCGCTCAGAACCACGTTCGCGCCTTGTACGCCCGGTACTCATCTCCGAATTTGGCGGCCAGCACTTTCTCTTCGTTCCTCGCTCGATAAATCTGCAACGGAATCAGCGCCACGAGTAACCAGAGAAGTTTCGGCAAATCGAAGAAAAGAAATAATCCCGCCAGGGTCAAAGCCGCAAAAACGTAAATCGGATTTCGAATTCGCGAATACAGCCCCCTCGTGACCAGCGCATTCGCCTTCGCGCGCACCGCAAACGATCCTCCCAGCTGGATTCGCGCCACGATCAGCAGCGCCAAGGATGGCAGCCCAATCGCCGCGCCGGCAATCCGCAGCGGCGTCCATGGCCGTCCCCAAAAATCGATCACCAGGAAAGCCAGTCCCGCCAGGCCCACGGCCAACGTCAATATATTCGTCTTCATCAGTGGAATTTCAGGAATTTCGAGGCATCAACCACTCACCGCTGACTAAAGAATATCAAGTTCGACAGACCAAAAACAGTGTGTTTCTTTCAACTCGCCTTTGTTAGCGTCTGAATCCGCGCCAATCTTCACTCAAAACGGTTCATCAACACGCGCTTTTTGCGGATGACGCGCAGACGACGCGCACGGGAGTGTGCCGATGACCGAACATTCCGTAGTGATCGCCGGAGGAGGCCCCACCGGCCTGATGCTCGCGGGCGAACTTGCGTTGGCGCGCGTTGACGTCGCCATCGTCGAGCGCCGCGAAAACCAGGACGTCGCCGGCTCGCGCGCCGGCGGCCTGCACTCCCGCACCATCGAGGTACTCGATCAGCGCGGCATCGCCGAGCGCTTCCTCTCGCAAGGCCAGATCACTCAGATCGCGTCGTTCGGGCAGGTCCCGCTCGACATGTCCGACTTCCCCACTCGCTACAGTTACGGGCTCGCGCTCCGGCAGAGCCGCATCGAGGGCATCTTGGCCGACTGGGTCGCCGAGCTTAACGTCCCAATCTATCGCGGCCGCGACGTGACGGGTTTCGTGCAAGACGCCACCGGCGTCGACGTCGAGCTCTCCGACGCGCGCTCGTTGCGAGCGAAATATCTCGTCGGCTGCGACGGAGGTCGCAGCCTGATCCGCAAGATCGCCGGCATCGACTTTCCCGGTTGGGATCCCTCCATTAGTTACCTCATTGCCGAGGCCGAGATGACCGAAGAGCCGCCCTTCGGCATCCGCCGCGACCACAAGGGCACCTACGCTCTCGGCAAACTCGACGACGGCCGCGTGCGCGTCGTCTTGAGAGAAGACTCCGTCGCCGAAGGCGACGAGCCGACCCTGCGCGATCTCCGCGACGCGCTCATCGCTCTTTACGGATCCGATTTCGGTCTTCGCAACGCCACCTGGCTCTCTCGATTTACGGACATGACGCGCCAAGCCGCGTCCTACCGAAATCGTCGCGTCCTCTTGGCCGGAGACGCCGCCCACGTCCATTCCCCCATGGGCGGACAGGGCCTCAACATCGGTGTCCAGGATGCCGTGAACTTGGGATGGAAGCTCGCCCAAGTCGTCCGCGGAACATCGCCTGAAAGCCTTCTCGACACCTACCACAACGAGCGGCATCCCGTCGGTGCGCGCGTGTTGCGCAAGACCATGGCGCAAACCGCGCTCAGCCGCGGCGACGAACGCATGGACGCCGTGCGCGAAACCATCTCCGAGCTCTTGAAGATGGACGAGCCTCGCAAGCGATACGCCGCCATGATGTCGGGTCTCGATATCCGCTACGACTTCGGTGACGGACACCCGCTGCTCGGCCGCCGCATGCCCGATCTCGACCTCGTCACCTCCAACGGACCTCTGCGCGTCTTCAACTTGCTACACGCTGCTCGCCCGCTGCTCCTCAATTTTGGCGCGCCCGGCGGCTTCGATATCGCTCCATGGGCGGATCGCGTCCAGATGATCGACGCCAAGTGCGAAGCCAACTACGTTGGCACCTGGGAGCTTCCCGCGCTCGGACCGGTCACCGCCCCAGCCGCCGTGTTGATTCGCCCCGACGGATATGTCGCCTGGGCGGGAGATCTCGCTGACCCGCGGCTCGCCGAAGCCCTCACCACTTGGTTTGGCCCGCCCGCCGCTGCCTAGGCGCGGCCTCTATCTCTGACCCCTAAGTCGCATTCTTATATAGACTTTCACTCCAGTTTTCAGGCCGCGCATCGGTGCGTCTTTCAGGCGCGCCCATCCGTAATATGCATATGACTGGCGCGATCGCTGCCATGTGGGAGGGGCGAGTGGAGATCGAAGCCGCTGTTTCGCAGCTTCGTCGCGGCGACCTGGGCGCACTTTCGACGCTGATCGCCCGCTACCAAAATCGCCTCTATCGCTACTTGTTGCGCTTGGTTCGCCAGCCCGCCCAGGCCGAAGACCTGTTCCAGCAGACTTGGCTTCGCGTCGCTGAAAAGATCCGGAGCTACGATCCATCGCGCAATTTTGAGGCCTGGCTTTTCACGCTGGCGCGAAATCTGGCGTTCGACCACCTCCGCCGGATTCGCCCGCAGAGCCTCGACCACTCGGTTGGCGACGAATCGGACCGCAACGCTGTCGCTTCGCCGCTCGCTGACTCCGGCGCCGGGCCGTTCGATCGTCTCCTGGCTCACGAACGCGCCACGCTGCTCGCAAGCGCCATTGAGAAGTTGCCGGTGACCTATCGCGAAGTGCTGTCGCTGCGTTTCGAAGAAGAAATGAAGCTGGAGGAAATTGCCACCGTGCTTTCGGCGCCGCTTTCGACCGTTAAGTCGCGCATTCAGCGCTCGCTCGAACAGCTCCGCGGAATGCTCGACACAGGCAGTGCTGAGGTTCGCAAATGACCGACTCGGACGAACATGCCGAAATTCTCGACCAGCTTCCGTTTTTCGTTGCGGGTCTGGTTGACGCGGACGACGAAGCTCGCATCGCGCGCCACATGGCAACATGCCCGGATTGTGCCGGCGAACTTGAGCGCTGGCAGCTGATCTCGGCAGGACTGCGCCAGTTGCCCACGCCGCAGCCTTCGTCGGCGCTCTTTGAGCGCACTCGCGCGATGGTAGCTGATCGACTGGCTGCGAAGGCCGAGCAGCGGCAGAACCACATCGTGCTGCTCTTGCTGGTTTTGTTTTCGTGGGCCGTGACGCTTGTCACTTGGCCCGTTTTCCGCTTCGCTACCGACGGTCTGCTTTCATTTTTTGACATTCGCTTTCATCAGATCTGGTTGGTGTTCGCAATTTTTTCGGCGTTCACGTGGCTCACTGGCGGCAGTGCCGCCCTGCTGCTTTCGTTGCGCCGTCAGGATGAACGGAGGTCTGCACTATGAGTCTGCAAAAAGAGATGCGAATAATCCCGAAGTTCGCCTGGGTTGTCGCTGTCCTTGCCTATTTGGGGATATGCGTTGGACTGATATCGATCGCCATTCCCCAATATCCCGACACGTCGCAGCTGTCGCAGGTCGGCAAGGTCGTCCTCGGCTTGTTGGTAGGACTGATCCCCGCCATCTACATTCTCTTGCTCGGTTACATTTACGGCGACGCCAGGCGGCGCCGCATGCGCTACATCGTATGGACTCTGCTCGCCATCTTCGTCCCCAACGCCATCGGAATCATCCTGTACTTCGTGCTGCGCGACCCCATGCCCGTCTTCTGCTCCAGTTGTGGCGTTGCAGTGAAGTCGACCTTCACTTTCTGCCCGCAGTGCGCCAAGACCCTGCGGCCCACGTGCCTGCAATGCGGGCATCCGCTCGACCGCACTTGGTCCCACTGCCCCAATTGCGGCAGAGCCACAGCCACATCACAAGACGCCGTCGCACCGGCCGCGCCGTCCACTCAGCAGGCGCTCTAACGTCGCGAAACCAGAACGTCTCGCAAATTTGTATCCTCGTTGAGTCAGTTGTTGGCAGCCAGTGGGAATGCAGCACCATTTCGTCTGCTGGTGGCTGGGATATACGCGCTAGCCGGCCGGCAACACACAGCCCGTCAAATCTTGCAGGAGATTGAAGCTACATGGAGACCAGGTGATCCTCGAAGCTATTCTGTTGCGGCTGTGTACGCATGCCTGGGAGAAAAAGACGCAGCATTTGCCTGGCTTGAAAAAGCGTACCAATCTCACGCAGGTGCGCTTTTTGATCTGAAGGTCCATCCGGCGTTTCAGAGCTTTCGTACTGATCCCCGATTCAATGACCTGCTCAAGCGCATCGGCATCCCCGACTGACAGAAGCAACGCGACTCGTTTGTAACCTCCTTGCTCCCGCACTGCGTCCACTTGGCCCGAATGATCCCGGTTGACACCGCAGCCGGCTTGGCGGATACAAGAAGTTCGCAACGATCGCACAAACAGGAGGCATCATGAAGCTCGCAGCGAAGAAGGCTCTCATCACCGGCGGTAACAGTGGCATCGGTCTTGCCACTGCACGGCTTTTCATTGCAGAGGGCGCGCAGGTCGCCATCACCGGTCGCGACCAGAAGACGCTTGACGAAGCCATCGCCGAACTTGGATCGAGCGCGCGTGGCTACCGCGCTGACGTCACCATCGCCGAAGATCGCAAGCGGCTGTTCGCTGCCCTGGCCAAAGATTTCGGCAAGCTCGACATCGTATTCGCGAATGCTGGCATTTCCGGCCGGACTCCTACCGGCGCGACCGACGAGGTCATTTTTGAGAACGTGATCCACACCAACCTTACCGCCGCTTTCTTTACTGTGAATTCAGCGGAACCCCTGCTCAACGACAACGCCAGCATCATCTTCAGCGGGTCGGTGCATGACTATCTCGGCCAACCTGGAGTCGCCGCATATGCAGCCACCAAGGGAGGTCTCGTCGCCATGGCGCGTTCCGTCGCCGCCGACCTTGCACCGCGCAACATTCGCGTCAACGTCGTCGCCCCGGGCGCGATCAAGACTCCCATTTGGAAGCGCGGGCCCCGCGCCTCTGATTCCGCGGAAGATTCCGCTAGGTTGGCGAAGTTCCTCTCTTCTGTAATTCCGCAGGGCCGTTGGGGCGAGCCCGAGGAAATTGCCAAAGCCGTGCTCTTTCTCGCGTCGGACGATTCCTCGTACGTCAACGCGGTCGAGCTGATGGTGGATGGCGGACTCACCGGCGCCCCGTTGGGAGCTCCCGTTTTTCAGGACGGACTCAGGCCGCAGGCTAGCCCGGCGAAGTTGGCAAAAGCTCATGCGGAAGGCGATTCGCAGTGAAGTAGAGACGACGGAGATTCGCTGCGCGCTGCCGACGAGCAAATCCATTCAACTACAGATCGCCGCCTCGTCCGCGCGCTCACTCCTTCGCCCTTACTGCTTCGCCGAACTCGCCGCCGTTGCGAGCGGCTCGCCGAAATACGGAAAATCCGGCCGCATCAGCCGCACGTCGGGCGCCACCCCGTCGCTGATGGCCGTGTTCGTGGCCAGCGTGAGAATTACGTCCATCACGTCGTCGCAAAGCCCGCGGCCGTTGAAGCCCGCAAAGCTGAACGAGGCGGGCGTATCCAGTTCATACGGCAGCACCCCTGGGCAGAGGCGCGCGAGGACTTGCGTAGCGTAGGCGGATGGGTCCGCTGCTGAGTGGGCGAGCGCCGTGACTTTTTCCACGAAGTCGCGCATTTGCTTGAAGAACAGCGCCGCTTCATCCGCCGGCACCGCGCGATTGTAATTTTCCGCTGCGTCGTGCCGCGAAGGATCGGAGAGCAGCAGGTGGGTGATCATCGGCAGTCCCCAACGCGACACCTGCACCTCCGGCGCGTGCCCGTAAAGCGATGCGGTCGCCCAGGCGTGCACCACGCCTTGGCCGATCAGGCTGCTGGGAACTTCCAGCACGATGGCCGTGACATTCTTTCCGCCGAAGGAGTTCTGGCCATTCTGGAACGCCTCCGCGGCAAACCGGTTTTCGGACCACAGCGCTTTTCTGAACGCGCCAAAACCGGCGCCATTGGAAGCGAACAGATCGGGCGCGAGG
>Ga0187783_10000330_pt1 | contig 34835 bp, 28 predicted proteins | sample 1015_SJ02_MP02_2_FD_132471 | JGI IMG/M metagenome (GOLD analysis project Ga0187783, IMG submission 132471) | Tropical peat soil microbial communities from peatlands in Department of Meta, Colombia - 1015_SJ02_MP02_20_MG | ecosystem: Environmental > Terrestrial > Soil > Wetlands > Peat | place... | reverse complement strand
CAGATACTCGCACTGAATCGGGACCAACACAGAATCGCTCGCTGCCAGGGCATTCACGGTCAAAAGATCGAGCGTGGGCGGGCAGTCGATCAGGATGTATTCGTATTTCTCCCGGGTACTGGAGATCACCTCTTTGAGCCGGTATTCACGGTTCTCGATCGACACGAGCTCAACGGCCGCCCCAACGAGGTTCCGATCGGAGGGAATCAGATCCAGTCGATCCATTTTTGCGTCGACGGTGATTCTCTCCGGCGGCTCACCGAGGATTAGCGCTTGATAGAGGGTCCTGCGTGACGGATCCTTTGGAAATCCCAGGGCACTGGTGGCATTGGCCTGGGGATCTGAGTCGATGAGAAGGGTGTTCTTTTCTGAGGCTGCGAGTGAGGCTCCCAGATTGACTGCCGTTGTGGTCTTGCCGACACCGCCTTTTTGATTGGCGATGGCAATGACTCTTGCCAAGAAAAATCCCCCAGTCGAACGGGAATGTATCAAAGGGGCCTGGGCCATGCAAGATGTTTCACGTGGAACATTTAACTCCTCGGCCCCTCAGATTTGTTCCACGTGGAACATTTTAGTTCGTCTTTCCCTCGGAGGTGCCAATAAGGAGTACGCGACGCCGCGAGCCGGGAATTTGAATCGGGTTTTGCCATACCCACCCGCTCTCGTGTGCAATCACAGCGGCATCCGCCTCGCCGACCCATAGAACGAGCTTTCCCGACGGAGCCAGAGACCGGGCTGACCATCGGGTGAGATGCTGATGAGGCGCCAGCGCCCGGGCCGTGACAAAGTTGAATGAATCCTCCTCAACATCGTCCATCCGCGAGCGAACGACGCGCGTGTTTCGAAGCGCGAGCCTCCGGATCACCTCGGAGAGAAATGTGGTTTTTTTTAGATTTGCCTCGATCAGCGTCACCTCGAGATCCGGGACAAGCATGGCGATCGGGATTGCTGGGAATCCGGCGCCGGAGCCAACGTCGGCGAGCCGACCGTTTTCGATGGGCACCTGCTTCACCGCGAGAAAACTCTCGCCAAAATGGAATTGAAGGATGTCTTCGGGCCTTTTGACCGCCGTGAGAGAGACCTTCTGATTCCAGAGCCGCAGGAGCGAAATATAGTCCCGAACCTGGTCCCGGAGGCGGTTGTCGGGCGTGACGCCGTAGGGGACGAGGCCCTGGGTGATTTGAGTGTCTGAAATCAGGCCCTGCGTTAAGTCATTTCTTTTCAATGGCGAGAGCCCTCGCTTTCCTCAGAGCGGGCGTGAGTGAGGGCGAGACGCGACGGCGCCAGAAAGCCCGCCGCAAGATCGGCCGTAAAATGGGCCACCATCGGAGCGATGAGGCTGCCCGTCCAGCTCCGAACCGAGGCAAAAAGCACTCCTACTATAAATGTAGCAATTAACCCATGCCGGCCCTGATACAGGTGCGCCACAGCAAACAACGCGGCAGAGCTCAAAATGCCGATGAGCGCGCGGCCGCCCAATGCAGCCTCGAGCACATGCTGGGCAAAGCCACGGAAAATGAACTCCTCGCAGACCGCAACCGTGAGCACGACGCCGAAGAATCGCACGCGCTCGCTCGGGTCCTGGGGAAAAAGTTTCCGAGCGATCTCGGGAAGTATGGTTCGGCTTTCGTCTCGCTCAAGCGCGAGACGGCGAAGGCTCGCGAGCTGATTGGCGAGGATGAGCGCCGCGAGCAGAATGGAGATGACGAGGACAGCGCGGGGATTGGGAATCGCCAGGCCGAGGCTCGCAGCCGGGACGCGATGGGCTGCCGCGCGCCAGAAAATCACAGCTGCGGCGGCCCACTGAAAGACGATGGTCGAGCGATAGAGGGCCAACCGGTCGGCCTTTGTGGTTTCCGGCATGCGCATCAGTTGGCGAATGCGGTGGCGCCCAAGGAAGGGAACGGCGAGGGCTAGAGAGAGCAGGATCAGGGCGAAGTCCCAAGGCATGACCGCCCGATCAAATCACGTTTAGAAGCCCAGGACAAGCAGCGGGGACGCTTGCTGGTTGGGACAAAAGCTGCGATTTCTGCTGCAAAAAATTGTACTTTCATGCATAGTAGGGTGCGTCCGCCGGGTAGTCGTTTTCACGCCAGAAACCCCGAAGAACAACGAAGCCATCCGCGCGCCTGAACCGGTGTGGGCCAGATCCGCCGCCGGAGCCTTCGGCTGGATTCGGGCCAAGAAAAGCGAGAGCCATGAACACAGGGAGCAACGTACGCATTGGTCCGTTTGAAATCTTCCGTCCCGTTGAGGAATCGGCTGAGCGGCCTCAACTGAATGGCGGCCCGCCGTTTCCCGGGAAGCTTTTCGTTGTCGAGGGAATCGATGGCTCGGGCAAATCGACTCAGCTCAGCTTGCTGCACAAGTGGCTTGAGTCGAAGGGGTACGGCGTGGTCTTCAGCACCTGGAACTCCTCTGCCGTGGTGAAAGACACGACGAAGCTGGGCAAGAAAAAAAAGATGCTGACACCGGCCACCTTTTCGCTGATCCACGCAACCGATTTTGCCGACCGGATTGAGCGCAGCATCCTGCCGCTGCTGAAAGCCGGCGCCGTGGTCCTGTGCGACCGCTACATCTATACGGCGTTTGCGCGGGACGTGTCCCGGGGGATGAACAGCCGATGGGTCCGCGAGCTGTATGGCTTCGCGGTCAAGCCGACGGTGGCATTTTATTTTCGTGTTCCGCTGGAAACGGCCATCGGGCGGCTGGTTGCGGCGCGGGATGGATTCAAGTTCTACGAAGCCGGGCTCGATCTGGGATTGAGCGACGATCCGACCGAAAGCTTCCGGCTGTTCCAGGGAAGAATTCTTCGAGAATACGAACGGATGATTCCCGAATTTGGATTAACGGTCATTGACGCGACGCTGCCGGTCGAGGTCCAGCAGGCGCAGGTGCGGCAGATCGCCGAAATTCATCTGCATCGCGCGAAAGAACTGAGGGTAAGGCCATGAGACAAACCTACGGGAAAACCTTGCCGGGGATGAAGCTGACCGATCTTTCCGGCAAGCTGATTGTAGTCGAAGGAACCGATGGAGCAGGGCGCACGACCCAGATCAATTTGCTGAAGGGGTGGCTCGAGGAGCGCGGACATGCGGTGCTCGATACGGGCATCACGCGCTCGGAGCTTGCGGGCGAAGGAATTCGCCGGGCCAAAGAGGGAAATAATCTGGGGCGGGTCACCCAGAGCCTTTTCTATGCCACGGATTTTGTCGACCGGCTCGAAAATGAGATCGTGCCCGCGCTCCGCGCCGGATTTGTGGTGCTGACGGACCGCTATATCTATTCACTCATGGCCCGAGCCATCGTTCGCGGAATGGATCCCGCATGGATCCGCAGCATTTACAGCATGGCGCTGGTGCCGGATGCGGTGATTTATCTGCGCATCGGCGTGGATGAGTTGATTCCACGCGTGATTTTCTCGCGGGGATTCGATTATTGGGAATCGGGAATGGATGTTTTCCCGGGACAGGATATGTATGAGAACTTTCGGAGCTATCAGACGGCGCTGCTTGCGGAGTTTGAAAGGCTGAGCGTGGAATATCATTTCGAAATTGTGGATGGCTCGGCGGACGTGAAGACCGTGTTTGCCGAGCTCCAAAAGAAGATCCTGCGCATTGTCAGCGATGCAAGCCAAGAGCGTGCCCCGAGCCACGCCGACGAGCTGGCCACGTTGCGGATGAAAACACAGGAGGCCTGGGCTGCTCGGCTGCGTGAGTTGAGGGCCAGTGACCTGGAAGTCCTGCCTCGCAAGGCGCCGCCGACGCCGCCCAACGGAACCGAGCACCCCATCACCGAGGCAGACCGAAGCGCCTAGCAGCGGAAGTCCTCCGTCCCGCCCCCAACCGATCGGACCGGAGTGATTGACAGTCCGAGAGGCCGAGCCGTATCGTTTGTGTTTCTCAAGGTCATGAAGATCCTCGTCATCGGCGGGGGTGGACGTGAGCACGCGATGGTGTGGAAGCTCGGGCAAAGCCCCTCGGTTGAGAAGATATGGTGTGCGCCCGGGAACGACGGAATGGCCACGGACGCCGAATGCGTGCCGCTCGACGTGAGAAACGTCAAAGGGGCTGCGGATCTGGCTCAGAGGCTGGGCGTTGATTTGACCGTTGTCGGCCCGGAGGCGCCGCTGGTCGCCGGAATTGCCGATGAATTCCGATCGCGCGGCCTGAAGCTTTTGGGACCCGGAGCGGAAGCGGCGCAGCTGGAGGGCAGCAAGATTTTCGCCAAGCAGTTTCTCGAGCGGCACTCGATTCCGACGGCTCGAGTCTATGGGATGTATGAAGACCCAGCCGAGGCGCGCGCCCGGCTACAGTCGGTCGACTGGCCGGTCGTGATCAAGGCTGATGGCCTGTGCGCAGGCAAGGGCGTGCTGGTCGCGTCATCTGCCGGCGAAGCCGCTGCTTTCATCGCGCGGGTGATGGAGCAAAGGGCTTTGGGGGACGCCGGGAAACGTCTGCTGGTTGAAGAAGGGCTTCGGGGCGAGGAACTTTCCTACATCATCTTGACCGACGGCGACGATTTCCTCGCGATGGCGCCCGCGCGCGACTACAAGCGTGCTTTCGACAACGACCTGGGACCGAACACGGGCGGAATGGGCGTTTATTCGAGCGATGAGATTCTGCCGGGCGAACTCGAAAGGGAAATCATCAAGACGGTGGTGCGGCCGACCCTGGCCGGGCTCAAGCGAGAAGGGCTGCCGTACCGAGGATTCCTCTATTTCGGGTTGATGCTGACTTCCGACGGGCCGAAGGTCCTCGAATACAACTGCCGCCTTGGGGATCCGGAAACCGAGGCGACCCTGCTGCGTGCGGATTTTGATTTCGTCGAGGCCTGTGTCAAGGCGGCAGCCGGCGAATTGGGGAGTTTTCAAGCGAAATGGTCTCGCGGTGCGAGCGTGTGCGTGGTGATGGCCTCGAAGGGCTATCCAGGCGATCCCGAAACGGGCATTCCGATCACTGGGCTGGACCAGGCCGCAAGAGTGCCGGGCGTCGCCGTGTTCCATGCCGGCACGCGACAAAGCGGCGGCGTCTTTGAAACCAGCGGCGGCAGGGTGCTGGTCGTCAGCGCTCTGGGCCAGGACCTGGCGGAAGCGCGGAAGGCGGCCTATGAGGCGGTCAGCCGAATTAAGATCGAGGGCTCGCATTTTCGCAGCGATATCGGCCACCAGAACCCGCGCGGCGCGAGCAACGCCAGAGGCAAGGTCGCCGAGATGCGAAGGGGTTGAAGCCCGGCTTCTGTCGGGAGCGTCGAGTGAGGAGAATTTCCAGGTGACCACTGCCGGAAAACAGCGGCCGCTCGTGGGAATCGTGATCGGTTCAGATTCCGATTTCCCGGTGATGAGCGAGACGGCCAAGACATTGAAGAAATTCGGAATCGCCTATGAGATGGAGGTCCTTTCGGCTCATCGGACGCCGGCGCGGGCGCACGAGTATGCGACGACCGCGGCTCAGAGGGGTTTGAAGGTGGTGATCGCGGCGGCGGGAGCGGCGGCGCACTTGGCCGGAGTGATGGCGGCGAGCACTCTGTTGCCCGTGATCGGCGTGCCGCTCGGCTCGAGTCCGCTGAACGGCCTGGACGCGCTGCTCGCGACGGTGCAGATGCCGGGTGGAATCCCGGTGGCGACGATGGCCATCGATAAGGCCGGCGCCGTCAACGCGGCGATCTTTGCGGCGGAGATTATCGCGCTGTCAGATGAGGAGATCGCGCACAAGCTCGTGGCGCACAAAGAAGAAATGGTGCGGTCAGTCGCCGAGAAGAACGCGCGACTCCAGGAGCAGATCTTCGAAGATCAATGAACGATGCCCCAGATCCTCAGGGAGATCCTTTGAGGAGGCTGGGAGCGTCGCTCGAGCGCTGGGTAGGCTCGACGTTCGTCTTGGGCTCGGCCGGCGGCGCGAGAATCCAGTCGCAACCTCCCTCCTCGGTGATAATGGCCATGGTTTCGCGGGCCTTCGGCGGCGCCGTCGCGTCGAGCGCGGCGCGAAGGAACTGGGTGGCGTCGGCGGCCGAAATCTTGTTGCTTTCGCCTCCGAGGAACTGGCTTGCCACCTGGGCCATCTTGGGGTCGGAGGTAACGTTTTGAAGGCGCGGGTCTTTCTGCCGGAGCAGATCGAGCAGTGATTCGGGCGCGGGACTGGGCGGATAGGCGAACTCGACCAGTGTGTGCGGGTGACCCTTTTCCGGAGGCCAAAGCTGGATGTACGCCGGCCTTAAAACGCGGGTGGTCCAGTAGCCGGCCTGCTCCTCTTGCTGTTTCATTCCGTAGTCGAGCTGCCAGATTTCCGGGCCGTAGCCGGGAAGATAATCGGCGACGACCAACCGGAGAAAAGGCTCGCTGGCCGCTGGATCCACCTTGCCGTGCAGGTTTTGCGCGACATCACTCAGCCGCTCAAGCAGGCCCTGACCGATGCCTTCCACGTCGCTCGCCTCGGTGTCTCCTTGCTCGGCTTGAAGGTGCGGTACCGCGGCAAGAAGGTGGCTGTGCAGACGAGGAAGTTCTTGATCGAGACTGGCAAGGGCGACCTTCGACGTGGGCGACCACCAAAAAACGGGACCCAACAGAATCCCCAGCCGAGCGCTGGCGAGCTCGACCGGCGTCGGAGGACGAGTTTCGACCTCAAAGGGGTTTTCCACCGTGGCGACCAGGATCGCGTTTTTCACCACGGCGACGACCACACGGCCTGCGGCGAGATTCGCGACGGTTTCGTCCGTCGGCGCGGAGTTTTCTTGCGCGTCTACAGGGATCGCTATGGCAAAGACTGAAGCAAGCAGGGCCAGCAAAAACCGCCGGCAGACACTCATGGTCGACTCGTCTTCGATGCCGGAGACCAGCCTCTACGTTACCATGGAAGTCGGCACCGACGGAGCGATCGTTCCAGCGGGGGTTCGGAATTTCTAGTAGAATTTGAAAAAAGGAAACACCGGTGAGCAACGCGTCATGGGCATTCTAAGCGCACTGATCGGTCTAGGGCTGCGGTCACCGCGCCAGATCCGCCACAAAGGCCAGAGGCTATCGGAGATTCTGGCGAGCCATGCCGAGTTTGTGCGCGGCAATCGGGAAGGGGTTCGCGCGAGTCTTGCGGGCGCTGATCTTTCGCGCGCGAATCTCGAGCGCGCGAACCTGGCCTACGCCGATTTGCAAAGCGCCAATCTCGAGCGCGCCAATCTGCGGGGGGCTAAGCTCGGCTCGGCGGATTTGAGCAAGGCCCATCTGCGAAATGCGGATTTGCGCAACGCCGATCTGACCGAGGCAAACCTTTCGAGCGCGGATTTAACCGAGGCGCAGGCGGGCGGTGCGGAGTTGTTTCGCGCGGATCTGCAAAGGGCGATTTTGCGGCGCGCCGACTTCGGAGCGACGAATTTTCGCGATGCGCAGGTAAACGGCGCTGACTTCGAAGGCGCGAGTTTGAAAACCGCCATTTTGCGGGAGACCAAACTCGACGGCGTGGACCTTTCCGGCGCGGATATCCGGACGGCGCTGCTCCCCCGGGGCTACAGCCCGAAATCATGACCAGGGCCGAAAAAACGAGAGGAAGGGCGTGAACCTGCCCTGGATCTTGGTAGAGGACTTTCAGAAGGACGCCGGCTGGGTCAACCCCCAGCAGAAACAGGCGCGATCGCGCAGCTGCTGCGAAGCCCTCGAGAGCGGGCAGATCCTGCTGTTCCGCGAGTTGCCATTTGCTCTGCCGGCCGCGGATCAGCAGTTCCTGCTCGCACAGGAGTGGACGGAGCTCAGGCTGCACAAGAATGTTTCCTACCGGCCCACCGAGGACGTGCTAAAGGGCGTCTCGGGAAGCTCGGCGACGATCAATCGCCTGCACTCGATTTTTCGAAACTATTCGGTGGCGGTGATCGATTTCGTCGGGAAGCTTCTCGAGCCGTACGCCGGGAAATGCATCATTGATTTTTCGAGTTTTCGTCCGTTTGCCGAAGAGCGGCGCGGCTTGCCGCTGCACAAGCGCAACGATCTGCTGCACGTGGATGCCTTTCCCAGCCGCCCCACGCACGGCGGGAGGATTCTGCGAGTCTTCACCAATTTAAATCCGAACCAGGCGCGGGTGTGGCACACGACCGAATCCTTTGAAACGCTGGCGCGGCAGTACGCCGAAGCGGCCGGCCTCGGGCGGTTTGCCGAAGAATCCTGGGTCAGCCGGACGGTTCAGGACCTGGGCGCAAAACTCGGTTTCCGCGGCATGGGACGGACTCCCTACGACATGTTCATGCTGGGCTTCCATGACTATTTGAAGGAAAACACGGATTTTCAGAAGGGCTGCCGGAAGATCCGTCTGGAATTTCCGCCGCTCGCGACCTGGCTCGTTCTGACCGATGGGGTGGCTCATGCGGTAATGTCCGGTCAATACGCACTCGAGCAGACCCTGCTGGTGGCACCGGAAGCACTGGTTTGGCCGGAGGAGGCTCCGTACCGAATCCTCGAACGGATCGCCGGCCAACCGCTGATCTCCTGAAATTTCCGCTCCCGCAACCGACCCAACCGCGCCCGAGCGAATAAAAGACAAACGGACGCCGCTTCTGTCAGCGAAAAGCGATCGAACCCCTGCTTTTCACCGTTTCTCCGTCGGGACATTGCCTGATTGACTCTTTCGCGTTTCGCCTTCCATCGTCGGAGGGTGTCCGAAAACGATCGGGGCGTCCAATAGAGTAGAGGCTTTCCTCCTATGGGGAACGACCCCCAAGGCCCCGCCGGTTTAAACCGTCGGCAGAAAGATTGGATTGCCATCGGTCTCATGGCGGCGGCCTATTTCGCTGCGGGAAAGCTGGGACTGCGCCTGGCGGTGGTGCATCCCAGCTCCACGGCCGTGTGGCCGCCATCGGGCATCGTGTTGGCGGGATTTTTGATTCTGGGCCCGCGCATCTGGCCCGGAGTGGCGCTGGGCGCGTTGCTGGTCGGCATTACGACGGCTCAACCGATCGGGAGTTCGCTCGCGATTGCGGCGGGAAATACGCTCGAAGGGCTTGTGGGAGCGTATCTGGTGTTGCGATTTGCGAACGGAGCGCGGTGCTTCGATCGAGTGCAAGATACTCTCAAATTTGCCTTTTTGGCGGGCCCGGTCTCAACCGCTCTCAGCGCCACCGTGGGGGCAACGGCCCTGGCCTTGGGCGGGGTCGCCCGATGGATGGAGTACAAACCGATCTGGCTGGCCTGGTGGCTCGGCGATCAGGCCGGCGTGTTGGTCGTGGGACCGGTTGTGCTGTTGTGGAGCGCAAATTTTCAGGTGCGCTGGAACTGGCCCCGGCTCGGTGAGCTGGCCATTCTGCTGGTGTCGCTTGCGGTCGCAGGTCAAATTGTTTTCGGCCCCATCGCGCGCCGAGGCTTTCCTCTGGAGTACCTCTCGATTCCCTTCCTCGTTTGGGCAGCCCTTCGATTTCGACCGCGGGAGGCGGCCACTGTCTCACTCCTGCTTTCGGGGCTTGCCATCCACGGTACCCTGGCCGGGTTTGGCCCTTTCGCGGTGGGCACCCCAAACGACTCCCTTCTGCTGCTGCAGGCCTTCACGAGCATTGTCGCCGTCATGACGCTCACCCTCGCCGTGTTGACCTCGGAGCGGCTGCGCGCCGACGAGCAGATCTTGAGCCTTGCCGTGACCGATCCACTGACGGGGCTGGCGAACTATCGCAAGCTCATCGATGTGCTGGATCTGGAAATCAAGCGCTTCGGGCGCACCGGAAGACCGTTCAGCATTCTGTTGCTCGACATGGACGGGCTCAAGGCCATCAACGATGCCTTTGGCCATTTGGTGGGCAGCCGCGCACTATGTCGGCTGGGCCATATTCTCCAGGTGCATTGCCGCGACATCGACACGGCCGGCCGTTACGGCGGCGACGAATTCGTGCTGGTGATTCCCGAGGCCGGCCGCAAACAGGCGCTGCAGGTGGCGCAGCGCATCCAGCGGCGCGTTTCCGAAGACGAGGAGCGGCCCGAAATTTCCGTGAGCTTCGGGGCTGCGGTGTATCCGCGGGATGGAGAAACGCGAGATGAACTGCTGGAGGCGGCAGACCGCGCACTCTATCAAATGAAGCGACGGCCTCTCGAGGAAGGGCGCTCCAGCAGCCACAAAGGGGAAAGCGAGCCTTAAGCTATTTGCCGGCGGAAAATTCCGCCGGACCATCGCCGTAACCGAAGGCTGCCCCTCGAGTTGAGGCGGACCGGCGGCGCGTCTCGATGCCCAGACGCTTGATCTTCTGATTCAGGGTCGAGAGCGGGATTTGAAACCGCTCGGCGGCTTCGGTTTGGTTCCAGTGCGTGCGCTCGAGCATGTCCACAATGATCCGCCGTTCGACCTCCTCCAGGATTTCGAAAAGCGAGGGGGGCGGGGAGGTGCCCCGGCCGGCCTCTCCCGGCAGAGGCGGCAGGAATTCAGCGAGTTGGAGATGCACGCCCTTGACGATTTCGCGAGTGCGCACGCCCTCGGGCAGCAAATCGCCATCCATCGACTCATGCGTGGAAAGCACCACAGCCCGCTCCACGGCGTTTTCCAGTTCGCGGATGTTTCCCGGCCAATCGTAGTCCATCAACAGCTTCATGGCCGCGAGCGTGAATGTGCGGGGCGGCTTGACATTTTCCCGGCAGAATTCTCCGAGAAAGCGTTCGACCAGCAGCGGAATATCCTCTTTGCGCTCGCGCAGCGGCGGCAGATGAACGGAGATCACGTTGAGGCGGTGATACAAGTCTTCGCGGAAGCGGCTCTCGCGCACCAGCTTGCGGAGGTCCTCGTTCGAGGCGGCCAGGATGCGGACGTCGACCTTGATCGTTTCCGTGCCCCCCAGCCGCATGAACTCGCGCTCCTGGATCACACGCAGGAGCTTGGCCTGCGTTTCCGGACTGATCGTGGAAATCTCATCGAAGAAGATGGTGCCTTGATCGGCCACCTCAAACAGGCCTTTTTTCGATGCCACAGCGCTCGTGAATGCACCCTTCACGTGACCAAAGAGCTGCGATTCCAGCAGATCGACGGGGATCGATCCGGTGTTCACGGGAATGAAGGGCTTTTCCGCGCGCGTCGATGCCGAGTGGATGGCTTTGGCGATGAGCTCTTTGCCGGTTCCGCTCTCGCCGGAGATCAACACGGTCGAGCGGGACGGCGCGATCTGCGCCACCAGATCGAGCACGGCCAGCATCTTCTCGCTTTTCCCCACGATGTTGGGAAAGTTGTAGCGCTGCTTCAAGGCCCGCTTGAGATGGACGTTCTCTTCGCGCAGCCGACGGCCCTCGACGGCGAGCGAAATCTGGGCAATCAGCTCGTCGTTGTTCCAGGGTTTGGTGATGTAGTCCTGCGCGCCGCTCTTAAACGCCGCCCGGGCCATATCGATCGAGCCGAAGGCGGTGATGAGGATGATGGCCAGGTTCGGGTCGCGCTGATGAATGTCGCGGAGCATGTCGATGCCGTTGCGGTCCGGCAAACTCACGTCGAGCAGGATCAGATCGAAGGGGCGCTCTTCGAGCTTGGCCAGGCCGGACACACCCGTTTCCGCAAGCGTTACTTCGAAATTCTCCGAAGCCAGCAATTCCTGAAGACCTTCGCGAATTTCCGCTTCGTCGTCGACAACGAGGATAGAGCCTTTAGGCATGGACGGCTTTCCTGGCTACGGGGAACTCCAGGCGGAAGGAAGTGCCCTTGCCCGGTGTGGAACGCACCTCCACCTTTCCGGCATGCTCCTTGATAATTCCGTAGCTGACTGAAAGGCCCAACCCGGTGCCCCGGCCGGTGGCCTTGGTGGTAAAGAATGGATCGAAAATTCTCTGGAGATTCTCGGGAGGAATGCCCGTTCCGGTGTCGCTGACTTCGATTTCGACCGAGCCGTTCTGCGCACCCGTGCGCACCTCCAGCATCCCCCCGTTGGGCATGGCGTCGCGTGCGTTCATGAAGAGATTCAGAAAGACTTGCTGCAAGCGCGTGGCCGAGCCGAGCACCGGCGGAAGCTCTTCGGTATAGTTGCGCACCACGCTGACCCGGGCTGCTTTGAACGGGTGCTGCACGAGCGTGAGGGTCTCCTCGAGCACGGAGTTCAAGTCTATGGCCACGGGCTCGGCCCCGCCCGTGCGGGAGAAGTTCAGCAGATTGTTGACAATTTCGCTGGCTCGGAAGGTCTGCTTGACGATGCGTTCGATGGTTTTCTGGCGCGGATCGTCACCGGGAATCTGCTTGGCCAGCATCTGGATGTAGTTGGAGATGACCGCCAGCGGCGTGTTGACCTCGTGCGCCACGCCGGCCGCGAGCAGACCGAGCGAGGTCAGCTTCTCGGTCTGCACCATCTGGTCTTCCAGACGCACACGCGGTGTGATGTCATCGAGAAGCACGAGGTGGCCCAGCCGCGCACCGCTCTTTTCCAGCAACGGCGCAACCGAAACGTTGACCACCCGATGGTGGTCCGTGCGGGTTTTCAGGTGAAAGCGGTAAATGCTGGACACATGGTCGCTGGGCGCGCGGGAAGCGATTTCAACGGCCAAATCCCGCGGCAGGATTTCGTCGAGCCGGTGGCCGAGGGCCTCGCTCGCGGGGATTCCGAGAAGTTCTTCCAGGTGTGGATTCCACGACTCGACCCGATCTTCCAGATCGATCGTAAGAACTCCAATCCGCAGCGATGCCACGATGTTTTCGCTGAAATCCTTCAGCCGCTCCACCTGCAAAGCCTTCTGCTCCAGCGACTGATACAGCCGGGCGTTCTCTACGGCGATCGCTACGTAGCCCGCCATCGTGGAAAGCAGTTCGAGGTCGTCGCTGGACAGGTAGTCGCCATCGACGGTCTTGCCGAGACCCAGAACCGCCGGGGTGTGATCGTGGAAGCGGCAGGCGATGAAATAGTTCAGATCGAGTTGCTCGAGAGTGCGGCGGACCGAATCGCTCTCGCTCGAAGCGCGGGCCGATTCGATGAACAGGCATCCTCGGGCGAGGGCCGGACGCGAGGGGTCCAGAAAGCTCAAATCCAGCGACTCGGTCGGCCGAAGCCCCATCGAGCGCGAGAGAACAAAGTGACCTGGACTCGCGGCGTCCTCGAGGAAAACGGCCAGGCGGTCGACCAGCAAAGTCTGCGAAAGCCGGTCCAGAACGGAATCAAGCAGCGGGTCGATGCGCACCTCGTTTGCCAGCGTGCGGCCAAACTGGATCAGGGTGCGTCGGTAGTCCAGGCGGTCGCGATAAAAGAAATGGTCCAGACGCGCCTGCACCCAATCACGCAGCGGCTGAAAGAGAAATGCGGCCACGATGATGGCGCCGACAGCTCCCAGCGAGCCCGTTGGCCAAGCCGTGTGAGAGAGTTCGCCGATTAGCGCGACCGAGCCGAAATAGACGACCACGACGCCCGCCGTCGCGAACGTATAGGCCAACCCGCGCTTGAAGATGATGTCCACATCCATCAGCCGGTAGCGGATGATGGCGTAGCCATAGCAGAGCGGAATCAGCGCCAGGGAGAAGACGGAGAACTTAGCCCAGGCCGGAACAGCGGCGTTGACGGAAAAGGGTACGATGTAGAGGACCAAGAAGGGGAAGATTCCAGCGAGAGTGCCGCCTGCAACCCACTTCAATTGCTGGCGCAGGATTCCGCTGGGCGCGCGGAGATAACTCGCAAGGAAAATGCCCGCGGCCAACAGGAAATAAACTCCCAGAGTGAAATACTCGAGCTGGTCCAGCAGCTGCTGGCTGGCGAGAGAAGGCAGAAAATCAAGGGTCCCGGTGGCGACGAAGACGTGCAGCGCCAAAAGCGCCGTTGGGATGCTATAGGCGGCAACCAACTTCGGCCAGAGGAGGCCCCGACGCTCGGGGAACACCAGGGCGAAGTGAACCAGAAGCGCCGGCTGCAACAAAAGTGCGATCGCGTTGCCCCAATAGATCGTCCAGTCGAAGAGGTTCAGCTTGCCGGTGTAATGAAAGCTGTACAGGATGAACGAGACCAGGCAGAAGACGTAGAAGTGAATGGCGCGCGGCGCGTTCCAGCGGCGAAGGAAAATGAAAAGCCCGATGAAAAGATACAGCAGGGCGGTGACCCGCAGGTAGCTTTCCAGCGACGAAGGATTGTCCTCGGGCGCGGTAATCAGCGGGATTTCGAGGGCTTCGTCCTTGCGAACGATCCCGTAGCGAACCTCCGCCCAGGGGCCGGCGTGCCAGAGCACGCGCGTCACGTCTGTGGAACGGTAGATGGGTCGTCCCGCGACGCTGCCGACACGATCTCCCTGGCGGATTCCCGCGCGGTCCGCCGGGCCACCGGGAACCACGTGAAGTGCCAGGACGCCGTGGTCGCTATCGATCCAAGTTGCGCCGTCGGTCGGGGAAATGAAGCGGGAACGTTGCTCAAAGTTCAGTACGGCGAAGATCACTGCGGTCAACGTCACCAGGGCCAGGATGACCGCCCCTAACCGCGTTCGCAGCCGTTCATTCACGCTGAACCCACCCTGTAGTCTGTCGTTACCATTCTACGCCAGCACGTGAACTTCCAGCTAATCATTGGCCTCTTGATCGGCTAAAGATTTTATTCTTAGGGGGTTACGTTAGTCGAGAGGAAGGGTATCTTCTCACCTTTCTGTTTCTGGAAGGCATAGTTCCAATTCTGGTAGCAGAAACTCTTCTAAAACTGCAGGCTCAAACCGCCCCTGATATAGCGGTAGGAAGGGACCAGGACAACCCTTCCATCACTTGTCGAGATCGGCACATAGCCCTGCGCCAGGAGGTTTCCCATGTCGGCCTCGACTTCCATGTGACAGGGCAGGGGCTGGCGAATCCCCATGCTGAGGTACGGATCCATTTGATAGATGGATTCACCGTACGGGTCGAGTTGCGAAACGGTCGGGCCCCCGATCCACTTGTAGCTTGCGGTGAATTTCGTTCTCACACGAGGCAGTGTTGCCGAAACCCCGCCGGCAAGGCTCTGACGGTATTGCGTGGCTAGGCTATCTCGCAGCTTTCCGGTCGCAACCTCGTCGGTCGTCGGAGCGAGCGCCCCCGCGTAGGCGTACACGATGGTCGCCGTGAGATTGCTGGTCAGATTCTGACGATAGGCCACACGGACGCCCGTCGAGCTGGTGGTGCCTCCGTCATAGGCAAAGGCCGGGGAGAAGTAATCCTGCAAGAAATCCTCACCGGGAAGCCCGCCACGTCCGATGACGGCCGTATGCGTCGAGCGATCATGAAATACCGCCGCGGCGACCTCCGCGTGCTTTGTCACAGTGTGCTTGACCGCGAGTTCTTCATGGAAGCCGTTTTCCAACACGGGGTGGCCTCCCCGGACCAGGAGCGTGGGGAATGCATCCAGCATGTTCGTCGTGGTTTCCAGCGCGTCACTGGAAACCGCCGCACTCTGCCACGGCTCGCTCACGAGCGCGACAGCGACCTGCCAGTCAGGCGAGAGTTGCACGGCCACCTCGCCGCGAGGCCGCATCGCCGAGGTCGTGCCGTTGAACCCGGCCACCAAATACTCAGCGCCATAGCGAACACTGACCCGGTCACCCAAGGCAAACTGGCTATCGTGCGACATGCGCAGGCCGCGAAAGACGGGCCCATTCGGGCCCAGACGCGATTCCCGGACAAGAAGGCTGGTGACGGGCCCGCTGCCGGGCTCGCCGGTCGGGAGCCACGCCGCAGCCAGGCCGGCAGCGCCGACACCGAATCCATCCTCATTGCTGTACTGACCTGCCATCAGCAGACGGCTGCTTGAACCCAGGCCGATGGAGTACGCAAAAGCCGTCGCCGGCGAGTCGCCAAGATCAGAAATGGTGCCCGGATGGTCCGAGCCGGACGTGAGCTCGATGAGCCCACGGCGGGTCTGCCCTTGGCTGCTCTCGCTACCCGCGGTTATTCCGCCCAGCGTTGCCGGATCCTCCTGCCAGCGGAGGACGGAGCGATCGGCGGAGGCGGTCCGCACAACCCATGTCCAGTCATCTGCCCCCACGGGCTGATCGGGCTGGCGGCGGAGCTTCTCAAAGGATGAGAACAAAGTACCCAGAACGATTTCAATGCGCGTCGCTTCCTGGTCGCTGATCAGGACGTGCTCCTCGATCGCCGGGATGAATCCGGCCAGCGTTACCTGGATCGAGTAGAGTCCGTTCGGAATCGTAGCGGCGGAAAAGCGCCCGTGATCGTTGGTCAGGAGCTGGATCGGCTTCACCGGCAGCACCTGCTCGGAGGAAATCAGCACGGTCGCGCCCATCTGCGGTGTGCCGGTCGGATCGACGACCACACCTGAGATCTTCCCGGCGTACACCGACGATGCCAGGGGCAGAACACACACGCACATCCAGAAGCCCAGACCCAGGATCCGAATGGCGCGAAGGTTCAAACCCGTTACCTCCCCTGCGAAGCGCTGGCAGGTGACGGCTTCACGGTGAAATCGGCCGTCGGCGTAATCGTTTGTTTCGCGAGATTGTCCGTGACCGCCACAGCGAGCTGATACTTCCCGGGCGCGAGCGATCCGAGAGTGATCAATTGCTCGAGCGTCAACTCCTCGCCGTGCTGGGGCAGTTTATCCGGAGGTACGGCGAAGCGCAACATCGGCTGCGGGTCTTTCTCTTTGGTCACGCGGTACTCAACCGAAGTGTCCGACCGGTGGGTCTTGTCGTCCACTTTGAGGTTGTAGACTTGCAGGTAGATGCCCATCGCGTCGTTGGCGCTGAAGACCTGATCGAGCTTGGGGCGCACCTTCACGTCTCCGAGCACAAACTGGCCGAGGCCGATGTCCTTCGAAGAGACGCGCTGCATGTCGTCGGCCAGGATGAGCGAGCTGGCGCTGAGCTGGTCGTCTTGGAATCGCGGTACGGGAAGCCGCGTATTGACGACCCCGACGTTGCCGCTGTTCACATCCTTCACCACGATATCCAACCGGTAGAGGTTCGGGCTGAGCGGCACGGCTTTCTGATAGATTCTCGATGTATTCAGGGATTTCTGCAGCAGCGAGGCTGGGATATCACTGCGCAGAGTGTCCTCAAAGGTCTGCACGACGCGCCCGCCCAGGCTGGTCACCCGCACAAACAGGTCCATCGTGGCTGAATCGACGCCGTCCTTCTCTTGAAAGCTTAACTGCCGAATGGGAATCTGCACTGTAATCGGGACAAGCACGGTGTCGGAGGTGATGCGCAGGAAATCAAAGCGATAATCAAATTTCACCTGATCGCGGACCACGCGAGCGGTCGCATCGGCCTCGAGGTCTTTGAACTTTACCGGCGGCGGGGCCATGATGGCGGCGTATTTTTCCAGGCGGTTGAACTCGTTGTTCTGTGAGCTCTGGCCGATCGAGCCCGGCTCGTTTTCCGCCATGTGCGTGCCGTCGGTATTGGTAAAGCGCTGCGATTTGTCAGCCAAGCCCATCGATTCAGCCATCGTCAAGCCGGCGCCCGGCACCATCAACAAGGCGTCTTTCTCGCTGGGATCCATCGTCAGGTGATACTCGCCGCTCGAGCTGGGGTCGACGAATTCGAGCTCCACATTCTCACCCAGCGCGGGGCCGCCCTCGAGGTAGCGATAACGCCACGTCTCCCACGGGTAGGTGCTGGTCTCGCCGCCACCTTGGTCCATGGGCCGTTCCCAGGTTCCACCGGTCGGATGGGAATCGATCTCGTCCGGCGGGCCCCACATGATGTAGATCTTGCCGCGATCGGTCTTCCAGCCCGGGATACCCGAGGCAAAGTGCTCGTTGGCATAGGCAATCCGGCGATAATGTTCCTCTTTAAAGGTATTCTCTGGGGAATCCGGATCGGGGTTGCGCCGCTGCCAGAAGGCCTCGATGAACTGCTCGCGCTCTTCGTTGGTGCTCAGGTGCAGGAAAGAACGGCGCTCTTCGGGCGAGATGATGTAGACAACATCCTCGTTCAGCCACTTCTTGTACTGCGAATCGAGCTCGTTATAGAGCGCTCGGTCGCTCTTTTGCTTGACTTTGCCGTTCTTATTGGTCTGCGTGGTCTGCGTAGCTTGGTCCGGCTGAGCGGGTTGGCTTTGATCGTTCTGCGGGGTGGCCCCGGTCGAACCGGGCAGCAGACAAACGACAACGGCAGCCGCCAGGACCCACAGGAAGCTCTTCAGAGAACTGCCCATATGCCACCTTTTCCGGCTTTGGAATCTTAACCTGTACCCTAGGACAGGTCAATCAAACTTTGCCCCTTCGCTGCTCTCTGGCCCATTGGAATCGCGCCCTTTTCCGCGGGTTGCTTTGCCCCGAGGCCATGGCCCACGCCCGCTCGAGACTTTCCTTCCGGACGGATTCGAATTAAGATAACTGTCTAACTCTTGCACGCGTCTTGAAGGTGGGCATGAGCTCTGGGAGCCTGGGGTAGACAGCGGGAAATAGGGCCGGTCCTCCGTCCTTATCCCTACCTCGCCTGAAAAGCAAGAAACATTGTGTTCCTCCCGGGCGTATTCATCAAGTAGTGGGCAGGTATGTGGTGTCGGGTACGGAGAATCCTCGGGGTTGTTAATGAAGACGTGGCAAAAAGTCGGGATCGCGGCGGGCGTCGTGGTCGCCCTCTCGGGCATCACCTGGTTCAGCATCTACAAGTCGAATCAGGATGTCGTCACCGTGCAGAGTGGACGGGTGGTGCGCCAGGATCTGACATCGCTGGTCACCGCTTCGGGGGAAATCCGCCCCAAGAACTACACGAACGTGCTCGGCGAAGGCATTGGCAAAATCACCGATATCGTGGTCAGTGAAGGCGATCATGTGAAGAAGGGGGACGTACTGCTGCATCTGGAGAACATCCAGCCCGGGGCAGACGTCCAGGCTCAGGAGGCGAGCATCGATGCGGCCATCGCGGCGATGAAAGGCGCGTCGGCCAATTACGATTCCGCGATCGCAACGGTTGCGCAGCGCCAGTCCGATCTCAACAAAGCCAAGCTCGATTGGAGCCGGTCGCAGCAGCTCTTCATGGAACAGCTGATTTCCAAGCAGGATTACGACGCGTCCAAGGCCACTTATGACGGTGCGGTCGCCGCACTCAGCGCCGCCCAAGCGCAACTGGAATCCAGCCGAGCCACCCGCGACCAGGCTCGCTTCAATCTGGATCAGGCCCGCGCCGTGCTGGCGCACCAAGAGGACGTGCTTCGCAAAACCACCTACCGTTCACCGATTGACGGCATCGTCAGCTACATCGCGGTCCGTGTGGGCGAAAACGTGGTGCCCGGCATCCAGAACGCCACCGGAAGTTTTCTGATGACCATCTCGGACATGAGCGTGGTCACTGCAGAGGTGAAGGTGGACGAGACCGATATCACCAGCGTCAAAGACGGCCAGACGTCGGACGTTACGATCGATGCCATGCCCGACAAAGTGTTCAAGGGCCACGTCACCGAAGTGGGTGAGCTGGCCATCCTGCGCACGTCCGGTGAAGCTGCCATGACAGAGACGACGGCGAATACGCAGGAGGCCCGCGACTTCAAGGTGGTGATCACGCTCGACAGTCCGCCCGCTTCCCTGCGCCCCGGGCTTTCGCTCACCGCCAAGATCCAGACGGCACAGAAGCAGAACGTATTGACGATCCCGATTCAGGCGCTGGCCGAGAGGACACAGAAGGAACTGGACGATGCCAAGCACGGCACCGCCACCAGCATCACGCTTGCGGCCTCTCGGAGCGAAGGGGCAGCCAACCAGAAGACCGAGATTCAAGGTGTTTTCGTGGTGCGCGCGGGCAAGGCGGAATTTGTGCCCGTACGCACAGGCATTACCGGGGTAACCGACATTGAAGTTACCGAGGGGATCCATGAAGGCGACACGATTGTCACCGGAAGCTTCAAAGCCCTGCGCTCGCTGAAACCCGGCGCGGCTGTCAAGATTGATAACGCAACACCCAAGGTCGAAGAATCCACCTCCAGCTAGCGTAGCGCGCGATCACTCGAGGAGCCCAATGCCCATGGCCGTTGAAGAAGCCGGCGTCGAGAGCTTTCGCTCCGATCTGGTCAGCGCTGGCGTCGTCATCCAGACCGAAGATCTGTGGAAGACCTATGAAATGGGTGCGGAGCAGCTGCACGCCTTGCGTGGCGTCAACATCATCATCCATAAGGGCGAATACGTTGCCATCATGGGTCCGTCCGGCTCCGGAAAATCAACCCTGATGAATTTGATCGGGTGCCTGGACACGCCGACGCGAGGACACTACTGGCTCGCCGGACGTCTGGTGAGCCAGCTGGGCGATGACGAACTGGCTGCCATCCGCAACCGCGAGATTGGCTTCGTTTTTCAGACGTTTAACCTGCTGGCCCGTGCGACGGCGTTGCACAACGTCGAGCTCCCGATGATCTACAACGGCACGCCGTCGGAAGAGAGGATCGAGCGAGCGAAACAAGCGCTCACGCAGGTCGATCTCGCCGACCGCATGATGCACAAGCCCAACGAACTCTCGGGAGGCCAACGCCAGCGCGTCGCTATCGCGCGGGCGCTGGTGAACAATCCGTCGATTCTTCTGGCGGACGAGCCCACCGGAAATCTCGATTCCGGCACCGGCGAGGAAATCATGGCTCTGTTCGCGCGTCTGCACGAAGGCGGCAATACCATCATCCTGGTCACCCATGAATCCGACATCGCCGCCCACGCCGAACGCATCATCCGCGTGCGGGACGGCAAAGTCGAAAAAGACGAAACGGCGAAGTAGCTTCACGATTCCGTAACCTTGTTGACACTCCCTCCCTCGAGCCGTAAGATCTCGTCACCGCGGACCGCGCCATGCATCTGACGATCGAAAGCTACAACACGGGGGAGGTCGTTGTCGTCCGATGCCGCGGCCGCATCGTCAGCAGCGGCGAGGAGGCCCGCTTTCTTCAGGCCGAGCTGGGAAGGCTGACGGAGCTGACCAAGAACGTGGTGCTCGAGTTCGCCGAGGTTAGCTATCTGGATAGCGGCGGCTTGGGAACGCTCGTTCGCCTGCTCGGTATGCTGCGGGCCGCGCGAGGGGATCTCAAGCTTTGCCAGGTGCCACCTTTTGTTCTTCGGGTTCTCGAGGTCACGAACCTGCTGAGCGTGTTTCATCCGTACGCATCGGCGCCGGATGCGATTGCAGCCTTTTCGAGGCCGCCGCGCTCTACGGATGAAACCTTTCAGGCGTCGCGCAGCCGAATCGTCTGCGTGGATAGCTCTCTGGATCTGCTGGCCTATCTGCGAGTCCTGTTGCAGCGTTCCGGCTACGAGGTCTTCACCACCCAATATCCGTCCGATGCCATGACCTTCGTTTTGGGCGCGCCGGCCAGTGTCGTGATTTGCGGCCCGGGAATGCGAACGAACCAAGCGGCCATCGATCGGTTCCGCCAGGGCAGCGTGCGCCTGCTTCATCTCCCACAGGATTTTTCCATGTCTGAAGCCGATCAATCGGGACCGGATTTGGTGAATCAGGTCCACTCGCTCATCACATCTGCCAGATAAACGGCCGTTTCGCCCTCCTGATTGGCAGGCGCTGTCTTTTATTGCTCGTGAAATAGACGGGGGAGCAGCTCGCCGGATTTGCCGAGGAAGCACCTTGTGAAGGCCGATCGGTTGACGGGTTCCTCGGGGCCTACGTAGAAACAGGACACGTGGCCGGCTACGCGCCGGACCAAGCTGGCCGCAGGCTCGACAGCACCGGAAGTTCCTATGGCCATGAAGAGGGTGCACGTATCGAGTGCTTGAAAAATCAGGTCCAGGTCGTAGGGCACTTCGCCGAACCAGCAGATGTGGGGCCGAATCTGCCCGCCGCAATGGCAGCGAGGAAGGTCGGCAGGCAGCTCGTAGGTTTGCTCGTCGTGAAATGATTTGCGATCGCAGCGATCGCAACGGCTTTTGAACAATTCGCCGTGCATGTGAACCACGTGCTGGGAACCAGCCTGTTCGTGCAGGCTGTCCACATTTTGCGTGCAGAGAAACAGACCGTCTTGTAATGTGCGCTCGAGGGCGGCGAGCGCCAGATGAGCTGGATTCGGCTTCGCGGCGCGAGCCACGCGCCGACGGAGCGAATAAAACTCCCAGACCAGGCGGGGATCGCGTTGCCAGGCGCTGGGCGAGGCGACCTCTTCCACACGGTAATTGCGCCACAGTCCGCCCGCGCCTCGAAATGTCGGAATGCCGCTTTCGGCGCTGATTCCCGCACCGGTGAGGATGAACACACGGTCTTGTGGAGAGATCTCGATCACGCGCTCGAGTGTAGCGCGTCTCGAAAGCCCTGGAAGGAGCGTTTGCGACGGCGCGCGTCGGTCCTAGCAGGCGTGGTTTTGCTGCTCGCGGGTGCCGGCTGCGGCGAGCCAGCTCCGAAGACCGATCGCGAGCTGGGCCTCAGCAAACAGCAATCGAGCGGTCGGCGCGTCTTTGAGCGCGACTGCGCTGCCTGCCACAGTGCCTACTCCTCCGCGGGGAGCAAAGGGCCCAGCCTCCAAAGCATTTTTCGCAAGAAATTCTTGCCGAGCGGATTGCCTGCGACGGACCGGTTCGTCGAGCAGACGATCGTCGGTGGGCGGAATATGATGCCGCCGATGGGAGAAGCCGTGAGCCAAGAAGAGCTCAATGACTTAATGGCCTACCTGCACACCCTCTGAAGAACGATCTTCGGCCTAGCAGGCTCCGGTCAGCTCGAAAATAGATGGCGAACCACGAAGAAGGCATTTGCCGGCCGCTCCGCCAAACGCCGCATGTACCACGGAAACCAAAACGTGCCGTAAGAGATGAGCACGTCGCTTCGATATCCCTCGCGTGCGAGTCGCAGCTGCTCGGCGCGCTGGATGCCATAGAGCATGGCGAATTCGAGCTGCGTTTTGGAAAGTCCTTCCCGGGCGGCCCACCCTGTGATTCGGGTGATCAGTCTGCGGTCGTGCGTCGCCAAGACGCCTCGCACGCCCAAGCGCCGTGCCTCGGTTCCCAGCAGCACCTGCGCCAAGCGGAAGTAGCTTTCATCAACCTCCGCCTTCGTCGCGTAGGCGATTTCCCGCGGCTCGTTATACGCGCCCTTCACCAGTCGGACCGAAGCGCCCATGAGAACCAGCGAGGCGAGATCTTTTTCCGTCCGGTACAGATACGCCTGAAGGCAAATGCCCGTTTGCCGATGCACTTTTTGCACCCGCTCGTACAACTCGATCGTTCGGTCGACATAGGCGCTCTGCTCCATATCGATCCAGACGGTTTGAGACCCAGCGTGTTCGAGGAGCTTCGCCAGATTGGCGTAACAGAGTTCGGGATCCACGTCGAGGCCGAGCTGCGTGAGCTTCACCGAGATTTCAGCAGCGAGCGCTTCGGCGCGGATGTCATCGAGCAAGTTGAGATAGTGCTGGGTAACAGCCTCGGATTCCGATCGGTCGCGCACGTTCTCGCCGAGGTAGGTCACAAGCGTGGCGATACCGTCTGCGGCGAGCTGACGCGCTGCCGCCATGGCTGCTTCGACGTCTTCGCCGGGCATAAACCGCGCGGCTGCGCTTCGAATGAAGCGGTAGTGCGGCGCGCGTTCACGCAGCCATCCGTTTTCAGACGCACTCACCAGCATGCGCCGGATCCAGTTCAAAGCCGTTCCCCTCTCGCGAGAATATAAGATGGACGCGCTACCCAGGATCGCGCGCGATCGTTGCGATTGTGACTAACGGCCATTACAATACAACGGTCTAAGAGGGAGCTGTGATTCCCTCCAGATCGCGGCGAACGGCTCGATGGCCATTTCTCTTTCGGCTCGCTCGGTTGTGGTTGCCTCACCCGACCAGATTTCCTGTCCTCTGGGCGAGGAATCGGCCATCCTAAATCTAAACAATACTGTTTACTATGGCTTAGATCCTGTCGGGAGTCGTGTCTGGCACCTGCTGCAGAAGCCGAAGAGCGTGGGCGAACTCCGGGACGCGCTGCTCGATGAATACGATGTGGAGGCTGAGCGTTGCGAAAGTGACTTGCTCGAACTGCTAGAAAAGATGCTGGCCGAGGGACTCATCCAGGTACAGAGTGCCGCGGCCGGCTAGCCTCACGAGCATTGGATTCGGCGATCCTCTTCAAGCCCGCGAGGACTCACCCTTCCCAGCCCAGGGCTATCGATAGGTTCCACGTGGCCTTCATTCACACCAAGGTGCGGTATTGAGGACAACGAGGGAAGCCTGGCATAAGTTTCGGCGCCTCAGGGCACATTCGCGCAGTTTGGTGCTCGAGGCTGCGGTGGCGCTCGTGGCGACGTGGGTCGGTTTGCGCGTGGTGGGCTTCCGCCGCTGGAAGCCGCTGCTCGATTGGTTCGCCAGAGAGAAGGTTCGGCGGGTGCGCACAGCCGATCCCGCTCTTTTGGGCGCCGCGCACGCCATCGCGCGGTTTGAAGACGCAGCCGCACGTCACCTCTTCGTTCGCACGAATTGTCTTGAGCGATCGCTCGTGCTCTGCTGGCTGCTCGAAAAGCGCGGAATCGGAGCCCGGTTGTGCATCGGTGCGCGCAAGGAAGAAGGACGCTTCGAGGCCCACGCCTGGGTAGAGGTGGACGGCACGGTATTGAATGATATGCCTATGCCGCATTTGCACTTCGCTCCTTTTGAACAACCGATGACATCGCCGGAGACTCCCTAGCCGCTTCGTGGGCCCCGTTACGTTAGACAGTATCTATTTTGAACTGTTCTAAAACGTCTCAAAGTGCGATGATGCAAGCCCTACGTAGGGTGCCGACTCGTACACGGGAGCACGGCCATTCTGAGGGGAATATTAGCACTCTCGCCTTTTTCCTCCGTAGTGCCTCGGCAGGCAGGGGGTAAGGTTTCCTTCCGCCCGATGGTGATCGGCTCGTCACGCACCGAGATAAGCGCATACGTACCGCAATCGCTGATATTGAAAACTTCAATCGTTCGCTGGTGTCTTTCCGAGAGGCAAGACGAAGTTCAGCAAGGAGACGAATATGAGAAACATCGCCGGAGGATTGTGTCTTCTCGCGACGCTCGCCATTTCGCTGCTTGCGGCGCCGCTTGATGCCGACGAGACTGCGGCGCCGAAGCGGACGGTGATCGCACCGAATTACGATGTGAGTAAGGAAATCTCGCTCGAAGGAAGGATTGAGACCCTTGTGACCCAACCCGCTCCCGGGATGATGAGGGGTGCGCACCTGATCGTTTCGACCGCACAGGGAACGGTGGACGCCCACATCGGCAACTATGTGGTGGCGGGTTCAAACGCCGCAAGGTTTGCCTCCGGCCAGGCTGTCAAACTGGTTGGCATGATGATCGAGTTCAACCACCAAAGCGTGTTCATCGTCCGCACGATCCAGATGGAAAACGACACCATTACGGTGAGGAACAAGAATGGGTTCCTCGTGTTTCCCGGTTCCTGGGCAACCCGCGGAGATGCTTCTTCGACGGGGGGTGTGCGATGAACTGCAAAACACTCCTTCTGAGCATCGCCGTCGGTATGGCGATACTGATTGCGGGCTGCGGCGGCGGCACACCGATCTCTATTGCGATCACAACGCCTCCTCCGGCCAGCCTGAACGTCAATCAAACTGTCTCGATTGTTGCGACCGTGGCGAATGATCCTTCCGAATCAGGCGTGACTTGGACTTGTACTCCAGCCGGCTCCTGCGGGAGTTTCAATCCCGCTCAAACGGCCAGTGGTTCTATGACAGCCTACACGGCGCCGGGAGCCCCCGGCACGGTGACGCTCATTGCGGCATCCACAAAGAACCCCACAAAAACTCAGTCAGCGTCCGTCACCATAAACTCACTGCCCCTGTCCATCACGATCACAGCGCCTCCGCCGATGAGCCTGGAAGTTAATCTGACTGCCTCGATTGCTGCGACCGTAGCGAATGACCCTTCCAATGCGGGCGTCGATTGGAGTTGCACTCCGACCGGCACGTGCGGGACTTTCACTCCCGCCCACACCGCAAGCGGCGCTACGACGGTCTACATGGCCCCAAGGACATCCGGTCCTGTGACGATCACCGCGACGTCCACAGCGGAGCCGGCACAGTTTAAGCAGGCGTCAGTGACGATAAACCCGGTTGCCACGGTCGGAGATCTCACTGGCACCTATACTTTCTTCGTCAACGGCTTCAACTCCTTTGAATTTCCTTACAGTGTGGCCGGTAGCGTCGTTTTGGGTGGTGCGCAGATTACGGGCGAGCAGGATGAATTCTCATGTCCTCCGCCGCCGGCTGTGTGCAGCGTCTTTCCTCTGGACCCCATTGCAAAAGGTTCGATCAGTGTGGGGAGCGATGGGCGCGGCACACTCAGTTTGACGCCGACCTCCGCCCCGCCTGAGACCTTCAGCATCACTGTCGTCAACAACAAGCACATCCTCATCACGCAATTTGACACGAATGCTACCGCCAGCGGATCGCTCGACCTCCAGACGGCGCCAACCTCCGTACCATCCGGTGGTAACGCGTTCGCGCTCTCCGATCCATACGATGAATATGTCTTGGGAGGCGTCCTGACATCGAGCGGCGCCAGCGTCACGGCCATCACGGCAAGCGAGGCGGACGACGATATTGGCGGTGCTGCGCATTTTGGCTTTGCGCTCACCTGTCCTGTCTGCACGATCACCGCTCCCGACGCGGCTGGTCGAGGGACGATTACTCTTACCGATCCTAACGTAGGCTCGATGGAACTCGCCTACTACGTGGTGGGCTCCGAGGCGTTTCGTTTGATCGAATTTGACAAGGCTGCTTTCCTGTCAGGCTCGATGTACGGACAGGGCTCGGGGACCTTCTCGCCATCGACCTTAGCCAAGCCATTCGCATTCGCTCAGTCGGGTATAGGAAGCTCGACAGGAACGGGAATCGGTGTGTGGGCGGCGGCAGGGCAGTTCACGGGCAATGGCACGACTCTGTCGGCAGGCGTCGCGGATGTCAACCAAGGCGACGGAATGCCGGTAAAGGCCGGCGCCCTGTCAACGTCTCCTTATTCCGTCAAGGCGAACGGTTACGGCGCAATCACTTTGTCCGGCGCAAATACGGATGGACTTGCGAATTTCGGGATCTATCTCGTTGACCCCGCTATGAACGTGGCCGATCCCAACAATCCATCGGGCGGAGGTGGCGGAGTCATGTTGGATCTCGACGTCGACACGATCGGCGTCGGGTTTGCCGTGCCTCAGACGCTGGGTGCTAGCTTCAGTGGTAATTATGCACTTCAGCAGCAAGGGGCCTTCGTGACGAGCACGGCTGCCGCTTTTTACGGTCTGGTCGGGCAGATCTTCGCTAGCACGACAACGTTTACAGGGCTCGCGGATTACAATGAGCTCACGATCGCTCAAAACGCCGGTGTTACGATCACCGGAAACAATACGCTGGATATGGCCAACCCGGGGCGAGCGACGTCTCAGGTTACGATCAACAACGCAGCGACACCGAATAACATCACAGCCTACCAGGCAAGCGGCGCGCTATTGCTGGATGTGGACGTCGATTCGACGGGCGCGGGTCTGGGAAACGTCGCGCTCGGAGTGATTGAGCAGCAGCAATAACGTTAATCCACGGGTCCTGGGCGCTACGAGCGATCGGCCGCGTCATCGAGACCGCATGATCGGGCAGGCTGTTTCGTAGGCCCTCGGGACGCGAGCAAGAGCTCAGATTCGAAGACCGAGAGCTATGAGCTCGGTGGGCTGGGCCCCGGCAGCACTGCCTGCCTCGTCCAGATTTCTCCGGGATATCTCTGACGGCGATCCAACCTCGGCGTAGTATCATGCCTTCCAAGCATCGTCATACATTGCAAGCGCATTTGAGGGAGGCGGTCCGGATGAGGAAGCTAGCGGTGGTCTGCGGTTTGCTTACGCTACTTGTCTTGCCTGCCCTTGCCCCGCTCATGGCCCAAGATCAGCAGCAGCCGTCCGATCAGAACCAAAACCCGGAGGAGACAAAGCCGGCCAAGGAAAAGCGAGTGTACACGGCGTCGAAATACGAACTCTCGGGCGGCTACGCCTACCGCACGTATTACTCGCCGAGCCTAACGACGCTGCACATGAACGGCTGGTACGCCTCGTTTGACTACAATCGGTTTAAATGGCTCGGCTTTGTCGGGGAAGCCGTCGGGACGGGCTATACGCAAGGTTTATTGAACGGCCAGACCAAGATTTACACCTTTCAGGCCGGCCCGCAGCTGTATCCCTTGGGCCGTCACAAGCTGACGCCGTTCGGCCATTTTCTTTACGGAATCGGGTACTACCGCCTGTCCGTCTCCTCCTACGGGGGCTATGCCGCAAACACGATCGATTATGTGGTCAGCTCATGGGAGGCGGGCGGCGGTGTGGACCTAGCACTGAAAAAGGAGCACTGGGCCGTTCGGCTCATCCAGTTCGACTTCGTCAGCGCAAATTTCTACCCCAATTCCATGGCGTACACCAATCGCGGCCTGCTTCGGTTCTCGACCGGCGTCGTCTACCATTTCGGCAAGCGCTGACGGAGTGCCTTCGGCCCCTCCTTCTGCGGAAAGACTGGCGGGGCAGCCGCAGGCACCACCGGTAAGTTCAAGATTATTCTTGCGCCGGGCCAAAGGCCCATAGCAGATTACGCGTTGATGGAAATTCCTCTCGAAAGTGCGGGGCGCCGCTGGGGTCTCGTGGTGGTCTCACTTGCCATCGCCGCCATACTCATTCCCCAAGCCTGCGTCCTGTGGCTTGCGCGCAATCGTTTGAATTCTGAAGAAGTTGATGTGATGGAGCGCGGGGCGGAGCTGACGCCCGGCGACGCAGCGGGGTGGGATCGGGTGGGACGCCTGCGGCAATGGGACTTCCTGCATCAGGACGTATCGGCGGCCATCACGGATTATCTGAAGGCGGTCCACGAGGAACCGCGCTCAGCGTATTACTGGTTGGACTTGGCGGGCGCGTATGAGGTCACGGGCGACGACGTGCGGGCCGCGGACGCCTTCGCGCATGCCAAAGCGGTCTATCCCGCATCCAGCGAGGTCGCCTTCGATTACGGAAATTTTCTTTTGCGCCAAGGGGAATACGCGCCAGCATTCGAGGAGCTGCGCGCGGCTGTTCGCGCCGACCCGACCTTGCTTCCACTTGCGATTTCTCGCACCTGGAGATCGACGGGGGATGTCAATCAGCTTGTCAACCAGGTGCTGCCGGCGAATGCAGATGCCTACTTTCAGGCCGTCGATTTCTTCGCCGCGTCGGGTCTGATGGAACCAGCGCTGGCGGTATGGCAGCGCCTGGTAGGGCTGGATCAGCCGTTCGACCTGCCACGATCGTTTCCTTTCATCGATGAGCTTATTCACTCGGACCGCGCCGAAGACGCGCGCGCCGTGTGGCGCGGAGCTCTCAGTGCTGCCGGACTGCCCCACGATGATCCTCCGAACGGCTCGCTCCTGTGGAATGGAGATTTCTCGAGAAATTTTTCAAACGGAGGCCTGGACTGGCGATGGACGGATGTTCTCGGTGCGAATTTCAGCTTCGATTCCGTGCCGAGCGGAAAAGGATCGCGTGCGGTGCGGCTCGATTTCACCGGAGGGCGGAACCTCGAGCTGGCTGCACCGGCGCAGTACGTGGCCGTGGAACCCGGCCGCAGCTACCATTTTCGCGCTCTCATGCGCACCGACCTTATCACAACGGAAAGCGGCATGCGGTTTTCGATTGTGGATCCGAATCACGGCGGCGCCGTAGCCACGGGGACCGACAATTTTACAGGTTCCCACGACTGGACTGCGGTTGAAACGGATCTGGTTACTCCTCCCGAGACGCACTTCCTGCTGGTTCGGCTGCGGCGCAACCCCAGCCGGCTCTTCGACAGTAAGCTTGCTGGGACGGCTTGGATCGCGGATGTAACACTCTTGCCTTCGGGCTCCGCAGCGGGAACCACGCCTCGATGAGCCTGCTTCGGGTAGGGCTGTGTTTGCTCGTAGCCGGATCTGTGCTGGCGCTCGGCGGCGTGGAAGTGTGGGCTGAATCACCGATCGAAATGGGAGCCGCAGCGCTGTTCGTTTTGTGGGCAGTTCTGATTGCGTTTAAACCCGACGGACACGTTTACTGGAGTCCGCTAAACTGGCCGCTGTTGGGTTTCCTCGGCATTGGACTCCTCCAGCTGGCTTTTCATCTGACGGCGTACACGTTCCTGACCCGCACCCAGCTGCTGAAGCTCGCCGCGTATTTCCTGGTTTTCTTTCTTATGACCCAGGCGTTCCGGACGCGTGGCGAGCTCACCAAACTGGTCTGGTTTCTGGTGATTTTTTGCTTCGCTGTCTCTTTGATTGCGATCATTCAGCACTTCACGTCCACAGGAGAAATCTACTGGGCCGAAGCCCTTAGGACCGAAGGTGATCCGTTTGGACCGTACGTGAACCGCAACCATTTTGCTGGCTTCGTGGAGCTGACGCTGCCGCTGGGCCTCGCGATGATGGCGTTCCGCGGGGTTCATAGAGACCAATTGCCGCTCATGGTCCTGCTGACGATCGTGCCCTTAAGCGCTCTGGTGCTCTCGGCCTCGCGGGGAGGAATCGTCGGATTTGTGTTCGAGATGGGCGTGCTGGTCTTGCTCGTGCTGAGCCACCGTGGCCATCGACGGAAAAGCCCGCGCGTGATCGCCGCGGGTATCGTTCTGCTGCTCGCTCTGGCGACGGTCACATGGGTGGGAGCGGATCAGGCCATCGCTCGGTTTTCGACGCTCAAGTCATCCGAAGTGAACCTCGGCCGTCGCCTTTCGATGGCTCGGGGAGCCGCGCACATTTTCCTCGATCATCCGATCCTTGGCTGCGGAACGGGGACGCTGGTGGACGTATTTCCGGCTTATGAGACTGCGTACGACGGCAAGCTCGTAGATCACGTTCACAACGACTATATGGAGACGCTGGCAGAAACAGGATTTTTGGGAGGGCTTTGTGGTTTGATTTTCCTGGGTTTGCTCTACCGTGAGGCGCGAAGGATTTTTGCAGCCGAGCAGGGCCATTTTTCGCGCGCGCTTCACGCAGGCGCGATTACGGCAATCAGCGGGATACTGCTCCACAGCTTGGTCGATTTCAACCTGCATATTCCTGCAAATATGATGCTGTTCCTGCTGCAAGCCTGCCTCGCAACAGCACCGCCACTGAGCTCCCAGTGGCCTTTAAGGCGCAGGCTTTAAACTCCCCGGAAGACACATCACGGTTATCGGTCGCCTCGCAATTGGGGCGCGCCACTTCTCCGGTCCAAAACTCCGGATGGGATGCATCGTTAGGGAAAGGAGCCTAGATGGTGGCCAGTGCGCTGGCCTCGTCCTCGGCCAGAGTCAAAACGCCATCCAGCCGCACCATCTTCAGCAGCATCTGGACGCGCTTATTTGGCGAAAAAAAAGTGCATCTGCCACCGGACCGCTTCAGCGTGGTGAAAACGCGGACCAAGGCTCCGATGCCGGAACTGTCGAGGTCGGAAACTCCCGCGAGGTTGATGGCGATGTGCGCGGAACCCGCATCTATCAACTTCTGGACCTGGTCTCGAAATTCTTCCTGCGTCGAGCCAAGTTTCAGTGGTCCCTCAAGGTCGAGAATCGTGGCCGGTCCAGCCTTACGGATGCGAATCTTCAAGTCGCCCGTCATGGGACTGTAACCTAACCGAATTGCCTCTGGCGATCAAGGCCAGTGACATAGTTCCTTGACGCGTTCGCGCTCGATTTGCTAGCCTTCAGCGCATTCTCGACTGTCCCGTGAGGATGTCTACCGGGAGAGCCATGGAACCATCTGCCGCGCTGTTCGAGCTGGCAAGCGTGTCCCTGGCATGCCGCGACCAGGATACACTTCTGAAAACCTTCGCCGCGCGGGTGGGATCGTCCGTTGGAGCGAAGGCAGTGCTCGTCTGGCTGGGCGCTGCCGATGCCGGATTTTCCTGCCGCACGCGCTGGAGTGGGCCTGGCGAGCGGTTCAACCCCACAGACGGACGAATTAAGGATGGCCTGCTTGCCCAAGTCTCTGAGTCTGGCGAGACACGCCATCTCGGCTCAAGCCAAATTGCCCCCGAGGATCTGGCCCATCTCGATGAGGGCAGTCGACGGCGCGTGAAATCCGCGATCTACACGGCACTGCCGGCCGCTGAGGGCGCAAGTGGCGTTGTCGAGATCCTGGACAAACAAACCGGCGAGTTGACGGCCGAGGACGCACAGTATGTTGAGGAAGCCAGTCGCCTCGTCGGCCGCGCTCTTACGAATCTCGAAGCAATTGAAAGTGAGCGGCAATCGCAGCTCACTACACTCGAACGCCTAACCTCGCTTTACGACATCGGGCGAACGTTTACCTCCACGCTCGAACTCAACGAACTTTTGCCCATCGTCGCCGAGAAGATCCGAGAGCTGCTGGGTGCCCGCGCGTCGAACGTCTGGCTGACGGTGCCCCATTCGGAGGAGCTGTTCTTGGCGTCGCGGGCGGGTGAAGATCCAACCGTGGAAGAAGGAGCACGGCTTTCCTCGACGGACGGACTGCTGGCCGAGGTCGCTCAGCAAGCCAATCCCAAGCTCGTCACGAAGCCGGAGCAAGAGCCGGGGCTTGCCGAACGGCGCGAGCGAGGCGGCGATTTCGAAATCCAGTGCTGGATGGCAGCGCCCCTGCGCAAAGGCGATGAAGTACTTGGCGTCCTCGAGCTTCTCAACAAGACCGATGATCGTTTGTTTGACGAAGATGATCTTTTTCTGCTGGCGAGTGTCAGCGAGCAGGCTGCGGTTGCTTTGCACAACGCCAACCTGCTGGAATCGGAGCGGAAGGTCCACGCGCTCGACGCGCTTTTAAAAATCTCGCAAGAAATCACATCCACCCTCGACCTCGATCACGTCCTTACAACCGTGGTTCACCAAGCTGCGTCCGTCGTTCCTTTCGACAAGTGCGTGATTGGTCTCTTCGACCGGGGTCGCTTCCTGCTGGGTGCCGTCTCGGGAGAACGAGAGGTCCCCAAGACACGCGAAATGACCGATTTGAGAGAGCGCCTGGAATGGGTCGCCAACCGCAAAGACGCCGTCGCCGCTGATCTCCATTCCGGCGGTTGGCATCTGAATCAGGAGGAAGCGCGGGCCCAGGTCGTATCCTTCCTCGAAAACAACCAATACTCCGGTTTCTATGCGTTGCCTCTACGCGATGAGCAAGGTGCCCTGGGTGCCCTGGCACTTTTGAGCAGCGATGCGGACTTTCTGGCTGAAAACCACAAGGAACTGCTTGGAATTCTCGCGAGCCAGACAACAGTCGCGATTCGCAACGCGCAACTCTATCAGCAGGTGCCTCTGGCGAGTTTCTTGCAGCCGCTCGCCGAGCGAAAACAGAAACTGCTTTCAGCGCTTCCGCGGGGGCGCTGGCGAACCTATCTGGAGCGGGCCGGCGCGGTTCTCCTCGCGCTGGTCTTGATTCCGTGGCCCATGCGCGTGGGTGCCGATGCGACCGTCGTGCCGGCCCAGCGCCGGGTGATCAGCGCGATCGAAGGCGGCATCGTCCAGCGCGTCTTTGTCCACGAAGGTGACGCGGTCGCGCCCGGCCAGCTGCTGGCGCAGCTCGACGATAGCGACGACGTCGTGAAACTTGCGCAAGCTCAGGCGGCGCTCGCGCAAGCGAAGCACGATTTGGCCGAGGCCGAATTTCGCAATGACGGTTCTGCGGCCGGCCAGGCGAGAATCCGTGCGGACCTCCATACCCTCGAAGTCCAACTGGAGCAACAGCGCATCTCCGAGGCGCGGCTCAGCGCTCCGATCACCGGAATCGTAGTAACCCCGAAAATCGAAGAGCGCTCGGGCACGATGGTGAAGCCCGGCGAGGCTTTCTGCGAAATCGTGGAGATCGACCGCATGGCCGCCGACATGAGCATTCCTGAAAGCGACCTGGCGCTGGTTCGGCCGGGGCGGAGCGCTGCGTTGAAACTGAATGCGTTTCCCACGGCGACCTTCACGGGCGTGGTCGAGCGAATCGGCGCCCAGGTAAGGTCCGAGGCCGGTGAGCAGTACTTCCTGGTTCGCGCGGTGTTTGAAAACACAGCGCATCTCGCGCGGGACGGCATGGTGGGCCGCGCCCGAATTCGCGCCCAAGGCGGATGGTTCGACAGCGGTTGGTATCCGGTAGGCTACATACTGGCTCGCGATCCGTCTCGTTGGCTGTGGCAAAAAGCTTGGGCCTGGCTGCCGTAGGGGAGAAAGGAAACACACCATGAGGTCCAGCACCGTGTTCCTCGCCACTCTAGTGGCACTCGCGACGGCTGGTTGTGGGAATGCACCGAGTGCTTCTTCGCCTCATGCTGCTCCGGCTCCCATCAGTAGCCCGGCGCCCAACGTTCCGACGCAAACCGCTCTCCCCACTAGCCCTGCCGACTCCGGCGACGTTCTCAGCGTGCTTTCCGTCGAGCATCAGGTCGATGTGGCAACAGAACGCGACGGCATGGTCGTCTCGATTGCCAAGGATGAAGGGGGCATGGTGAACAAGGGCGATATTCTCGGCCAGCTCGACGACCGGAGCCTGCAGTTTGAATTGGTAAAGGCCCACGACGATCTGCTCGTAGCGCAGAACAATGTGAAGTACAAGCAAGCGGAGCTGAAAGCCAAAGCGGCGGCGCTCGACCGCCAACAGCAGCTGCGGAAATTCGGGCTCTCCAGTCAGGCTGATTTCGAAGCGGCCGATTTCGAGGCCAAGGCCGCCGAGTACGATGTACACGGTTGGGAAGCAATGGTCGAAAGCAGTCAGGCCGAAATTCACAAGCTTGAGGTCGATACCGACCAGACGCGCCTGCACGCTCCTTTCTCGGGCGTTGTTGTCAGCCGTTACATCCGAGAAGGCCAGGAAGTCGCCAAAGGCGACAAGTGTTTCCGTGTCAGCCAACTGGCGCCGCTTCAGGTGCAGTTCCAGGTTCCGGAGTCGGCCGGTTTGCGCCCAGTCGACGGGTCAGGTGTCAAGATCTCTCTGGTCGAAGATCCGAAACGTACGCTGCACGCCCAAGTCGTAAAGGTGAGTCCGATCGTTGATCCCGCGAGCGACAGCTATAATGTAACCGCTGAACTCACGGGCATGGGT
>Ga0187783_10000329_pt1 | contig 34858 bp, 36 predicted proteins | sample 1015_SJ02_MP02_2_FD_132471 | JGI IMG/M metagenome (GOLD analysis project Ga0187783, IMG submission 132471) | Tropical peat soil microbial communities from peatlands in Department of Meta, Colombia - 1015_SJ02_MP02_20_MG | ecosystem: Environmental > Terrestrial > Soil > Wetlands > Peat | place... | reverse complement strand
TCTGGAAGTGGGCCTATCCCGCAGGCGGCAAGGCCGTCGGTTCCGTCGCTAAATACGATCGGATCGACCGCCTAGCAATTTCAAAGTAGGACCGCGCTCCTAGCGATTCGCCCTTCGACTGCGGCGCTTCGCGCCTCCGCTCAGGATGGCAGGGAGAGGCCTAGGCTGGGGCGAGTTTCTTGCCGGCTGATTTAGCGACGATTTCTTCCTCGACGCTCTTGGGCGCTTTCTCGTAGTGCGCGAACTCCATGGTGTACGTGGCCCGGCCTTGCGTCGCGGAACGCATGTCCGTTGCATAGCCGAACATCTCCGAAAGCGGAACGTGCGCGGTGATGACCTGCGCGCCGCCCGGCGCTTCTTCGGTCGCGTGAATCGCGCCGCGCCGGCGGCTGAGATCGCCGTTGATCGCGCCCATGTACTCTTTGGGCGTGGTCACTTCGACCTTCATGATCGGCTCGAGCAGAATCGGGCCGGCAGCTCGGTTGGCTTCCTTCCATGCCATAGATGCCGCGATCTTGAACGCCATTTCGGACGAGTCGACCTCGTGATACGAGCCGTCGAAAGCCTCGGCTTTAAAGTCCATTACCGGGAAGCCGGCGAGCACCCCGCTCTGCGACGACTCGCGAATGCCCTCTTGAACGGCCTTCTGGTATTCCTTGGGAATCGAGCCGCCAACGATCTTCCACTCGAAGACGAAGCCCGTGCCGGGCGGTTGCGGTTCGACGCGAATCCAGACGTCGCCGTATTGACCTTTGCCGCCGCTCTGACGGACGAAGCGGCCTTCCTTTTCTACGCTCTTGGTGATCGCTTCTTTATATGCTACCTGCGGCTTGCCGACGTTGGCGTCAACTTTGAACTCGCGTCGCAGGCGGTCGAGGATGATCTCGAGATGCAGTTCGCCCATGCCGGCGATGATCGTCTGCTGCGTCTCCTCGTCGGTGCGCATCCGAAACGTCGGATCCTCTTGAGCCAGCCGCGCGAGCGCCAATCCGAGCTTGTCTTGATCGGCCTTGCTCTTAGGCTCGATCGCCTGGTGTATGACCGGTTCCGGGAAGGTGATCGACTCAAGCGCGATCGGCGCCTTTTCGTCGCAGAGCGTATCACCCGTGCGGGTGTCGGACAGGCCCACGGCGGCAGCGATGTCACCCGCACCGATCGCGTCGATGTCTTCACGATGGTTGGCGTGCATCCGTAAAATGCGGCCGATCCGCTCCTTGCGACCGGTGCGCGAGTTCAGGACGTAACTTCCTTTGTTCAGAACGCCCGAGTAGACGCGGAAATACGTGAGATTGCCGTACGGATCGGTCGCGATCTTAAAGGCCAGCGCGCAAAACGGTTCCTTATCGTCCGGTTTGCGAGTCAGTTCATTGCCGTTCTTGGTATCGCGGCCGACAATGGCTTTGGCCTCGAGCGGCGAGGGCATGTATTCGACGATGGCATCGAGCAGCGGCTGGACCCCCTTGTTTTTGAACGCGGAGCCGCAGAGCATCGGCAGCACCGTGCCCTCGATCGTCGCTGTGCGCAGCGCTTTCTTCATGCGGTCGATGGGCAGCTCTTTGCCTTCGAAGAACATCTCGAGCAACTGGTCGTCCTGCTCGGCGATCGCCTCGACGAGGTGCTGACGCCATTCCATCGCGAGATCGCGCAGTTCCCCGGGTTCGACGTCTTCCAACGCCATCGTCGAACCGAGATCGTCGGTGTAGACGACCTTCTTCATGGTGAAGAGATCTACCACGCCCTTGAACTTATCTTCCGCGCCGATGGGAACTTGGACCGGCACGGCGCGCGCGCCCAGGCGTTCGCGAATCTTCTCGACGACGTTAAAGAAGTCTGCGCCCACGCGATCCATCTTGTTGACGAAGATAATCCGCGGAACTTTGTATTTGTTCGCCTGCCGCCACACGGTTTCCGACTGCGGCTGCACCGCAGCCACCGAATCGAAGAGCGCGACCAGACCGTCGAGCACTCGCAGCGAGCGCTCCACCTCGACGGTGAAGTCTACGTGGCCGGGAGTGTCGATGATGTTGATGCGCGTGTCGCGCCAGGTCGTCGCAGTCGCCGCCGAGGTAATGGTGATGCCGCGCTCCTGCTCTTGCACCATCCAGTCCATCGTCGCCGCACCGTCGTGCACCTCGCCCATTTTGTGCACCCGGCCGGTGAAAAAGAGGATGCGCTCGGTACAGGTCGTCTTGCCGGCATCAATGTGCGCAGCAATGCCGATATTCCTCGTTCGCTCGAGCGGATATTCCCTTACAGCCATGGTGTTAGTTTAGTATGTTTACCAACGATAATGGGCGAAAGCTTTGTTTGCTTCGGCCATCTTGTGCGTGTCTTCACGCTTTTTAATAGTAGCGCCGGTGTTGTTCGACGCGTCGAGCAGCTCGCCGGCCAGTTTCTCTTCCATCGAGTGACCGCCTCGCGCGCGCGCAAAACCGATCAGCCAACGCATTGCCATTGCCTGACGGCGGTCCGGTCGAACTTCCATCGGCACTTGGTAGGTCGCGCCGCCGACTCGCCGCGGCCGCACCTCGACCAACGGCATCGCGTTTGAGAGAGCTTGAGAAAAAACTTCCATCGGATCGCGCCCGGTTTTTTCGGCAACGATGTCGAGCGCGCCATAGGTGATGTGCTCCGCGGTCGATTTCTTGCCGCGCAGCATCACCTTATTAATGAAGCGCGCCAGCACTTTTGAGTTAAAGCGCGGGTCGGGTAGAATCTGTCGCTTCGGAGCGGGACCTTTACGTGGCATTTACTTCTTCTTCTCGCGCTTGGCGCCGTATTTGGAGCGCCCTTGCTTGCGATTCGCTGTTCCGGCCGTGTCGAGCGTGCCGCGAATGATGTGGTAACGAACGCCCGGCAAATCCTTGACGCGGCCGCCCCGCACCAGCACCACCGAATGCTCCTGCAGATTGTGACCGATGCCGGGAATGTAGGCCGTCACCTCTTCACCGTTGGTGAGCCGAACGCGCGCGACTTTGCGCAGGGCCGAGTTCGGCTTCTTGGGGGTGACGGTCTTCACTTGAGTGCACACGCCCCGCCGTTGCGGATTGCCGATTACCTCGAAGGTGCGGGTCGGCAAGTCCGGATGCCCCGGCTTAGGCCCGGTCAAGATCACGCGGAAGGCGCGGGTCTTGACCTTCTGTTCGGTCTTCTCGCGCCCGCGGCGCACGAGCTGGTTAATGGTCGGAATGGGCGGCGGCTCCTCTCACACACAAACAACGGCCTCACCCGCAGGTGGGACCGAGCCTTCAATATACCAAGGCGCTATTTGGGCGTCAAATCACCCCGGCCGCTCGGCAGAATGCTTGCTTGCGCACGAATAGACTAGCTGATAGACTAGTTAAATGCCTCTAACGTCCCCAGGACCGATCGATGCGAAGCAGGTTGGCGTCTTCGAAGCAAAGACGCATTTCTCGGCGCTCATCGACGACGCAGTCGCCGGCAGAACCACCGTTATTACCAAGCGCGGTAAGCCCGTCGCTTATCTCGTTCCCACCGCGGAAGCCCGGCGAAAGCGCGCCCAACTGGCCGTCGAGCGCCTTCGCGAATTGCGTGGTTGCCTGCAACTCGCGCCCGGCGAAACGATTCGCGATCTCATTTATGACGGGAGGCGCTAACGATCACTGACGCATCGGTTGTACTGGCGTTCATCATGAATGATGAAAACCTGCCGTACGCCGATGCCGCCACTGTTTCGATCTCGCGCGAGGGCGCCACAGTGCCGGGAAACTTCTGGAGCGAGATCGTCCACGCGTTGCTTCAGGCCGAGCGACGCGGGCGTATCGATCGCACTCGAAGCGTGACCGCGCTTCGTGAAGTTCTGGCGCTGCCGTTGAAGATCGAGCGGCCCGATCCCGCGCAAGCGATGAGGCTCGCTCGAGACCATCGCCTAACCGGGTGTGATGGTTTCTACCTCGCGCTAGCAGTTGAGCTCAACGAGCCGCTTGCGACCGTAGATGCGACGCTGGCAGACGTCGCCCGCTCTTTAGGCGTCCACTGGACGCACGCTACTTAACGCGTCGCCTTCGCACTTGACCCGGCGAACCGAGTAAGCTCCCCGGCTATTTCTTCTGCTGTGAAGCCGCGGTGCCGCAGCGACTCAACGAATTTTTCCGCAGCTTCCCGCAGAGCGTGCGTGCGCGTGCGGCGATTGAGCGGAGGCTGGCCCGCAACCCGCGTGCCACGACGGCCGTCCCCGATCAGCCATCCTTCAGATTGAAGCTCGCCGTAGGCGCGAGCAACGGTGTTCGGCGCGACGCCGAGGTCGTTGGCCAGTTGACGCACCGTCGGCAGCGGCGCATCCGGCGGCAACTCCCCGCGTTCGATCGCTGCACGGATTTGCTCGAACACTTGCTGATAGGGCGGAATTTCCAGGCCGGAATCGACGACGAGATATGGGGCGTTCACGCAAACGCAAGACGCCCGCTGAGAACGAAGACGTTGCTAAGCACGGCGACCAGCGTCGCACACGTGATGACTTCCTCGGCGAAGCGAAGATAGGCGTATTCGTCGGGGATGTGGAGGGTTCCGACCGAGGCAAAGAGCACGCCCACCCCGCAGGCAAGCACCGCGATACTGATCGCACGCACTTTGCGCAGCCGCTCGTCGACGGCGTATTCTACTTGCGGATCCGCACCGAGGAGCAGCGCCGGCGCTACTGCGACGCGCCAGGCTATCACCGCAAGAGTAAGCGTGGCGAGAGCAACCACGATCGCGCCAAAGCGCTGCGCCGGATCGCTGGTGAAGGCTAGCTCACCCGCAAAACAACAGGCCATCGCTATAATCACGGGCAACGGCAACGACGTTAGCACGGAGCGGCGAACGAGCGGCGCGACGCGTCGTTCCATCGCGCGGCGGAACTGCAGGTATGCCAAGAGGATCACCACAGCAAGGGCCAAGCAAAAAAGCGCGTACGGGATTACGGGAGGTATCGCGGGCAAAAGCTCAAGCGCAGCAAGTGCAAATCCGGCGGCGGCGAAATAATGCAGCGTTGCGCGACGCGAGATTGCCTCGGCATTTTCGCGCGCGGCGAGCGCGCGCTCCAAGCGTACCGATCGATCGGGTTCCAAGCGGCGTGCCGAGATGCAGAACCCTCCTTTAACACCGAAGAAACTGTCGGGCCAAAGAATCGCGACGACGCTCACGGCGCCGATCGCAACCGCCAGGAAAATGCGAGCCAACTGTACGCTGTCAAGCGAGCTGATGCTACTGCGCGGAGCAAAAAAGATTGCGGCGAGGCTAAGCGCTGACACCGCTAATGCGGCGATCTTGATCCACCGCGCCCGTCGGTCGTATTGCGAAACCATTGTATCGTTAGCCTAATACAATCGCCCGGTTTGTGTCAACCCCTTGGTTCAAAAAATGCCGCTCAGGATGACACGCGGGGTCTCCCCCGTATTTCGGCTCGATGGCAGCAAGCGGGGAGCTTCACGAAACTCCCAGGCTGGGCGTCTTGGACGGCTTGCGCGGGATCGCCGTGCTGTGGGTTCTCTGGTACCACGTCTGGGAGGTCTCGTGGCTTTCGCCCGGCCCTGCACTCGATTTCTTGCCGGCGACCGGATTTGTCGGCGTGCATCTTTTCTTTTTTCTGAGCGGCTTCGTCATCTCGTATCCGTTCGTCCGAGCCGCCGTTTATCGCCGGGCGCAGCCTTCCTGGCGTCTCTTCGCCTGGCGGCGTTTCATCAAAATTGTCCCGTCGTACGTGCTGTCGATCGCTGCCGCCTACGCAATCGGCTACGCTCAAATCCAGCCCAACGCGTCGCTGGTGCCCGATCTCGTTACCCACCTGCTCTTCATCCACACCTGGTTCCCGCTGAGGTTCGGCACGATCGACGGTGTGCTGTGGACGCTCGCGGTCGAAGTCGAGTTCTACTTCCTCTTCCCGCTGATCTGGTGGTGTTTCAAGCGCCGGCCGTGGATAACGGCCGGGACGATGGTCGCCATTGCCTGGTGGTGGCGCGCCGCGCTGGCGGGATGTTGCTACTCAACGTTGTTCACTCCGTACGAAGAGAACTTGCCCGGATACCTCGACATCTTCGCATTCGGAATGATCGCCGCGTATCTGTTCACGCGCTTCGGCCACGTTTGGCGTACTTCACGGTTTCGTTACGCTGCGCCGTTTGCCGCAATTGCCGGGGTAGTGTTTCTCATCGCGCTGCTCCAGGGTCTTTACGCCGATCGGTTTACGGATCAGTGGTCGGGAGTCTGGCAAATCAACAATCGGCCCTTGCTTGGCGCAGCATTCGCACTGCTCGCGCTGGGGTGGCTGGCGAGTCCGCGCTGGTGGCAGGCGGCACTCGACAACGTGCCACTGCGATTCATGGCGGCGATTTCGTACAACCTGTACCTTTACCATCAGCTGGTCGCACGCGAGCTTCTCTGGCATCGCATTCCGCCGTATTCGGGTTCGCCCGAGTCGCCGCACAGGAGTGCGGCGTGGCAGCTGTACTATACGGAGGCCGCTTTTGCGATCACCATCGCGCAAGCGGCCCTCGTGACCTATTGTTTCGAGCGCCCCCTCCTACGCTTGAAGGAGCCGCCGGTGCTCGGCGACGCTACTCGAGCTGCGACTTGAAGATGCTTTGCGTGATCGCATCGACGCCGGGAACGCGCACCTCTTTGCCTTGGAATCCGCTGACGAAAGTCCAAACCCAGACGATCAACGCCAAAATCCAGAGGATCGGATACAGAATCCAGAGATGGATAAACGTGAGCACGAATCCCAGAATGAAGTAGAGCGCCCAGATCACAATGGACTGAGCCGCGGCCCATTTCACGAATTTGTTGGTTCCCCCACCGACTAAGATGATGATTCCGCCCAGAAGGCAGAACAAATAGGCCAACCCCGCCGCCACGTTCGGCTCGAGTCCAAACGGCGTATCCTTTGGGGGCTGCGTTACGGACATAGCAATCCTTTCGCTTTGGAGATTTGCTCCTAACTTCGGCGTTGGTTTGCCCTGCAACCCCGGCGGCCCTTCGTCGGCTGCCGCCCGATAACAGGCTCCCCATCCGCCGGCGTGAAACTGGCCGTGGTGCGACGCGGCTGGTACTCGCTTCTCGCGCTGCCCTTCATCGGGACGCTCATCCCGTCGCTCTACAATCACGCTCGCCCGGCGCTCTTCGGAATGCCCTTTTTCTATTGGTATCAGCTGGTTTGGGTGATCGTGACCGCTGCACTGCTGGGCATCGTCGTTTCCATGACGAGCGAGCGTGGGGATGTCTAGCGCCGCGCTCATTCTAGCCGCAGCGGTGCTCGGCGTCACCGTGCTGGGCTTCGTCGCCGCGCGCTGGGGCGGCGGAAATCTGAACGATATCGAGCAGTGGGCGCTGGGCGGCCGGAGTTTTGGAACGATCGTGTCCTGGTTTTTGCTGGGCGGAGACCTCTATACTGCGTACACCTTCATCGCGGTGCCCGCTTTGGTCTACGGTGTCGGCGCTCTCGGCTTCTTCGCGGTGCCGTATGCAACGATTGCCTATCCGGTCGCTTTGGTTGTGCTCGCGCGGTTTTGGAGTTTGGCACGGCGCAACGGTTACGTTACCGCGGCGGATTTCGTTCGGGACCGCTACGGCGACCGGACGCTCGAAATTGCGATCGCACTTACCGGGGTAGTCGCCGCGCTGCCGTACGTCGCGCTGCAGCTGGTCGGGATGCGGGCGGTCTTCGGCCAGTTCGCAGCCCTGGCGGCAGGCGGATCGCTGCCCGCGCTCACGATCGCCTTCGCGCTGCTGGCCGCTTATACGTACACGAGCGGGCTACGCGCGCCGGCATTGATTGCCTTTGTCAAGGACACGCTCATCTACGTTACGGTCATCGCAGCGATCGCGATCATTCCAGCGCGGCTCGGCGGATGGGCGCACGTTTTTGCACTCGCGCAAACCGCGCTCGAACGCCGCCCGCACCCCGCGTCCATCTATTTGCGCCCGCCGCAGTACTTCACGTACGCGACGATGGCGTTTGGCTCGGCGCTCTCGCTCTTCATCTATCCGCACTCGATCACCAGCGTCCTGGCAGCCCGCAGCCGAGGCGTCATCCGCCGCAACGCCGCGCTGCTGCCGATTTACTCGCTGCTGCTCGGCTTGCTCGCACTGTTGGGTTACTGCGCGGCGGCTTCGGGCATCATCGCCAAAGATGCCAGCAGCATCGTGCCGCTGCTGTTCGCGCGCTACTTTCCGGACTGGTTTGCGGGCGTGGCGGGCGCGGCGATCGTGATCGGCGCTCTCGTCCCGGCCGCGATCATGTGCATCGGCGCGGCGAATCTCTTCGCGAGCAACGTCTTTCGCGAATTCTCGGCGCAGCGCTCGCCGTTAGAGACGCATACCGCAAAGATCCTTACCCTGGCGATCGCCGCCTTCGCCTTGCTCTTCATTTTTTTCGTTCCGGTTCCATACGCGATCGATTTCCAGCTCCTGGGCGGCGCCGTGATGCTGCAAATCTTTCCGGCGTTCGTACTCGGACTCTGGACGCGCTGGCTTCATCCTAAAGCGCTGCTGGCGGGTTGGGCCTGCGGGCTCATCGCCAGCGTAGCGATGGCCTGCGCGAGCGGATTCAACGCTAACTACACCCTGCACGCCTTCGGCGGCGAGCTGACCGGCTTCACCGCGCTGTACTCACTGGCCCTCAACTTGCTGGTCGCCGCCGGCGTCACGCTTCTTTTACGGATACGGTTTGCATGAGCGAAGCGATTAACCCATCGAACTGGCCGCGCCCGAGCGGCTACTCCAACGGCATGGTCGCCGAGGGCCGCTTCCTGGCGATTTCCGGTCAAATCGGCTGGGACGAAACAGGCCAGCTCGTCGGCGACGGCTTTCTCGCACAAGCGGCGCAGGCATTGCGCAACGTGATGGCCGTGCTTCGCGCTGCCGGCGGTGAGGCGCAGCACCTCGTCCGCCTCACTTGGTATGTTACGGACAGGAACGAATACCGCCAGAATCTCCAAGCGCTCGGGGCGGCCTATCGCGAGATCGTCGGCTCGCATTTTCCGGCGATGGCGCTCGTGCAAGTTGCCGCGCTGCTCGAAGACGGCGCCGAGGTCGAAATCGAAGCGACGGCCGTCCTTCCTCCAAAGACTTCAAGCCGTGGATGATTCAGCTCGCAGTCGCATCTACGGTGCCGCGCAAACCATTCTGCTCTTTGGCTATGCGGCGGTCGGGCTGTTTCTGAGCGGTCCGCCCCTTTTTAAGTCGGCAACCGCAGCCGCCGTCGGAAACGCGCTTTGGGTTATTGGCTTGCTTATGATCGGGGCGGCGTTCTTTTCACTTCGCCACGTAATTCAAGTCAATCCGGAGCCTAAGAGCGGCGGTCAGCTCGTAACGAGCGGCATCTACAAGTGGTTTCGGCATCCGATCTACACCGCCATAGTCCTGGTCGTCGTCGGCCTGTTCTTACGAAAGCCCACGCTCGCCCTTGGGATTGCCAGCGCGGTCGTCATCGTTTTTCTTCTGCTCAAAACGCGCTTCGAGGAAAAGCTGCTTGCCGCTCGATACCCGGATTACTCAGCCTACCGCGCGCGGACGTGGGGCGTCGTGTCACACAGTTTGTAGCGCCGATGCGCGGCTCGCTGCCCGGCCGTGCTGGGCGGTTTGCCGGTAGCCTAGTCGCCGCTCGCTGCGCTGATGCAGAATGTCAGGTATCTTCCCTCAAGGCCGTTGTTAAAGCTATATCTGAACCTGCTGCCCGTTGGGCGGTACGAATAGACGTCGCACTGCACGAAACTCGAGTCGCCTGCGACGAGTTCGTCGCCCTTGGCGTTGAGGTTGCCAAAGAACGACTGACCTTCTAGGCGCGTCTTGCTCACGAGGCGGCAGGCCGGGTTGCAGCCTGAATACACGTAAAGAGAGTCGTTGTTCGTATCGAAGGCGCCGAGGTTGCCGCGCGTGTCAACAAATAGGCCCGCCGATGAAGTATTCTGGAAGCCGGTCGCAGCCTCGCCCGCGCCCGTGCAGCTCGGCCAATACGCAAGGACGGGCGACCCGTTGCGGCCATGCGTCAGCCCCGACATCCAGCAGTCCCCGTTCTTGGCGACGGCGACGCCCTCGCCGCCGCCGGTAACGTTTGAGCTCGTGATCGGCGCACCGCAGTGTGTGAGCGAGCAGACAACGATGGCTCCGGCGCTCTGTCGCCCTAGCTTGCGCTCCACGCCGACGACGATGCGCGTGTGCACGTCGCTGCTGGCGGCCGCGAATGCCAGCCCCTTGATCTCCAGCGACGCCAGCAGCGTTCCGCACGTTCCGGCCTCGTAAACATAGACGACACGGTGAGATCGCGTCTTCGCATAGGCCGGCACGATGTAGTTGCCTTGGGAGTCGCTCGCCGCGCCGACCGCACCGTACAGTGGCAGCGTGCACGTCGGCGGCTGGTTCACCTTGTTTGGATCCGGGTAGCCGTACACTCCAAAAACATCGGCGGCGAGAAACGTCGGCGCAGCCTTGAGCGGAAGCGGCGCGTCAAGGCGGCGTCCTGTCAGATCGGCCGAGAGCGGAGCGTTGGGGTAAGCCGGATTGCCGGAACAACCCGCGAGCACTGCAGCGACCGAGCAGACGTTGAGGGCGCGGCGGCTCAACTCCAATGTCTTCATCCGCGTGACTCCCGGTTCACTAAAAGATTGGCTGTTCGGAACGTTCTAGGCCGGGCGCGAACTTCCGGCGCGCCGAGCCATATCGGGGGCGTCGCGCAGTTTGTAGCGCTGCAGTTTTCCTGTCTCGGTGCGTGGCAACTCGCTTACGAACTCGATCTCGCGCGGGGCTTTAAAGAGCGCGATACGGGCTTTGCAAAATTCGCGCAGCTCGTCTGCTTTCTCCGGCGAGGGCGTGCAGCCGTCAGCGAGCACGACGAAGGCCTTCACGACATGAGTCTCCCTATCGGCATCGCGTTTGCCGACGACCGCAACCTCTCTGACGTCGGAGTGCGCGATTAGGGTCTGCTCGACCTCGGGCCCCGAGACGTTGTAGCCGGAGGCCACGATCATATCGTCGGTACGCGCCACGTACCAGAAATAGCCGTCGGCGTCGCGCCGGTACGCGTCGCCGGGATAGTTCCAGCCTCTTTGCACGTAGTTACGCTGGCGCTCGTCCTGCAAATACTTGCATCCGGTTGGGCCCTTGACGGCGAGCCGCCCGACCACACCGTCGGCAACGGCGCTGCCTTCCTCATTGTGGACCTCGGCAACGTACCCCGGAACAACCCGCCCCGTCGACCCGGCACGGCTTTGCGATTGGGGGGAGCCGATGAAAATATGCAGCATCTCGGTGCTGCCGATGCCGTCGAGAATCGAGATGCCCGTCTTCGCGCGCCATTCTTCCCAAATGGTGGCCGGCAAGGTCTCGCCGGCCGAGACGCATGTGCGCAGCGAGGACACGTCGTAGCCGGCGATTGCACCGGCCATGCTGCGGTACGCAACGGGTGCGGTGAAGAGCGTCGTCACGCCGAACTCTTGTATCGCTGCCAGCAGTTCCATCGGCCCGGCCTTCTCCAGCAGCAACGTGGCAGCGCCTGCATAGAGCGGGAACAATAGCAGCCCTCCGAGGCCAAAGGTGAACGCAAGCGGCGGACTTCCGCAAAAGAGATCGCTAGGCTGCGGCTGCAGCACCGCTGCGCCGTAGGTGTCGCAGATCGCGATGAGATCGCGATGGTAATGCATGGTCGCCTTTGGAACGCCGGTCGTGCCGGAAGTAAACGCAACGACCGCTACGTCTTCGGCCGCCGTGGCGACGTTTTCGAAACGCTCGGCCTTACTTGCCATCAGCCGCTCGAGCGAATCTGCGCTAGCGCTCGCATCGTTAAAGTAGCCCGTCTGCACGTCGCCATATTCACGGCATGCGCGCTCGAGCTCGTCGCGCAAACGCGCATCGCACAGCGCGTGCCTGATTTGCGCTTTCTCCAGGATCGTTCGCAACTCTAGGGCACGATAGAGCGGCATCGTCGTTACGGCGATTCCGCCGGCCTTGAGCACTGCAAACCAGCAGGCGGCCAGCATCGGGGCGTTCGGCGCGCGCAGCAATACTCTATTTCCCGATTGCAGCCCCATGTCGTCAACGAGTACGCGCGCAATCCTATTGGCGGCATCGCGCAGCCGCGCGTAGCTCCAACTGCCTTGCCCTGGAGCCATAATGCAGCGAGCTCCGCCTCCGCCTGCGTCCACGCGCTTGTCAAGTAAATCCGTCGCGGCGTTCATCCACTGCGGATACCGCAGCTTCGCTCCGGTGTCGAAGAGCAACTCCGGCATCTGCTCGGACGGCGGCAGACGCTGCTCGGCGAAGCGATCAACGTGACCGGTGGCGCGCAGCGTTACGCCTCCAACGTCTGCTTCGCGATGACGATCTGTTGAATCTCGCTAGCGCCCTCGTAAATGCGCAGGGCGCGGACATCGCGATACAGACGCTCGATGATCTCGCCGCGCGTCACGCCGCGGCCCCCAAAGAGCTGAACCGCGCGATCGCAGATCCGGCCGGCCGCTTCGGTCGCGAACCACTTCGCCATCGCCGATTCGCGGGTGACGCGCGCCGCGCGGGAATCCTTCATCCAGGCGGCACGGTAGACGAGCAGCGCGCTCGCGTCGAGATCGGTCGCCATCGCTGCAATCGCTGCCTGGGTAAGCTGCAGCGCGCCCAGCGTCGAGCCAAAAAGCCGGCGCGAGCGGGCGTGCGTGACCGACTCGTCGAGCGCGCGCCGCGCGAAGCCCACCGCGGCTGCGCCGACCGTGCTGCGAAAAACGTCCAGGGTTGCCATCGCCACTTTGAAGCCTTCGCCTTCTTCGCCGATTCGACGGGCAGCGGGGACGCGGCAACTGTCGAAACGCAACGTGCCCAGCGGATGCGGCGAGATCGTTTCAATGCGCCGGCCGGCCGAACAGCCCGCGGACGACGCATCAACGGCAAACGCGCTGAGCCCTTTCGCACCGTCTTCACTCGTTCGCGCAAAGACGACGTACAGGTCGGCGATGCCGGCATTCGAGATCCAGCTCTTCTCGCCGTCGATCACGTAGACGTCGCCGTCGCGCCGCGCGCGCGTTGCCAGGGCCGCAACGTCGGAGCCGGCCTCACGCTCGGAAAGAGCGAAAGCCGCCACGCACCGGCCGTTTGCAACGTTCGGCAGATAACGCCGCTGGAGTTCGGCGCCGCCGAAGAGGGCGATCGGCGCGCTGCCCAGGCCTTGCATGGCGAAGGCAAAGTCGGCCAGCGCGGAGCGATAGGCCAGCGCTTCGCGAGCCAGACAGAGCGTGCGCACGTCGAGCTCCGCGCGCAGGCCGCCGAACGTTCCGGGAACGCATGCGCGCAGCCACCCGTTTTCAGCGAGCGCGCGGACCCACGCGCGGCAGCTGGCCTCGGCCTGTCGCTCATCGTCGAGAACGCGTGCGTCGCTTAGCCAATTGCCCAGACCTGCCGAAAAGGCGCGGTGCTCCTCGTCGAAAAAGGGCCAAGCCGTTACCATCAGTTGCCTTGAAATTCCGGCGCGCGCTTCGCCACGAACGCTTCGTAGGCCCGGCGAAAATCGTTGCTTTCCATGCACGATGCTTGTGCGCGCGCCTCCGCATCGATCGCCTCGTCGAGCGGCAGCGCCCACTCCTCGTACAGCATTCTCTTCGTCATCGCGTGGGCTATCGTGGGCCCGCAGGCAATCGTCCGCGCGCAGCCGCCGGCTCGGTCGAGCAGCGCTTCAGGGGCGCAGAGCTCGTTGTAAAACCCCCACTCGAAGGCTTGCGAGCCGGCCATGGCGCGGCCCGTATAGAGCAGCTCTGCCGCCCGGCCCAGACCAACGATCCGCGGCAGCAACGCGCACGCACCCATGTCGCAGCCGGCCAATCCCACCCGCACGAAGAGAAAGGCAACGCGGGAGCGAGCGGTTCCGAAGCGCAAATCGCTGGCCATCGCCAAAATGGCGCCGGCGCCGGCCGCGACCCCGTCCACCGCGGCGACAATCGGTTGAGGTGCGGCGCGCATCGCTTTGACGAGCTCGCCGGTCATCCGCGTGAACTGCAGCAGCTCTTGAGGCGACGCGCGGGTGAGCGGCCCGATGATCTCGTGAACGTCTCCGCCGGAACAAAAATTACCGTTTGCGCCGGTAAGCAAGACCGCTTTGACGTCCGTCTCCCCGCGCAGCTCTAGAAAGCGATCCCGCAGTTGCGCGTAGAGCTCGAAGGTCAGCGGGTTTTTGCGGTCGGGGCCATCCAGCGTGACGGTAAGTACGTTACCGGCGAGCGCGTACCGGACGCTGCTCATCGGATCTCGAACGGCATGTTCTCTTCGTACTCTTGGCCCGCGCTGTTACGAGCGATCACGCGCAAACGGTAATGACGCACGAAGATCGGGGGCGTGTCGAGCACATCGAGGAGAAAGCTAAAGCGCCCCGGGCCGTCCTTTGGAACGTTAATCGAAAACAGATTCGTGCGGACTTCAATGCTGGCCACGTTCGTGCCGGCAATGAACGAAGCCGACCACCACTGCCCACGAACGACGTCCAGAGAGGAAAAGCGCATTCCAAGGATGCGCGGCGGCGCGTCGTTGGGTTCGACGCGCGGGCTGGGCAGAGGCGCTAGCCCAAGCGCGACGTTTGCGGGGGTGTCGATCGGCCGAGACGCACATGCGGCGAGCAGCGCGCTGCATGCGAGCGGCCCGATGCGAAGCAGCACATCGGAGGTCGTACGAAACCCTTTGCGAAGCCACCTGCTGCCGGAAGGCGCTCGCCCGACCGGCGCGTAAGGGCTTGGTTCATGCTTGCGCATGCCGCTCCACGAAGCATCGCGCTCGATTATGCGGTGGGCATCTGCGCCGTCTGGATTTCGGGCGGCTTCTTCCTCGACGCGTGGGCGCACGGCCACGTTCCGGTCGAGAGTTTCTTTACGCCCTATCATGCGGTCTTTTACTCGGGAATGCTCGCGCTGATCTTGGTGCTGGCGGCCTTCGTCCTACGCTCGCGGCGCGCCGGATACAGCTGGGCGAACGCAGTACAGCGCTGCTACCGTTTGCCGCTGCTCGGGATTCCGATCTTCGTGCTGGGCGGATTCGCCGATATGCTGTGGCACCGACTCCTGGGGATCGAAGAAGGCGTTGACGCGCTGCTGAGCCCGACGCATCAGATTCTCGGTTTGGGGATATTCTTCGTAGCCAGCGCCCCAATTCGCAGCGTTCTGGCCGAGCGCGGCCGAGCGGCGTCGCTAGCGTGGCAGTTGCCGCTTATTCTCGGGCTCGCCACTTGGCTGATGTTGGTGCACTTCGGCACCGCCTATGCATTCGATCCCGCAGCCGGACGGACCAACGCGCCGCCACCGGTCGTTCCGTTTACCGCCAACTACCTGACGGCGCTCTCGATCGGCTACTACAAGGTCGCCAGCGGCGTCTCGATCGTTATCTTCCAGAGCACGCTGATCGCCGGGTTCATCCTCTGGCTGGTTTCGCGCATCAGGCCGGCGCCCGGCTTAATTACCCTGCTCTTAGTGCTCGGAAATACGCCGGCCGCGGCCGCCTTCACCAATCAAACTCCGCTGCTTCCCGTTATGCTCGCTCAATCGTTGCTGACCGGCATCTTGGCCGACGCGTTCGTCGCGCGTTACGATCCTCAGCCGGCGGCGCGGGGGCGGCGCGCATTCGCTTGGTTCGCAATCGCCGTGCCGATGACGTACATCGGGATCTATCTGCTCGGCACCGCGATGGCCGATCGCATGTGGTGGGACTGGAATATCGCACTCGGATCTTGGATCTGGTCCGGAGTCTGCGGACTTGCGCTTAGCCTGCTGATCGTTGCCCGACGCACGGCCTAATGGCGATTGCACTCGCCATTCTCGCCCTGCTCGTGCACGCGGCGACTGCTTGGCGCTACGGCTACTTTCGGGACGAGTTTTACTTCATCGCCTGCTCGAAACACCTCGCCTGGGGATACGTAGATCAGCCCCCGTTGGTCGCCGTTGCCGCCTGGCTGGCCGCACCCGCCGGATATCGCCTGCTGGAATTGCGCGTGCTGCCGATCTGCGCGGCCGCGCTCACGGTCTACCTCGCCGTGCGTCTGACCGGCGAGCTGGGCGGCGGCCGCTACGCACAAACGCTCGCCGGCGTTGCAACACTTTCAATGCCGGCATACTTGGTGCTCGGGAATATCTTGACGACCAGCTCGTTCGAGCCATTTTTTTGGACGCTCGCGTTATATCTCACAATCCGAATGGTACGCGCTCCGCGGCGCGCTGCGATGTGGTGGCCGGCAATCGGTACTGCGGTAGCTTTGGGGGCGTACGCGAAGTACTCCATGCTGCTGCCGGCTGCCGGGATCGTCGCAGGATTGGGGCTCACGGGGCAGCGCCGATTCCTGCGCTCGCGATACGTTATCTTCGCCGGCGCGATCGCGCTTGTGCTGATCGCACCGAATCTCGTTTGGCAAGCGATCCATGGCTGGCCGATTTTCGAAGTGCTGCGCGGCGACGTCGCGCATCGCCACGCTTTCCAAAATGGAATGGCCTTAGAGTACCGCAGCTTGAGCGCGAACGTCGCGGCCTTCGCGTTGGAGCAGGTGCTTTACACTAATCCGGCGGCGGTGCCGATTTGGCTTGCCGGAGCGATTGCCCCGTTCCGGCTTGCGGCTTTGCGCGATCTGCGCTTCGTCACGGTCGCGTACGTCGTAGTTTTCGCCACCGCCGCGGTCTTTTCGGCCAAGGGGTATTACGTCGTAGGTTTTTACGCGACGCTGTTGGCCATCGGCAGCGTTGCGCTCGAGAAGGCCGTCGCCGGCCTTCGATTACTAATTGTTGCGCTGCTCGCGGTCGTCGCAACTGCGGCTCTGCCGTTGTCGCTGCCCGTGCTTCCGATCTCGAATCTGATTGCATATACCAAGCTGTTCGGATTAACCGGGCGCAACGGCACGCCCGCCCGGCTCATTCAGCCCGTCTTTGCCGAAGAGCTCGGCTGGCAGCGCTTGGCGCGCGATGTCGCCCGCGTCTACTTTGAGCTTCCGCCATCGCTTCGGCGACGTACGGCAATTTATGCCGACACCTACGGCGATGCCGGTGCGCTGGATTTCTTCGGACCGCAATACGGACTGCCGCCGGTCATCTCGAGCCAGAACAACTATTATCTCTGGGGCACGCGCGGCTACGACGGCAGCACGCTGGTAGCGATCGGCGCGACGCGGATCGACCGCCTGCGGCGATACTACCGGAGCGTTGCGCTCGTCGCCACGTCGAACGAGCCGTACCGCTGGATCGCCGAAGGCCCGGCGCCCATTTATCTCTGCCGCGATCCGGTCGCACCGCTTTGGGAAATCTGGCCGAACCTGCGATGGTACGGAGCCTAAGCAGCGGTACCGGCCGGAATAACCAGCGCGATGCCGGTTTTCGATCCCTTTACGAGATCCAGTACGCCATGGGCGACCTCGTCGGTGGTCGCGATCCGCCCTTCCGGATTCCCTTTGGCCATCAGTTCGCGGGTCTGCGCTTCGCTGCGCCCGGTCTTGGCTACGATGTTCGCAATCGAGCGCGCCATCATCTCGGTTTCGGTGTAACCGGGGCAGACCGCGTTGACCGTTACTCCGGTGTTCGCCAGCTCTGCCGCGATCGCGCGAGTAAAACCAACGACGCCGTGTTTACTGGCGCAATAGGCGGAGACGTACGGTGCGCCGCCCAGCCCGGCCGTGCTCGCAAGGTTGACGATGCGGCCCCAACGGGCGGCCTTCATTTCTTCCACAACCTCGCGCGTGCAGAGGAACGTGCCGGTGAGATTCGTCGCCAGGATCCGTTCCCACATCTCGAGGCTCGTGCGCGGCAATGGTGCAGAGTCGGCGATCCCCGCGTTGTTGACGAGAATTGCGATGGGCCCGTGCTCCTCGCGACACGCAGCGAAGGCCGAGCGCACTTGCGCTTCGTCCGTAACATCCGCTTGGGCAGCGAAGAACGTGCACGAAGGCGCGGTGCGGCTGACGATGCTGACGCGCGCGCCCTCGCGCGCCAAGTGCGACGCGACGGCAAAACCGATTCCGCGCGCGCCCCCGGTGACGACGGCGTGTTTGCCGGCGATGCTCACGATGTGCCGGCCTTAGCGCGAGCCACGAGCCGTTCGAGCTGGTCCTTGCCGGCCAGATACTGCACCGGCCACGCAACCTCGCCATACCCTAGCTGCGCGGCGGCATGCAGCGTCCAAAACGGATCGGAAAGATGCGGTCTGCCCAGAGCGACCAAGTCGGCGCGGCCTCCGGCCAAGATGGCGTTGACTTGATCCGCGTCGGTGATGTTTCCGACTGCCATCGTGGCGATTCCAACTTCGTTGCGGATTTTATCGGCATACGGGGTTTGAAACATGCGCCCATACACCGGCTGTGCGTCGGGAGACGTCTGGCCGGTCGAAACGTCGATCAGATCGGCTCCCGCCTCCTTGAACGCGCGCGCGATCTCGACCGCGTCGTCGCCCGAGATGCCGCCATCAACCCAGTCCGTGGCCGAAATCCGCACCGACATCGGCCGTTGTGCGGGCCAGACCGCGCGCATCGCGCTAAAAACTTCCAATGGATAGCGTAACCGGTTTGCGAGCGAACCGCCGTAATCGTCGGTGCGCTGGTTGCGCAGCGGTGTAATGAACGCCGAAAGTAGATACCCGTGCGCGCAGTGCAGCTCGAGCATGTCGAAGCCGGCCTCGAGGCCCATCCGCGCGGCGCGAACGAACGCAGCGCGGATTTCATCCATTTCGCTGCGCGTAAGTTCAGCCGGCGTTTGATTCGCCGGCGCATACGGAATTGCGGACGGTCCGACTACCGGCCAGTTTCCCTGCTCGAGCGGCTGGTCCATCCCCTCCCACATCAGCTTGGTCGAGCCTTTCGGACCCGAATGACCGAGCTGCAGACAAATTTTGGCACGGGAATGGCCGTGAATAAAATCCACGATTTGCTTCCAGGCGGCGACGTGCTCGGGCAGATACATTCCGGTGCAACCCGGTGAGATGCGCCCCTCCCGCGTCACACAGGTCATTTCGGTGAAGATCAATCCTGCGCCGCCAAGTGCGTGGCTCCCAAGGTGGACGAGATGGAATTCTTGCGGCGTCCCATCGATCGCGCTGTACATATCCATCGGCGAAACGACGACCCGGTTCGCAAGCTGGAGATCGCGAAGGCAAAAAGGTGAGAACATCGGTGGGACCGCGCGGCCGGCGAACCAATGCTCTACCCCATTGACGTAGCCGACGTCGCGCACGCGTAGATTCTCGTGACCGATGCGCTGGCTGCGGGTCAGCAGGCTATAGGCGAACTGTTCCGCCGGCAGGCCGGCGTAGCGCGCCACGTTTTCGAACCATTCCTTTGAATTACGGGCCGCGTTCTGAAGCCGCAGCACTTCGATTTTGCGCTTTTCCTCATACTGCGCAAGCGCAACGTTCGTTTCGGCCATGGCGTCGACCAGACCGATGGCGTCCTCCATGGCCAGCTTCGTGCCGGATCCGACCGAAAAGTGGGCGGTGTGAGCGGCGTCTCCCATCAATACTACGCCATCGTGCGTCCAGCGCCGGTTGACGACTCGGGTGAAGTTCAGCCAATCCCGGCCGCGCAGATGGGAGCTGTTGGCCATCAAACGATGGCCGCGCAAATACGGTTCGAACAGCCGCTCGCAGAAGGCCAGCGTCTCCTGGGTGCGCGCGGTGTCGAGTCCGTGCGCCAACCACGTTTCCTCTCGGCATTCCACGATGAAGGTGCTCAGATTCCGATCGAACCGGTAGGCGTGAACCGTAAACCAGCCGTGCTCCGTTGGTTCGAAAATAAACGTGAATGCATCCAGCGGCAGCGCCGTTCCCAGCCAGACGTAGCGGCAGAGCCCGCGTTCCAGCGTCGGTTGGAACTCCTGCCCATAGGTCTCGCGGACACGGCTGTTAGCCCCGTCCGCGCCGATTAACACGTCGCATTCCCGGCGCAAAGCTTCGACGTCGTCCACTTCTTTTTCAAACGTCAGCTCGACGCCGATCTCGACGGCGCGCTGCTGCAGAATCTCCAGCAGCCGCTTTCGTGAGATTCCACAGAAACCATGACCGCCCGAGACGATCGTGCGACCGGCAAAATGAATCTCGATGTCATCCCAGTGCGAAAACGACGCGGTGATCGCCCGGTGACTTGGTTCGTCGGCCGCTTTCAAGTTCTCCAACGTCGCGTCGGAGAAGACGACGCCCCAGCCGAACGTGTCGAGCGGCCGATTTCGCTCGAGCACTCGAACCTGCCAGGTGGGGAACCGCCGCTTGATTAGCATGCTGAAGTACAAGCCGGCGGGACCGCCGCCCACGCAAGTAACGCGCAGCTTCTCCATCAAACGCACCAGCTTAGTCTTTGATGAGAGCGGGCGATGAATCCCGCCGGCTATGGTACGCTATCGCTCGAACCGTCATGCCAGCAATCTTGTTTCGCGCACTCGTCGTTACTCTGTGCATTTGTGGCGCTGCTGCGGCATTCGCGAGCGATGCGGTTGGCGCTGCCGCATCGGCCGGCGTGACGATCGGCAGCGGCTCGAACGGCTCGCGCACGACGATTCCGGTGACGATTGACGGAGCGCGCGCCACGTGCGTGCTCGATACCGGAACTTCGGCGATTCTGGTTTCGCCATGGCTGGCGCAGGCGGCGCGTCTAACGCCAAGCGCCGGCACGTTCGAGGTTGCGCCCGACGGGCGGACCTACGTAGACCGTCAAACCGAGATTCCGCGCCTCGGCGTCGCGAGCTATACCCTGCGCGACGTGCCGGGACTGATCTCTTCCAACCTCAGCGGCGATAATGCGCTCTGCGGCTACGATTTCTTCACCCATTTCCCGACGCTGATCGATCGCGACCGCCGGGTCGTCACGCTCTTCCCGCCGCCGTCAAAACTCGCGCACATGCGTTGCATCGTTGTGGACCTGTCCCCGCATGTGCCGCTGGCAACCATAGAGATCAACGACACGTGGGTAAGTCACGTGGTGCTCGATTCGGGCATGGCAGGCGGCGGAGCGCTCTGGGATGGGGTTCGCGCCCAGCTGCGCCGGCCGCTAATCGCCAACGCCGCTTATGAAACGATGCCTTCAGCCGTTCAACAAGGTTTTGCCTGCGGCGCCGTGGCGTCGGTGCGATACGCCCCGGGAACGCCGCAAAGCTCGATGCCGTTGTGCACCGAACCGCAGCACCCCGACGGCTACAACGGAATCATCGAAACGAACTTGTCCACCGTCCGCGCCATGGCAGTGGACTACCCGCACCATCGCATCTGCTTCGACGTCGGCGGCTACACGGTCGCTTCGCCATCGTATCCGAACGCAACGGGACCCAGCGCGTGGTCGCGTTTTTACTCGCTGCGCCCGCCCGGCTAGAGCGCTGGGCGCTTACGAGCGATCAAGACGCCGTCGCAGACCGGAACCAGCGCGACGTCCAGACGGCCATCGCCGGCTGCCTTCCTGACCACCTCGCGTAATGCTTGCGTTTCGCTATCCTGGATGGCCGGGTCGGCTACCGCTCCGTCCCAGAGCACGTTATCAATCAGCAGCAGACCCCCCGGCCGGAGCAACTCCACTGCCGCGTCGTAATATCGGTCGACGTTGAGCTTGTCGGCATCAATAAACGCCATGTCGAACGGCTCGATGCCGGCGGCGCGAACTCGCGCCAACGTTTCTAGCGCCGGCCCGATGCGCAGATCTATCTTTTCGCTCACGCCGGCGCGTTGCCAGTATCGCCGTGCCACCGCGGTGAACTCCTCGCTGACGTCGCAGGCGAGAACGTAACCATCTGCCGGCAGGGCGAGCGCCATCGCCAGCGAGCTGTATCCGGTGAAAACGCCGATCTCCAGGTAGCGGCGCGCGCCGATCGTGCGAGCTAGCAGCTGCATCAGTTGCCCTTGCTCGGGCCCGATTTGCATCCGAACCTTAGGGTGACGCGCGGTTTCCTCGCGCAGCTCGCGCAACACCGGATGCTCGCGAACGACGCTGTCGATAACGTACGCCTGGACTGCCGGATCGATGAACGAGCTCTTTCCCGTCATCACCGGATGATACCACGGGGAGCGCCCGAAACTTTCAGGCGCCCCGTTACGCGTCTGTTTTTATCTAGCTATCGTGCCGGCGGAGCAGAAAAGATCAGCGAGACCGTCGCCACGGTTTCCGCGTCATCGGGATAGGAAGCGCGCATCGCGGCCAGCGCCGCCAGTCCACCCGGGCTCGATACTTGGCCGGCGCGCCAATATTCGCGCAGCAGATGCGCGAACGTTCGCGGCAGCCACGGATCGGTCGGATATTTGTGCTGCCAGTCTCGGATGGCAGACGAAAGCTGGTCGAGATACTGAGTGACTGTCGGGTCGAGCATTGCGGAGTCGTCGCGCAGATCGTAATCGTTCAGCCGGTTACGGATTTCGAGAATGCTTTGGTGGTAGGGTCCGAAGTATTCGTCTGCGGGTGCGGCAGCCACATTGACGTACGCGGGTGCGGAGGCTGGAGTGACGTCCGCTCGGGCTACGTGAAGGCATGCGACGAACAGAATTGTTAACATGCTGAGTACTATGCGCATTGTACCCTTCCTTACGGAGGCAATCGACCGCACAATTGTGGTCGTGCGACAATTGTCAGGAAGCGCGCAATGTTTTTCGCGCGTTAAGCGTGAACGGGCAGTTATAACTGGATTAAAGCCGCGTGTATGCGTGCACAAAAACCCGCGTAAAATTAAGGGCTCAAAGAGCAAGAGCGCCCGAGGCTTTTCCGGGCGCTCTTACTGGCCGCTCGCAGGCGTCTACCGCGGACTCAATGCGGCGGCCCTTGGCCGTCGGGAACGGCCGTTGCCAAAGGCGCTGCGGTGGTGACCGCCGCCGTGCTGTATCCCCGCGCGGCGTCGTAGCCGCGCCAGGCATCGTAACCGCGCGTCGCGTCGTAGGCCGGGGTGACGTGATAACCTCGGGCGACGTCATAACCTCGGGCGGCATCGTATCCGCGCGCGGTATCGTACCCGCGCGACGCGTCATAGCCCGACGCCGGCTGGCCCGGTGCCGGATTGACGATCGCCGCCGGTGCCTGCTCGACCTGAGGTGCTTGCTCGACCGGAGGTGCTTCTTCCGCCGGTGGTGCTTGCTCGACCGGTGCTGCTTCCTCGACCGGAGGCGCTTGTTCGACCGGAAGCGCTTGCTCGACCGGAGGCGCTACGTATTCCGAATAGGGCGACGGGGCCGACGCAACCTCAACGGGTGAATCGCCCGCAACGGCGGCGACGTCGGCGTTCGAGCCATAGATCAACGCTACGGTGCTCGCCGTGACCGGCGCGTCGGGATATGACGAGCGCAGATCCGCTAAGGCTGCCATTCCCTGTTGGCTCGAAGATTGGCCGGCACGCCAGTACTCGCGTACGAGGTGGGCAAGCATTTGCGCCAACCACGGATCGTGCGGATATTTTGCCTGCCAGTCACGGATGGCCAACTGCAAATGATCGAGGGACGTTGGAACCGACGGATCGAGCATCGCCGATGCGTCGCCTCGATCGTAGTAGTCGAGACGGTTGCGAATCTCGAGAATGCTTTGCTGATACGGGCCAAAGTATTCGTCGGCCGGCGCAGCGTTGGGATTAACGTCCGCGCGTGCCGCCTGTACCGAGGCGACGAACAGAATGGCTACTGCGAGAAGTACTTTGCGCATTGTACCTTCCCTCAAAGGGCAATCGACCGCACAATTGCGGTCGTGCGATAATTGTCGGAAGGAGCGGAGTAACGGCCTCCGCCGACCGTAAACGCGCGATTACAACGGGATTAAATTGCCTAGCGCTTATTAGAGCCCGATAAAAAGCCCGCCCGCCCAACGAGCGGGCGAGCGGGCAACGACGTGACGATTAGTTATTTCTTGATGTGTTGCTTGTGAAGCTCGTCCAGATCCTCGATCGTGTTCAGGGTCACAGCATCCTTGACATGCTCGTGCTTGATCTTTGACGAGTGCCGCATTTGCTTTGCCAGGTCGTCGCTGTGATTGTAAGCGCGAATCGCGGCGTTGTGCCGATCGATGCTTTCCTTGTCGGTTTTGCCGTTGGCGACCACCCACTCTTCAAACTCGATGTACGTCGGCCGGTGGCGCCGGATGAAGTCTATCGTCTTCTGCCGATCGAGACCGAGCCCGCCCAGCGTCATCGCGTCGAAGCCGGAGCCGCATTCATCGTAGTCCTCCGGCAGCGCGTCGACGGCCGCGAGCGATATCTTAAGCCACATCCGAGGCAGATGAATTGCTCCCAGCGGTCCGGCGGTGCCGGAGCTGACCGATGGAACAACCTTGGTATGCGTCCCCGTTGGCATGACAATCCTCCTAACTTACGCGTGTGCGGCAGCGCTCTGCCCGTGCCGCGATTTAAAGGTGAGTTCCGATACGCCCGACTTGTCGAGCTCTCCTAGGCCAATCGCTTTCATCTTCTCATATTGCTCGAACGTCGCCCGCGCTAGCGGCAAGCTGAGATCCACTTCGCGCGCGAGCTCCAGCGCGATTCCCGAGTCCTTCGCGGCGTGAGCCGCCGAAAAATACACGTCGTGCTCGCGGTTCTGCATATCGGCGCCATCGGTTTCGAGCACGCGAGAATTGGCGCCCGTTTGCGCAAATACTTCCCGCAGCACGTCGAGATCGACTCCCAGCGCGTCGCCCAACCCTAACCCTTCGGCTAACCCGGCCGTATTGATGTTCATCACCATGTTCACGAGCGCTTTGACTTGCGCCGCTCGCCCCGCCTGGCCGACGTATTTCAACGACGCGCTCATCTTCTCGAGCAACGGCTTTGCGTGTTCGAAGACCTCGCGACGTCCGCCAACCATCAGGTACAGCGTGCCGTTTCGAGCCTGCGGGATCGAGCTGGCCATACAGGCTTCGAGCGAATTGGCACCGCGTTCTTCGGCGAGTTTTTCGACCTCGACGTGGACTTGCGGCGAAATGGTCGCGCAATTGACGAAGAGCTTTCCTCGCGCGTTGGTCAACAGTGAATCGCCGGAGGGCGCGAAGATTGCCCGCATCGCCGCATCGTCGGAGACGACGGTTAGAATGATGTCGGCGCGCGCCGACGATTCGGCCAGCGACGGCGAAACCTTACCACCAGTCTGCGCAGCCGCGGCTCGCGCCGAGTCGGGATTGACGTCGTACAGCGCGACGATCTCGTATCCGACGTCGCGCAGACGCTTGGCGATGTTGGCGCCCATTCGCCCCGTACCGACAACGGCTATTTTTGGAAGCGTGCTCATAGGCTGGCTAGCGTTAGTGGCGATGCGGCGGCCTCCCTTGGACCGGCTAAGCAGGCGCGTGGCGGATCAGCCGCCAACTCGTTCGGCTTGCCCCTGTGCTCTGCTTCAAAAAGGAGATCATTATGCGCAATTATCCGCTTCTTATCGCGCTCGGCGCCGCGCTCGCGCTTGCGACCCCGCAGTACGCACCCGCGCAAGTCGAAAGCACGCCGATTCCGGCTCCAAAAAAGCCGAACTTCGCATCCGTGCAGTTTCTGGTTGGAACCTGGTCTTGCAGCACCAAGAGCGCGCGCAGGCCGGCACCGTACCTGAGCACCGACACCTACGCCCTCGACCCGAGCGGCTGGTGGCTCGAAGAGACCAGCACGGTCACGCCCGCGAAGTGGTTCCCGACGCAGTCGAAGTTGGTGACCTACGACAAGATCACGTACGAGGCCGACACGCATCGCTGGGTGGACGTCAGCTACAACAATCTCGGCGGCTCCGATCTTAGTGTGTCGCAGGGCTGGAACGGCGATAAGCTGGTCTGGCATTCGCTCACATTTGCTCCGACAGCCGATATCTCTGCACAAGGCGACAACACCAGCACCAAAGTGAGCAACACGAAGACGACGTTTTCGGGCTCGTTCACCGAGGCGAAGACCGGCCGCGTGGTCGCCGTCACCGGCAGCTGCACCAAGCACTAGGTAGAGCGGCGGCAGACCGAGCTGCTCGTGGTTTTCCAGACGCCGCCTTCGTAGATTTCGAATTCGCGTTCGAACGACGAGTTTGAGATCCAAGTGTAGATCATGCGGATGCGATGCGTCTCGGTATCGTGGGGGTGCGGGCGTTGCGTTACGGTTCCGTCAAAGAACCACTTCTGCGCCGTCCACATCCCTGCGTTTGCCGCCTCCTTGAAATCGGAAGCTCCTTGCAGCGTTGCGACCCAGCTCCAGTATTGATCGGGCGTAACGAACCGATAGACTTCGTCAAATTCGCTCGAAGCGCCAGCGGATCCGGTGAACACGTTGCGCATTGAAATCGATCCGTCGCTGTCGCGAGTAAAGGTCATCGTCGCGTTGCTGCCGGCAGCCGTCTGACACGTCCATCTGCCGACCAGACCGTTAGCGCGGTCGGCCGCAATTGGACCGACCGCGGCAACCAGCACGAGCGCGAGCGGCAGAGCGCTAGAACTCTTCTTCTTGACCGTTCTCGCTGAAAGAGCTCTCTTCTTCGTCGCCGTCGTACGACGGTTTGTCTTCCTCGCTCGACTCCTCATCTTCTTCCTCGAGCTCGTAGCCTTGCGGTCCCTCGACCTCTTCTTCCGGAGTCTCTTGCTCTTCTTCGAAGATTTCTTCGGATTCGATTTCGGCGGCGCGCGGCGGAGCCGGCGGCGGCGTCACGGCGGCAGTCGCATCGAGCGGCTTGCTGTCGTCGATCTCTTCCTCTTCCTCTTCCTCCTGCGCGGCTTCGGTTGCCGCTTCGACCGTCGCCACCGCGGTCTGCGACACGACCGGTTGCTCGTCTCCCATCAGCAAGCCATACTCTCGGCGCTCCGTTTCGCCCATGTCGTCCTCGGGCGTCTTGATCTCGACTTCTTCGCGGTTCTCGGTGAGCACCTTAACGTCGAGCGCGAGCGATTGCAGCTCCTTGATTAGGACTTTGAACGACTCCGGCACGCCGGGCTCCATGACGTTCTCGCCTTTGACGATCGCCTCATACGTCTTCACCCGCCCGACGACGTCGTCCGACTTCACCGTCAGCAGCTCTTGCAGCGTGTACGCGGCACCGTAGGCTTCGAGCGCCCAGACTTCCATCTCGCCGAACCGCTGGCCGCCGAACTGCGCCTTTCCGCCGAGCGGCTGTTGCGTAATCATCGAGTATGGGCCGGTCGAACGCGCGTGGATTTTGTCGTCTACCAAGTGCGCTAGCTTGAGCATGTAAATCAGCCCGACGGTGATCGGCCGCGAAAACCGTTCGCCGCTGCGCCCGTCGCGCAGCCAAGTCTTGCCGTCGGCGGGAAGCCCCGCGTCTTGCAGCCATTCGGAGATGTCCTCGGCGTGGGCGCCGTCGAAGACCGGCGTCGCAACGCTCATGCCGAGCATGCGCGCCGCCCACCCGAGATGCGTCTCCATGATCTGCCCGAGGTTCATGCGCGAGGGCACGCCCAGCGGGTTGAGCACGATGTCCACCGGGCTTCCATCCTCGAGGTACGGCATATCTTCTTCGGGCAACACCTTGGCGATGACGCCCTTGTTGCCGTGACGGCCCGCCATCTTGTCGCCTTGCAGAATCTTACGCTTCTGCGCCACGTAAACGCGAACCAGATGGTTGACGCCGGGTGACAGCTCGTCGCCGCTTTCGCGCGAGAACACCTTGACGTCAATGATCTTGCCCTTTTCGCCGTGCGGGACTTTGAGGCTGGTGTCGCGCACTTCGCGCGATTTCTCCCCGAAGATGGCGCGAAGCAGCCGCTCCTCGGCGGTCAGCTCGGTTTCGCCCTTGGGCGTTACCTTGCCGACCAGGATGTCTTCCGGACGCACCTCGGCGCCGATGCGGATGATGCCTCGCTCGTCGAGATCCTTGAGCGCGTCTTCGCCGACGTTAGGAATGTCGCGAGTAATTTCTTCGGGCCCGAGTTTAGTGTCGCGCGCTTCGCATTCGTACTCCTCGATGTGGATCGAGGTGAAACGGTCTTCCTTGACCATGCGCTCGCTGATCAGAATTGCGTCCTCGTAGTTGTAGCCTTCCCAAGGCATGAACGCGACGAGCACGTTCTGGCCCAGCGCGAGCTCGCCCTGATCGGACGAGGGTCCGTCCACGATCACCTGACCGGCCACGACGCTGTCGCCGACGCCCACGAGCGGACGCTGATTGATGCACGTGCCGGCATTGCTGCGCACGAACTTGAGCAGCTCGTAGGTCCGCTCGACGCCCTCGGCGTTGCGAACGTTTACGCCTTTGGCGTCCACCGATGTGACGGTGCCGGCCTCTTGGGCAACGATCAGGCTTCCCGAATCCTTCGCTGCGCGGTACTCCATACCGGTGCCGACGATCGGCGCCGACGGCCGAAGCAGCGGCACGGCTTGGCGCTGCATGTTCGCACCCATCAGCGCGCGGTTTGCGTCGTCGTGCTCGAGGAATGGAATCAGCGCGGTCGCGACCGAGACGATCTGTTTGGGCGAAACGTCCATCAACTGGACGCGGCCGGCCGGCTCTTCGATATACTCTTCGGCGTAGCGGCAGACGACCGAGTCGGCGGTGATGCGCCCGGAAGCGGAATCAACCGGCGTGTTGGCCTGCGCCACGATGTACTCGTCTTCACGGTCGGCGGTGAGATAAACGATCTCGTCGGTCACGATGCCTTCGCGCACGACCCGATAGGGCGTTTCGATAAACCCGAACTTATTGACCCGCGCGTAAGTGGCCAGCGAGCCAATCAAACCGATGTTCGGGCCTTCCGGCGTTTCGATCGGGCAGATGCGGCCGTAGTGAGAGTGATGGACGTCGCGCACTTCGAAGCCGGCGCGCTCGCGCGACAACCCGCCAGGGCCGAGCGCCGAAAGACGCCGTTTATGGGTGAGCTCGGCCAGAGAATTCGTCTGATCCATGAACTGCGAGAGCTGCGACGAACCGAAAAACTCTTTGATCGCCGCGACTACGGGCCGAATGTTGATCAGCGCCTGCGGCGTGACCGTCTCGATGTCTTGCACGGTCATGCGTTCGCGCACGACGCGCTCCAGACGAAGCAGCCCGACGCGGAACTGATTTTGCAGCAGCTCGCCGACCGAGCGGACTCGCCGGTTGCCGAGATGATCGATGTCGTCCTTGGGAACGACGCCGGTGGCAACCTTGATCAAACGGCGGATGACCGCGACCATGTCAGCCCGAGTCAAGCACTTGGCCGACATCGCGGGCATCTCGAGCCCGGCGTCCGCGTACTCGTCAATCACGAGGTACGGCCGCTCGACCCGCGCGTCTACGTCGGGGTTCTCGATCCGGTAATGGAACTTGCCGTTGAGCTTGTAGCGCCCTACGCCCGCTAGATCGTAGCGCTTCTCATCGAAGAACAGCGCTTCCAGCAGCTTCTCGGCATTCTCCGCGTTCTCGGGCTCGCCGGGTCGGAGCTTTTTGTAAATCTCTTTGAGCGCGTCTTCGCGCGTTTTGATATCGCGATCTTTTTCGATCGAGTTGCGAATCAGCGGGCTGTCGTCGAATAGCTTCAGAATCGCGGCGTCGCTCTCCCAGTCGAGCCCCAAATCCGGGCGCGACAACGCTCTGATGAACGTCGAAACGTAGATCTTGCGATTCTTGTCGATGCGAACGCCGATCGTGCCCTCGGTCTCATCATTTTTGGTTCCGTTGTCGGTTTCGAACTCGATCCACGCACCGCGATTGGGAATGATCGTGGCGTTATAAGTCGGACGCGCGTTGGTGTCAACGTCCTGGCTATAGTAAACGCCGGGCGACCGTACCAACTGGCTGACGATGACCCGTTCGGCACCGTTAATCATGAAGGTGCCTTTGTCGGTCATGAGCGGGAAATCGCCCATGAAGATTTCCTGGTCGGGAATGCCTTTGATTTCGCCCGACTCGGCCGTGATCAGCCGGACCCGGACGCGCAGCGGCGCGCTATAGGTCATATCGCGCTCGCGGCACTCCTCGATCGAATACTTCGGCTCGCCCAGCGAATGCTCGCCGAACTCCAAGATCAGGTTGCCGGTGAAATCCTTGATCGGCGAGATCGAAGCAAAGGCCTCGGCCAGCCCCTCGGTCTTAAACCAATCGAAACTAGCCTTCTGCAGCTCGATGAGGTTGGGAACTTCCAGGACGTGCGGGATCTTGGCGAACGTGTAGCGCTCTCGCTTGGGTCCCGGCTCGGGGTGCTGTTCGACCGTAAACGCACCGGTCGGCATCGGAAAGGTGGACGGCATGACGGTCGAGGCGCCGTTTCCGTCTCCCCTTAGCGGCGAAGCGGCTCGCTTCGACCGGGCCTTCGTGGGCTTAGGCGACCCCTGAACAGCCTCCGCGGAACTCTTCGGCGCGGATTTTGCTGCTGTCGTCTTCGCCATTACTCTCTTTCTTTGCGGAAAAACTTTTCAAATAATTACGTGGAAAACGCGGTTTTTTGGGCACACCAAAAAGACGAAACACTGGCTCCCTAGTGGAGGTGTCTCGCCCTTCTCTTTGTGGGCTCTCATGCGCCCCGGGGCATAGGCCAAGAGTTTAGCACCCGTCGTCACCAGCGTCAAGGAACCCTGCTTGGTGGGGATTATATATTTGACAAACACGGCTCAAGCTGCTAGAATTCTGCTATGGCTATTCAGACGCCGGAAACGATGATTGAGGCGGTCCGCAAGTTTGCCGATCCGCAGGTGGCTCACGATTTTTGGGTAGCGATGCGCTGGCCCAACGGGGTTGCTTGCCCGCGATGCGGCCTTGCCGAGCCGCACTACCTTGGCGACAAGTACCGCCGATGGTTCTGCCATGATTGCAAACGGCAGTTTACCGCTAAGGTCGGAACGATCTTTGAGGACTCTCCGATCGGCTTCGACAAGTGGTTGCCGGCGATCTGGCTCATTTCGAGCAACCGTAACGGTATCTCGTCGTGCGAGCTGGGCCGTGCCCTTGAGGTAACGCAAAAGACGGCCTGGTTTATCCTGCACCGCATCCGCACGGCTTTGGCGAACGATTCTTTCGATCAACTTCGCGGAATCATAGAAGCGGATGAAACGTATATCGGTGGTTCGATGACGAGCAAGCCGAGGCGCGTTCGTAAGAACCACACCCTGGCCTCGAAGCGGTTTGAGAACAAGACGGCCGTGCTTGGCATTGTCGAGCGCGGTGGTCGCGTCCGTGCTTTCGTGTTGCCGACAAGCACCCGTAAAGAGCTTCTGCCTCGCCTTCGCAAGGCCGTTCACCAAGACGCCACGGTGTTCACCGACGCCAACCCGTCGTACACCGATCTGGACGAGTTTTTCTTGCGCCACGAATCGGTGAACCATTCGCTTGAGGAATACGTTCGCGGTGAGGTTCACACCAACACCATCGAGAATTTCTGGTCGGTCCTGAAGCGGGCGCTGAACGGAACGTATATCTCGGTGGACGCCAAGCACCTTGCCCGGTATATCGAGGAGGAAATCTTCCGGTATAACGAGCGAGAGAATACCGACGGCCCGCGCTTCGAGAGGCCGTCAAAGGTGCCGATGGCAAGCGGCTTACCTACAAGGCGTTGATCGCCAAAGGTTAGTGCCGACTGAGACGTTCGGTCCAGTAGGACTGTGTATCTATTGTGCTACAACGGGTTCGGAAGAGAACCCGATTAGTGACGAGCATATAATCCCCGAGGGCATGGGCGGCACACTAGTCCTTGAGAAATCCTCTTGCCGAAAATGCGCCGATGTTATAAGCGCAGCAGAGGGATTCTGTCAGCGGAATATGTTCCCCGGAATCAGGGCCCTTTATGAACTGTACGGTCGGCAACGAAAGAAAACCCGTCCGACCGCGTTCCGGCTTCGCGTTAAAACGAAGCGCAAACTTTTGGACTTACAGGTTCCCATTGCAGAGTATCCCTTCATGGCGATCTTCCCGAAACTGGAGCCAGCTGGCCTAATAAGCTTCAGGAGGATCGAAGATTGTCGGTGGCCTGACTTTGTAAACGATCGGTCTAGGTCGGTGCTATGGGAGTATAACGAAACCCGCGAGCGCCTAAGGCGTCTAACCCGCAAGTATTCGGCCATCACTATAGACGTACCGCTCGAAATGTGCATTGCTCATTTCTGCCGTCTTTTGGCTAAGATAGGCTATTCGGCGGCGGTTGCCCACTTAGGGTACGATGCCCTAACACCGCTTTTATTGGAATACATCAGGGCCCCACTACGAGCGGACTTACAACCACTATTATTCTACATCGGCCAGGCTCATGATAATGACGGAGTGGAAATTGTAGAGCTGCCCACCTATGGCGATCAAGTGCCCTACAAGATGGCAACATACATCATAGATAACATCGAAACGGGTGAACAGTATGTTGCCACCCGGGTCCAGATTTTCGCGCATATGAATGCGCCTATCTACGAGGTTATCTCTGCTCGTCTAAATCCAAGCCACGCCGCTGTGGCTGAGGAGGCAAGGCGACGGTATATGGCCTTTACCGAAGGCGGAACAGCCTGAAAGTCTGGCATTCCATTATGATCGCATGGCACATCCGACGGATCCATGTTTTCTGCGGCCAGGAAGATGGCCTCAGCAACGCAATCTAACCGCGCTTCTGTTCTTTGCGCTTCGGCTTGGGCATGACACCCTCGACCGCTTCCTTCGGCAGGCTGGCGATCTGCGTCACGACCTTCTCCAGGTCTTTGAGCGGCATGAGTTTTAGCGGCGGCTTCACGGGCGCTATTGTAGCACGCTAGGGGATCGCGATCTTCCCCCGATAGACACCCACCAGCATCGAGACCGTCCAAACCACCTGGGCCCAAAAGAGAATGCCCAGAACCACCAGCGCGCCGTATAGCAGTCTCTTGCTCATATCCTGTTATCTTCGTCGCCCTGTCAGCCATCCAAGTTACCCCAAGTAGTAAGTTTGTCAAATATATAATCCCCTGCTTGGTGGGTAGTGGGTCAATATTAAGACCGCCAAGCGGTTTGGGCGATAAACGGCCAAGCGAGGGGAGCTAAGGTCGGTTACCGAGTGAGCCGATATAATTAAGGTCCACCCACCAGACAAAAAGGGTCGCGCTGCGGCGGCCCTTTTTTCATTCCACGCTGGGGGCTGTCGCTTCAGATCGAGCTTGCGACAGCGCTGAAGAGGGCGCTGAGGTTCGTGCCGAGGGTGGTGATAGCAACCAGGGCGACCATCGCGACTAAGGCTACGAGTAACCCGTACTCGACCATAGTCGCGCCCCCTTCATCCCAAGCGATAGCTTGCCATGTAATAAACATCCTATCGTTCTCCCGGTGAATAGGCGGGCGACGCGCTCTTTTAAGCGCGCGCTCGTCTGTGCTCATTTTACCCTAAAATGCCGGGTTTTTCGCCGGTCAAGATTAAAAAAGCGCCGCTCTTTAATACCCTAGAGTACAAAATGAGAGAGGAGCCGCGCTTCCTTGAGCGGCTCCCCGGCCTCTAGTGGGCCTGGTGGGGGCCCGTTGCTGCGTGGTGGATATTATCTATATCGGCACGTTCGATCGCTAGCCGTAGGGCCGATTCCGGCATGTCTCCGGGTCAAGATTAAGACGGCCGAGCGGGTTGAGGGGCGGACGGCCAAGCGAGGGCCGCTAAAGTCGGGCACCGAGTGAGCCGATATTATGAGTAGTCCACCCACCCGGACTAACAGAGGGGCTGCTCCAGAGCCCCTCTTTCACTTGAACCCTGTAAAAAGAGGCGGCGCGAGTGCGCCGCCTCTCGTCGGTTTACTCGTTAACCGGCCGGCCGTTAGGGAACGTAGTTCGCGTAGTTGACGGCGCTAACCGGGAATTCGAGGCCGCCCGACGACCCAATCGTCGCGACGCTCGTTCCACTGGGGTAATCGATGACTTGAACATCACCATCGCCGTAGTCGGCGACGTACGCTAGCGTGTTCTTCTTATTGATCGTGGCGTGGAACGGCACCACCCAGCCGGATCCCAGCGTAGACGTGATGCTCGTGTACGGTGGCGCAATAACGTCGACCGCCTCGGCGGCTTGGTCGACGGCGATCAGGTTGGCCTGGCTGTCGAGCACCAATCCGCCGGCGAAGTCAAACGTCGGCGAAAGGGTCGTGCCGTTGCAGCCCGAGAGACCGTGGACGTACTCGACGATGTCCGCGCCGCCTCCGGAAAGGTTTTGGTAGACGAAGACGTCGCCGTGTTTGTCGACCGCAACGCCTTCGACATTCCCACCGGTCGCACAGGTTTCGCTTACGGTGTTGCTTTGTTGAGCGTACTCGTTGACGAATCCGCCGCCGCTGACGTCGACGTTGTAGTCGGCTTCGTAAACGTTGCCATTCTTGTCGGTCGTCACTTCGACCGGATCGTCGATGCCGGTAGTGTACGTGTAGATCAGCGAACCCGCCGAGCTGTATTCGGTGATGCTCGCACCGTTGCAGTTGGCAACGTACACATTTCCGCTCTTGTCAGCCCAGTTGCCGTCGGGACAGTCGATGCCGTCGGTAATTGTGTTGCCCGAGTTGGCATAGGTCTTGCTCGAGAACAACAATACTTCGTTCAACGCGACGTCATCAACGTACAGATACTTGGCGGCCTTCGCAGGTCGCGCGGGAGCGCGATTCCGGTGGGCGAGCGAACGAACAAGGTCGAGCTTAGCGATCAAGCTTGGGAGGATGCCCGTACGGGTCGCGCTCGAGCGCATCGCGCTCTGACTCGCTCCCGTCGTGGGCAGACTGCTATTCGAATTCTGAAGGCCGCTCGAACACGCCGCCAGCGCGAACATGCCGGCAGCCGCGATGAGAATCGGTCCCTGTTTCCGCATGAAAAATTCTCCAATCGGTCTTACAGCGGTGAAAAGAGCCGGCGCAAATAACAGCCGAACCCCGCACCAAAGTGGAAGCATTGCTCAGCCCGAAATCGCGGGCTCAACGGGTGGCGCTTTCTTAGGGGATTTCCCGATTCCTTCGAGCAGGGGCCTGGTCGCCGCGGTATTCGCACCGGCCCCTTGGTCACAGCCTGAGTATGCCGGGGGTTTAAAGAGGCATGAGGACCTTCTGGGCATCAATCTTGACGGTAGCTGCCTTCG
>Ga0187783_10000328_pt1 | contig 34964 bp, 31 predicted proteins | sample 1015_SJ02_MP02_2_FD_132471 | JGI IMG/M metagenome (GOLD analysis project Ga0187783, IMG submission 132471) | Tropical peat soil microbial communities from peatlands in Department of Meta, Colombia - 1015_SJ02_MP02_20_MG | ecosystem: Environmental > Terrestrial > Soil > Wetlands > Peat | place... | reverse complement strand
TCCATCTTGTCCACTCCGCTCAAAAGCGTGCTTAAACCTCGTGAACTCCTGACGCCCACAATCGTACCTATGCCAGGCCGTCTGAGATCGGCATCCACCAAGAGCACGCGACTGCCCTTCTGGGCCAGAACCATGGCCGAGTTAGCGCTCACCGTGGTCTTTCCCTCTTGCGGCAAGGCACTGGTTACCAATATCACTTTTGGCGGCGTGCCAAAAGAGGATAGCAGGATCGAAGTCCGCAATGCTCTATAGGATTCGGATACTTGCGATTTTGGCCGGAGATACGTTACCGGTCCCCGCATCGCCCGGTCCACTGTAATTGCGCTTCCTGACTTCAAGCGAGATCTACCTTCTTCTGAGAGCTGCATGGGGATGGTTCCGAGCGCTGGCAGGCTAGTAAGAGTTGTTAGTTCATCAAGGTTGGCTACCGTAGTGTCAAGGCTCTCCTGTAGGAATGCAAGTCCTATTCCACCAACAATACCCAGCAAAAAGCCGAGAGCGATATTGCTCGGGACGTTGGGTTTCGCGGGCGCAACAGGAATCCGTGCAACGTCAACCACCCGAATGTTGCTCGATCGCAGGCCTGCGCTAACCGACGCCTCTTTTAAGCGCTGCAGCAGGCTTTGGTACAGCTCGCGATTAGTGTCGGCATCCCGCTTTAACGCCGTGTATTCTATCGCGGACTCATTTAGCTGATTGGCTTCTCTTTTCTGCTCCTGGAACACTGTGCTCAGCAGATTTTCCCGCTGCACCGAGGCTAGATACTCGTCCCGTATCTTGGCAAGCAATCGCTTCTGCTCCGCCGCGATCGAGACCTGCACTTGCGCCAGCTGACTCTTCAGCTCGATTACTCCGGGATAAGAAGAGCCGAATTGGGTGGTCGCCTGCGCGTATTGCCTTTCGAGGTCGGCTTGCTGCGTTCGCAGTTTGTCCAGCAGATTGTCGACTGACAAGTTCGCAAACGCGCTAGGATCTCCCGCTTGCGCCAACTTGTAGTTGGCCTCTTTTTGGATGCGATCGGTTTGCGCGTCTGTTAGTTGCTTGTTTAACTCGTCCAGCTTGGCAGTAACAACGTTCTGCTTCTCATCAATGCCGACGATCCCGTTCTCTTTCTGGTAACGGACCAACTTCTCCTCTGAGGTCTGAACCTTGAGCTGCAGATCAGAGAGCTCTTTTGAAAGCCAGTCTGCAGTCTGACTGGTCGACTCGTACTTGGTCCGAAAGTTCTCCTCGATGAAGGTTTTTACAATTGTATTGGCGATTTCAGCGGCCAAATGGGGATCATGCTGCATGTAGCTGATCTCGATTACCCGTGTCCTTGGGACTACCTGAACATTCAACCCGCGACGGAACACCTTTAGCATAGTGGCCACGTGGTTGGGGTCGGGAGCAAGATTCGTAAGGCTACCTTGGTCTCCCGTGTCCTTCACCACTTGTCCGGGCCCCATGAACGCGGGGTTACTATCTAGGTGCAGGGCTGCGATCACCCTCAGCGCAAGTTCATCCGAGCGTAAGATCGACAGCTGTGTTTCTAATGTGACGGTATAGTCTAAATCAGCGTTGGACGGCTCATTTTCCATGTCCTTCAGACCCAGAACATTGGAATTCTCTGGGTATACTGCGATTCGAGAGTCCGCCCGATACAGACGTGTCATGCGCAACGTGGCGATCACCGCGAGCACTAGCACGATGGCGAAGGTCGCGAGAACAGTCCACCTACGTTTTCTCAGAACCCGTAAGTAACTTACGAGTGGGTGGTGCTCGGTGAAGTAGGGGGACACCAAGGAGCTGTGCGGGTTTTGCGATTCAACAATTTCAAAGCTCTGTACATTGTTGCCGTTGCGGCTAGGTTGAAGAACGATGCCTTGATCCATTAATTTCCTCGAGCTTTTTTTGTTGCGAGCGCAAGTCTAATTTGGTTTTGATTCAAGAATCAGTGGGATTTTAGCATCAGCTGTCCGCCCGTGATCAGAAAAGATTTCAACAATTAGTGAGAAGTCAGACTCTTAAACGGGCACAAGGCACCAAGTAATTGACGCGACCATAGCTGCCGAGCAAGGTTGCCCATTCTGTGCTACTGCACTGGGATTACGCAAAGCTTCCTCAATTATCGAGCCGCTGATGTGGACAGGCGGCCCCTGAACTTTTAAGAAGATTCTTGCTGCAACTGCAAGGTGTCAGATCTTAAACTTCAGACTGAAGACATCCTCTTTGTGCCCGGCAGCGCGGCCAAAGCGTGGTGCTGTCAGCCGCGTTATAGGCGACGCCACTGTGGTCCAGATGTGATTTTGTTGCTTGTGTCATGGGCCAACCTGCAGCGCGTTCTTTTTTGGGTTTGGCTTCACTCAATTCGGCCAGCGAGAGGTGGCGATTCGGTTTCTATCCATTCCGCTTTCGAGACGAATACTGTATCTCCAGGAAAGGTTTCTGCATTGGCTTGTGAAGAGTTGTCATATCTGGTTCCGAACACCGCACACAATCACCAATGATTGCAGACGACCCGTAGGAAAAGTCATCGTCACGGCTCTGAGAGGTATGACATGTCTCTGCCCAACAACGCTCCCGCTGCAGCGCGGGCTACGGCTGTTCAATGACAAAGAAATATGATGGCTCCAGTCCAGTCAGGCGATTTCTCAGCCAGGTTAAGCAACTCGCGATGCGGGGCTCATGAATTACCTGCGCAATACGGGTGGATGGTACGAGGTGTTTGGTGATATGGAGCCTGTATCCGTAGCCCTGAAGATGTGCGTGGACGCTCGGGAGCTGCGGCACGAGAGAGTTTGTTGTTGCTAATAGGCTAACCACCAGCATTCCACCATTCCTGACGTGACGCAGAAGACAGTGGAGATAATCGATATGGATGTAAATTTCGTTGGTTCTGGTGAATGGGTAAAACTCCCTGCAATGCACCAGGTCGAACTGTTCCCCAAGGTTGACATCTTTGGTTACAGCAACACATTTGAAGATCGTCGGATATGAAAAAGTATGTGCAGCAAATTCAATAGCGTCTTCGGAGATGTCTATGCCAAGGCAGTGGCTTCGAGGTCGGAACGCAACCGTAAGAGCATTGGTTATAAATCCAGCCCCACATCCCACGTCCAATATGCTGTCGATCGGTCGTTTGCGAAGGATTCGAGCAAGAATGGATGCGTATGTCGATGCCTTTGGGCTGGTTAGTCCGTGAACGCGAACCCAAGAGTCGTTCTTCCCCATCCGCAGAGCGTAGTAGCTGCCGAAATCACCTTCTCCCTGAAAGGTTCCTGCCTGAACTGAGAGTCGTTCCCTTTGCTCTTGTTCTTTCAGACGTTTTGGAGAAAACCAGTGCTCATCAAATGCTTGCAAGGGCACCTCAAATAAAGGGAAATGCGACTATTTTTAGTGTAGTTAGGACAATATCGCCGAGTTCAATCGCCGGTTCCAAGTTCCGCCACGGAGCGGGGCAGTCTGCTTTTCTGGCTCCTGACCGCGGCGGGCATGGCATTGAAGTCCCAAAGTGCCAATAATCTTTAAACATGATTCCTCTCCTCAAAAAGTTCGGTTATCTGTCACGGTCTGTGCTCCAGTTATTAAAATGGAGATATGCCGACGACTCTACGGAGCATCTCAAGTTCTGATCTCGCCCTGTCAACCTTGAGAAGCGGTTTTCTCGATGAAAGGGAGAGCTCTCGTTCCTTGCAGTTAGCTTGCGCCGTCTGAAAGACCTCTGAAAGCTATGCATACAATACCGCTAAAGTGGATGTTCCTCGGCTTACCAGCCAATGGCAGAGAACACGATCACGTCACTCGTGCTTGCCGGGGTCATGCTTAAGACACACGTCGTCGTTGTATAACTCGTCTGACGAGGCGCGACGGTCGGGACGTTGGTGATGTCGTAGGCCGTGCAAGTCCATCCATGAACCGCGCTGATCTTACCACCCATTGTAATCGTTGCCGAACATGCGCTCGTAGTCCCGATCGCGAAGGAGCCAGCCGTTGCTCCGCCTGTAGAGCTGTTAGCTGAACAGCCGAAAACGCTAAAGGTGGCGCCGTTTGAAAAATATCCACTTGCAGTCGCTTTATTGACGAATGTGGCGTTTCCGCTGCCATCCAGTGTTATGCCGTTTCCGTTATTCCCGAAATGGGCAGCGCCGGTCTGATCCTCCCACATCTCTGCGAAATTCAGCCCCATCCCGGTGGCATTTTCCTGTCCTGCGCGGAACCCAGCGGTGTTGCCACTCGTGTTGTCATCATTTTCAAACTCAAATCGCGGGTCGCCTACCTGCGTCTTCGTGAATTGGAATGGATAATCAAATGTACATCCACCGACAGAAACGATGCCGTCGTTTTCAAAGACGTTGTAGCCGTACCCCGCTGAAACCGTCGCATGATCTGTGCAGTCAATCGTGTTCGCTTCAAAGTCGTTCTGTAAAAACATCGAGCGAGAAGTGCCAGCCCCGAGCACTACGCCCGTTGTGTTGCCTTCAATCGTGCCGCCGATGAAGACGTTGCTCTTTGAGCTGTTATTGATCGAGGCGCCCGTACCGTTCGTAACTTCTAGAACCGGATTGGTAAAAGTGTTAGCGATCGATTGATTCAAAGAAACGCCAGCGGATGCGTTCGGAATACTCGAGAGGCCATAGGAGGCGATCAAGTTGCTGCTGACCTTTAAATCCTCGAATTCGACCGAAATGCAGGCGAAACAGTCAACTCCAACAGCTCCCGTGCCCGGAATCTGAATGTTCGCGAAGGTGCTGCGCCCGATATCGGTTAGATGCAGAGCATCTCCGCTGCCGGCCAGTCCGTCCACGATGAGGTCATAAACCCCCACCCCGGCCATCCCGTTGGTGATTGAGGTGCCATTCATCACGATGGCATGACCCGTGCCCGTGTTGTGAATGCGAGTGTTGTTGCCATAGATGATCATCGGACCCGCAGAATTGGAAAGAACGGGGGAAGCCGAAGATGTCAAAACGCCGCCGTAGAGAATGAGAGTCTTTCGACCCGCTGCTGTGGCATTGTTGCTGATGCTTGTTGTGAGCGTGTAATTGCCTGGAGGCACGACGACGGTCCCGGGGATTGACGCTCCAAACTGAGCAAACGCCGCGTTGATCCACGCGCCTAAATCCGAACCGGAGCACCAGGAGGGAGCAGTGGAACTCCCGCAGGAGGCTGCATTCAGAACACTATTGGCCGATGCGAAAGCCCACACTCCTGTGGCAGCAGGTGAGTCATCAATGTCAGCGGGGGCAAAGAAGTTGAGAATACTCTGCGAAACGGCAGAGACCGGATTGGAGGCCTTAGTCTGTGGAATGTGATCGGTATGGAGCTGCACTGCGTAGCCCACCATGCTTGCTTGCGCCGCGCCCGCGCACAGGTAGAGTGGTGCCGCGCAGGCGATCCTCAGATCCGCCGAATTGGAGAGAGTTCCAGTATAGGCCTGGGGGGCGTTGGGCAGGACGAACAGAAGCCAGAGCAGATATTTCATGGTTTTGCTTTGAGCAGAACACTTCCGCGGCACACGATTTCGTCGCGACTGTTAAGGTTCCGGGCAATATAGCTGCCCGTTGATTTTGTATCCTTTGCACCCAGGTAGAATTTTCGTCTGAACATCTGAACATCTGAACATCGGTATCCTTGCACCTGGCGATGCCTGTTATTCAACTTTCAAAGTTGCGTGGCTTTTTCTTCCCGCTCGATCGGCAATATTTTTTTGCTTCTCAACAGCAAAAAATTTTCAAACTCTCGCATCCCTCTGCCTCATGCATGTGCTCTGAACCTAAGTGACTGGACAACACTGTAGCGAACGTCTCTCGCGAGAGATGGCATCTGTTGATTCGGAGCGGAAGTTCGAATTGGTTCAACAGTATCCGCGTCGGCCTCGATTGAAAAGCTCTTCATGATGGCTTCAACCGTGATCACGATTCGGAACTCATTTTTCTTACGGACCAGAATTCCTTCAAGTCCAGCAAGGGGGCCGACGGTGATTCGAACGTGGTCGCCGAGCACAAGGTAGGGATGCGGTTCAACGTTCTGAAGGCGATCGATGCGTTCACGAAGTAATTCGATATCCGACGCAGGTATTGGTATCGGTTCAAGTCCATTCCCGACCATAGAGACGATGCCGGGGACTTGCAGAACACGGATTCGCTCCTGGCGAGAGATATTCACAAATACATAACTGGGAAACAGGGGGAGTGCTAGGGGTACCTTACAGCCGTTTTTCCAGCGTCTTACCGTGCGATACAAAGGCAAAAAACAATCGATCGAGCGCGATTCAAGGTGAGCTGCTACGCACTTCTCATGGCGAGGTGATGTGTAGAGTGCAAACCAGTTTTGCGGGCAGGAGACATTAGGCGTCTGATAAGCTTGTTCCAAGGCTCCGGAGCCCTCCCTTGTCTAATTTTTTCACCGGTGCTGCCGCATTTCGGTGATGGCTGGAGCGTTCATCTGTCTAGGTTCATCTGTCTAGGTTTGGTTCTGGTGGAAGTAATACGTCGAAAATTAACGCGTCTCTGATCATTGACCTGCTGAAAAACGCATTACTTCCAATATCAACGGTTATTGTTGACGACCACGGTTGTGGAATTCAATGAATACTCTGTTGACAACCAAGGTTCATCCGTCACGTATCGACCGATCGTAAAAATGGCCACCATCTCTTCAGAAATTTCATGGCTGCGAGGTTTATGGTTTATGAGTGGGGGAGTTAGCTTAGCCTACTTTGGTGAGTTTTGAGGCCGTCTCATAGGTATTCACTTCCGAAGGGCATCGAACTCTTTTAAATTCCGGGGATGGTCATCCATCCCCATACACTAGGTATTGTGGTCTGGACATGGCCAAAGCAACCAGAAGGCGCGCATGTTCATGCACGTGAATGTCAGCGTGGCTTCGAAATACCTGTTTCCCGTGTTCCCGTTCCTAATCTAAAAGGGGTGATAAATTGCCAGATATGTAGCTGACTGCACAATAGCCTCCAAGCCGCGTTTAGCCGCTCCCTTTGCCGCACTGTTCGGTACGAAGACTATATCTTCGGCTTCTAGCTTGGGATCGGGCGCTTTCGCGGACATGATTTTTTTTAATTCGAGAGGCGTTTCCTGAGGACCCTGCTTGGTTCGGCGAATGATCTTGGACGCATTCAACGCCGCGGTGATGTTCGCCCCACCTGCCATGGCAATTGCTTTCAAAACGGTCATTTCGCTGCCGTTGTCCATGGTTATCCCCATCGGATCCTTCACGTCTCCTACGACATAAACAACCCCTGCTCTAGACACTACTACGGTATCGCCCGGCAGAACCTCGATATTAGCGGCGCTGGCTTTGGCAACATCACCGCCGAGTGAGATGTTTCGCGGTTCTGCTGGGTTGTCGCGGTGACTAAGCGTAACGGAAGAGCCAGCTTTCGGTGTCATACCTCCGGCTAGCGAGAGCACATCGAAAAGGCGGTGTACACCCAGCATGGGATAAACCCCTGGCTTTTGCACTTCGCCCAGCACAGATACGCCCTGGCTTGCGTATTCCATTTCGAAAACCGAAACCTGCGGATCCACCATGAAGTTCCCCTCAACTAGCTTGTGCTGGATCACGGATTGCGCCTCTCCTGTAGTGAGCCCAGCGATGTGAACGTCACCAATCAGCGGCAGAGAGACGTAACCTTTCGCCGAAACACGTACTTGTTCATCCAAAGCTTGCACGCCGAACACGCTTACCTTAAGAAGATCGCCGCCGCCAATGATAGTTTCGTAGGGATCTCTCAAGCCTTGTGCGACTACTGGTTGGCTCTGAGTAGTCGTGGTTCTGTTCACAGAGTTATCCGCGAGTGCTGGCCGCATATTCTGGGAAGCAGTGTTCTCTGCGAAGAGAAAAACAGTTAACAACAGCAAGTAGAGCATTTTCCACCACATTGTTCACTCCGTTCTAGAATCGAATTGCTTGCGCCCTTCATCACAATTGCTACCTACGCGTCCGTGCCAAGTTCTGCAAAAAGGATTCCGAAAATTTTGGCTGCAATTGTCTCACTCCGATTCACTTCATATGCATTTCGCAGACCTCCTGTGCAGGTTGTCACCGCGCAAACGAAGTAGAAGAAACATGTATTGGCCGGGATCTGCAGGTTGAAATCAAGTGCACTGTGAACTGACATTCCGGTACAGCCAACGAACGCCGCTAATCCCAATGCCTGCGACCACTTGCAGTTCCAGAGATCGATATTGAGAAGTCCCGAACCGTATGCCGCCAAGAGCCGAGGATCGCCGGAACTTTCAATATCCTCTGCCTTGATATATACGCTGAAATCGTACGGAGTGTTGAATGATACGGGAACGTACTCGAGAATACCTACATCTGCGATAGCTGGTCCTTTGAAGATCATGAAGACTTCGGTTGCACCGATGTGGAACTCGACGGTATCAATTGAAAGCTGTACTGGATCGATAACTTTATAACGCCAATCGAAACCACCGTTCAAGAAATCCTTTTCCACATCACCATTGACAATCAGGTTACCTGGTTGGTTGTAACCTTGTACCTGACTGTTTATCTGCACAGTCCCTCGCCAAGCCCGTACGGCCGCAGCAATTTCGTGTTTTTCAAGGAGATAATCGAAATAAGGAAATGCATCAGACAAGGGGAAGCGCCAGCGGAGGTTATCGACTTGTTCCGCACTGTATTCGCAGATGCAGTTTCGTCCACGTCTGTCACCAGCTTAAGAAACGCGAAATCAGGATACCGCGTTCCCTGGAACTGCCTGAGTTAACATTACCTCGATATTCTGAGTATCACGCCAGAGCACAGTTTTGGCATGTAGGCCAAACGCTAGGGATCGAAATGCTCAAGCCGCCACTTTGAAGTGTGCCTTCAGTGTTCCTTGGTACCTCGCCCTGCAGCATGAAGTCCGAGTTGTTATTTAGATGTAAAGCATCAGTAACCCTCAATGCGAGTTCGTCTAGCCTTAGGATCGAGCGGCGCGTTTCCAGGGTAACGTTGTGATCCCAGTCGTTAGGGACCTCTTTTTCCATGTCCTTGAGACACAGTGATGTTGGAGTTTTCGGCCACGGAATCCCGCACGCTGTAGACAACATTGGTTCCATGGCGAGATTTTGCACAGGAAACGCGTTTCACCGGGATTGTCAGTGCGGCTACCGTGTGTTAAAAGTGCTCAAACAAAGGGAGTAGACCGGCTTGCGTACGGTCTTGGTGTCGCTCGAAAGGCTCTGGGTCACATAAGCCAACTAAGTGACGGGGCGGAGCCGTCAGGAAGCCGCGATCAAACTTAAGAATCTGGGCGGCCTTGATTATCTTTGATTGTCGAGGCGGCTGGGCCCTGGTTATGCTAGAGCCGTGGAATCCCAATTCTTCTTGCTGTTGCCGACGCGATGCGAAATCTTTATCCTCCGCAATTTTCGGGAGTAGCCGTGTGCCGCTGTGAGTGTTGCTGTGGTGCTGCACTTCGCATTCATAGGCGGGTGCGAGATGTGCACTTCGGAACTCCGGGTGAATGGGACTATGAGGCATGCACGAACTGCGGGTTCGCGCGAATCTATCCCATGCCAACGGAAGACGAATTGGCCGCCTTCTACTCGTCGTATTATCCACGCTGCGAAAAGCCTCGCACGTTCAAACGTTCTGGGTACCGCAGCTTTCTCAAAAGGGCGGTACTATCTGGAGCATACGGGTATTCCGCGGAGTCAACCGTCGAAAAGTGGGTAGGTCACATTTTAGCGCGCTGCGCGCCTCTAAGAGAGCGTATCGGGATGCAGATCATGTTCTTAGGGGGGGAGTCGCCGGGAAAGCTTCTAGATGTAGGGTGTGGTGTCGGATTCTTTCTCGTCATAATGCGTGAGCTTGGTTGGGACGTGCTTGGGGTAGAAGCAGATTTCAAAACAGCTAATATTGCGCGGCAGGAGTTCGGACTTCCGGTAATTGCGGGTTCACTTAGGGATGCAATGTTACCTGACGAGTCAATTGACGTCATAACAATGGGTCACGTTATTGAGCACATCTCCCATCCTGAAGCCGTGTTGAGAGAGGCCCTCCGCATACTGAAGCCTGGAGGCCGGATCGTAATTCTTACCCCCAATGTTCGTAGCCTTGGACATCGCATCTTTGGAGCATCATGGCAGCATCTGTCACCCCCGTATCATGTCCAACTTTTCTCCTTGCAGGGTTTGTTGTTTATGCTAAAGCAAGTAGGCTTCGAGCCGAAAGAAGCCCGAACATCTGCGCGATGCGCACGGCAGACGTGGATGGAAAGTGTCAAATCTCGCAGAGCGCAAGGTTATCGAGCGCGGCACATAGTGGACGCGCTCAACTCGCTTTTGTTTGCAGCGGTCGAAACAGCCGCATGCATGGTTGCACCCAACTCAGGAGAGGAGTTGGTCTTCGAAGGTATTAAGGCCTAGTAGTTGGCTCCTTGCTCATGGAAATGGCCAATATGACAGATACGCTAACTAACTCGTTTGAGTGTAACGGTTACGTCGTCATACCCGGATTGCTTTCGCCTGAAGAAGTGCACATGTATCAGACAGGTCTCAAAGAGATATCTGGACTCGATGATATTGACTCGCAAGTGCCGGCTATTCGTAATAGAGGCTGGACGGATCCGGATGGGGTAACAGAGCGACCTTTCTTTTGGCCACTGATCTTCCATGAGAAACTCACATCAACCCTTCGACAGCTAATGGGACCGGACGTCCGATATACGCAGCACTCTGACCTGCATGTCCATCATGGAGCAGTGGGGTGGCATCGGGATTGCGCCAATCGAATCTTTCGTGTTGGAGCAGATTGGGATGAATCTGAATCGCAGTACCGTATTGTACGCGTGGCCATTTATCTGCAGACCTATGCTGAGAGCGGATTCGCGCTAGGAGTCATTCCTGGAAGCCACAGAACAGAAAAGCTGTTTACGAGGTTCGAGCAAAGAGTCTGGAACACGATGGGTCGCTTTTCTAGGATCCGAGGAATGCTTCCGCCTCTCTGGACGGCGAAGAAGCATTGGATTAAGACGGAGCCCGGCGACTGTATTATTTTTGATCAAAGACTAGTACATTCAGGCAGCCACATACGCGGCCCGAAATATGCAATTTTCCTGTCATACGGTGTGGACAATGAGCACTCACGTCGACACCGTAGGTACTACTTGTTTGCTCGACCAGATCTTCATTATAAAGACTACTCGCCAGAACTGGTTGAGCACCTCAAAAAGGCAAACTTGTACCTAGCTTGTTGAAATTGTTATTTCCTCCGACCCAAAGCTCCGTTTCTGTGTGGAATGCCAGTAGCCGAAGTCGTTGCCATAATTCCGGCTCGCGGTGGATCCCGTGGGATTCCCAGAAAGAATGTTCTTCCGCTAGCCGGCAGACCGATGCTCGCTTGGACAATCGAGGCGGCGCTTGCATCGAAGAGAGTATCCCGCGTCATTGTTTCGACCGACGATGATGAAATCCGGTGTGTCGCACTTCGATATGGTGCGGAGGTCGTGATAAGACCCGCCGAACTGGCGACAGGCTCGTCCAAATCAGAGGATGCTTTATTACATGCTTTGGATCAATTAGGGCAGGTGGATGACTACAATCCCGATGTGCTCGTTTTTCTCCAGTGCACATCGCCCCTCACACTTCCGCAGGATATTGATGATGCCGTAGACCTTCTGATGCAAAGCGGAATGGACACAATCTTCTCTGTCACTGACACGCATGTCTTTTTATGGCGAACGGCACAGAACGGAACAGCGATAGGGGTAAATCATGATCCTACCTGCAGGGTAAGACGCCAGGATCGTCAGCCGGAATTCCAAGAAAACGGTGCTGTCTATGTGATGCGCGTTGCGGGGTTTCGAAAGTACCAGCACCGATTTTTTGGGCGGATTGGAATGTTAAGAATGCCGTACGAGCGTTCCCTGGAAATTGACGATATGGCGCAGTTTACTCTCGTGGATACCCTGCTTGCGAAGCGAAATCTGGCGACAAGTTTCGCAGCAGGCGAGGGTATTCATAACGAGCGCAAAATATCAGACAAAAATGACGCTGAGGTACAGCGCAGTACCACAGAGCGCCCGGATCTCAACCACATCGATCTAGTTGTGCTGGATTTTGACGGGGTGATGACCGACAACCGTGTAATGGTTACCGATGACGGTCACGAGGCGGTCTGGTGCAGTCGTGCTGACGGCCTTGGGGCGGCTTTACTGCGGTCAGCCGGTTATCATGTACTGTGTCTAACATCTGAGCAAAACGCTGTCGTCGCAGTCAGATGCAGAAAACTAGCTATTCCTCACCTCGCCTGTTCCTCTGATAAATGGCAACCGCTATCAGAGTACCTAAGGAATAATAGGATACCAGCAGAGAACGTCATCTATGTGGGCAATGATGTTAACGATCTAACCTGCATTCAGCACGTGGGTTTTCCAATTGCGGTTGCTGATGCCCATGCAGATATCCAACAACACGCCAAATTGATACTTCGGGCGCGAGGCGGAGAAGGGGTGGTGAGAGAGCTCGCATCCTTCCTGCCGCCGAAGAAAGGATGCAACTGTGAGTAGCACAGTATCGATAGGAAATTACGTGATTGGCGACCAGCAACCCTGCTTCATTGTCGCTGAAATCGGGATCAATCACAATGGGAGCGTCGAGCTGGCTAAGAAACTTATCGATGCAGCAGCGGTCGCCGGGTGCGACGCCGTAAAGTTCCAGAAACGTAGTCTGGAACACTGTGTTCCCGAAAGTCAGCAGTCTGTACTCCGCGAGACACCTTGGGGAACGATGACTTATATGGAATATCGTCGCCGCCTCGAGTTCAGCTTCGACGATTATCAAGCAATCGACGAGTATTGTCAGGAACGGGGCATCATGTGGTTCGCTTCTGTTTGGGATGAAGTGGCAGCGGAGTTCATGCAAGAGTTCTCTCCTGCCTGCTACAAGGTTCCTTCCGCAGCTCTTACCAACGAGGCTTTGATATGTAAGCTTCGACGGATCGGGAAACCAACGATACTCTCGACTGGGATGTCAACTATGGAGGAAATTAGTCGAAGTGTGTCGATTCTGGGCACAGATGACCTGATCCTAACTCATTGCACGAGCACATATCCCTGCAAAATCGCGGAATTAAATCTCAATGTTATTCGATCTCTGCAGGAGAAATTCCATTGTCCGGTTGGTTATTCTGGACACGAAGTCGGATTATCCACCACTGTCGCTGCGGTATGCCTCGGAGCGTGCGTAATCGAACGCCACATTACTTTAGACCGCGCCATGTGGGGAACGGATCACCCGGCCTCCGTTGAACCATGGGGATTTATGCGACTGGTCCGAGATATTAGATCCGTTCAGGAGGCTCTCGGGGATGGTATCAAGAAAGTCTATCCAAGTGAGATTCCCGTAAAGGCCAGGTTACGCGCAGCCGCGCTGGTTTGAAGTGTGGCTCGTATTTCTCCTCCTGATTCGTCGCTTCCTGCGGCGGTGGTTACATTCGACGGTGTGCCCTGGTGGGCAACGTACAATAACAAGGTAGCGCAATTTCAATATGGCAGCAGCGGCCTCGGTCATCACACCTCAGCGAAGGCAAATTTTGTCCGACGCGTGTTGGTACGTTGGCACGATGTATTTGGCTCAAGCATTAGGTTTTGCTGGAACACTCGCAAGTCGCCGCTTTTTGGGTCCTGCAAGCGCCGGCGTATTGGGTCTAATCACGATTATTTCTAATTATGCAACACTCACCCACTTCGGTCTCGTAGACGGAGGCAACAAACTAATACCTTTTTACATCGGCAAATCCGACACCAGACGTGCGGCCTCGGTTGCCAATGCGATGTGGGTGTGGACAATTCTCTCATCATGCTTGATCACGCTCCTGGTTTTTGTTTCTGTTCCTGTGTTCGGGTCTATTTGGCCCCGAATCATTGTAGTGGGCTTGTTATTTACGGCACTGACCCACCCCCTACGCCAAATAGCGACTCTGTATTCCGTGATAGTGCGTTCTCAAAAATGTTTCAAATCGCTCAGCAAGCTCACTCTTGGGTTATCAGCCGCCAGTCTCACACTTACATTATGGTTAGTCCGACTGTATGGCTTATACGGAGCGTTCTCACTTACATTGATCATAGCCGGGTTGAATGTAATCTGTTGGCGTTGGTTCCGCAGATGGATAGAGGGTGATGATGATAAGACTTGGCAGTTTAAGTGGGTGCCAGGAACAAAAGTCTTACCGGAGTTGTTCGTGGCCGGCTTTCCAATTATGATCTATTCCTTGTTGTTCAATGGCCTTCAGTCCATCGATAGCCTCATAGTAGGAAAATTTGCTGGCATTACTGCCCTGGGCTACTACAATCTGGCAAGCATCATTTGCCTCGCAGTTTGGAATGCTCCCAATGGCTTTTCGGCTGTCATGTTTCCACGATATCAGGAACGTCTTGGACAGACGAACAATGTTGCTGCACTGCGAGGATATACCCTGCTTCCTATATTTGCATTCGCCGGGGCTTGTCTCCCTGCATTTATCGGAACTGCCTGGCTGGTCTTACCAGCTGTGATATCGAGGTTGCTCCCAGCATTTCAACCGTCTGTAAAAACAGGTGAGGAATTACTGCTGGGTACTTACTTTCTTTGTTTGACACCCATGCCAATTCAGTTTGCAATCACGACCGGGCGATTCACGAGGCTGATTTGCACACTGTTTGGCAGCCTTCTTATCGCCGGCGCTGGTGATTATCTTGTATTGCGCAATGGGTATGGTATCCAGGGGGTTGCTCTTTGGACATCAATTGTATTTTTTTTGTTCTTTGGGACGCTGGTTATTTTTGGGTTGCAGCCTATTGCCCAAAAACTACAATCCGCAAAAGCTCTCATGATCGTGATCGCGTGTTTTGCGTATCTTTGCGCAGCGCTATGGGTTGTCACTAAGCTCGAGGTGGCGGGCGGGTACAGGCCACAATCGACGATCTTTTCTACGGCACTGTGGCTGGCGGTTTTCTGGGTCTCGCTAGTTCCCCTATTTTTTCTAACACTGCGGCGTGTCAAGGCGGAATATCGTAGCGCTTAGGCTAAGCGGGACTCTAAACCATGCGGTCGATTGATAATAACACCTGGTATACCGTGTCAGCTTGGCACTGGGTAGTATTGGTTGTTATTAGCATATGCTTTTTCGGTATAACTGATGTTATCGCTTTTAACGGACTAGACTCGATACATGGCGTTCGCGTGGTGACCGCCCTTAAACTAATCAGCATTTGCAGTATCGGCACACTATTGCGGATATTGAGAGCAGGGAAAGTAAAATCCATTTGCCGTTCATTTCCTTTACGGGTCTGCGCAATCCTACTCATCTCCGTCATACTCTCTTGCGCTTTTGTGGACGCTTGGCCAAGTCCGCTAGAATTTATTGGACAAACCGCGGGATTAGTTGCCCTGCTCGTCATATTATTGGACGGCATACAATGCCTCCCTCAGCTTGAGTTTTTTATGCGAGGACTTTTTTGCATTACGTGTTTTGTTGCCTTGGTGGCTTTGCTGCCAAGTCTCGGTGGTAGTATAGCTTTGGCAAATCGTTATGTGATGGACCAGTTTGGCGGAAACCGCCTTACGTTCGGCTTATTGAACGCGAATGAATATGCTTATCGGCTGGCCATCATGGCACTGTTCGGCTTGTACTTATGGAGTGTGGCGCGGTCGCTTGCTATGAAATTGTTTTATGGGGGCGGGATCGTGCTATTTCTGGTCAGTATCCCTTTAACGTACTCTCGTGGCGCGATGATTACGTTATTGTTCATGTTTGTATTAGGGATCGGCGTGCTACTCACTCTTGCGAAATCCTGGTCTTGGATACTACTGCTCAGTATTGGATTAACGAGCGCCATTCCGTACGGTATAGCTACTGACCGACTCGCAACGCTGGGCCATTTGGGGGGGGACGAATCGGCGATATCTCGCGAAAGAGCCAACGCAGAGGCTTGGGATGCGTTTCTCGAGGAACCGATTCTCGGCGTCGGAGGGAATCGCACCAACCTTAGACTGCCTGAAGGTCGGGGGGTGCACAATGGTTACCTTCTCCTTCTCGCGGATCTTGGAATCGGAGGATTTGTTCCTTTCATTCTCCTTTTGGGAGGTTCGCTGTGTCGACTAAAGACAAGTTTTAGTCGGAATACCTCGGCGAGACTTGGTCTGGCAGCCGTCTTTCTTGGGGTTGGGACTATTGGGTGGGCAGTCAGCATGATTTTCACTGTGGCCTCGTATCCAACTTGGATTTGTATGGGTTTAGCTTGGGCTTGCACAAATTGTTCGGAGGATCGCCGTCAAACATCCGGTCCTCAACTCGGTGCATTAAGCCCTATCTCGCTTTCGACCCAGTCTCGCTGGATACATGGAATGGCTGGACGCGGCCGCTGCGCATTGCAGGCTTCCACGGCAATACCTGAGCCATAGACGTTCATCCTTGAATCTTCGTTGCTGGTCTCAACAATATTCCACCGCTGGAAGACACTCACTGATATTTGGTCCGAATCGAAAATGTAAGTAAGACCAAGATGAACGCCTACCTGATACGAACCGCTGCCCTTATTCCGGCATGCGAGAGCACAATCTCGCGGCAGAAGCTGTACGTAACAGACTCATGGGCTGTTCGGAAGTCACTCCTCGCTGCTCGGAATAATTGCTTGAGTTTTGATGAACTTCTCTCCAACCAGGAAGTGGAGGAGATTGACCGCACCTGTGAAGCCATTGCTGGCACCTGGTATTTGGATGGTGATACCGATGTTTTTAGGTATCGAGGGATATCTCTGGGTTCTATCGCCCAATTTCACTTAACAGCGTTTCAATTGGTCGATGTCATAAAATCCGCGGCTCTGGTGTTGAGCATACTGTCGCGATACGATCCGCAGCGGCTGGTGTATGAACGATCTCTGCTGCGGCTACATGACGTGATCGGGCTGTTAACAGGAAATTGCTCAACGGAATTTATGCCTGTCGACGGCCCGCCGATACCTCACGGTCCGGTCCAAGCTGCTCGTTCCTCGACGACAAGAACTCTCTTTAAGACAGCGTTATTGCATATCGGAAGCTTGCTGCGCTGTGCATTTCCGGTGATACATTCGAAAATTCTCCTTATAACCGATAATTTTCTCGATGAACTGTGGCACCACAGGCCAGCGGGGCAAGACTTTGTGACTTTATTCGAAACCCTCCCACATTCGCGCTTACAAGCAATTAGGATGCTCTTGCAAGGTAAAATCATAAGATGGGCAGGGACAGAGACGGAGGATTATCTGTCGCATGCGAATTCTCCTGAAGCTGCGATCAATATTCATGAGCGTTGGCTACAACAAAAGGAAGTCCTGATTCGCAGTAAGTGTTTTTGTTTTCGAGGATTGAATCTTTATCCCTGCATAGCTCCCGCCTTAGAGCATGTCGTGAGCCACAATTTTGAGCAGTGGCGGTCAGTTGTGGATGGTGCCTTCCGACTTTTTGAAACGGAAAAGGTGCGCGCGGTCGTTGTGCCAGCTGATACGCCGCCGATTCCTCGGATGTGTGTTGAAGTAGCGAATCTTCTCGGGATTCCGACCTTGGTGGTTCAGCATGGACTAAAGGACTACCCTGCAGATGGTGGGGATATGAAGACCGCTCGATATGCTGCTGTGTGGAGCGAATGGGTGAAAGAGCACCGCGCCAAAGGGAGGGTTAAGTCTGACTGCGTTTTTGTGGTAGGTTCACCATACTTTTATAAGAAGACACAATCAAGAGCGTTCACAATGGCGCCGTACCGTCGGACTCCGCGCCGGCACACGATTCTTGTATTGCCACAATCGTTTTACCGGCTTTCTGCAGCTTCAGATATCGCGCATGACGACAAGTTCTTGGATGTAGTCCTTGCAGCACTGCATCAAAGCATGATCAGAGCCAAGGTCATCATTAAGCCGCACCCGAGTATTCGCCCAGGGTACTACGAGAGCCTGCTAGCCCAATATCCTACTCCTGTCCACATCAGAGTGAAGTACGGTTCATTGCGTCAATTCTTATACGATGCCACGATCGTAATTGGGGCTAATTCAACTGGTCTGATAGAGGCTGTCGGTTTAAAAAAAGAAGTGATCTGCCTGAATGTGACCTCTAGAGAATTTGCCGCTCCTCTTGATGGAAGGTGCGGCATCCCTCTCGCAAAGGACGCTTCAGAACTAAGTAGTATCTTGGATAACATTCTTAATTCGCGACCTTCTAGGGAACCTTATCGCATGAGTGAATACGCTTTCGGACTCATGGACGGGGACCATCTGAAACGATTATCGGCAGTCATTTGTGACCTGGCGGGTTGTGTTCGAATTCCTGCACCTGACGCATAGTACGAGCTGGAGGCAAACTTAATGCAAGCTGCATCTTTGCCAAGGGTTTTGCTTTTGAATGTCGGGTTTGTGCCTCGCGTGGGAGGCTCATTCCGAGCACTCTACGAGATGGCAAGACGCTTACCAGCCTCTTCGGTCGAGGTGTTAACGTCGCACAATCCCGCCGAGGAGGACTTTGACAAGCAACAACCCTTACGAATTATCCGGAGCGGTATTTTCAGCCTTCTTGATGAGGAGGGTACTATTCCGGAAGTGGGCTACCACGGACCTGTTCGCAAGCTGTTTGTGATACGGATATTGATAAGGCTAAAGATCTTCACTCTGGTAGCTATGTTTCTTCTTCTTCTGCGAACTTTATGGGCTGTAAGCCGGAGCCGTTACGACTTCGTAATAGCCGGCCAAGCGTGGGTGGTGGGATGGCCGGCTTTATGCGCCGCCAAACTCTGTAGAAAAGAGTACGGCGTGTTCGTATACGGGGAAGATGTTTCGATGATACAACATGGCCGACGGGATATTATCAGCTGGCTTTTTATGAGAGCTCTCGCTGGCGCAAAGTGGATTGTGTGCATCAGTTCTCCCACAGCAATGATTACGGAATCACTCGGCGTTGATCGCTCCAAGATTCATGTGATACGACCGGGGGTCGACGCAAACCTTTTTAAAAAGGACCGTTCTAAGCTACGATCAGAGTTAAAACTCGAAGACACACCCGTCGTTCTGACTGTTGGCCGATTGATCGATAGGAAGGGATTTGATCTTATTATTCGTGCCTTGCCGGAGGTCCGCCAACGAGTACCAGGCACCGTATATCTAATCCGTGGGGATGGGCCTGATAAAGAAAACTTGGTCAAATTGACGCGTGAACTTAACCTGGAGGACTGCGTGATTTTTCTCGACGAAGTTCCCTACCAGAACCTGAGCGAAATCTACAATGCCTGTGACGTCTTTGCGATGCCCAACCGATGCGATGCTGCTACGGGTGAGCAGGAAGGATTCGGGATGGTGTTTGTAGAGGCCAGTGCTTGCGGTAAACCCGTCATTGGAGGTAGGAGTGGTGGCGCTGTGGACGCCGTTTTCGATGGGAGGTCCGGATTTCTTGTTTCCGGTACCGATACTCACGAGCTGGCAGATCGACTGGTTGAGTTACTGTTGGATGGTGAGCGTAGGTCTGAAATGGGTGAAAGTGGCAGGCAATTCGTAGAAAAGCACCACAGTTGGGATGCTCATGCCGCACAGGTTTGGCAGTTGGTTGAAAGAACGAATTTTCCTACTGACTTGCCAGGGCTACCCGTCAACCTTGGAAGCCGCTGAACGTTGCCAGGAGACTAAGCTTTGACGTCTAAAGTAAGTGTTATCATACCAGCTTTTAATGCTGCTTGGTGTATTACAGACGCATTGGAATCCGTGCGTTCTCAATTCTATCGCGAGTACGAAGTTGTCGTTGTGAACGATGGATCAACAGACGATACTAAAGAGACAGTCGAGAAGTTCTTTTCCTCCGCGGACCTCCCGTCAGGTAAATTGATCAACCAAGCAAACAAAGGGTTAGGCGGTGCTAGGAATACAGGTCTGCGCGAAGCCAATGGCGAGTACGTAGCATTTCTCGATGCCGATGACGTCTGGTACCCCACCAAGCTGTCACGAATGATGTCCGTTTTTGCCGAGGTGCCTGCGGACGTGGGGCTGTTGTGCCATGATGAAGTGGCATCAAGAGACGGTAATTTCGTTCGGGTGCTTCGCTACGGCCCGTACGCCGATGACATGTATCGCAGGCTTTTGCTTGGAGGAAACTGTCTGTCGCCTTCGGCGGTCGTCGCCCGAAAAAACGTAGTTGAGAACGCAGGCGGATTTTCAGAAGACCCGAATGTTCATTCGGTCGAGGATTATGACCTGTGGTTACGGCTGTCCCGGCAGACCAAATTCCGATTTGTGCATGAGGTGCTCGGTAATTATCGGCTGCACTCTGACAGTTTGGGCAGTGATCCAGAATACAATCTACGCCATCTTCTTAACGTTTTAGATCGACACATAAGAGAGTATTCCAGGTTGAGGAATTTGACAGTGATCGATCATTTCTTAATTCGGTTACGCCGGAGCCGTGCCTTTCGTGGAGCGAGTCGGCTTGCAAGGTGGAAGGGAGACGGCGAGCAAGCTTTCGCATATGCAATGGCTTCCGTTGCCACGTGTCCTGTATCCGCGAAGAATTGGATCTCTGTTCTGCAGAGCGTTGTGGCGACAATGAAGAAAAAACAAGACGTGGGATTGACGGTAATTTCATAACAGACGAATACCGGCGGGCTGTGACAATCACCTGGACCCCATTACCAACGATCAGCGATTTATTGTCTGCCATTCGGACGATTCCGAGCAGCGGGTCGCAGTGGGTTCGTGAGCCTCTGCGGTCCCTTACCTTCACCAGTGGTAGTGAGGCGCTGAGCGAGTGCATAAGAGCCTTGATGAAATATACGAACGCTGCGTCCATTACGCTGTGGGTTCCTGGCTATTTTTGCAACTCCGCACTGATCTCGTCGCGCAGATTGCCAGTAAATATCAAGTTTTATCGCAATTGCGCTAGCCTAAGTCCCGACTGGGACGCGTTGGAAAATGCGGTAAAGGGCGAATCGAACCCTCAGATACTAATCTTGGTGCATTACTTCGGATTCCCGAACGCTACAACAGAAGCGAAACGATTTTGTGAGTCCCACGGGATCATACTTTTTGAGGACAGCGCACATGTACTGTGCCCGAATCCGCACGTTGGGAAAGCTGATATCCAGCTTTTTAGTCCACACAAAATGTTGGCCTTACCGGACGGAGCCATCCTGGTGGCTTCCCAGGATGTGATAAATCTCACTCGGGGAACCCAATGTGGATCTCGCAAACGCGATAACTTGAACTGGATTACTAAACGAATGATACAGAAAGGCCTTAAAAAGATACATTTCCCCTGGCACCTTGTGCGAAGCTTGGATCGAGAGATAGCACCTGCTGGTGTAGGCGGAGGCCTTCAATATAATTCGTATTCGCTTAGATTGCTGACCCGATTGGAGAGGAAGCTTGAGCAGGTTATTACGCAGCGACGTCAAAACTACGCACGAATATTATCTTGGTTGACGCGTGTAAGCAGCCCGAGAATTTTCGTTCCCAGCCTTGTTGAAGGTGTTTGTCCATATGCTCTTCCATTGAAGGTCGAATCAGGGTGTGCTTCGGTAGTTGAGCGTCTGCGATCAAGGGGTATTCCCGCAAGTACGTGGCCAGATTTGCCTCCAGAAGTGATAACCTCTCCCCGTATTCACGCGGATGCGATTTCCACATTCAACAAACTTATGCTGATCCCGATTCACCAGAGTCTGAGCGTGCGAGAAGTCGACCAAATCGGTGGAGCACTAAACGAGGTATTCAAATCCATTAGCTCATAGGACATTTGCCAAACCCGCGACCACGGATGTCCTGGACAAGGTTCTAGTAGACGTGATGGACTCGTTAAAAATGCAATTGTTTTCTGCAAAGGAGTGGGCTCATGTTACATCCGATTTTTGCGACTTGAGCCTGATACAAACATGGGAATATGGTGAAGCGAAATCGCGGGTTGGAGGATGGAGCGTAGAGCGAGGTATATTTTGCGATGGTGACTGTGTCATAGGCGCGGTGCAGGCGTTTGTGCGCCGAATTGGATTACTGGACAGGGGCGTGGTATGGATAAACAGAGGCCCTTTATGGCGGCGTTCAGACACAGAGAAACCGTCGACTCTGATTCCGATGCTGCAAGCGCTGCGGCGATACTGGGCTGAGGAACGTGGTATGTATCTTCGAATCGCGTTGCCTGTAAGCCCAGGGTTGCTTGGACATGAGGTATTGCAGGACGTTGGTTATCAAGGTACAGGGGCGTCCGGATGGGCTTCTGCGCGTGTTGATCTCGCGAGTCCGATTGATGATTTGAGACATGGGTTGGGGAAGAAATGGCGCCAGCCCCTGCAAAAGGCAGAGCGCGGTGGGATTGAAGTCGTCTGTGGTTTCGAGGACGTGCTTTTTGCTGATTTCTTAGGTAGATACCAGCAGTTTGTTGCCAGGCGGAAATTCACAACGAGCGTAACCTCCGAGCTTCTGTACGAACTTAAAAACGTGAGTGAATACGATCGAGTATTGATCGTGAGCGCCAAACTAGACGGCCAAAACCTTGGTAGTATTGCGGTTGCAGGATATGGCGACACCGCTGAATACTTGGCTGCCGTGGTTGAGGATGAGGGTAGGCTGATAGGCGCTGGGCATCTTTTGCTCTGGAATGCCATATGTAAGGCGAAGTCGCTGGGATACCGCTGGTTTGATGTAGGAGGTATGAGTCCAGCCCGTACACCACCAGGCATCTTCAAATTCAAAAACGGTTTGGGGGGATTGCCTTACCAACATACAGAAGAAGTCGAGGCTTACAACGCTAGTTTATGTAACCGCCTGATCCGGTTTATGGTTAAATGCGGCCGGGCATAAAGGATACGTGAATACAATCGGTTGGGTTGGAATTCGCAGCCAGCTCGCTTTCGCTTGGCATTGTGCGCGTAAAACGTTTAATTTTTCTAAACGGAACTACCCTACTGGCGCTTTCCGTGTTCTGACCTTTCATTCCGTAACAGATCAGCAAATGCCGCGGTTTGAGCAGCTGATCGCATACCTGAAAGACAGTTGCGGCATCATATCCCCGGCTGAAGTGGAGCAGAGGCTTAGCAGGCCGGTCTCTGCCACCGCTTGCGAAACGAGAGTACCTTGTCTGCTGACGTTCGACGATGGATTTCATTTAGATTATAGAGCCGCCCAAACCATTCTAAATCATCACAAGATAACAGCTCTGTTCTTTATTTGTCCACAGCTCATTTCTACCTCGAAGCGTGCCAGCCAACATGAAATGGATTTATTTGCAGTTCGCATTGGATTAAGACACGTTTCAGAAAGTTTACGTCCGATGTCTTGGGAAGATGCGGAGGAACTGCTTTATTCTGGCCATACGATTGGGGCGCATACGCTGACCCATTCTCGAGTCACGACGCTGAGCGAACCGGAACGTACACATGAGATCGTCAATTCAGCCATAATGCTTGAGCACCGGCTCGGTGTAAGGACGCCCTGGTTTGCCTACCCCTACGGTAACCTCGAAAGCATTGACGATGCGGCCCTTCGTATCATCGCCAGCCATTATAGGTTCTGCTGCAGCGGAGTACGTGGTATCAATTCTTCGGCAACTCATCCACTTGCGATCCTCCGAGAGCATATCGACCTTAATGCACCATTCCACCTGCAAACCTCCTTAGTGCTTGGTGCGGCTGACTGGGCGTACCGGGAGCAACGGCGAAGGCTCTCCGCGTTAGTTTGTGCCGCCAAACCGAATTAAAACCAGGACTGATTTAGTTCCTCTCTCTTGCGCATCTGTCAGAAAGAAGAGAACTCAAATGACGGTGAGATGAGATCATTTTATAAGTCGGACACATTGCCGTCTCACAATAGAGTTTACTGCCCCATATGTGGGAGGGTTACAACCTGGAAAGATAAGCTGATTTCTCTCGAATATCGGCAAATGTCCTTCTCGATTGTGTTTTGCGTTGCATGCAACATGGCAATCAGATACCCGGGGCTTACGAACGAATGCTTGTCCAGATACTATTCTGGCTATAACCGCAATAGCGGTGGAGAGATGGACGCCATTTTCGACGATATGTATCCGATCAGCCTAAAAAGATTGAATCTCATCGGTCGCAGTACCAAAGCGTTTCCCCGTAGCTGCTTGGAGATTGGCCCAGGCGCCGGCACGCTACTTTCGCTTTTACGGCAGCAAGGTATGAAGGTTTTAGGTCTCGAAGCCGATCCGGTGGCTGCTGAATGGATGAGAAAAGCAAAACAGCTAAATATAATCAGCGGATTCTTCGATCACTTTATACAGACGCCAGAGTTTCACAAGTACAGAAGACAATTTGATCTCATCGTTGTATCGCACGTACTCGAACATGTCCCTCGACCAATCGAATTTCTGGCGGGTATAAGGCACCTCATCGATGAAAGAAATGGGTATTTATACGTTGAAGTGCCGGATATTGTTCACCCTTACTCTGATTCTGTGAGTTGGAAGTCTTACTGCGACCCCGGCCATCTCTACTACTATTCACCGGATTATCTCAGGCTTCTTTTTCTGAACGCTGGCTATGAAATCATCACACTCAGTCATGCATTCGGCGCTCCGTATTTCTCCATTACGTGTCTGCTCAAGGTCGCAACCGTACCTTCGAACGACACGCACTTGAAATACAAGAACGATATTCGACACCTCCGTAAAGTGTGGCTGCTGTATAGGGCAAAACACATGTTTTACAGGGCGCCAATTCATTGCCTAAGATCGCTGGTCTCCATGTGTTCCTATTCCGATAAAAAGATTGCCGATCAGCGGAGCTGCAGGGCGCAATTGTCGGCATCCCAAAGTACTACCCACTAGGACGGCTCTTGCATTGCGGCTTTTGGCATCGTTTCTGCGTGGATCCCTCCTAGCGAACCTGACAAAACTCTTTTAGTAATAACACGTGATCAAAAGGTTCTTATAGCAACCGAGGCACTTCGTCGTAGCTGTGAAATGCATATGGTACAGAGCATGAAAGCCAAGGTTCTATTCTTCGCTGATTGGTACCTCCCTGGCCGCAACGGGGGTGGCGCTGTTACTGCGCTCGTAAACCTTGTGAACGCTCTCGGCGACGAATTGGATTTGTACATATTTACTCGGGATCGTGATTCGACCGACACAAAGCCTTACACTAATGTCGCGCTCGACTCCTGGACCTCGGTAGGGCACGCGCGAGTCCTCTACACATCTGATCTCTCTTTTCGCAACATCAGGCGTCGCATTAAAGAAGTTGATCCTCAAGTAGTCTATCTGGGAAGCGTTTTCTCGCGGCTGACAATAAGAGCGCTGCTTTTACGTTGGCTTCGATTGCTTCCTGCTATGCCAGTGGTGCTGGCACCGCGAGGTGAGCTCGGACGTGGGGCCTTAATGTTAAAGCGTTGGCGCAAATGGACCTACTTCCAAGTGGCTGTTCGCATTGGGCTATACCATCACCTGTTGTGGCACGCGGCGTCCGAATTAGAGTACGAGCAAATCCGTCGTCGGATTTTTCGGAGCGAGCCGAGGCTCATCGGTGATATCCGGATCGCACATACAATTCCGAGTCCAGGGCTTTTTCAGGAGCCTACGAAGTTTTTGAAATCCCAGAAGTATTCCGGGAAATGCCGGTTCGTATTTCTTTCCCGCATCGCTAGAAATAAAAACTTGCTGTGGGCACTGGATCTTCTTGCCTGCATTTCGGGCGACGTGAGCTTGGATATTTATGGCCCTGTGGATGACGTAAGTTATTGGGCCGAGTGCTACGGTCGAATGCAAACTCTTCCACCAAACATTATCGCCACTTACGCAGGCGCGATCCGCCATGAGGCGGTGCCGAGCATATTGGCAGCACACGATTTTCTCCTATTACCCACCCTGGGCGAGAATTTTTGCTATGTGATACTCGAAGCCCTGTCCGCAGGGTGCCCCGTGATCATCAGCGACCAGAGTCCGTGGCGCGACCTGCCGAAGATCGGTGTTGGCTGGGACATTCCTTTGGACCATAAGGAAAGATGGCAATCTATCCTGAGCGAGTGTGTAGAGATGGGCGACAACCAGTACAAGGTCATGTCGCTCCGTTCGCGTGCCGTTATGCGTAAATGGTATGAGTCAATCGACTTTCGTGCTGAGCATATAAAGCTACTCCAGGAGGCTCTGTGTTCTAAGGCCGAACCTAGTACTGCTCCCCTTCTCACTTTTCCTGAACGACATAGGCGAGCTCAGAAATCGATAGGTTCGTCCTACCGGCCTTGAAGGCGGCCGCATTCTGTGTGGACAGCTCTAATTTCCTCGCCTTGATGGAGTCTCGATGAAAATTCTTATATTGGGCGGTGATGGATATTTGGGTTGGCCGACGGCGATGTATCTTTCTCGACGCGGCCATGATATTGCCGTGCTCGATAACTTCGCCAAACGTCGTTGGGAACTGGAGTTTAATGTCGAACCATTGATCCCAATACGCACCCTACATGATCGAGTCGACGCATGGCGCGCGTTAATGGGCAAGCAGATCGAGTTATTTGTGGGAGATTTACGCAATTATGCCGTGGTCGAGGGAATTCTGGATACCTTTCAGCCCGAAGCCATCGTCCATTATGGCGAGCAACCGTCAGCACCGTATTCGATGATGGACCACAATCGCGCGATTTTCACACAAGTCAACAACATTGCGGGCACGCTGAATCTGCTTTGGGCCATGAGAAAGGTAGCCCCAGATTGCCATTTAGTGAAACTCGGAACTATGGGGGAATATGGGACGCCTAACATTGACATCGAGGAAGGGTTTATCGAAATCGAGCACAAGGGCCGCCGTGACGTGCTTCCATTTCCCTGTCAGCCGGGTTCCTTTTACCACCTTTCAAAGGTACATGATAGTCATAACATCCGCTTTGCATGCAAGATTTGGAACATCGCGGCGACTGACCTGCACCAGGGCGTGGTTTACGGGATTGAGACCGACGAGACTGTGCTCGATGAAAGATTTGAAACCAGCTTCCATTATGACCAGGTTTTCGGTACTGCTCTCAACCGGTTCTGTGTTCAAGTTGTGGCAGGAATGCCGCTTACGGTCTATGGCACAGGGCAACAAACTCGCGGATTTTTAAATATACGGGACACATTGCAGTGTGTGGAGCTAGCCATACTTAATCCGTCGAGTCCGGGCGAATATCGCGTCTTCAATCAATTTACCGAAGTATTCTCAGTGAACCAGCTGGCGGAAGTGGTTGTGCAACAGGCTCGAAAATTGGGCCTTGCGGTCGCGGTGAACCATACAGAGAATCCGCGTGTCGAACTCGAATTACATCACTATAGTCCGATGCATACCAAGCTGCTCAACTTAGGCTTAAAGCCTCATTATCTCTCCGACACACAACTTCAAAAGATGCTTGCACGAATTGATGCCAGGAAAGACCGGATTAAACGGGAGATAATTCCGCCACAAATCAAATGGGAGGCCAAAACCGATCAAATCGAAGAACTCGGTTTAATGTGGGCGGGCGCCTAGGCTGCGGCGACAGGTCAGAAGCCTGCAGTTGGCGAACTTCTCGAACGGGGGCTTCAGATCCGACAATTCTAGTAAGCGACCTACAGCTGTTTTGCAATACAGCTTCTGATCTCAAACAATAAAAAGGAGAACCATGACCAAGGTCCTTGTTGTGGGTGGGGCCGGGTACGTAGGCGGGGCAGTCACGGAAACGTTGATCGCGGAACGGATTCCATTCTGTGTCTACGACAGTCTCATTTACGAGCCACATTACCTGAAGAAGGTTGAGTTTGTCCGTGGAGATATACGGGATACGGTGAAGCTCAAGCCACTTCTAGCCCAGAGTAGCCACGTAATTTGGCTTGCGGCCATCGTCGGCGATGGCGCCTGCGAAGTGAACCCCGCTCTTACCATTGAGGTCAACCAGCAAAGTGTGGAGTGGCTGGCGCAAAACTTTTCGGGGAGAATTGTTTTCACTTCGACGTGCTCTGTCTATGGACAGCATGATACCGAGGTAAACGAGCAATCGCCTCTCAACCCGCTTTCACTCTACGCGAAAACGAAGCTTCAGGGCGAGAACTGGCTGCAGCACGAAAACAGTTTGATCTTTCGGCTGGGGACAGCATTCGGTGTTTCCGATAGCTATACCCGGCCCAGAATGGATTTGGCGGTGAATCAAATGGCCGCCAGCGCGATTACAAAGAGGGAACTTTGTGTTTTTGGAGGCAGTCAATGGCGTCCGCTGATCCATGTTAAGGACATTGCTCAGGCGATTGTTTACAATCTTGAGCGCCCAGTCCGGGGAATTTACAATTTCGCCTCCAGAAACATCCAAATCAAAGATCTGGCTCTCATCGTCAGCCGTATGACCGGCTGCAGTATTCGTTACACTGAGCAGAAGTTCCAAGATCAGCGCGATTACCACGTCAGCACAAGCAAGGCGTTGCGCGACGGCATATTCAATCCAAATATCCTGCGTACGGTGGAAGATGGGGTTCGAGAGGTCGCGGAGCTTGTCGCACTAGGTCGCATAAAGGAGACGGAAAACGATGCCTACTTCAACGTGCGTCACGTCGGAAAGTTGCAGGCCTGCGGTCAGTTCGCCTAAAGAACCGAATTTAATCCAGGGTGGGTTGTCTGTGGATGATCGAGGCCAGCTTACCTTTGCGAACACATTTTGTTTTGACCGCGTCCGTCGGTTCTACATTGTCGAGAACTTTTCCACCTCGACCATCCGCGCCTTTCACGGTCACCTCAAAGAGGAAAAATTTGTCCTTGTAGTGTCCGGAAGCGCGATTGTGGCGGTGGTCTATCTGGACGACACCCAGAGACCCAATCCCCATACCAAGCCAGCTCGGTTTGTACTGTCCGCGAGACGGCCATGCATATTGCATATCCCCGGGGGATATGCCAATGGTTTGCGATCTCTCGAAGAGCATACCAAGGTCCTTTTTTTGTCTACGGCAACCTTGGAAGAAGCCGCCAAGGACGATTATCGATTTCCCCACGATTATTGGGGGGCCGATTTGTGGAATGTAGAATTTCGCTGAAAGGGTACTAAACCGATGAAACGCGTGTTGCTTCTGGGTGCAACTGGGATGTTAGGTAGTACGCTTTATGAAATGCTAAAAGATAAGTACGAGTTGCTACTCGCTGTAAGAAATCTACAAAAACTCCAATTGCTCGAGCGAATTTATGGCCCTACAAGCAAACACCTCGTATTTCCGTTTGATGCCGCCGCAATTTATGATGACTGCGCTGCTAAAAGAGGCTACCCGGGGCCTTATTTCACGGCCTTTCTGCGCAGGGTCGGCGAGGTGGATTTTGTTATCAACGCGATCGGCGTCACGATCCCATTTGCTTTACGGAATCCTTCACTCACTTTTTTTGTAAACGGGTCCTTGCCGCACCTACTGGCGTCAGCTTTCGGCGAGCGATTGATCCACATCACAACGGACTGTGTCTATAACGGTACTGAAGGCTACCCGTACGACGAATACTCTCCCAAATCGCCTCCGGATGTGTATGGGCACTCGAAGAGCTTGGGAGAGCCCATGGATTGCTTAACCATTCGAACGTCAATCGTTGGACGCGAACTCGACGGATTCACAGGGCTCCTGGAATGGTTTTTACAACAAGAAGGGAAGACTATAAACGGCTTTGCGGAGCATTATTGGAACGGCATAACCACGAAACAGTTCGGTGTACTTTGCGACCGAATCATCAGTTCACCGGACAAATTTCCTCGCCGTGGGATCTATCACGTCTTCTCGACCGCTGTTTCTAAATTCGAAATGCTTTTGGCCTTTCAGCGAAAATATGGTGTGCGCTGCACCATTGAGCCTATCACTGACAAGAAATTGAACCGTATCCTCGCAACTAAGAAGCCGCTCAACGCATTGCTGCAACTTCCTTCATTTGATGCCATGGTGGCGGCACTTTGATTTAAGTTGGTTCGTGCCAAGCGAAAGCTTTAAACTCGTCACATTTCTCGGTATACGTCCCGATATCATCCGCACCCACAAACTGGTCCGGTTGCTCGATCGTGGCCAATCCGATAATGGGTATCGCCATTTTTATGTTCATTCGGGACAGCACTTCGATGATGAGTTAGACGGTGTTTTCCACCGCGAACTGGGTGTGCGCCCTCCAGACTTGAACCTGGCCATTGGACGAATACTGCGGAGACGCGGGAAGGCCGGCCATGTCGAACAGTCAGCTCTTTTATTCACGAACACTGCGAAGATGCTCGAAAAGCTACGGCCGGACGCTGTACTCTACCTTGGGGATACGAATACCGTGTTGTCGTCGATGATTGTCGCCAAGTATGGCATTCCGGTGTTACACATAGAAGGCGGTGGGAGAAGTTTTGATTGGCGTATGCCGGAAGAGAAAAACCGGGTCGTCATCGACCATCTTTCCGATGTCATCTATTGTTATCTAGGCCGGTACAAGGAAATCCTGCTCTCAGAAGGGATTCCGGACTACAGGATTGTGGTTGTAGGAAATATCATCGTCGACGCCTTGAACAGCTTTTTACCTGAAGCAGACCGTAATACTGTTCTCGAGCGCTTGGGTGTCAAAAAACGAGACTACATTTTGTGCACGTTACATCGGGAAGAGAATATAGAAGACTCAACAGGATTCATCGCGAAAATTAGAGGCCTTCAGGAACTTTCGCACAGCATGCCTGTAGTTTTTCCAATGATGCCCCGTGTGCAAGCCAAAGCAAAGTCGTTCGGTTTAGAGAAATTGTTCCGGAATTCTCGTATCGTTCGCACCAAACCTCTTGGCTTTTTAGAATTCCTTAAATTGGAGAAATATGCGCGCCTAATTGTCAGCGACAGCGGTACCGTGCAGGAGGAAGCGCTGTTGCTGGGTATTCCTTGTCTAGTTGTGCGGCGTTCCACCGAAAGACCCGAGACAATAGCTGCCGGAGCGACTGTGTTGGCTGAGAACGATTTATGTCGGACTGCCTTGCGTATCCTTGAAAAGCATGCAGATTGGGATCGGGGTGTCCTCAATCCTTTGGGTGGTAGCCCGAGTGAAAGGATCTATAACGACTTAATCGTAAGGATCAACTCGGGTTTTTTCGCAAAGTCGCGACAGTTTGAGATGCTAAAGAGCAACGCGTTCGTGCGAGAGGCCTATGGCTTCGTGAATGGAAACCTGGATAACAGGAGTTGTTGTAAATGAGTCAAGTTTCTTTCGGCGGACACAGCACCGCGCGACCGTGCAGAGCGGTGTTTGCACGTCGGCATCCTCTGGCCGGGAGGGACGCTGGGTGGCCCAGTGCGGCGGGTTACCGGAGTTGGCCCGTTCCCGAATGGTCGGGAATCGGAAAACCCGCAAAGGGCGGGCTCATGTTGCGGCTGATGGAGGAGCGTTCGCGAGCATCCCGGAGCCGAAGTTGGCAAGCTTAATATGACTGGTCGCAACAACCTGAAGAGATACCCTCCCATCGTGATTTTCGATAGCAAAGACTGAGCTATTTGGATCGATACCGTGCGACTTCTGCTTATCGTTGATTGCTATCTGCCTGGCCAAAAATCCAGCGCGCAGCAAATGCACGATCTTGGCGTGGAACTTCGGCGTCAGGGGCACGAAGTCACTGTCCTCACCCCAAGCCATGAGATCGCCGGGAATTTTGAGGTGTCGGTAGAAGATGAATTGGTGGTTGCGCGCGTCAAAACCAGACAAATCAAAGGTGCTGTGAAGCTTTTCAGGGCTTTCAATGAAATGCGGATCTCACATGTTGTGTGGCGGAGGTCACGACAATTTCTTTTGCACAATCCCGCCGATCTCATTGTCTTTTACTCGCCCACAATTTTTTGGAGTTCGTTAGTCCGCCGTCTTAGAACTCTGTGGCACTGCCCGGCTTACCTGATCTTGAGAGATATTTTTCCCAAATGGGCAGTCGATGCAGGCGTCCTTCGGTCGAGACTCATCTATCGCTATCTCCGCTGGAAGGAAATACAACAATACGACAGTGCTGATGTGATCGCGCTTCAGTCGCGAGGGGATTTGAAGTATTTCGAGCAGAATTTCGGTCAGAGGCGCTATCGGTTGGAGGTGTTTTACAACTGGATTGCCCTGCCGGGCCATAGGCTGCCCAAGACGCAATATAGAGACAAACTGGGACTGCAAGGCAAGGTTGTCTTCTTCTACGGAGGAAACTTTGGGATCGCCCAGGACATGGAGAATATCGTTAGGTTGGCCTCGAGCCTTAGTGGACATCCCGAGATCCATTTCTTGCTTGTTGGCGAGGGCAGCGAAACCCAACGTTTACAGAGGATGATTGCTGAAAGGCACCTCACCAATATACGCATCTTATCCCCGATCGCGCAACAGGAGTATCTCGGCATGGTCTCCGAATTCGATATCGGGTTAGTTACACTCGATCGGCGGCTTACGACGCAAAATATTCCAGGGAAAATACTGGGATATCTGTATTGGGGTCTTCCCATTCTGGCGAGCCTTAATCCGGGCAATGATCTTTTCGATTTGCTCGGGAAGAACCAAGCCGGTGTTTGTTTGTTAAACGGAGAGGATGAAAAGCTTAAGCACGCGGCTTTGCGCCTCGCAGCGGATGCGAACCTTCGAACCCAGATGGGCAGCAAGGGGCGTGCGCTGCTGAAAGAAACGTTTTCCGTCCATTCCGCTGCGCGACGCGTTCTGCAATGCTTCCCGCAGCCAAACGTGCCAGGAGAGCGACTAGAGCAAGTGCAGGTTCCAGTAGCCCATGCATCGGATTAGGCCCTGTAGATCGCCGGAGTCCTTTTTTAATCGGCGCTTCTGAAATGTAGTCTCCTCGGCGCATGGGGAAGTGATTCGTGGAGCAATCGAAATCAGAGCTCGCCGTTTAGTGCCTAAGGAATTGAGAATTGCACAATGCAACGAAGCCAACAGCGTAGCGGTTATTGTTGGCCAAGTCTCGAGTGAAGAACCTTCCAGTACCTGGATAAATTTCGCCAACCCGCCAAACGCAGCATCGGCCTTGGTATCGTGAGATAACTAGGGAGGTGCCTCCCACAGCTATTTTTCGTGGCACCTGGAAGTGAAAGCCGAGAGCCCGCGCTTCAGCCGTGTCGGACAGTGGTAAGCGTCTGACCATCCCACCTACCGCAAAAACGCCTCCTGAGCTGAAGTGGAGGCATGCATCCTGAACAGCAAATCGCAGTACAGCAGAGATGACCCCGCAGGGATTGCGAGATTTCGGCGGTTGGTCGCGGAATTCGCTAACAGCGGCATGGGCATGAGCGAGTTCCGCCGCAGCCGAGGTCTGTCCCAAAATACCCCGTGTCGACATTTGAAGAAGCGGCCAAGCGGAGGCAACCCCGGCTCGGGCGACATCGAACTGCCGGCGGTGGAAGTTGCGGACGCATCGCTGGGCATTGAGAACCGGTAGACCGGTAAGAGTATTTTTGAGCACGGTATCGACTCGACTGCCTTAATAGCTGATGCTCGCCGATCAGATCGGAGCGCGTGACACGATCGCGATCCGCCCCGCAGAAGACGGCGATGGAAGGTTGGCGTTAGATGGGTACTCAACCAAACAACCGCAGGTTACGCCTGCACCTTCTCGTGGTGCTCGTTCTTGTGGTGGTCTTTGCATCCGCAGTGGTCCTGGGCCGCGCCATCGGATGCTGGCTGGTGCGTGAGGAAGCTCTTTCGTCAGCAGACGTCATTGTCGTGCTGAGCGGGAGCATACCGTACCGTGCCGAAGAGGCTGCAAAGATTTTCGTCCTAGGGGATGCACGAGAAATATGGGTTAGCCGACCTGAAAGTCCTGCGACCGAGCTCGAGGGAATGGGCATTCACTTCGTCGGCGAGGAAGAATATAACTGTAAGATCTTGATCAAGAATGGAGTTCCGGAGATAGCAATTCACATTTTCCCCGATCCTGTCGTGAACACTGAACAGGAAGTGGAGGAAATCGCCCGCGAGATGAAGCGAGCCGGCATGACCAAAGTCATTATTGTTACTTCGCCTCCGCACACCCGGCGGGTTAAAGCACTTTGGAACAAGCTCGTCGGAGCAAAACCGGAAACAATCGTTCGTGCAGCGTTCGAAGATCCATACGACGCCGATCACTGGTGGCGGAATACACGCGACGCTTTCGCTGTGTCACGGGAACTCTTAGGCCTATTGAATGTCTGGGCAGGGCTACCGGTTCGGCCACATGAGATGAACACGAGCGGATCCGGGTTCGGCGAGCTTCGGCTGACACCGTGCCGATTCTAGCCGTGTGCCTCTGGACGCCTTTCGCGCTCACGGTAATGCTCGACCTAAATCCCTTGCCTGAAGGTTTGAAATACCGGCGGTTTCCTTCGCGCTGCGATCTAAGTAGCCTGCGCACAGCTTGCGCAAAGGCTGTTAATAATGCTTCGCTTTTTATTCGCTATCGTACCATCGCCATATCAATCGCTGGCGGAGTAGGGTCGAGCACAAGAATGGCTAAGGCAATCAAATGCCATAAGGTCTACAAGTTTCGAATGGAGCCTACGGAGCTGCAGGGGTTCGATCTCATCGCGCGGCTGCCGCTGGCTTCGTCTGTAACTGGGCGCTTGAGTGGTGTCAAGAGCATTATAAGCACAGAGCATTATAAGCACCACAAAAGAGGCAAGCCCTGGAACGAGCTCTCGGCCGAGCTCACCCGACTGGAGAAGACCGAGCCATGGCTGTACGCTGCAACAGGCCCTAGCAGATGTGCGGCGTGCGAAAGTAGCCGTGGGAATGTCAAAAGTAACGGTAGCCCTAAGAGATACTAACCTACATCCCTCTCCTCGGTTAAACTGACGCCACGATGCGAACAGTTTGGATTGCCACAGCGGGAATTCTTGGAGCCAGTCTACTATTCGCCCTCTACATGCATTTCGCAGCTGTCGGAGCTCGAAATCAAGCGGCGGGTGTCGCAAATCATGAACCGGAGGCAGGCGGTGCTGAACAGCCTGTCCCGCCAGCGGAAAGCGCCCAACCTCCCGCTCCGGCGGCGGAACAGCCTGCTGAACAGCCGGCGACGGCCCTTAGCACTCCGGAGCCGGCGC
>Ga0187783_10000327_pt1 | contig 35051 bp, 20 predicted proteins | sample 1015_SJ02_MP02_2_FD_132471 | JGI IMG/M metagenome (GOLD analysis project Ga0187783, IMG submission 132471) | Tropical peat soil microbial communities from peatlands in Department of Meta, Colombia - 1015_SJ02_MP02_20_MG | ecosystem: Environmental > Terrestrial > Soil > Wetlands > Peat | place... | reverse complement strand
CCCCCCTGGTAGAGGAAATCTTTCGACAACCCTGCCTTGAGCCATCGGCGGAGGCAGGCGGGCTTTTGCTTTGAGCATCCCGCCAGCTTGGAAAACAGGCGCAGAAGTGCCATCATCCCCCGTTCGCTTCAGAAGTAATTGCCGGAGGGCACTTATGAATTCCGGGGTGTGTGCTCGGACAATCTGGTTTCTTGCCGCGTGGCTCGTTTGGCTCGCGCCGACCGTGAAGGCTCAGGCGCCCGAGCGGCACGCCATAACCTTTAGCGACCTGATTTCCATGCACCGGGTCAGCGACCCGCAGATTTCGCCGGACGGCGAGTGGATCGCCTATGTGGTGGCGACTCCAGACCTCGACAAGAATCACACGCTGAGCGATATCTGGATCGGGCCCGCCGGTGGCGGCGAAGCGCGGCACCTCACACGCGGCGGCAGTGACCAGCGACCGCGGTGGTCGCCCGACGGTCAAAGGCTCGCCTTTCTGTCCGCTCGCGACGGAACCGCGCAGGTGTACACGATCCCGCTGCTCGGCGGTGAAGGGAACCGCGTCACATTCCTTTCAACGGAAGCGGACAACGAACTATGGTCGCCCGACGGCAAATGGATCGCATTCACCTCGCGCGTATTCCCGGACTGCAAAGACGACGCCTGCAACAAGGATCGCCTGGCGGAGGTCGAAAAGAGCCAGTCGAAGGCGCGTATCTACGACAAGCTCTTGTATCGCCATTGGACGAGCTGGTCGAACGGCACGCGCAGCCACCTCTTCGTCGTGCCGACAAGCGGCGGCACGCCGCGCGACCTGACGCCCGGGGCCGATTACGATGTTCCGCCATTCAACTTGGGCGAGCCGGAGTCCATCGCGTTCTCGCCCGACAGCCAAGAGCTCTGCTTCACCGCGAATACCGACGAAGACCAAGCGCTCAGCACGAACGGAGATCTCTTCACCGTTCCCGTCTCCGGCCTAAGCGCGCCGAAACGCATCACGACCAACCCCGCCAATGATTGGGGCGGCCAGTATTCGTCCGACGGAAAATGGATCGCCTATCGCGCGCAGAAACAGCCCGGCTATGAAAGCGACCGCTGGCGCCTCGTGCTCTATGACCGGAAGAAGGAAAAACAGATCAATTTGACCGAGGATTTCGACCGCAACGTCGAACAGTTCGCCTGGTCGCCCGACAGCAGAACCCTCTACTTCCTCACTGAAGAAAAAGCCGAGATTCCCATCTACTCGATCGCCGTCCCGCCGGGTGGTCCGCCCACCGAGCTCGTCGCGCACGGGGCAAACGGAGACCTCGGGGTCAGCCGTGATGGTCGAACCCTCGTCTTCACTCGCTCGAGCCTGACCCTGCCCGCCGAGGTTTTCATCGCAAACTCCGACGGCACGGATTTGCGTCGCATCACGCACCAGAACGCGGATATTTTGGCGCGCCTGAATCTTCCCCCCGCCGAGGCATTCTGGTTCTCTGGCGCCGAAGGGGCGCAAGTCGAGGGTTTGCTGTTGCGGCCGCCCGATTTCGACGCGTCTCGGAAATACCCGCTGCTGCTGCTCATTCACGGCGGCCCGCAAGGCGAATGGGACGACGACTGGGGCTACCGCTGGAATCCGCAGGTGATGGCTGCGCCAGGTTACGTGGTCCTGATGATTAACCCGCGCGGCTCGTTTGGCTACGGAGCGAAATTCACCGAAGAAATCAGCCGCGACTGGGGAGGGAAGGTCTACACGGACCTCATGAATGGCTTGGATGCGGCCATCGCAAAGTTTCCCTTCATCGACGGGGCGCGCGTGGCCGCCGCGGGCGGTTCCTACGGCGGATACATGATCGACTGGATCTCAACGCACACCGGCCGCTTCAAATGTCTGATCAGCCACGCGGGCCCGTATGATGAAACGGCCATGTACGGGGGAACCGAGGAGCTATGGTTCATGGACTGGGAGTTCGGCGGCCCGCCCTGGTCCCACCCCGAGCTCTACAGAGAATGGTCCCCGAGCGAATTTGCGGCTGCGCTCGGGAAGTATAAGACGCCCACGCTCGTGATTGGCGGCGAACTCGATTTTCGTGTTCCCTACACGCAGGACCTTGAGTTTTTCACCGCCCTCCAGCGGCAGGGTGTCCCCTCAAGACTCGCAATCTTCCCTTCCGAGGGTCACTGGGTGCTCAAGCCCCAAGACAGCGAGCTGTGGTACAAAATCTTTCTCGAGTGGCTTGCGCGCTACCTGAAATAAGGCAAAAACAAAAAGAGAAGGCGGGATTTCTCCCGCCCCTGGCTGGTCTCTCTGCCCGCGTTAAGTGGTTCCTATGGCCTGATCAGCCGACTCGAACCGCGCGGATCTGCCCGTGGAAGTCAATCTCCGTCACTTGGCCCTTGGTGACCACGACTTCCGTGCTGTAGGGCTTTTTGTCGAGTGTTACCCAGTGGCAGGGCACTTCGGCAACCGTCTTTCCGCTATCTTGGTCGACCACTTTCACCTTCTCGCCGTTGACGGCGACCTCGAACCTGTAGTTTCCCGGCTTGAGTTCGGTCGTACCAATCTCGGTGCTGCTCACCGCCGTGAACTGCACGGTGTCTGTGTGGGCCCACACGGGTACTGCAAACATGAAAAGTGCGAACGCTGTCCCCAGATATCCTGCACGAATACGCATAGTCTCGATCTCCTTGGTGTAAGGCTATATGTGCCGTGGAAACCGAGCAGGCCTGCTGCGAATTCCTGTGGCTGAGAGCCGCGGTGCTCCCTTCTTGCGGCCCTCGCTAGTTAGGATGCCGCCTTGGGGAAGCAGGTTTCAAAAATCGAGGGTGGCAACCTCGGCCGCATCTCGATCACTCGCTGACCACGGCTTTAACCAGATTGCGTGGGTTATCCACATCCGAGCCGCCCAGAACCGCAAAGTGGTAGGCGAACAGCTGCAGGGGCACAACCTCGAGTATGGGCAGTAGAAGCTCGGGAGCCCGGGGAACGAAGAACACGCGGTCGGCCAGGGCCGGAATTTCCAGATCGCCTTCGGTCGCAACGGCTACCGCCCTGCCGCCCCGCGCTTTCACATATTCCAGCACGCCGAGCGTCTTCTCGTAACGGACCACCGAGTCAGCGTCCGCGTCATCGCGCGCGGCCAGTACGATCGTGGTGAGCCTCTCGTCGACGAGCGCGTTCGGCCCGTGGCGCAGTTCGCCGGCGGGCAAACCCTCGGCCTGAACGTAGGAGATTTCCTTCAGTTTGAGGGCGCCCTCACGGGCAATCGCGTAATGCACACCGCGACCCAGAAAAAGAAACGACCGTGTCGGCTGAAACAGCCGGGCGCAATTCTGGGCCTCGGCATCCCAAACGGCCAGGCAGCGCTCGATCCCCTCCGGTATGGCACAGAGTTCGTTCAGGCGTCCGCGAATCACCTCCGAAGTCATGCGCCCGAGCCGGCGCGCGAGGAAGAGGGAGAAAAGGTAGAGAATCGTGAGCTGCGCCGTGAAGCTTTTGGTCGCCGGAATCGCGCGTTCGGGTCCGGCGAAGGTATGCAGTCGGGCCGTGGCTTCGCGGGAGATGGTCGAATCCGCGACGTTCGAGATGGCCACGGTTTCCGCCCCGCGGGCGAGCGCCTCGCGCTGCGCGGCGATCGTATCGGCCGTTTCGCCCGATTGCGTGATGACCATGACGATCGGATCGGCGCCTGCGTGCGTCGAGCGATAACAATACTCGCTCGCGTATTCCACATCTACGGCAACACCGGCCAGGTCCTCGATCATGATCTCGCCGGCCAGCCCGGCGTGGCGGCTCGATCCGCTGGCGGCAATGATGATCTTCTTAAAGGCGAGCAGCGCCGTCTCGAGGGGCTCGAGGGCGCGGGGGAAAATGATGTCGCCTTCCACATTTCGTCGGACGGTCTCGCGAATGGCCCCGGGCTGTTCGTGAATCTCCCGGAGCATGGCATGCGGGAATTTTGGTGGGAGAGATGGCGGTTGGGATTCGTTGGCCATGCTTTTGACGGCTGTCCAGGCTCCGCCGGTTAGCGGAAGCGGCGAATCAGCAGCGTGTGCCTCCCCGAACGATACAGGCCGACCACATAGATGGTCGGCGTTCCTTTGCTCGAATAGATGAGCTGCCGGATGCGCAGCATGGCCGTTCCGCGGGGAATGGCGAGCAGGTCCGCCGTCCGCTGATCCGCATCGGTGGCATCAATTTCTTCGTCCGCATAGGCCAGGGTCAGCCCGTAATCCCTCTCCAGCGTCAAAAAAAGCGAACTCCGCTCGAGGGCCGGGCTGGCCAGGCCGGGAAATTCGCCGGCGGAAAGGTAGCAAGTCTCGAATGCGAAGGGCTCGTCCGCCGCGCGGCGCACACGCTGGATCACCGTAAGGGACGTCGAGGAGGGCAGGGAAAGCCGGGCCGCAATCTCCGGATTCATTTCGCTCGCGCTCAGGCGAACGATCTGCGAGCGAGCCGAAAGCCCGCGGCTGGCCATCTGCTCGCTGTAGCTCATCAGCTTGTTGAAATGGATCTTGGGGGGCGCCACGAACGTGCCTGCGCCATGCCTGCGTTCAACGATTCCTTCCCGTGCGAGATCGGTGAGCGCGTGGCGCGCGGTCATGAGGCTGACCCGGTGAATCTTGGCCAGTTCGCGCTCCGATTCAACGAGGTCGCCCGTGCGCAACTTCCCCGATTCAATGCGCTTGCGGATTGCATTCTGTATACGGCGATACGCTGGTTCGCCGTTCCGGTGATTGTTATTCATCGGTCTCCGCGCCCCGAGGTCTCTTCCTGCCCTGCCGGTTGATTTCACACAGTTTGCCATGGGATGCAAGGCTTTCCACGAGTTCTATGACTAGCTATAGAGCGGCAGCCTAGCTTTGGCCACGTGCTATAGAGCCTTCGATCCCTTCCGCCGGCACCTGCCCTTCTACCGCAAGAATTCTGCGATTGCAAGACAAATTTCGCTTGACAAGCACGGATTCCTGCTATATAGCTCACGGCCAAGCATGGTGTGAGTGGGTTATAGCAGCAGCCAAACAAAGATGATCAGGAGGCTCTTGTGAAGCGAAACTGCCGGTTGTCCATTAGGGGCATCGGTCTCGTCCTGATTGCGGTTGCCGCGCTTCTGGCGGCCAACCCTCGGCTGGGGGCCCAGCAAGTGAGGGCCACCATCACAGGCACGATTACCGACCCGTCGGGCGCGCCCGTTCTGGGCGCCACAGTCACCGCGACGAACCTCGATAGCGGAACGAAGTGGTCCACAGAAACCGGAAACGCGGGAGTGTATGACCTGCCCGAAGTTTCCGTCGGTCATTACGAGCTCAAGGTCGAGGCCAAGGGCTTTGAAACGGCCGTTCAACCATCCTTCACTCTGGTGCTCAACCAGGTGGCGCGCATCGACGTGCAAATGAGGGTCGGGCAGATCACGCAAACCATTGAGGTAACCTCGGCCGCGCCGATCCTTCAGACCGACGCGACGGATGTGGGAACCGTGGTCAATGCGCAGGCTGTTGTCGACTTGCCTCTCTCCACGCGGAACATCAATGAACTCACGCTGCTGACACCGGGCGTCACGAGTCCCAACATTTTTGCCTTCCAGGCACCGCAGACGACTTTCGGAACCGGTCGCCCCTACGTCAACGGCGCACGCGAGCAGGACAACAACTTCTCACTCGATGGAATGGACACGAACCAGCCCGACAACAATGAGGTCGCCTACGTTCCGGCACCGGACGCCGTTCAGGAGTTCAACCTGATCGCCGGGAATGCACCGGCCGACTACGGCAACTACATCGGCGGCGTGGTGGTCGAGACGCTCAAGTCAGGAAACAACCAATATCACGGCGACCTGTGGGAATTTCTCCGCAACACGGACCTGGACGCCAACAGCTGGCAGAACAAGGCGGTGACCTACTACGACCTCGGACCCAACGGCAACGGCCAGGTGCTGCCGCGTCCGGCTTTGCATTGGAACGATTTTGGCGCGACCTTCGGCGGCCCCATCGTCAAGAACAAACTCTTCTTCTTCGCCGACTGGCAGACGTCGCTCTACGACACGCCGGCTAGCCCGGTGACGTTCGCGCCGGTACCGGCGGCCTTCCGAACGGGCGATTTTTCCTCGCTTTGCACCGCGGGTTTCAATGCCTCTGGGATTTGCAGCAACGCGTCCGAGCAGCTCTACGATCCCGCTTCGAGCACCACCCCGGCCGATCGGACTCCCTTTCTCAACAATCAAGTGCCCATCCGCAGCTCGGTAGCCAACTCCATTGTCAGCTCTTCGCTGTTTCCACCAGCTACGGAAAGCAGCTACCTCCAAAACCAGTACATCAATTCCTACCAGGGAGATATGAGGATCGACTGGTCGCCAACCAATCGAGACCACATCACGGGCCGCTGGTCCCAGCAGTACGTGATCAACAACACGGCCAACAGCCTCGCCCTGTTTCCAAACCTCGAGCGCCAATATCCTCTCAAGAACTTCGTGGCGGATTATTCGCGAGCCATTTCGTCAACGCTGGTCAACGACCTGCGCGTCGGTTTCCAGGACTTCCCGGCGAACGACCAGATCTATTCGAATCCGAGTGGCCAGAATCTGCCGGCCCTATTCGGACTCCCGGGAGTCCCAGTGTCGGTGCTGCCAGACATCGGTTTCAATGGTCTGTACACCGACATTGGCAATGCCGATCTTGTCGAAATCTTTCATGACACGACCGTTGAGCTAGAAGACGGACTCACCTGGACGCACGGAAACCACTCGATTCACTTCGGATTTGAGTTCTTCAAGTATTACATGAATGACCTCTATCCCGGCAATCAGGGGCTGGCCGGCTCGTTCAGCTTTACTGGTCAATTTACAGGCAATACGGGCACTTCCGGCGGCAACCCCTTTGCCGATTTTCTCTTGGGTGATCCAACCGCCGTCGAGGAGGGAACCCCGCTGCATTTCCATCTGCGGAACAGCCTTTTCGGTGGGTTCGTTCAGGATAACTGGCGCGTCACGAGCCAGCTGACCGTGAATTTGGGACTGCGCTATGAACTCACGACTCCCCGCGGAGACGAAGACGGCGCCCTCAACGTCAACTTCAACAAGATCACTGGCGCACCGGAGATCGGCACGAACTACAACACCTATACCGGAATCGACAATTTTCAGCCGCGCCTGGGGTTCGCCTGGCAACCGGGCTGGGCGCCCGACACCGTCGTTCGCGGCGCTTATGGGATTTCGACGTACATGGAAGGCAACGGCGTCGGAAACATGGCCATCATCAACCCTCCGAACGTAGTTACCCGCGAGGAAAACAATACGGGTCTACCGGAACCTGTAACCACGCTTGACCAAGGCTACTCGGCCTTCCCGCCCGCCATCTGCACCGCGGCGGCGCTCGAAGCGCTCTCGCCGAACTGCCTGGCGAGCGACACGGTGCACGCCACCAATCCTAATCTCCAGCCCGCCGTAGACCAGCAGTGGAATTTAACCATCCAGCATCGCTTCGGAAATGCCACCACGGTTTCCGCCGGCTATGTGGGTAACAAGATCGATCACATGACCGACATTTTCCTCCTGAACCAAGGGATCATCCAAAATGGCACCGTAGTCCCCGGACCCTTTGCTCAGCCGCTGATCAATTGCTGCGGCGCGAGCCCGCCGAATGTTCGCTACAACGACTCGGAAGCCATCCAGCGGTATGATGCCCTCGAGCTTCAGGTCATCGAGCACCCCTACCACGGCCTCGAGCTCACGGCCAACTACACCTGGTCGAAGTGCCTGTCGAACTCCCTCGGCTATTTCGGACAGTACGGCGATGAAGAAGGAATCGGCCAAAGCCAGACGAACGGCGGCTACTTTTTCTTCCAGAACATCTACGATCAAATGGCGGACTATGGCCGCTGCATCAACGATGTGGCCAGCGCCTTCAATGGTTTCCTGATCTATGAACTGCCGTTTGGCCGCGGTCACCACTTCGGCAACGGCGTAAACGGCGTGGTGAATCAGATCATTGGCGGCTGGTCGGTGGCCTCCGATTTCAACATTCACTCGGGTTTTGCCATCGATCCCGCTGCTCCTGATCAGTCTCAAACCGGAGGCGGCGTGGGTGCAGCCTATCGGCCAAATTGCGTGTCCGGCGTTTCGCAGTACGGCAATCAGGCTCTTGAGAACATCGCGGGAAACATCGGGCTGCAGTGGCTGAATCCGGCCGCGGTTACGCTACCGGCGCAATACACGTTCGGAAACTGCGGAGTGGGTTCCTTCCGCGGACCGGGTCTAACGACTGCGGACCTGAACCTTACCAAGCAATTCCACATCAGCGAGCGTTTCAATCTGCAGTTCATGACTCAATTCATTAATCTGACCAATACGCCAATCTTTGGCGCACCGGCTGCGTCCTGCGGCCCGCTGTGCAACGGAGTGATTACTACGGGACCGACCGGGGGAGGCGGCGCGGGAACGTTTGGACTTGTCCAATCGCAGGATCCCGGCAGGGAGATTCAATTTGCTCTGAAGTTGCTTTTCTGAAATTCCACCCCCAGAAGCGGTCAGGACGGGGCAGGCGGCTAGCCGCCTGCCCCGCCCTATCTCCGTCGGCGATTCCGCTGCACGATCTAGAAGTAAGCTAGCCCGCGTTCAATTCCGATTGGCCAAGGTGGCAAGAATCGGGTGAAGCTTAGTCAAGGAATCCGGATAGTTCTCCATCCGATGCACTTCCCGATAGGGATCATCAGCGGATCCTCGAGCTACATAGGAGGCCTTCGGCCCGCCCCTGGTGAGGCCTCTGCCGATTTCGACTCGTCTAGAAGCGACGGCGAATGTGGCTGCGATCGCGTTCCGCTCGCGATCATGTCGTACTTGCATGATAGTCTTTCTGCACTTGGCAAGAAAACGCCAGTAGGGCAGTCCTCCATGCATCGATTTCACAGTTCGCGGGCGGGAACGACGTTGGCCGTTGCAACTGGATTGCTCCTCCTACTATGCCTCTTGGGCTTGAGGGCGGACGGAGGAATACGGACAGGCCTTCGGCTCACTCCGGAGCCCCAAAGTTCCAGTTTGGACGTTGGTTCCGTGTCCGGAAATTCTTATAGAAACGAATCCATCGGGTTGACCTACGAGTTCCCGAAGGGCTGGTCCGTTGATGACGGAGAGATGAAGAGGGTGAACATGCCCCCTGCTGCCCCCGCAACAGGCGACAGGAAACGGAGCGTCATGTTGCTAATGGTGTCGGAGCTCCCGGAGGAACGGCGTACCTGCGCGGGGTGCACTTCTTTCAGAGTCCGCGGTCCCAGGATTTTGCTCTACGCCACGGCTGCGGCGGGCGACCAAACGTTGGGGGAGGTGATGGACAGAGTCACCTCCTTGATGAAACGCACCCATGCGGGCCAGCTCATCCGTGGGCCCGTCGACTGTGTTCTTGGCGGCCAAACATTTTCGCGAATTGACACTAAGTTTGTGCTGCCAAACGGCGACGATTCCTACACGAGTGACGCGCTCACGATCCGCAATGGTTATCTCATCCAGTTCACGGTCTTTGCGGGCACCCCGAGAGAGCTTGACGCGTTAAATCAAGGCCTCAAATCTGTGCAGTTCAAGCCGTAACGCTGCAAGAATCCTGTGGATTACCTAACCCTTTGCTCTGGATGCCGAACGAAACGCGGGGGCACGATTGGCCGTATTCTCGACAAGCTCGCTGGCGTGCGGTCACCGTGATGGTTTCGGTTCGCATGGCCGCAATCTCCTCCCTCCGGAGCCCATCGGCGAGGGCAAAAAGGGTAACGCGGAGAACGCCGTTCTCGCCAGCAATCTTCGCAAGGGCTCAGCACCGGGCCCGGCCGGCGGCAAATCGAGTTCAGTCGACAGAAGAAGCTGTCGAGGCGATCCGAGCGCGACCTCAATCCACTTCTCGGACGCGGGTCGTCTTCACGATTGGCGATCTCCTCTGCCGGTCGGCAAAGCTCTGTGCGCGGTCGCGATCGATGTAAACGCGCGCGAATTTCTCGCCGTCGTGATAGTAGACCGTCACTTGCCAGTGACGATGTTTCCGCCGCCGGTCATCATTCATCGACGTCCTTTTTCTCTTCACGTGAATGCCTCGCAAGGTCCGGCTCCCCTAAATCCCAGAACTATTGCAGGTTCGAAAGGCTGGCGCAAGTAGTAAAGTGGTTGTCAGGATATGACGTAGTGTTTCATGAAGGGAGTCGTTCGATTCCAGTAAAACGGGCCGGCCCGGCAGCCGATCATGCCAGTGCCTGCGGGATGGCCTTCTTCCATCTGCCTTGCGCCTTCAAGATGAGCTCGACGACCTCGCGCACAGCTCCTTCGCCGCCCTTGGCAGCCGTGACGTAGTGCGCGGCGCGCTTCACTTCATAGGCTGCATTCGCCACGGCGACGGCCAGTCCCGCGCGTTCGAGCAGCGGCAGGTCGGGCAAATCGTCCCCCACGTAGGCGACTTCTTCGTCGGAGACCCCGGCCCGCACGAGAATGGCTTTGTAGGCTTCGAGTTTTCTGGGTTGCCCTTGCACGACAAATTCCATGCCTGCTTCGCGCGCCCGGCGCGCCGTTGCGGGCGAATCGCGCCCCGTGATCAGGCCGGTCCGGATGCCCATGATCCCGGCGAGCTTGATGCCCGCGCCGTCGTGCGCATTGAAGACCTTCATTTCGGCGACGCTGTTGTCCGGAAAGCCCTGCAGGCAGACGACTCCCGGGGTCATCGTGCCGTCGACGTCCATCAGGAGGACGCGAATGCCGCGCGCGCGGTGCAGGACAGCGGGCGGGAATTTCAATTCGCGGATGGCCACCGAGAATTCCCTCTCGAACGATCTTTCGTCGAACCCCCGGATTCCGCTGCACGGAAACTCGCCGCGAGGGTTCCCGGCGCGGAGTTTGGTCCGGGCCGGACGAAGAGTCAGGCGAAGAATTCACCCATACTGCGGAACTTGCGGTAGCGTTTCTCAACCAGCTCTTGGGCGGGGAGCTGTGAAAGCTCCTCCAGAGCGCGCTTGAGCGATGCGTCAAGCAACCGCGCCGCGGCAGCGTGGTCGTAATGCGCGCCGCCATCGGGTTCCGGGACGATTTCATCGATCAGTTTCAAGCGCAGCAGGTCGAGAGAAGTGATCTTAAGCGCCTCAGCCGCGCTTTCAGACTTTGCCGCGTCCCGCCAAAGAATCGAGGCGCACCCTTCCGGCGAGATGACCGAATAGACGGAATTTTCGAGCATGAGGATCCGATCGCCGATGGCCACGGCCAGTGCTCCCCCGGAGCCGCCTTCCCCGGTAATGGTCACCACGACCGGCACGGGCAGGCGCGACATCTCGCGCAAGTTGTGAGCGATGGCCTCAGCCTGTCCTCGCTCCTCCGCGTCCACTCCCGGGTATGCCCCCGGTGTGTCGATGAAGACCAGGACCGGCCGCCCGAATTTCGCCGCTAGCTTCATGATCCGAAGAGACTTGCGGTAGCCCTCGGGTTTGGCTTGGCCGAAATTCCGAATGAGGCGCTGCTTGGTATCGTGGCCCTTTACGGTGCCCATGACCATCACCGGGCTGCCGTGAAACCAGGCCATTCCGGTCAGGAGCGCGGGGTCATCGGCGAACCCGCGGTCGCCATGAAGCTCGCTGAAGTTCTCAAACAGCAGACGGATATAGTCGTCGGGCTGCGGGCGCTGCGGATGACGCGCCAGCCCGAGCCGCTGCGAGGCTCCCAGGTGCGTATAGAACTCGCGGCGCAGTTCTTCGACTTCGCGGCGAATGCGCTCGATATCGTCCGCACTGCGATCGTTCGGATTGGTGAGCTGGGTCAGTTCGAAAACGTCGCGCTCGAGGGCATCGATCTGCCGCTGGCGCTCCCAATCCCGATCCTCCCGGGAAACCGTTCGTTCAGGCGCGGATTCGCCGCGCCCGACGGCACCCTGCGCTGCCGGCCGCTTGCCGTTTGCGGCCGGACCGTGGCTTGCGAGTTTCGGCGTCGCGTTCCCGGCCGAAGCGGCAGCTTGTGCCGCATGCGAGGGCGCGCTCCGAGATTCTTTTCTGAGCTCCTCACGCGCTTTGGCCCGCTCGAGCATGCGACGCAGGCGCTCGCGAGCGGCACGGCGACGTTTGCTGCTCTTCCCGTTCATTCGACCACCGCCACGGCCCGGGCGCCGCAAATCTCCCGCACGCGATCGACGAGTTCGCTGTCCGCGCGAACCGCGCTCGAGAAGTCAATGGTCGCTTCACTCCCGTCTGGATCAATCAGCTCGAAGACCACGCGGCAGCGCCCCGGGCGGTTCCGAAACAGCTGGCCCAGCTGATCGAGAACGTCGGTGTCAATGGCTTCCCTGTTCATCCGCACGCGCAGCCGGGCTGCGCCATTCGCGCCCCCCGGTTCCGAGGCCCGGTCTAGAGGGCGGGCGTCGGAAATGATGAGACGAGTCCCCACATCCTCGACAGCGACGCGCGCCTTCACGAGCAGCGGCGTGGCGCCCTTCAGAATACCTTCGAGTTTTTGAAATGCCTCGGGAAACACGAGCGCTTCGATGACCCCCGTGCGGTCTTGCAGCGTCAGAATCACCCAGCGCTGCCCGCGCCGCGAGCGCATCGGGCGCGACTGCACGATGATTCCCGCAACCGTCAGATCTTCCCCGTTCCGCCGGCCCTCCATCGAAGAGAGCTCGATCGCGTTCCACTCCTCGAGCCTTCCCGCATATTTATCGAGTGGATGGCCTGAAACATAGAATCCCAGCACCGCGTACTCGGCGGCAAGCAGTTCGTGCTCGGGCCATTCGGGAACGTCCGGCAACGATCCGACCTCGAGGGTCGGACGAGCGGCTGCGGCGGCGCCAAACAGTCCGTGCTGGCCAATTTCGCGGGCGTGCTGGAGCTTCTGGGCGCGATCCATGGCGACATCGATCGATTCGATCATTTGCGCGCGGTTGGCGCCCAATCCGTCCAGGGCTCCGGCGCGGACCAGGCTTTCGATCACGCGCTTATTGAGCAAACGGGAGTCGACCGACTCGCAAAACTGGAAGAAGCCCTTAAAACCGCCCAGCGATTCCCTGGCCTGCAAGATGCCTTTCACCGTGTTCTCGCCGACGTTCTTGATGGCCCGCAAGCCAAAGCGGATCTGTTCTCTGACCGGAGTGAAATCCACGTCGCTCGAATTGACGTTCGGCGGCAGGACCGTGATTCCCATGCCGCGCGCCTCGTGGATGTACTTCACAACCTTGTCCGTGTTGCCCGTTTCCGAGCTGAGCATGGCGGCCATGAACTCGACCGGATAATGCGTCTTGAGCCACGCGGTCTGGTAGGCCAGCAGTGCGTAGGCGCAGGAGTGGGACTTGTTGAACCCGTATCCGGCGAATTCCGCCATCAAATCGAAGATTCGCTCGGCTTTCTCTTTGGGCACCTTGCGCGCCTGGCAGCCGGTCAAAAACTTCTCCCGCTGCGCGGCCATCTCCTCGGGCTTCTTCTTCCCCATGGCCCGGCGCAGGATGTCGGCGTCGCCCAAGGAAAAGCCCGCCAGGCGGTTGGCAATTTGCATCACTTGTTCCTGATAGAGGATGACCCCCCAGGTCTCCGCCAGGATTTCGGCCAGTTCGGGCAGGTCGTAACGCACCTTCTTCTTGCCGTGCTTGCGGGCGATGAAATCGTCGATCATGCCGCCCTGAATGGGGCCGGGACGATAGAGCGCATTGAGGGCCGTCAAATCTTCGAGCCGCGTCGGCTGATAGCGCTTCAGAATGTCGCGCATGCCGTGCGACTCAAACTGAAAGATGCCCGTCGTGTCCCCCCGAGAGAAGAGCGCGTAGGTCGGAGCGTCGTCCAGCGGAAGCGTGGACAGGTCCAGATCGATTCCCCGGTTTGTTTGGATCATGCGCACGGCATCGGTCAGAACGGTGAGTGTGGTCAGGCCGAGAAAATCCATTTTCAGCAGGCCGATGCGCTCGAGCGCGTTCATGTCGTACTGCGTCGTGATTTCATCCTTGTTGGACTTGTACAGGGGAACGATTTCGGTAAGCGGCTGGGGCGAAATCACGACCCCGGCGGCATGGGTCGATGCATGGCGCGCGAGGCCTTCCAGGCGCAGACCGACCTCCACCAGCTCCTTGACGCGCTCGTCGGACTGGCGCAGGGCTTCGAGCTGCGGCGACTGCTGGAGCGCCTCTTTGAGTTCGATATTCAGCTGATTGGGAACCAGCTTGGCGATCTTGTCGACCTCGCCGTAGGGCATGTCCAGGGCGCGCCCGGCATCCTTCAGCACGGCCTTGGCCGCCATGGTACCGAAGGTGATGATCTGGGCCACGTTCTTGTCGCCGTATTTCTGCCGTACGTAATCGATCACCTCGCCGCGTCGGCGCATGCAGAAATCGATGTCGATGTCCGGCATCGAAATCCGCTCGGGATTGAGAAATCGCTCGAACAGCAAGTCGTATTCGAGCGGATCGACATCGGTGATGCGCAGCGAGTAGGACACCAGGCTCCCAGCCGCCGAACCTCGCCCGGGACCGACGGGAACTCCTTGCGCCCGCGCGTAATGAATGAAGTCCCAAACGATCAAGAAGTACCCGGCGAAGCGCATCTTCTTGATCATTTCGATTTCCGCACTCAGGCGGGTCTCATAGGCGGAGATCGGATGCCGCAGCAGGCCCTCCCTGGCCAAACGCTCGAGGCGCGGCAGGTGGGATCTGAATCCTTCGCGCACGACCCTCTCGAAATACGAGTCGGTCGTGTGCCCGTCGGGAACCTTGAACTCGGGGAAGGGGTCGGTGACCCGCTGGATTTTTACGTTGCAGCGTTCGGCGATCGCTACCGTGCGGTCCAGCGCATCGGGCAATTCCCGGAAGACCTGGGCCATTTCCTGGGCCGTTTTGAAATAGAACTGATCGGTGGCGAACTTCATGCGCTGCCCGTCGGACATCGTCTTGCCCGTCTGGATGCAGAGCAGCACCTCCTGGGCGTGCGAATCGGCGCGCGTCAGGTAGTGGCAGTCGTTGGTCGCCACCAGCGGAATGCCGGTTTCCTTCGACAATCTGACCAGCTCGCGATTGACCTGGGGCTCGATTTCGAGACCTTGGTCCTGCACTTCGAGGAAGAAGTTTCCTTTGCCGAAGATGTCGCGCAAGCGGTAGGCGTTCGCCCGCGCCTCATCGTACTTGCCGGCCAGGATCCGATCCGTCACTTCGCCGCGCAGGCAGGCCGACAGGGCGATCAGGCCGCTGCTGTGCTGGGAAAGCAGATGGTGGTCGATGCGCGGCTTGTAATAGAAGCCGTCGAGAAAGCCGGTGGAGACGAGCTGGATCAGGTTGCGGTAGCCCAGTTCGTTCTCACAGAGCAGGACGAGATGATTCGAGCGTTCCGCTTCGCTGCCGCGACTCTTATGGCCATCTGGCGCGACGTACACTTCGCAGCCGATGATCGGCTTCACGCCGTGCTTGATCGCCTCGTGGTAGAAGTTCGCAGCGGCGAATAGGTTTCCGTGGTCGGTAACCGCTACGGCAGGCATTCCTCGGCGCGCTGCTTCGCTCGTTAGTTCGCCAATTTCGCAGGCGCCGTCGAGTAGAGAGTAGTCCGTGTGGAGATGCAGATGGACAAAGTTCGCTTCTCCCATGCGCGAGTATTGTACCAGAATCCCCCAGGCCCCTACGCAGAGGTTCGGCTCGATCGACTGCCGTTTCCCCTCACCCGCGCGACGGGGGGAAGCGGGTCAGGCGCCGATGTCCAGCGAGTTTTTCACCAGATCCGGCAGCGCTCGGAGGCCGGGCGAACCATGGGCGAGTCCGCGCTGCAGCCCCAAGCCTCCCGAAAGGCCGGGATATTCGACAAAGGCCCGTTGGTGCGGAACTTGTTCAAGGGATGCGGGTCGGTGTTGACGCGCAGACGAACCACTTCGGGCCGCAAGTTTCCGGCCCAGCCTTGGGCCCAGGCCAGGAAAAAGCGCTGGTCGGGGGTGAAGCCATCGATCGTAGGCGGGGCAGGCCTCCCGGCCAGCGAATGATGGTAGGCGGCGAGCGCGATCGTGACGCCGCCCAGATCGGCGATGCTCTCCCCTTCGACAAGCTTCCCGTTCTCGTGCAGGCCGGGCTCAGCCTCGTAGCTGTCGAACTGCTTGACGATGCACTCCCCGCGCGCCTGGAAATTCTTGTAGTCCTCGGGGGTCCACCAATTCTTCAGGTTTCCCTGGGCGTCGAATTTGGCGCCAGAATCGTCAAACCCGTGTGTCATCTCGTGACCGATGACCGCCCCGATGCCGCCATAATTGTAGGCGTCATCGCGACGGGAATCATAAAAGGGCGGTTGCAAAATGCCCGCGGGAAACACGATCTCGTTCCGGGAAGCCATGTAGTACGCGTTCACCGTGGGAGGAGTCATACCCCATTCGCTTCGGTCGACCGGCCTCCCGATTTTGGCCATCTCATAATCGTTCTCGAAATCCTCTCCGCGCAGGACGTTCGAGATATAGGAATCGCGCGCCACGCGAAATTTCGAATAGTCGCGCCATTTATCGGGATAGCCGATCTTGGGAGTTATGGCATCGAGCTTCTCGATCGCCTTCTGGCGCGTTTCCGGGCTCATCCAATCGAGTGTCTCGAGATCCTCGCGCAGGGCGGCGATCAGGTTGTGGACCATCTCCTCGGCTCGCGCTTTCGCCTCGGGGGGGAACGCGCGCTGGACGTAATACTGGCCGAGCGCCTCGCCCAGCTGGCGGTCCGTAGCCTGAACGCACCGCCGCCAGCGAGGCTGCAGTTCCTTGGCCCCAGTCAACGTGCGGATGTAGAAATCGAAGTTTTCATCGACAAAATTATCGGAGAGAAACGGCGCGGTCTGGTGAATCAGATGCCAGCGCAGGTACACCTTCCAGTCGCCCACGGGCACGCTCGCGAGTTCCTCATCAACCTGCCTGAAGAAATCGGGCTGGTGGACGTTCATGGCCGACACGACCGGCGAGCCGACTTCCTCGAAGTAAGCCTCCCAGTTGATGTGTGGCGTGAGCTCGCGCATCTCGACCAGAGTTTTCATGTGATAGGTGTTGTCTGGATTGCGCAGCTCGACGCGAGTCATGGAAGCCTTGGCGAGCGAAGTCTCGATCCCGAGCACGGTCTTGGCCTCGCTCTGAGCGGTCGCCTCATCGTCGCCGAGCAGCTTGAACATGTTGGTCACATGCTGAACGTACCCGTCGCGGAGCTGCTTTGATTTCTCGTCATCGCGAAGGTAATAGTCGCGGTCGGGAAGCCCGAGACCCCCCTGGCCCGCGGCGGCAATCTGGCGAGTGCTGTCCTTGTAATCCTGCTGCGGGCCGAAATCGAAAGCCGCGTTGACGCCCTCGCGTTGCAGCCGAGCGATCTCGGCCTGCAGGGTGCTCGCATCGTGAATTGAGGAGATACGGCGGAATTCCGGCTCAAGCGGCGTCAGGCCTGCCGTTGCGATCTGACTCTGATCCATGCACGTTGCGTAGAAGTCTCCGATCTTTTGCCAGTTCGAATTGGCCTCCGCGGATGTGTCCTTCGAGGCCTGCTCGAGAATGTCGTGAAGAACGTCCTGATTGTGGTTCTGCAGGATGTTGAAGCTACCCCAGGAGGCATATGCCGCGGGAATCGGATTCGCCTTGAGCCACCCGCCGTCGGCGAACTGGTAGAAGTCGTTGCACGGCGGAACCGAGCGATCGAGATTCGAGAGATCGAAGCCGCCCCCCTGACCGCCGGTGGAGACATCGGACAGACATCCCCCTGGAGCGACGGCCAAGGCCTCTCGGCGGGAAGAGCGATCCGCTTCTGAGGCCAGCGGAAGTGCGCAAAGCAATACGACAGATGCCAAAGCGGATGAATGGCAAGGCATTATGGCGGATCTCCTTGGCTCAAAACCGACCATGGGCCAGCCGGCGCGGGTTTGAAACGCTTGGTCATCATGAGGGGTCGGCGCCGAGAGTGTCAATCCGGAGGGAACCCGGGCTAGCTCTTGTGCTGGCTAGTCCCGTTGGCGCGGTGATCGATGCCTTGGCGGACGAGGTTGACGAAGGCCGTGGCCGAGCGCGGCAGCGTGCGGTCCCGCCGGTAAACGAGTCCGAGTTCGCGCCAAACATCCATGTCCGAGACTGGAATCATGGCTGCCTTGCCGGCGCGGACTTCGTCGCGCACGAAGCTCTCACTGATCAGAGAAACGCCGAGCCCGGCCGCCACAAACCGCTTAATCATCCCGACGCTCGGCAGTTCCATAGTGATATGCAAGCTCGAGCGATAAGGCCGGAACTGCTTGTCATGCACCTGCCGCATGAAGCCGGTACGCGGGACGATCAGCGGCTGTCCGGCGATTTGCGCGGTGGTCACCGAGCGGAGCTTGGCCAGGGGATTAGAAGGGCTCGTCATCAGCATGATGCGATCGCGGAAAATCGGAAACACACGCAGGCTGGGCGATTTGACCGGAAGCGTCACGATGCCCACGTCGATGCTGCCGGCCTCGATTTTCTCCATCACTTTGTGACTGAAGTTGCGGTAAATGCTGATCTGCACGTGCGGGTAGTGGCGATGATACTCGGCGAAAATGTCCGGCAATACGTACAGGCAGGTCGCCTCGTTGGCGCCGACGGCCAGCGTGCCGCGCGGAGCGCTGGCCTGATCGGCGACGGCCCGAATCGATTCACTCCGCAGCGTGAGCAGTTTGCTCGCGTACTCAAGAAGCGCTTCGCCCGCCGAAGTCAGATGAATCGACTTGCCGACGCGGTCGAACAGCTTTTGCCCGTACTCCTGCTCGAGCAGCCGGACTTGCGCGCTGACGGCTGGCTGAGAGCGAAACAGTTTTTGGCCGGCGCGAGAGAAGCTCCCCTGTTTGGCGATCTCGACGAACGTAACTAGGTGATCGAAATCCATGGCTTCGACTCAAGATCTGAGTCCAGAAGCAATTCTTGGCGCCCGATTATAGCAAAGCTCGCAAGCCGTCGGGCCGCGGGAAAATCAAATGGCTTCGTTTGCTGCCGAATGCGCTCGAGCCCCATCTGCGCCACGCGAATTCGGAGAGGCGAAAGGCACGGCACGGTTGGCCAGGACGTGAAGGGGCGCCAAATCGTCGACTGGCGCACGCCCGGTTCGACGTTTTCCCCGTTGGGAACCGCGGCCAATGCCGCGTTGCTCGAGTCGGCAAACAATGGGTTCCCACGTCTCCGGAATCGAGCAGGGCAAGCGAACCGGCTCGATGCGCACCAGTGGCAACTGAAGGGAACTGAGCAGCCGACGGGCGCGATGGCTGCCGGTCAAACAGAGGTGTTCATACAGCACGCGGCGCAGCCAGGATTCCTCTCGTTCCGTGACGGGGCCGCTGGCCGAGGCTGGGCCCAAGGCGATCTTCGTGCGCACGCTCGTGGAAGGGGGCGACTCCGATGCCGCGCGGACGAATTCCTGGTTGCAGTGTTCGCCGAGACGCGGTGTTCGCAGGGCGTAAACGAGACCGCCGGTCATCCCCGAACCGAGATTCACCCCCGCCCGCCCGAGAATGAGCACGATGCCGGCCGTCATGTACTCGCAGGCGTGGTCGCCGACGCCCTCGACCACGGCGAGCGCGCCGCTGTTACGAACGGCAAACCGCTCGCCGGCACAGCCGGCGATGTAGAGTTCGCCGCTGGTTGCGCCATACAGTACGGTGTTGCCGGCGAGAACGTCGCCCCGGCGGGAAGCCCCGGCTCCCGCGGAGATCGCAATCATTCCTCCGCTCAGGCTCTTCGCCACATAGTCGTTCGCTTCCCCGCGCAGCCGGAAGCGCACGCCGGGAATGAGGAACGCGCCGAAGCTCTGTCCCGCCACGCCGCGGAACTCGCAGTCAATCGTGTGGTCCTCGACGCCGCGGAAGGAGCTACGGCGAAGGATCTGGCCGGCCAGGTGCGCGCCCACCGCGCGGTCGGAGTTGGCGATGGGCCATATGGGGAGAACGGGGCGCGCGGCCCTTTTCGCCCGTTTCCTTTTGCGGCTGGCCAGCGGGGAATCGTCTTGCTCGAAACTCGCGGTCACTAGCCCCGAGAGCCTGCGAACCAAATCACCATGAACCACGACGGGGTCACTCGCCATCTCCGGCGCGTTTTCGGCAGGTTCGCAGTGAGGGCGGAGGAGATCGGCAACAGCGGGCAAGGCGGAGTCCGAACGCGGCTTGAGGCGGTTGGCCGCACCGATGATTTCCTTGAGCGTGCGCGCCCCGAGCCCGGCGAGCCGCACCCTCACCTCGCCGGCCACAGCGCGGAAGTAGGCCATCACCATTTCCGGCCGGCCGGTGAACCGCGTGCGCATGCCTTCGTCCTGAGTAGCGATTCCCGCCGGGCAGGTGTTCAAATGACACTGACGCGCCATCACGCAGCCTATGGCCAGCAGCGCCGCCGTGCCGAACCCGAATTCGTCGGCGCCCAGCAAAGCGGCCATGAGCACGTCGCGGCCGAATTTGATCCCCCCATCGACGCGCAGGCGCACTCGCCCGCGAAAGCCTGCGGCAAGCAGAGCGAGATGCGCCTCGCGAAGGCCGATCTCCCAGGGCAGACCCGTATTCTTGATCGAGGTGAGCGGCGAAGCGCCGGTGCCGCCGTCAAAACCCGAGATGGTGATCACCTGAGCGCCTGCTTTGGCCACTCCGGCGGCGATGATGCCCACGCCGGCACCAGAAACGAGCTTCACCCCAATCCGGGCGGCAGGATTAATGGCTCTGAGGTCGTAGATCAGTTGGGCGAGGTCTTCGATACTGTAAATGTCATGATGCGGAGGAGGGGAAATCAGCGACATGCCCGGAACGGCATGGCGCAACCGCGCGATGTAGGCATTCACTTTCGCTGCGGGAAGCTGGCCCCCTTCGCCGGGCTTTGAACCTTGCGACATCTTGATTTCGAGCTCGTCGGCGCGAACCAGATACTCCGCCGTGACGCCGAATCGCGCCGAGGCTACCTGCTTGATTCGATTGCTCGCCTCCGGATCAAGGCGGTAGACGTCGGGATCTTCACCGCCTTCTCCGGTGTTGCTGCGCGCACCCAGGCGGTTCATGGCCACCGCCAGCGTGCGATGCGCCTCCGGACTCAAGGCTCCGAGGGACATGGCTTGCGTCGAGAAACGCGCGAGGATTTCACTCTCGGGTTCGACCCCATTGAGCGCAATCGGTTTCTCCGCCCGGATCTCAAGCAAATCGCGGATGGCCACTGGCTCACGATCTTCCGCCAGCTCCGCGTAAGCGGAGTAGGCATCGGCCGTGGGCGATTTGACGTACCGATGCAGGCGCCGGACCAGTTCGGGCGAATTCGAATGGCGCTCGCCGGCCTGCCGAAAGCGGTATAGGCCGGCGTCGCCCAGATCGCCGGTGGCGGAACCGAATGCGCTTGCGTGGCGCTCGAGCACCTCGGCCAGAATCTGCCCGAGCTCCTTGCCCCCGGACGTGCCGGCCGCGTCTTCAAAAAATTCTGAGCGAACCTCTTGGTCGAGTCCGACGATCTCGAACAGATAGCTGTTGCGATAGCTCGCCAGCGTCGAAATTCCCATTCGAGCGAGGACCTTGCGAAGCCCGACTTCGATCGCGGAGCGATACAGAGCGGCGCCGCCTTTCCTTAAATGCTCGGAAAACTCGAGCCCGAGAAACGGAAAGACAGCGCTCGCTCCCGCGGCAATGAGCAGGGCCGCATGATGCGTTTCGACGACCTGCCCACTTTCGATTATGAGCGGCACGCGACAAGCGCCCGCGCGCACGATTTCACACCATGCCGCGGCACAGGCCAGGAGGGCCGGAAGCGCCGCGCGAGCCCGCGACGTTCGGCGGTCGGTCAGCACGATGAGCGCCGGTCGGCGCCGGGCAGCCCTCGCCGCCTCGGAGCGAAGGCAACCGAGGGCCGCCCGGGCGGCGGTTACACCGCCGGAAACATCGAATGTGAAATCGATCCGCTGCGACTCGCCGGTTCGCCCCTCGATTTGTTCGATTTGGCGGGCGTCGACGACGGGCGATTCGAGCACGACCTGTGCGCCGAGGCACACCTCGAGCGACATGACGTGCGCCTCGCGAAGAGGATCGATGGCCGGATTGGTGACCTGCGCGAAGCGCTGCTTGCAGTAGTCCCACAGCGGACGACGCGCTGCGGAAATGAATGCGGGCGGTGCGTCATCGCCCATGCTCCATATCGCTTCTTTGCCTTCGACGCCGAGCGGCTGAAACAGCAGACGGAACTGATCTTCGGTCCAGCCCAGTGCGGCGGCCACCCTCTTCGGTTCTTTTGTTCCGCCCCCGACGAAGCTTTTCGACGGTTTGACTCGAAGGGGGGCGCCTGTCCTCGCTTTGGGGGCTCGTGGCTCGAGCAGCCCTGCGATATTCTTGCCCCGGTACAAGGACCCTCGACCCGGTTCGACCAGCAGCATTTCGCCGGGACCAAGCCGTTGCCGCTCGGCGATCGGCTCGCCGGCAAAATCCGCTAGACCAGCTTCGGAGCCGAGAACGAACAGGCCGTTTTCCGTCAGCGTGTAGCGCAGAGGCCGCAACCCGTTGCGGTCGAGTTTGGCGCCCACGAAACCTCCGTCGCTGAAAACAAGCGCGGCGGGACCGTCCCAGGGCTCCTGCTCTAGCGCTTCGTTCTCGACGACGTCACGTAGCAAGCGATCAGCACGACTCCTTCGCCCGCGCCGCGCGAGGGCCGGGGGCACGAGACGTAACATGGCGGACGGAGCGTCATATCCGCGCTCGAGCAGGATCTCGAAAGCGTTGTCGAGACTCGCCGAGTCGCTGACGTCGTCCTCGAGCGCGCTGAACCATGCATCGACACCGAGCTCCGCTTGCAGCTCACTCTCCCGCGCGCGCATCCACCGACGATTGGCGCCAATCGTATTGATCTCGCCGTTGTGCGCGAGGAATCGAAAAGGCTGCGCCAGCATCCAGCTCGGTCGAGTGTTGGTCGAATAGCGCTGGTGAAAGATGGCGAAGGTGGCGGTGAAGTCCGGCTGATCGAGATCGGGATAGAACTCGCGGAGCTCGAGAGGCGCCAAGAGGCCTTTGTAGACGACCGTTCGGGAGGACAGGGAGGAAAAATAGATTCCGGCGCGACGAGATTCTATCCGCTTCCGCAGCAGGAACAGCCGTCGTTCGAAATCGCCGTCCGCACAGGCCGGGCCCAGGAATGATTGGCGGATCAAAGGCAGGATGGAGGCAGCTCGCGGCCCGAGGATCGCGGGTTCGGTTCGAACGGCTCGCCAGCCGAGACAATCGATTCCCTCTTCGCGCGCGCAGCTCTCGACCACGGCGCGAGCCTCTGTTTCGCGGCCGCCTTCGATGAAAGCCATGCCGAGCCCGAAGACTTCGGGGAGGCTGATCCCATCCTGCGCGGCAACCCGGCGAAAGAACCCTTGGGGAAGGGGCAGCAGCAAGCCCGCCCCGTCGCCGCTCAGGCCGTCGGCGTCGACTCCGCCGCGATGCGCAAGGCGGGCAAGCGCGGTAAGCGCGCGGTCGATGACCTCGCGAGAGGGCCCAGCACGCAATCGCGCGACGAACCCGACTCCGCAGGCGTCGTGGTCGAGGGGCGCGCGCGAGGTTCGATCGGGCACCCCACAGGATTAACGCACCAGGAACCCAGCTGTACAATCCACAATTTCGATCGAACCGATCACTCCCGGGCGGCTGGAGGACAACGGTTTCCCGCGCGAGCTATTCGACCCAATCAAACGTGCGTTCGACCGCCTTCTTCCAGTACCGGTACAGCAACTCGCGTCGCGTTGCGTCCATCTGCGGACGCCACTCGCGATCGGGCGTCCAGCTCACTCGCCATTCCTCCATTTTGGGGAAGAATCCAACCGCAGCCCCGGCGGCGAAGGCAGCCCCGAGAGCGGTCGTTTCCTTAATGCGCGGGCAGAGGACCGGTCGATTCAGGATGTCGGCTTGAAACTGCATGAGCAGCTCGTTCACGGTCATGCCGCCGTCGACGCGAAGCACATTGAGAGTGACTTTCGAATCGGCCTCAATCGCTTCAACGATTTCACGCACCTGGAAGGCGGTGGCCTCCAGCACGGCCCGTGCCAGGTGTCCCTTATTGGCGAAGCGCGTAAGACCGGCGATTGCACCACGCGCGCCCGGTTTCCAGTACGGCGCATACAAGCCCGAGAACGCCGGCACGAAATAAACCCCGCCATTGTCCGGCACGGTTCGCGCAAGACTCTCGACCTCGGCGCTCCGGGCGAGGATGGTCAGATTGTCGCGAAGCCAGTCAACCAGCGCCCCGCTGATAGCAACGCTGCCCTCGAGCGCGTATTGAGCGGCTTGCTCGCCAAATTTGTAGGCCACGGTCGTAAGCAATCCGTGCCTCGACGGCACAGGGTCCCTGCCCGTGTTCATCAGCAGGAAGCAGCCCGTCCCGTAGGTGTTCTTCGCTTCACCAGGCTTGAAGCAGGCTTGGCCAACCAGGGCTGCCTGTTGGTCGCCGAGCATGCCGGCGATGGGAACGCCGGGAATGGGCGACGCCTTGGCTTCCGCGTAAAGCTCGCTGCTCGAGCGAATTTCGGGCAGCATGGCGGGGGGGATTCGAAGTGCAGCCAGAATTTCCGTGTCCCAGGAAAGTGTCCGGATATTCATGAGCTGCGTCCGGCTGGCATTGGTCACGTCAGTAAGGTGAATTCCGCCGCTTGGGCCGCCCGTCAATCTCCAAAGCAGGAACGCGTCGACCGTGCCGAAGAGAACATCGCCATTTTCGGCCTTTTCGCGCAGGCCGGCGAGGTGATCAAGCAGCCAGCGAATTTTAAGGCCGCTGAAGTAGGTCGAAACCGGCAGCCCTGTCGAGCGTTGAAGCTCCTCTGAGCCGCCGCGAGAGAGTTCGGCAACAAGATCCCCCGTGCGCGTATCCTGCCAGACGATGGCGTTCGCAACGGGCTTGCCGGTGCGTCGATCCCACACGATGGCCGTCTCGCGCTGATTGGTAATGCCGATGGCGGCCAGATCCGCCGGGCGAAGCTGAGCGTTTTCAAGAGCCCGAGCAACCACCTCCGTCGTGCGAGCCCAGATCTCCTCGGGGTCGTGCTCGACCCAACCGGGGTGCGGGTAAATCTGTCGATGCTCTTTCTGCGCGAGAGCGACCATGCGCCCGGAACGGTCGAACACGATGAACCGCGTGCTGGTTGTGCCCTGATCGATCGCTCCGATGTAGTCGGCCATTTTCTCTGCGTGAGCCGCCAGGCGAGCGCCTGCCTCTCCTACGCTGCTGCTCCCGATTCCTCGATGAAATTTGCGATCCGCGCCAAATACTGCTCGGTCGCTCTCGCCTGCTGCTCCCTCGCCCAGCCCAGCTCGGTCCCCAGCAATTCGGCCACTTGAGGCGCGGCGACCATCGATTCGCGCCAACCGTAAGGTTCCAGGCCGATTCGGCGCGCGAGGATATCCTCGATCGAAACAGCCATTTCGTGCCGGGCGCAGAATACAACTTCCGCTTGGAGCGGAGTCAAGCCGCTGGCCAGCGGAGCGGCCAGACGGGGATTCGCTCTTGCGAGCGCCATAACGTCCCGTGCACGCACGCCAAATTTCGAGCACAGGTGCCGCGCCGAGGCCTCCGAGATTCCGAACTCGCGAGGTAAGATCTGCCAGGAATCGGGCGTGTAGCCATCCGAACCGACGAGCGGGCGATTGAGCGTGCAACAGGCGCCGACCTTGCGCTCGAGATGGCGCTCGACAGCGTCGATCGTGTCCTGGGCCATCACTCGATAGGTGGTCCACTTGCCTCCCATGATGCTGACCAAGCCGCTGACTGGCTCCATTTCAACGAGGTGATCGCGCGCGAGTTCCTTGGTCGGGCCCCTTCGGGATCTCGACGGACGCAGCAGCGGGCGCACGCCTCGGAACGCACTTACGACCTGGCTCGCTTCGACAGGTTTTGCGAGATAGCAATTCAGATGGCGCAGCAGATACTGAACCTCCGCTTTGGTCACGCCCGGCTGCTCCGGCTCACGAACTTCGACATCGGTCGTGCCGACCAACAGCCGCCCCATCCAAGGAATGGCAAAGAGCACGCGACCGTCCTCGGTCTTGGGGATAAGGAGCGCGTCGGGACCTTCATCGGGCGGAGCGTCAGGCGCGAGCAGGTCGAGTGGCAAGAGGATATGCACGCCTTTGCTCAGCCGCATGCGTTCCGGCACCGAGGGCCTGCCCAGTTGCCGAATCGAATCGGCGAAAGGGCCGGTCGCGTTCACAAAGCATTTCGCGCGCACGGGGAAACGCCGCTCGGAAAGTTGATCTTGGACCTCCGCAGCAGTGATCCTGCCCTGGGCGCTTCTCTCGAGCTCGACTACCCGCGTATAATTCGCCGCCTCACCCCCTGCCTCCGCAAACGTCAGCACCAGGGCGATCGTGTACCGCGCGTCATCGAACTGGCCATCCGTGTAAGCGACTCCCCCGCGGAGCCTTCCTCGCTCGAGCGCAGGGATCCGCCGCAGCACCTCGCCCCGCGAGAGGAACTCGCTCCGAGCCAATCCCGCGCGTCCGGCAATCAAGTCATAGAGCTTCAGTCCGGCTTCGTAGTAGGCGACATCGGACCAGCGATAACAGGGCGTGATGAATTGCCTGGTTCGAGTCAGATAGGGCGCATTTCGCAGCATGGGAAGTCGCTCGCGAAGGGCGCGCTTGACACTTTTGAATTCGGCGAGATCGAACCGCCGCACGGCCTGTTCGAGGTAGCGAACCCCGCCGTGAACCATTTTTGTCGACGCACTGGAAGTGCCCGACGCGAAGTCGTTCGCCTCGATCAGAACGGTTTCGAGCCCGCGCAGCTGGGCATCGAGCGCGCAGCCGGCGCCCGTCGCTCCGGCGCCGATCACGCAGACATCAAACGAGTGGTTTTCGATGGCACGCAGAGCCTCAGGCCGAGACTTCATCGAAAAGGCAGGCGACGAGATCTCACGCCGTTGGCCAGGTGATGGCCGAGTGTTCCGCGGGAAGTAATTCGTGATGGGGCGCGGGCAGGCAAGCCGCGTCGCGCCATTCCCGGCCCTCGCGACGAAGCAGTTCGTCGGCTTGCGTCGGGCCCCACGTTCCCGCCGGGTAGTTCGGGAAGTCCCGCGGAGGCAGTGCCTTCCACACATCCAAGATGGGCTGAACCACCGACCATCCCGCTTCCACCATGTCCGCGCGCTGAAACAGCGTGGGATCGCCCATCATGCAGTCATACAGCAGCGTCTCGTATCCGGTCGACGGAGAGGTGCCGAAATAGTCGGCATATTGAAAGTCCATGTTCACGGCCCCCAGGCGAACCATCGGACCCGGCACCTTCGCCTGGAAATTCAGGCAAATCCCCTCGTTCGGCTGAATGTTGAGCACAAGCTCGTTCGGCGAGATGTTCTCGACGTGGGTTTTGCGAAACAGCACAAACGGCGGCCGGCGGAACCGGATTACCACCTGCGTGATGCGCTGCGCCATGCGCTTGCCCGTGCGCAGGTAAAACGGAACGTCCGCCCAGCGCCAGTTGTCGATGTGCAGAGCAATGGCCACATAGGTTGGCGTCTTCGAATCCGGCGCGACGTTCGGCTCGGCGCGGTAGGCGCTCACGTGTTTGCCGTTGATGATTCCGGCGTCGTACTGACCGCGCACCGCTTGATCGAGAACGCGTTCAGGGCTGAGCAATTGAATCGCGCGCAAGACCTTAGTCTGCTCGTCGTGTACGGCCTCGGCATCGAAGGAAATGGGCGGTTCCATCGCGGTGAGCGTAATGAGCTGGAAGATGTGGTTGGGCACCATGTCGCGCAGCGCGCCGGCCTTCTCGTAATACCCACCGCGCAGTTCAACGCCCAGTTCCTCGGCCACGGTTACCTGCACGTGGTCGACATAGCGCCGGTTCCACACCGGCTCGAAGATTCCGTTAGCGAAGCGAAAGGCCAGGATGTTCTGCACCGTTTCCTTGCCGAGGTAATGGTCGATGCGGTAAATCTGCCGTTCATCGAGCACCTCGAGCAGCTGATGGTTGAGCTCAACCGCCGAGGGCAGGTCGTGGCCGAACGGCTTTTCAATCACGACGCGTCGCCACTTGTGATCTTCCTGCTTCACCAGGCCGGCTGACCCAAGCTGCTTCACGATGATCGGGAAAAACGCCGGGGCGGTGGCCAAATAGAACAGGCCATTGCCCTCTGTTCCCTGTTCCTTTTCGACTTGGGCAAGCGTTTGCCCGAGCTTCTGGTAGAGCGCCGGATCGTTGAAATCACCCGATAGGTAGTAGAGGCGCTTGGCAAAAGCCTCCCAGGACGAATCGGTTTTTATGCCAGCATACTCGCGGATGTCCTTGGTCATCTGCTCGCGGAACTGTTCCGGCGAGTACGGGTCGATCGAGATGCCGACAATGGCGAACTGTTCCGGGAGCAGTCGCCGCGTGGCCAGATTGTAGATCGCGGGCAACAACTTGCGTTTCGTCAGATCGCCGCCCGCGCCGAAGATCACCATCGCGCATGGATCGCCGGGCATTCCGCCGGCGCCCTGGTTCATCTGGCCTGGAAAATTCGAGTCCATCCCCGGTCCCTCCACTCAGCCAACGCGAAACGATTCTACATCGCGGAAGACGACGATGGCAGCACCTGGCGTACGGCTTGCTCGATCTTGGCCAGTCCTGCCGAAACGTCGGCTCCCACATGTATTCGGAGCAGGCGCCGGCCGCGTCCGGCCAGAACCTCGAAGTCGCCGCGGGCCTGCGCCGCCTTGACGATCCCAAACGTGTACTCTTGTCCGGGGACTTTCAAATCGGCCGCATCGTCGCAGGTGATCTGCAGGAACACACCCGAATTGGGCCCGCCTTTGTAAGCCTGCCCGGTCGAATGCAGGAACCGCGGTCCGAATCCGAGGCAGGTGGCCACACGCTTTTTGTCGCGCACGACGTGGCGAATGGATTGGAGCTGGCTGCGGTGAGCCTCGTTCCTCTGAACGTAGGCCAGCAGAGCGAAGTAGTCTCCCGCGCGGATGCGATCGAGGTGGGCGCGGATGAATCCGGCAAGCGTGGTGTCCTGCTGCGCCCCTCGCTTGAGCTCGGCCGCGTTGCGATCGTCGGCAAACAGCTTGACGTGCTGATCCTCGAAAAAAGGAGACTCGGCCGGAAGCGCTCCGGTCTTCTCGTATTCCGTCGTGAGTTTCCGCGTTTCGACTTTGCTGGCTTCGACGTCCGGCTGATTGAACGCGTTGATGCCAATAATCGAGCCGGCCACGGCTGTGGCGATCTCCCACCTGAAAAACTCCTGCCCGAGATGATAAACGCTGGGCACCACGATCCGCACGACCGGTTGTCCGGCCCTGGCGAGCAGCTCAAGGGCCATTTCGTTCCCTGCATCCGTCTCTGACTCCAAACGCAGATAGACGAAGAGGCGATCCTTGCCGTAAACCGCCGGCGCGCCAAGCTCCTCGCGATCGACCGGGATCAGTCCCTTGCCCTGCTTTCCGGTCGACTCGGCCAGCAGTTGCTCGAGCCAGGCGCCGAGGTCCGCGATTCCCGGCGATGTCAGGATGGTCACCTTGTCGCGGCCGAGCCTCTCGAGCGTGCCAAGAATGGCGCCCAGAATCACGCCGGGATTCTCATTGGCCGGAACAACCGACGCGCAGGCGTGAACCATTTCCTCGGTGCTGTCCAGGAATTTCCCGATGTCCATGCCCTGAATGGCCCCGGGCACCATGCCGAAGTTCGAGAGGGCCGAGTAGCGCCCGCCAATGCTCGGCACGCCGAAGAAGACGTGACGGAAGCCGCCGGTTTCGGCCACCTGCTCGAGGGACGATCCGGGATCGGTGATGGCAATGAACCGCCCGCCGGCTTCTGCGGCGCCCAGGGCCTCGGTCACGCGGTCGAAGAAATATTGCTTGAAGATATTCGGTTCGAGAGTGCTTCCGGATTTGCTGGAGACGATAAAGAGCGTCTTGCGGATATCAATTTGGTTTTCGATCGCGGCGATCTGGGCCGGATCGGTCGAGTCCAGGACGAGGATTTGCGGCTGAGGAGAGATCTGGCCGAACGTCAATTGGAGAACCTCGACGCACAGGCTCGACCCGCCCATGCCCAGCAGCACGGCATGCCGGAATCCGGCACTCGCGATTTCCTCGGCGATTTTGCGGAACTGCTCGCGATCGGAGATTTGATGCTCGGTGACCCCGAGCCAGCCGAGCCACTTGCTTTCATCTTCGTTGGTCCAGAGCGAGGCGTCTCGGGCCCAGAGCCGCTTCACCTTGTCGTGCGCCTTCCAGTCCTCGAGAGTCGATTTCACGGCGGAAGACAAATCGGCTGGCAGCGTGTAGGTCAAGTTGTCGACCGGAGGGGGCACGTTCCGTGCCGCGCGCTTGCCAACCGCTGCAAGAAGTTTGTCAAAGGCGTCGGCGAAGAGCTTGACACCCTCCTCGGTCAGCTGATCGGTGGCCGCCCGCAGCGAAATCCCCGAGCGCGCGAGCTTGTTCAAAGTCTCGCGCGCCGCGTCAACCCCCTGCTCGAGCGTCGGCCGGGCGTGGCCGTGGTCGCGGAAGGCGTCGAGGGTCACGGGCGGAATGGTGTTGACCGTATCCGGCCCGATCAGCTCTTCGACGTAGAGAACGTCGCTGTAGGCGGGATTCTTCGTGCTGGTGCTGGCCCAGAGAACGCGCTGCGTCTGTGCGCCGCCGCCGGCCAGAGTACTCCAGCGTGGCCCGCTGAAGATCTGTTTGTACCGTTCGTAGGCGAGTTTCCCATTGGCGATGGCGACCTTGCCTTCGAGGCTGCGCAGCAGCGACTGGTCAGCCGGCGTTTTGGGCGGCCGAATGCGAGCGGCCAACTGGGCGTCGATCAGGGTGTCGATTCTGCTGATGAAAAAGCTCGCTACGCTGGCCACGCGATGCAAGTCTCCGCCCCGCCTCGAGAACTCTTCGAGCCCGGAAATGTAGGCCTCAGCGACCTTCTCGTACACCTCCTGCGCAAACAGCAGGGTCACGTTGACGTTGATACCCTCGCTGATCAGCTGGCGAAAGGCGGGGATTCCCGCCGCCGTGCCGGGAACCTTGATCATGACGTTCTCGCGCCCGACCTCCCTCCACAGCCGCCGCGCCTCCGCGACCGTTTCATCGGTCTTGTTGGCTAGGTAGGGGGAAACTTCCAGCGAAACGTAGCCGTCGCGCCGCTTCGTTTGGTCATACACGATGCGCAGCAGGTCGGCGGCGTCTTGAATGTCCTTGACCGCAAGCCGCTCGTAAATCGCCGACGCGTCCAGACCGCTCCCTCTCAGCTCCTCGAGCGCCTGCGTGTAATCGGTGCTGCCCGATATGGCCTTCTCAAAGATCGACGGATTCGAGGTCACGCCGCGCAATCCGTCTTCCTGGATCAATCGCGCGAGCTCGCCGCTGCTCAGCAGATTTCTGCGAATGTAGTCCAGCCACACCGACTGTCCATACTTCGCCAATTCTCTGAGCGGATTTTCCGTACCCGCTTTGGACGCTGTAGAAGGCTTGGCCGAAAGGCTCATAGGTTTGGCTCCTCTTTGCCAACGGGTTTGTGGGGACCCTGGTTTCGATGCCGCCGCAGCTTGGTCGATTCAGGCGTTAGGATTGGAAAGTTTAGAAGAACTCATGCGACAAGGCGCGTTCTCGTGTCCGCTCGCGTGCGCCGATCACCAACGAGCCACCTCAGATTCTACTCCACTGCGCTGCTGCCCAGGTTGGATTTCGCGAACTTGCTCACTCCAGATCCGCTCCCTCCTTCGACCGAGCCATACACCCTTTCGCCTATCTGCGCCCGACCCCGGCCTCTATCCCGCCGAAGAAACCGCTGGGCCCTCCTCTAAGAACCGGCGCAGATAAATCACGGGAGTCGTAAACGCCTTCTGCAACGGCGCGATCGCGGCAGGCGAAAAGCGCCTGGCGAGTTGGCTCCTGGCGCGGCTGATTCTCGATTTGAAGGCTCCAAGCTCGATTCTGGCGACCTGGGCGGCTTCGGTGTTCGTGAGGTCCTCGAGGTCCCGCAACTGGAACGCGCAGCGGATCGAGGGCGAGAGGTCCCGAAGCGCTCGCCTCAGAAGATCGTGGGTTTCTGCCGAGGCGCAGGCCTGTTCCGGATCGGGACGCCCATCGACGAAGATCAGCGCCGCGGATACCCGCTCTCCATTCGAGGAGTCCTCAAGAACAAGTTCGGGTCGTGCGCGCTGCTGGCGCCTGCGCACCAGCGCGGCGTTGACGACGATGCGCGTCAGCCAGGTCGAGAACAACGACCGGCCCTCGAACGAACCGAGATTCCGGTAGGCGGATAGCAGCGCGTCCTGAACGGCGTCCTCCGCATCTTCCTTGCTGCGCAGCAGGCGGAGGGCGAGCCGGTAGAGACGGCTACGGTAGCGGCCGAAGAGCGCCTCCTGCGCCTCTAGGTCGCCGCGCGCGGCGCGCCGAACGAGCATGCGCTCCTCCGACCGCCTTTTCCCTGGCTCGGACGATTCGTTCGAGCACGATCGGGCTTTGATCTTTTCGGAGTGAACCGAGGATGCCGGCCGGGATTCTTCCGAGCTTGTCCATGCTGCGTACGAAGCAGTGACGCTCATCTGGATTACGCCTTTCTACCCTGTCTGGCCGCCGCCTTCACCGGGTTAGAGGGGCGGGGATGGGTAAGTACCGTTTCCATTGTGCGCACCCGGTCGCAGGAAGAGCCGCCGCGTGCGCTTCCGAGCAAACCGTGCAGCCCAGAGACGCCCTTTACATTTGCCGCTGCCGATGCCAAGCTTCCCGGAGTTCGACGCGAGCATTCGCGGAAACAAAAAACCGACATGGCCATTTCCGACAAGCTCTACACCCCTCGAGAAGCCGCCCAGGTGCTCGGCATCAGTTACCCCACGCTCAAGCAGTGGATCTACAAGAACAAGATTCGCACGATACGTACGGTCGGTGGCCATCACCGGATTCCCGTAAGTGAAGTGGACGCGTTCCTGTATCGGGCTTCAGAACGGCGTAAGGTGCCCGAGCGCCGAAGCGGGTTTCGCCACGTGAGCGGACGCAATCAGCTGACCGGGCGCATCACCGACGTGCGGGTTGAAGGACTGCTTGCGCAGATTACCTTGTCGATTGGCGGCCAACGCATCACCTCCATCATTACGGCCGACGCGGTCCGCGAAATGCGGCTCAAACCCGGCGACAAGGCGGCCGCCCTCATCAAGTCTACCGAAGTGATGATCATCAAGGCCTGAACCTGGTGACGATCACGAATCCCGCGCGTGATCACGGACGGCAGTGGGCTCCGCCGAACCGTGGGCTCGAACCGGACCGTTTCCTGACTCCTAGCTCCACGTCTTTCCGTGAGTTTCGCAGCAGCTCTGGACAGTCGGGCTCTGCTCGGTCTATTTTTCCGTTACCTCTTGGGAGGCCTCGATGAAGGCGGTCACATTCGCCCAGCACGGTAGCCCAGACGTTCTGCGTTACACGGAAGTAGCGGAACCGGTGATCGGAGCTAACGAAGTTCTGATTCGCGTGCGTGCATGCGCGCTAAACCATCTCGACCTCTGGGTGCGCGGTGGACTGCCCGGAATTTCCATCCCGCTCCCACATATTCTCGGCAGTGACATTTCTGGCGAGGTTGCCAAAGTCGGCGCGAATGCCGCGGACGTTCGCTTGGGTCAAAAGGTTCTGCTCTCGCCCGGAATTTCCTGCGGCCATTGCCCGCAATGCCTGGCCGGAAACCACAGTGCGTGCCCCGAATATACCCTGTTCGGGTACATGGTCGATGGGGGCTATGCCGAGTACGTGAAAGCACCTTCCGTGAACGTCCTATCCATGCCGCAGAACTTGTCCTACGTAGAAGCTGCGGCCGTTCCGCTTGTCTTTCTCACCGCATGGCACATGCTGATCACACGCGCCGGCCTGAAACCGTCCGAAGAGGTGCTTGTCCTCGGCGCCGGAAGTGGAGTGGGCAGCGCCGCGATTCAAATTGCCAAGCGAATCGGCGCACGCGTCATTGCCACCGCCGGCTCTGAGGAGAAATTGGCGAAAGCCAGGGAACTTGGCGCGGACGAAACCATTCTCCACGCAAAGCAAGACATCGCGACGGAAGTGAAACGCTTGACGAATCGCCGCGGCGTCGACGTCGTTTTCGAGCACGTTGGTCAAGCGACCTGGGAGCAGAGCCTGCGCAGCCTCGCCGTCGGCGGCCGGCTCGTAACCTGCGGGGCAACCACTGGCTTCCAAGGCAAAATCGATATCCGTTTCCTCTTTACGCGACAGCTTTCCATTCTCGGGTCTTACATGGGAGGTAAGGCGGAACTGTTTCCGGTGCTCGAACTGGTCGGGCGCGGCGCACTCAAACCGGTGATCGACACGACGATGCCCCTCGCCGAAGCCGCCAAAGCACACCGCCGGCTCGAACATCGGGAGCAATTCGGCAAAGTCGTCCTCGAAGTCGCCTGAGGCATCGCCAGAAGGCGCCAAACGACGGTCCGCGCAAGATCTTGCGGTATAATGGTTTCGGCGGGTGAGCCGGGTGATCGCCGGCTGGCCCTAGGTCCGCCAGAAGGCAGGCAAAGGGCCGGCGGGAGGAAAGTCCGGACTCCGATTCACCTTGGACTCCTTGGGGAGTCTCAGGGTAACGGGCAACGCGCCTGGTAACGCCAGGGGGTTGCGCAAGAGACCGGTCGAAGCCGGTTCCGCGCGGCCACGGAAAGTGCCACAGAAAATACACCGCCGGTGAGCTTTGATCCCTGCGGCGGGTCCGAGGTAACGCCGAAGACCCGCCTGTTACGGTCGAGCGCATTTGGCAAGGGTGAAAAGGTGGGGTAAGAGCCCACCGCCCGGATGGCAACATCCGGGGCACGGAAAACCCCGCGTGGAGCAAGGCCAAATAGGAGGGGAGGGCTGGCCCGGCCCGCAAGCGATGCGCTCGGAAGAGCGTATCGTGGCGAACCCTCGGGTAGGCTGCTCGAGTTCCGGAGCGATCCGGAACCTAGAGGAATGATCGCCACGTCACGTCGGTCGATGGCGCCGGTCCAAGTCGGCGCAGTCAACGCGTGACGAACAGAATCCGGCTTACAGGCTCATCCGCCGCTAAATCTCTTAGAATCATTGAATCCGGCCCTTCTGATCTTCCGATTGTGCAAAATTTGTGCAATAGGGTTTCTCTATTCCTTCGCCATTCTCCATGATCCGGCGGGCGCGTTCGCGGAGTTCCTTCACGAATGACGCATAGTGTTCCTCAACCGTCTCCACGGTATCTCCGAGCAACTTT
>Ga0187783_10000326_pt1 | contig 35158 bp, 33 predicted proteins | sample 1015_SJ02_MP02_2_FD_132471 | JGI IMG/M metagenome (GOLD analysis project Ga0187783, IMG submission 132471) | Tropical peat soil microbial communities from peatlands in Department of Meta, Colombia - 1015_SJ02_MP02_20_MG | ecosystem: Environmental > Terrestrial > Soil > Wetlands > Peat | place... | reverse complement strand
GTGCCCTTCGACAAGCTGGGATTTCCCGACGTTGGCACCAAGTCCTATCCGGGGCTTTCGCGGTTCGCACTGCACGCCGTTCCTCCCGCTGTGATCGCCGTCGGCACTCTGCTCAGTGGTGCCTACGCCTTCTTGAAACGCAGGGCATCGGCCGTAGCCAGCGCACCGTATCGAACTTCGCCGGCTGAAAACCCGGCTCCGCACGTGGAGTTTGAGCCTCTCCAGAGCAAACTGATGACGCCGTTCAATTGGGTGCTGCTGGCGCTGATGGCCTTCGGTGCGATTTCGCTGGTCGCCCGGTTCGCCTTGGGTTTGGGCGGCAGCACGCATCTGTCAGACACATACGCCTGGGGACTGTGGATCGTCTTCGACCTGGTCTGGATCGCGGTAGCAGCCGGTGCCTTTGCCACTGCCGGCCTTATCTACGTCTTCCAACGCAAAGACCTTTATTCCATGGGCCGCTCGGCTGTGCTCATGGGCTTATTAAGCTACTCGTTCGTTACCGTCACTCTCGTAGCCGACCTCGGCCTACCGTGGCATTTCTATCAGCTCGGCTTGCAGGCCCCTGAGCAATCAGCAATGTTTGAGGTGTCCTGGTGTGTTGGACTCTATGTCACGGTGCTGCTGCTTGAGTTTCTGCCGGTTCCGCTTGAGTGGTGGGGATTCCACAGGGCCATCGACATCTGGCGGCGCTGGTCCGGCGCTTACGTGGCGTTTGCGCTCACCTTGTTCGTCTACCTCCTTTCCCGCAATCTCGTCTATACGGCAATAACCGCGGCCCTTTTCTCCTTCCTCGCCTGGGCCTTTCGTGCCCAGGGCAAGAAGGCCGAGCCGATTATGCTTGCCATCGCCGCGGTCACACTCTCCACGATGCACCAAAGTTCTCTGGGCTCGCTGTTCCTCCTCATGCCCGATAAGCTAGGACCGCAGTGGTGGTCCGCTGTGATGCCTGTCTCGTTCTTCCTGTCCTCGATCGCGGCCGGCACCGGTCTTGTCACCGTGGTCGAGATGTGGATTGCGAAGGCGTGGAGCCGGCGGCTGCGCGTCGAACAGCTGGCAGCGATGGGTAAGATCACGTTCTGGTCACTGTTGGTCTACCTGCTCTTCCGACTTGCCGACATGGTGCTTCGAGGCCAGCTTTCCGACGCCTTTTCTGGGAGACTGGGTGGGCTCTTCACCACCGAGATCATCCTTGGCGGCCTTCTTCCTTTGGCACTGCTTTCCCGTGCAGAACAGCGCACCCGTCCTGGGGTGCTGTTCGTTGGGGCACTGCTCGCCACGATCGGTGTGGTTTTCAACCGCGCGAACGTAGTTCTCTGGGCCATGCACCTGAAAGGCCCCATGCCGCAGGTCGCACCGGAGACTTACTCTCCCACCATTTTCGAGTGGGGTATCTCGGTAGGCCTCATCGCTGCGACCATCTTCCTGTTCGGTCTCGGTGCGCGACTCATGCCACTGCTTCCCAAAGAACCGGTCGGACAAGGCGATTGATCCCATGACTCAAGATGTTTGGCTGGCGAGGCATCCTTACCTTCAACCCGTAGCCGATTTCGACGCGCTGGTCCATGCGGCGGCTAGGGAGGTCGCCATTCCCAGTGCTTTGATCCCGCGCTGGGATGACTATAGCGGCGACTTTCACGCGGGGGTACCCCTGTTGCAAAGCGCAAGGGTTGCATTGGACCGAGGTCATGCGGAGGGGATTGTCAGCTCTCTGGTGGAGAGGTTGGCCTCGAGGACGCTGCCGGGAAATTTGGCGGAGGAGACCCGGGCCCTGGCTGCCGAACTGCATTGTGACCCGGATTCGCCGCGCCGTGCGGTCGCCTGGCTCCTCGATGAAGATCCCTACTCGCCCACCCATCCTGGGCTGCTTCATTACCTCGGCTGGACCGCTCTGGCCCATTACCTCCGCCCGGTGGTGGGCGCCTTCAGCCGGTGGCGCGATGAAGAGCGCTGGCTGCGCAGTTACTGTCCCACGTGTGGTGCACCGCCCGCGATGGCGCAGTTGGTCGGGATCGATCCTGAACGCTTACGATTACTCTCTTGCGGCCGTTGCGGCACACGTTGGCGGTACCGGCGAACCGGATGCCCGTTTTGCCAAAACCAGGATGATCACCGACTGGCGATCGTGGCCATCGAAGGAGAGGGTGGCCTGCGGATCGACTGTTGCCAGGCTTGCGGCGGCTACCTGAAAACCTACAATGGCGAGGGGAACGAAGGCCTACTGCTGGCAGACTGGACTTCGCTTCATCTAGATATTGTCGCTCGCGATCGAGGGCTGAAGCGGCTGGCTGCGTCGTTGTACGAGCTCTAACCCCGATTCCAGATTTACTGGAATCCCGGTCAATCTAAGTGAATAAGACAAGAACAATCCCAGGCACCGTCAGCGGCGTGGGCCGCAGTCATGACGTGAGCCCTCATCGAGTGCGAGAGGCAGACTTAAAGTCACTGTGACAAGTAACGGTAACTGCAGCAGCTTTTCGACCCTGGCGATTTCCATCCCAGCCTTATATTGGAGGCGGACGGTCGGTCAGACCGGGCAGGTGGTCACTGCCTTCAAATTCATTGGCATGTCGAAGGTTTGAGCGCGCAGCGCCAAACTAATCATGGTTCAAACTATGACGAGGATTGGTCCATTCTGGATTGTCCCATTCCGTTGCGACGGACGAGGTTGCCCTGTAAAATCTGCCAGTTGTGTACGAGCCAGCCATCGCGCAGTCTACTCTGTCGTGCGCAAGGAGTCGTCTGCGAGAGGAGCCGTTGACTTCTACGGTCGCAGCGGAGAACGAATCCTGGACGCGGTTACTCAGCCTTTGCGAGCGAGAACAACATGAAAAACTTGAAAACCATGCTGACGCTGTTGGCTGTGATAAGTCCATTGTTACTGAAGGCGCAGAGTGCGCAATCACAACAAAACGCCACCCCGAACGTGGCTCAGGTTCATATGGTGATCACGGATGCGGCCTTGCAGGAGGACAAAGAACTCCCGTCGCTACAAAAGGAAGACGTGAAGGTGAAACAAGGCAAGAATTTCCTTCAGGTCAGACAATTAATTCCCGCCCAAGGCGAAAACGCCGCACTGCAGCTGATGATCTTGATTGACGACACGCTCAACACCTCTGTCGGGAACAGTCTCAGTGACATCAAGGATTTCATCAACGCTCAGCCGTCATCGACGGTCATCGGTATCGGCTATATGTCGAACGCAACCGTTAACGTTGTTCAAAATTTCACCTCCGACCACGATCTCGCCGTCAAGGCAGTACGCCTGCCCCGGGGTAATTTGTCGACCATGGACAGCCCGTACCTGTCGCTGATCAGCCTGGTGAAGGGATGGACTCAACAGAATGTGCGGCGCGAAGTGCTGATGGTCACAGACGGAATTGATCGGCTGCGCGGTGAAAACCCACAGCCTTCCCGCCTCGGACCTAGCTTTGGCACTGTTTATCATAGTATGCCGACGATCAGCGTCGATGCGACCTCGGCCAGCGAGATCAGCCAACGGTACAACGTCTTAGTTCATTCCATATACGCCGTGGGGGTCGGACGGGTGGGCCGAAGCTCCTGGGACTTGCAGCTTGGCTTGTCCGGACTCACCAAGATTGCAGAGGAAACTGGCGGGGAGTGCTTTTCTCTCGGCACGTCTCAGGCAGTCAGCTTTAAGCCTTACCTCGATCGCTTGCAGAAGCTGTTATCCAGTCAATACTACTTGGTCTTCCTAGCTGTGCCGAAAGGCAAGGGCGGTCTGCAACGCGTCAAGGTGGAAACCGAACTCTCCAATTCCGAGATTCTGGCCCCTGACAATGTGTGGGTAGCTGCGGCGGCTGGGAAGTAAGGGAAAAGGTCAGCGTCTCGATATCTCGCACCCGGCAGAACAAGCTTGCACATCGTAAATGTTCCCCACCCAGTGCCATGGCCTGCGTTCGCAATATGGGTCTCATTCATAATGGGAATCGCTGTCCCGATGTTCTCCTCGACGAGCGGGCAGCCGGAGTAAAGAACCCGCATTCCGCACCGTTCCGCGAAAAGACTTTACCCGCTGCGCTTGCCTGACCATGCCCTCACCATGTTCGCTGCCACCGTCCATCACTGTCCCTGGAATTTTCCCTGCTTCGAATCGAAAACTACGTCCGCCCTTCGCTGATTGACGATCTTCCCGTAATTTTTGTTTCACCCATGGGTGAAAATGCCGCCAATTCTGCGCATCGGCGGTGCGCTCTTGCACACGAATCAGGTTGCGTCTTCTCGCAAGCGATGAAAATTGCCAATGATCTTCAAGGGTATGCTCTGGTAGTTCTGACAGTTCTCCGCAGCAATGAATATTGTTCTACTGACTTTACACAACGCCACTACAGCAAACCAAATTCATAACCGCCCAAATTTGGGTGACAAGAAACTCACAAGGAGAATGAATCATGCCAATCAAAAGCCCGAAAGAACTGTTCGTGCTCATGCTCAGCGATCTGAGGCAGGGCGCCGAGCGGTCGTCAAAAATCTTGGAAGAGATTAGCCAGGCAGCGCAAGACCCGGACATCAAACAGGCGCTCGAGGCGCGTGCGTTTGTCAATCAAAAAACTCTCGCCACCATCGATCAGTGCTTCAAACTTATGGGCGAGCAGCCGGCAAAACTCACGGGACGCCTTTGGGATGTCTTTGTCGAGGACTTCCGCAAGGAGCTTGCCGAGATCCAGAACCCAACGGCTCGACGCCTCTTCATCCTCGCGAAGATCAACCGCCTGATTCACCTTCGCATCGCTGAGTACAAAGCGCTAATCGCAGCCGCTGACCTGTCGGGTCATTTTGGGGTTGGGGTGCTGCTCGAAAGTGCTCTCGCCGATAAGCTCGCCTTGGTAGAGCGGACGGAGCGCCTCATTCGCAGGATTGCCGAAGCCAGAGTCGCCGAAAGAATTGCTGAGAGGCCGGCTGCATAATCGAGCCCCCTCGCCAACATAGCAATTCTGCCGCGTAGGGGTTTGCATGCTGAAAATCGCGCTGGGATCGTGTGGTCGAGTCCGCACGATCCTGGCGCGGGGATGCGAGCATTCATGATTACAAGAGAACTGTACTCCGCGCCGATTGGTGTCCACGACTGGCGTGAATTGTATAAAGTGGCACTATTCGAGACCGACAGGCAAAAGCTGCCCTCGCGCCTCGCCGAAGCCGAAAGAGCGCTCATCTTGCGAGCCAAAGAATTGTTGGCAACGTCGGTGAGGGGCGAAGAATGGCATGCTGTTGAAAAGGCACGCTATGCACTTCGGGCGCTGCGCAGTTGCACGAAAACGAGCAAGCCCACATCCGCCTGATCTTCCGTTCGTCGTTGTTGTGAACATCCGATGAAAACAGCTTCAATTGGGTTGACACTTTTATACGATCGCCGCTATAGTCGCGCCGGAGGGTAGCCCCAAAATGCATCGTTCTCGCATTCTCATCGCCGACGATCACAACCTTGTGGCAGAACTCTGCAAAAAGTTGCTCGAGAGTGAATTTGAGGTGGTGGGGACCGTGAGCAATGGGCGTGATCTGGTGCGGGCGGCTTCGGAGTTGAGGCCGGATGTGATTGTGGTCGACGTCGCCATGCCTGTTCTCAACGGACTTGATGCCGCCGTGCGGGTAAAGGAGATGCTTCCGACGGTGAGGACCATATTCCTGACCATGAACAATGATCCTATGGTCGCCGCCGAGGCGTTCCGTCGCGGTGCATCCGGGTACCTGCTGAAGACCTGTGCCCCCGCGGAGATGGTGACCGCCGTACGGACAGCCTTGCGGGGCAGAACCTACCTGTCGCCGACTCTCTCTAAGGACACGGTCGGTTTTCTGCGACGGCAACGCGAGAGGCTGGAAGAAGAGGGAGAGCGGCTAACCGAGAGGCAGCGCGAGGTCCTGCAACTGCTGGCCGAAGGAAGAGCGATGAAAGAAATTGGCGGCATCCTGAACATGACCACCCGGACCGTGGCCTTTCACAAGTACCGAATCATGGAGGCGCTCGACGCCAAGAACAATGCCGATCTGGTCAAGTATGCAGTCAGGAACCACCTGATCGCTGCCTAACTGATTCCTATGGTTCGGACTGTTTTCGAGCAGCCACAGCTTTCAGTTGATTTGCCTGATGCCTGCGAACAGGACTACTAGCGATCGCGGCCCGGCGTCGTACGTGTTGGCCAAAACCGGAGACGCGTCCTTCCAGTCCACGATGTCGTGCGGTGAGTCCAAGGTCGTATCAATCCATCGGCACCACGGTCCGGCGGAGCTTTTTCCCATCACCGGAAGTTCGAAGTTGAGCGACTGCCAATAAGCGTTCAGGATCAGGTAGAAGAACAGCTTTTGTCTTCGAATCTCCGCCCACAATGCAAGGCTATGGGAATCGTTGCTCCAATCGGGTTGGTTCAGCTTCACCCCATGCCAGGCCTTGTTTGCTTCTTCGATCAGCTGGTTCAGGCTCTTGCGCTCGAACTCGGGGTCGGTCTCTCTTAGCAGCCGCCTTTGGAGGAGCAGTCTCACGAAGCGATAAACGTCCGCATGCTGGTCGAGCAGTCGCCAGTCTAGCCAGCTGATCTCGTTGTCCTGGCAATATGCGTTGTTGTTTCCTCGCTGTGTCCGTCGCACTTCGTCCCCCATAAGAATCATCGGTAACCCGAGCGAGAGCATGGAAATGGTGAGAAAGTTCTTCACTTGGCGATTCCGCAACTTCTCAATCGCCGGGTCATTCGTGGGGCCTTCCGCGCCGCAGTTCCAGCTCCGATTATCGTTCGAGCCATCGTGATTGTTTTCTCGGTTATCGTCGTTGTGTTTCTGGTTGTACGACACCAGGTCATTGAGCGTGAAACCGTCGTGGCAGGTCACAAAATTGACGCTCTGCTCGGCCTCGCGCTGCTTGTGTCCGTAAATCTGTGGGCTGCCGATGATACGGTCGGCTACGCGTCGTACCGATGCAGGTTCGCTGCGGAAGAAGCTGCGCACGTCATCGCGGAACTTTCCGTTCCACTCTCTCCAGCTGTCCCCAATGAAACTGCCCACCTGGTACAGTCCGGCAGCGTCCCAAGCCTCGGCAATCATCTTGGTTCCGGCGAGCCACGGGTCCGAGTCGATGTCCCAGAGAACCGGTGGATTCGCTAATGGGTGCCCTGAGGCATCGCGCGCCAGAATCGATGCCAGGTCAAAACGAAAGCCGTCCACGTGCATTTCTTCGACCCAATAGCGCAGGCTGTCGAGGATCATCCGCCGGACGATGGGTTGATTGGCATTGAGTGTATTGCCGGTTCCAGTGTAGTTGGCGTAGCGGGATCGGTCTTGTTCGAGGATGTAGTAGGTGGTGTTGTCCACACCCTTGAAACTGAGCGTTGGACCCGAATGGTCGCCCTCTGCCGTATGGTTGAAGACCACGTCAAGAATGACTTCGATGCCGGCACGATGCAACGCCTTCACCATATCCCGAAATTCGTCCACCGGACCTGATCCCTTCGGCTGCGAACTGTAGCCCTGATGCGGCGCAAAGAATGAGACCGGCGCATACCCCCAGTAGTTCACTAATCCTGGCGGGCAATCGTGAGCGTCAAATTGAAACACCGGCATTAACTCTACCGCCGTAATGCCCAGCTCGTGGAGATAGGGAATCTTCTCGATCAAACCGGCGTATGTGCCTCGCTTCTCTTTCGCGACGCCCGAACTGGGATGGCTGGTGAAACCTCGCAGGTGCATCTCGTACACGATGGTTCGCGAAGACGGTGTGTGGAGAGGCCGGTCCCCTTCCCAATCGTAGGAGTGGGAATCAATGACCACGCTCTTCATTGCGGTTCGAGTGTTGTCCCCCGCGCTCCCTGCAGCCTCACGGCTATAGTTTCTGGGAACGATCACGCCCCGACCGTAGGGGTCGAGGAGCACTTTGGCTGGATCGAAGCGCAGGCCCACTCCCGGGTCAAAGGGACCTGCGACTCGATAGGCATAGATCTGACCTGGGCGTATTTCCGGAACAAAAATATGCCAGTAGTGGTAGGTGTGGTTGGTGATGGAATCGAGATGGATTACCCGCGACGGACGGTTATCATCCTCTAGGTCAAACAACAGCAGATCCACGCCCGTAGCAGAACGGGAGAAAATGCTGAAGTTGGTGCCCTCCTGGGTTGGAGTGGCTCCGAGAGGAGCGCTGTGGCCGTTCGTCAATTGTTCCATGTCGCGCAGTGGATCTAGAACGTACGGAAGCCGAACTTTCTCTGGAGTTCCTTGAGTGGCGCCGAGGCTCCAAACGTCTTCATGCGGCCATCCAGGCCAGTATACTGCCCCATCCAAAGGTCGACGCCTGCTCTACCGCGACGCGTGCTCTCAACTCTTGGTCACTGGGCCCGCGAGCTTCGTCCACGGTTGGGCTGCGGCACGATTCAGTACTACATAGACGAGATATCGAGGGATGTTGCCGAGCCAGGGACTCGGGCGCGCAAAGCGGGGAGAAATTCGCTCGCTTTCATTGCGCCACCTCAGTTTGGTCAAAGCCTGCCCATCTAGGAGACTGGACAGGGTTCCGCCTTCCAAATGTCCGCAGCGTACTCGGCGATCGTGCGATCGCTCGAGAACTTCCCTGAACTGGCTACATTCAAAATGGCCTTGCGCACCCAGGCGTCCTGGTCGCGATATAACTCGAGCAATTTCTGATCTGCTTCCAAATAAGACTTCAAGTCCGCCAGATGCATGTAGTGGTCGCCGTGCGTCAACAACACGTCCCCGAGGGGAGCGAAGGTGCCAGGCTCGTTGCGGCTGAAATAGTCGGAGAAAATCAGGTCCAGCGCCGCACGGGTCTCCGGTTCGTTGTCATAGTGCCAGCGTGGGTTGTACCAATCGCGACTGCCAGTCACTTGTTCCGCCGTAAGACCGAACAGGAAGAAGTTTTCCTCTCCAGCCTCTTCTGCCATCTCGATGGTGGCACCGTCGCGAGTTCCGATTGTCAGCGCCCCGTTCATCATGAACTTCATATTGCTTGTCCCACTGGCTTCGTATCCTGCCGTCGAGATCTGGTTCGACACCTCGGTGGCGGGGATGAGCTGCTCGGCCAAGGAAACGTTGTAATCAGGCAGGAACGCGACTTTGAGCCGGCCCCGCACTGCCGGATCTCCATCTATGGTCCCGGCCAGGTTGTTGATGAACTTAATAATCAGCTTGGCCAGCTGGTAAGCAGGCGCCGCTTTGCCGGCAAAAAGAAACGTTCGTGGCGTCATCTCGAGATTCGGGTTGGCCCGCAGCCGGTTGTATAAAACTACGATCCGCAGCGCATTCAACAGTTGTCGTTTGTACTCGTGAATACGCTTCACCTGGCTATCAAAGATGGTGTCCCGATCGACCTGCAAGCCGGCCGTCGATTGGAGCCAATCGACGAACTGCGTCTTGGCCTCAGATTTGGCCTTGCGGAAAGCATCACGGAACCCCTTGTCTTCGGCCAGCGGTCTGAGCTTGGTCAGTTGGCTGAGGTCGCTGATCCAACGATCGCCGATAGCTTCGGTGATCACCTCGGCGAGCGCTGGGTTGGCCAACAGTAACCATCGCCGCGGGGTTACGCCGTTGGTCTTATTGTTGAAACGCCCGGGAAACATCTCGGCCCAGTCTCTCACCGTCATCGTGCGCAACAGGGTGGAGTGAATGGAGGCCACTCCGTTCGTGCTGTGCGATCCAGCGATCGCGAGGTTCGCCATTCGGATCCTGCGTGGCATGCCTTCTTCAACCAGACTCATGCGCTGGACACGTTCGTCGTCGCCGGGAAAACGTTCTCGCACCGAATCGAGCAGGCGTCGGTTGATTTCGAAGATGATCGCGAGATGACGTGGCAACATGAGTTCAAACCAGGCAAGCGGCCACTTTTCCAGTGCTTCCGGCAGCAAGGTGTGGTTCGTGTAGGCGAGCGTTTTCTGCGTGATGTCCCAGGCTTGGTCCCATCCAAGATGGGCTTCGTCGAGCAGAATTCGCATCAACTCGGGAACGGCCAGCGCCGGATGAGTATCGTTGAGCTGTATGGCGACCTTTTCCGGAAACAGGTTCCAGTGGTCGTTGCTGTTCCGGAAGCGGCGTACCAGGTCGCCCAGGGAAGCGGCGACCAGGAAGTATTCCTGCACAAAGCGTAGTGCCTGTCCCTTGATGGTAGAGTCGTCCGGATAGAGCACCCGGGTTATGGATTCGGCCGCAAGGCTCCCAGTCAATGCGGCAACGAAATCGCCGCTGCTGAATTCCTGAAAGTCAAAGTAATCCGGCACGGCTGCAGCCCACAAGCGCAGCGTGTTAACCGTTTTGCCGCCATAGCCCACGATCGGGCGATCAAAGGGAAGACCGATCAAACTTGACGGCTGACCCGGCACCACCCGGAAGCTTCCACCGTGCTGTTCGAAGGAGCAGTTCAGCTTCACCTCCACGGTTTCCTGTGCGCGGGCTACCTCCCAGGGGTCGGTGCGGCGCAGCCAGTTGTCCGGCTTTTCCAGCTGCCACCCATGGTGCATGGATTGCCTGAAAATACCGTATTCGTACCGCAGACCATAACCCATGGCCGGGAGCTGCATGGTAGCCATCGAGTCGAGGAAGCACGCCGCCAAACGTCCGAGCCCTCCATTCCCGAGCCCCGCATCGGGCTCCGCTTCGAGCACCCGGAGCCACTCGATGTTCTTCTGCCGGACGGTTTCCTTAACCAGCGGATCCAGCAGCAGGTTGGTGACATTGTTGCTGAGCGAGCGGCCGATCAGAAACTCCATCGAGAGGTAGTACACACGCTTCGGATTCTCACGCTGGTAGGTGTTCTCGGTTCGCACCCAGCGCTGCGAGAGAACATCGCGAACCGAACGCGCAACCGCCTCATACCGCGTCCGCGCATCGACCGCTTTGGGATCGATGACGTCGTCAAATAGGAGGTGGCGCTCATAGAGGCCATTATCCGTACCGGAAAACTGGACCGGACCGCAACTGTACTGCTCGATAAGTTTCGCGATGGCAGGCGAAACGGCAGGCATCGAAATTACGGTTGCGCTCTTGCTGGCTGTCGGACTTTCCGATGTGGTCACCCTTTTTGTGCTCATAAAAGTTCCCTTTTGTTGTCCCATTTGGGTGGAGGTTGCCCGTCGTCGGCTACGCTGCCACGTGATGCGTGTCGTTCCACAGCCGGATTACAGGCCGGGAAAAATCTTGTTCGTAACCCAAAGCGCTCAGACTGGCTGTGCTCAGCATGAACAACCTCGCGTTGGGGGACGGAGGGAGGCCGAGCCAACTGCTGGCTAAGACACGGATGAAATGTCCGCTCGAAAAAAGCCGCACATCGGCGTTGACCTCTCGTATGCGGCTTACCACGCGATCGGCGCGGGTTGCAACCTGTTGTGGCGATTCGCCTCCGGGGCATCCGTCCCGGAACAATTGCCAATCCGGGCGCTCCTTGCGGATGTCGGCCGTGCGCAGTCCTTCATATTTGCCGTAATCCCACTCCACTAGGTCGGGATCGATTTCAGCGACCGCTCCGAAACCAGCCAGTTCGCAGGTCTTTCGTGCGCGCTGCAAGGGACTGACAAACACTTTGGCGAATGTCATCCCCCTCAGGCGTTCGCGAAGCTTCTGCGCCGTGCGCTCACCGTGTTCGGTGAGTGGCAGGTCCGTGAGTCCCGTGTGTTGACCGGTCAGACTCCACGCAGTCTCCCCGTGGCGAGCCAGGTAGACGATCGGAAGAATCTCACTCATGCTCTAGCTTCCTCCAACAACCTCTCCGTTCAAGGCCTGCGGTATCGGCCTCGCCCTGAAGCAAGGTCGTAGTGTTACGATCGATCGGCCGCACTTTGTTTCCCGCGGCCGTCGAATCGCAAGCGCTGAGGGACAAAAGCCCCGGCTCGATCAACCTGGCCAAGACCATTGATCGGCTTCGGGTTGGTCCACACCATGCTCATAGGCGTAGGCCTGGCACTCGATTTGCATGTTCCGCAGCCTCTCTTTAGCGTGTGCACCCGCCACCTCGAGGGCGGGCACCCGGTCGATGACATCCATAGCCAGACTGAAGCGGTCGATCTGATTCTGAATCGCCAGATCAAGGGGCGTGTTGATGTTTCCCTTCTCCTTGTATCCCCGCACGTGCAGGTTTCGGTGATTGGTCCGTCGATAGGTCAAACGATGAATCAACCAGGGATAGCCATGGAAGTTGAAGATGATGGGCTTGTCTTTGGTGAACAGGCTATCGAAGTCCCGATCCGAGAGTCCGTGGGGATGCTCGGTGGAGGGAACGAGTCGGTAAAGGTCCACTACGTTGACGAATCGGATCTTCAGATTCGGGAAGAACTCACGCAGCATCACGACCGCCGCGAGTGACTCTTTCGTGGGAATGTCGCCAGCCGAGGCCATCACCACGTCCGGTTCCGAACCCTCGTCGTTGCTTGCCTTCTGCCAGATACCGATGCCCTTGGTGCAATGGGCAATGGCTTCGTCCATGGTCATGTACTGCAAGTGCTTTTGTTTGTCGGACACAATCACGTTGACGTAGCCTGTGCTCTGGAGGCAATGATTGGCAACGCTGAGCAGGGTATTCACGTCCGGCGGCAGGTAGATCCGGCAAACACTCGGACTCTTGTTGACTACCACGTCGAGGAAACCCGGATCCTGGTGAGTAAAGCCGTTGTGATCCTGGCGCCAAACGGTGGAGGTAATCAGCAGGTTCAGGGAGGAGATCGGTGCACGCCAAGGTAGCTCCTCTGCCGTCGCCAGCCACTTCGCATGCATGTTGAACATGGAATCGATGATGTGGACAAAAGCTTCGTAGCTCGAGAAGAATCCATGTCTGCCCGTCAGGAGATAGCCTTCGTGCCATCCCTCCAGGGTGTGTTCGGAGAGCATTTCGAGAACTCGACCGTCAGCAGATAGTTCGCCACCATCGAGATCTTCGGGCAGAAGGTCGGCCAGCCATAACTTCTTGCTCACTTCGTAGATTGCATCGAGCTTGTTCGAAGTGTTCTCGTCCGGCCCGAAAACGCGAAAGTTATTCGGGTTCTGGCGCACGATATCGCGCAGGAATCGGCCGAGGGGCCGCGTATTCTCCGCCGTCGTCTGTCCAGGCTTGTCTACCGCAACGGCATAGGTGCGGAAGTCGGGCATACGCAAAGCTTTGCGCAACACGCCGCCGTTGGCGTGCGGATTGGCGCTCATTCGCCGCGTACCGGTTGGAGCCAGGGCCTTTAACTCCGGAATCAGTTTTCCGCTTTCATCGAACAACTCCTCAGGCCGGTAGCTGCGCAGCCACTCTTCCAGCATTTTCAAATGGGCAGGATTTTCTTTTATGTTCGCGAGCGGGACCTGGTGGGAACGCCAGAAGCCCTCGATTTTGTGGCCGTCCACTTCCTTAGGGCCAGTCCAGCCCTTTGGACTGCGCAGCACGATCATGGGCCAGCGGGCGCGGTTGGGCTTGCCCTGCGTGCGGGCTTCCTCCTGAATTCGGCGAATCTCCAGAATGCAGTCCTCGAGCGTGGCAGCCATCTTCTGGTGCATGATCTGGGGATCCTTGCCTTCCACGAAGTGGGGAGTCCACCCGTAACCCTTGAACAGGTCCTCCAACTCCTCGTGGGAAATGCGTGCGAGCAGCGTCGGGTTGTTGATCTTGTAACCGTTCAGATTGAGGATCGGAAGCACCGCGCCGTCGCGGATCGGATTCAGAAACTTGTTGGAGTGCCAGGAGGTAGCCAAGGGCCCGGTCTCCGACTCGCCGTCGCCCACTACGACCGCGACCAAAAGGTCGGGATTGTCAAAGGCAGCTCCGAAAGCATGGGAAATGCTGTACCCCAACTCGCCCCCTTCGTGAATCGAGCCCGGAGTCTCGGGAGTACAGTGGCTCCCGATGCCGCCGGGAAAAGAGAACTTCTTGAAAAACATGCGCATCCCCTCGATGTCTTCGCTTTTGCCTGGATAGATTTCGGAATAGGTGCCTTCCAGATAGACCGGCCCAAGGACACCGGGTGCACCATGGCCGGGGCCGGCCAGGAAAATGGCGTCGAGGTCGTATTTCTTGATCAGGCGATTGAGGTGAATATAGGTAAAACTCAGACCCGGGCTAGAGCCCCAGTGGCCGAGCAATCGGTTCTTGACGTGCTCCTGCTTCAATGGTTCCCGAAGCAAAGGATTGTCCTGCAGATAGATCATGCCCACAGCCAGGTAGTTTGAGGCTCGCCAATAAGCGTGGATCTTGCGAACCTCCTCGGCGGACAGTCTGTCGCCTGCTGTTGGATGGACAGCTTCTTTCGTCCGCGCATTCATATCGACCGTTGTTACTCCCATAACTCCTCCCGCTTTTGCCGTTTGTGGTTATCGTCTAGAGGCGCACACGTCGTCGTGGAAAGTGGCGCCGCCATGGTTGCTCAGGGTCATACCACATGCCTTGCTGTGGGATCTTTGTCGAGACGGAGGACGTTCTGAAGCAAATGATGAAATACCGGATCTGCCGAGCATACTGACAGAACTGACAGACCTTTTGGGGGTCCGGGGTTTACCCGCTTTTCTCAAAGACTCCTTTACCCGATCGATGGATGTCGGTCGTCTCTGCGAAGCCGCGATTGCCTTGCACGAGAATGCGGCAGGCCTCTTCCGAAGTCTGGGGCATCGGGTAGGTCGCAGGTTGGGCTGGATCGAAACCATAGATCAGGTCGAACATCTCTTTGATCCGAGTGAGCTTGAATTATTTGTCAGTGACGCCCATACCTGGGCCCGACAAGAGCGGCCACGAAGGCACACTCCGTTCTGAATTGCCAGGCCCGCGGGTCAGTTAGCTCCACACCATGCTACGAATTCCGGTTCCGGTCGATACTGGCAACAATGACAGTTTCCGGTTCCGTGGATCGAATTCACGGCATCGGGCAAGTCCAGCCAACTGCGGTCGAAAGAGAGGCTCTTCGCTCTGGAATCATGATCCTCACCCCTTTTGTCCAATGGTCTCTGTGTTAACTGATAAAATGACCTGCGTCGCGCTAATGTTTCCGTCGGTATTAACAGTTTGACAACCCGCAAGCATAGGTTGTGTCCAGCGAGAGCGTCATATCTGTTGCGAATGTTTGGACCGCGCAGCTGAGGCCGCGGAAAGGAGATGGTACCCAGAGCGCAAGGTGATCATGTCAGCCAGACGCACGAGCATATTGTTCCTCTGTTGTCTGCTGACCGTGCCTGCTTGTGCTCAAACTTCACGTTACAACTTTAACGGGGGCGGCGGCCCCGGATTTCCTGTGAGTACGGCAAGTGATTTCGTCCACACCTCTTATAACTTGGTCGGTGGCGGTGGGGTCAACCTGCATCCTCACCTGAAAGCGATCGCAGAGTTCATGTTCCAGGGCCTGCCGGTCAATCAGAGTATTATCAATCAACTTGGTGTTTCCAATGTGAAGGGCAGATTGTACGCGCTGACCGGGAACCTGATGGTGGGTACACCGATCGGAGGACGCTGGAGTGCATACGCGATTGGGGGTGGCGGCTGGTATCGGCGGACGTTAGAGGCCAAGCAAAAAGTTCTACAAGAAGGCACCCGATGTGAACCGAGCTGGATTTGGTTTGACGTGCAGTGCGTGAACGGTATTTTTCCCACCACGATAACCGTTGCCTCGCGAACCTCGTCGGCTCCCGGATTCAACGTCGGCGGAGGTGTAGCTCTTCGCATGGGGTCGCCCGGATCCCGGATGAACATCTACACTGAGGCTCGTTATCATCGGGCGTTTACCCACGACGTCGACACTACGGTTGTGCCCGTAACCATCGGCGTCCGATTCTGAGGGGAAGGCCTCGATTCCCGAAGACCTGGCTCCCCGTTGGTGAATTCTCCTATCTGCTTACCTACTTGAGGTTGCCCCTTCGGGCTGTTGTTTTCTCGTTTCGAGCTTGCTCCAGAGCAACGACCAAAGAGATTCCATTGTGTAACTCTCATACTATCCACTTAAAGTTCCTGAATTCTGCCCTGTCGAGGGTTTCAACAATGGCGCCTCTGCGCGTTCTCCTAGCCGACGAGATTGAGTCATGGCGGGAATTTGCCTCCTCCGTCCTTCGCAAGGATCCGTCACTCGAAGTCGTCTGCCAAGTTTCCGATGGCCTGAAGGCCGTCCAGATGGCGGAAAAGCTGCAACCCACAGTGGTTTTGCTGAATATCAGTTTGCCGAACCTAAGCGGCATCCAAGCCGGCGGATGGATACGCAAGCTTGCTCCAAATACCAAGATTGTGTTCCTCAGCGAGGAATTGGAAGCCGATATCGTGCAGATAGCAATGAAGTTAGGGGTCAGAGGTTATATTCTGAAGTGTGAGACTGCAAGAGACTTGGTGGCTGCGATTCACGCAGTTTCTCGGGGTGAGACATTCTTTACTTGTCAATTAGCCGCCCGGCTTCATGGCGGGTTATAGCTCCACATTCGATCGAGAGATCGCTGGCTACGGACATTCAGAACCATCCAACCAACCGGACACTGTTTCCCTGCCGCGATCTTCAACTCGCTAGTGATGACGACGCTTGACCTTTAACTGGGCCAGCGAACGAGCTAACGCGGCGTTTACGGATGCGACTTCCTCCGCCGAGATCTTTTCGCGGAGGCGGGCTGCGGCACGTTGACGGGCTTCTTCGGCTGCGGCCGCGTCGATTTTGTCGACTGCAATCGCCATATTGGTCAAGATCGATACGCGCTCGCCGGTTACGTCGACCAGACCTTCACCCACCGCCAGGTAATCGGTGTGTCCGGCTTTGCGCACGATCAGTTCACCCGGTACCAATTGGGTCATCAGCCGGACATGATGAGGGAGAACGCCCATCTGGCCCTCGACACCTGGCAGCGTGACCATATCGACATCTTCCGAGTAGACGGTAGCTTCCGGAGTCACAATCTCCAATCTGATGGTGTTGGCCATGTTCACCTACTTGTCGCGTTCGATTCGAGCACTCAGGCTGCTTTCAATTCCTTGTCCTTGATCTCATCGATCGTGCCCTTCATGTAGAAGTTTCCTTCCGGGATGTCGTCATGTTTGCCCTCCAGGATCTCCTTAAAGCCGCGGACGGTCTCGGCAACCGGAACCTGCTTGCCTTCACGGCCGGTAAAAACCTGGGCGACGCTGAACGGCTGGCTGAGGAAGCGTTGAATCTTGCGGGCACGAAATACCGTTAGCTTGTCCTCGGGCGAAAGTTCATCCATTCCGAGAATCGCAATGATGTCCTGCAAATCCTTGTAGCGCTGCAGTACTCTCTGCACCCCACGCGCTGTGTCGTAGTGCTCCTGGCCCACAACTTCGGGCGCCAGAGCGTGGGAGGTAGAGGCCAAAGGATCCACTGCCGGATAGATACCCAGTTCGGCGATCGAACGCTCGAGAACGATGGTGGCGTCCAAGTGTGCGAAGGTCGTGGCCGGCGCCGGATCGGTCAAGTCGTCGGCGGGAACATAGACGGCCTGGAATGAAGTGATGGAACCCTTGTTGGTAGAGGTGATTCGTTCCTGCAGTACTCCCATTTCCGCCGCCAGGGTTGGCTGGTATCCCACGGCGCTGGGGGTGCGCCCCAGCAAAGCCGAAACCTCGGAGCCAGCTTGAGAAAAACGAAAAATATTGTCGATGAAAAGCAACACATCCTGGTTTTTCTCGTCACGAAAGTATTCCGTGATCGCCAGGCCGGACAGGGCCACGCGGAAGCGAGCCCCCGGGGGTTCGTTCATCTGGCCATACACCAGAGCAATCTTGGACTGGCGCAGGCTATCCTGCTTAATCACTCCAGCTTCGGACATTTCGCGATAAAGATCATTGCCTTCCCGGGAACGCTCGCCGACGCCGACGAAAACGGACATGCCGCCATGCAGCTTGGCGATGTTGTTAATCAGTTCCATGATCACCACGGTCTTGCCCACCCCGGCTCCGCCAAAGGCACCCACCTTGCCGCCCTTGAGGAAAGGACAGATCAAATCGATAACCTTGATACCCGTGGGAAGCACCTGCGGGGACGTCGTTTGATCCACGAGCGGTGGCGGCGGACGATGGATGGGATAGTACTTCTCGGCGTCCACCGGTCCGCGGTCGTCCACGGGATTCCCCGTCACATCGAGCATCCGCCCCATGACACCTTCGCCTACGGGCACGGAGATCGGTCGACCGCTGTCGGCAACCTCGAAGCCGCGTTTGAGGCCCTCGGTGCCGGACATCGAGATTGTCCGCACCAACTGATCCCCGAGATGTTGCTGCACTTCGAGGATCACCTTCGTGGGCTGGTTTTGTACGGTGTATTCAACACTCAGCGCATTGAAGATGGGGGGTAGCGCTTCGGGGAACTCGACATCCACCACCGGACCCAGCACCTTAACAATTTTGCCTGTATTCATAGTCCCACCCGATTTGAGCGATTTAATCTCCTCCGCCTGCCTTACTCGGCTTGTCCGCCGGCAATCTCCAACAATTCCTTGGTGATATTGCCCTGCCGCAGCTTGTTGTATTCCAAGGTCAAGTCCTTGATCAGGCTTTCCGCGTTCTCCGTAGCATTCTTCATCGACACCATGCGGGCGCTTTGCTCGCTGGCTTTGGCATTCAGCAACACCTGATACATGTAAATGTCCAGATAGTGCGAGAGGAGATAACCCAGAATGGCCTCCGGACTAGGCTCAAACACTACCTCGGCAGTATCAGCGGCCAGTTTGTCCGTCATCTTAATGCCGGGGATATTGACTTCGCCTATGGGAAGAAAGCCCGCACATAGCGGGTTCTGCGTAAGGGTATTCACAAAACGGGTGGCCAGAATCTGGACTTCGTCCACCTCTCGTTTCAAGAAGAGGTCGCGAGCGAAGGCAGAAATCGCCCTTGCTTCCGCATATCGAGGTGTGTCTGCGTACGTAAACTCCGCAACCAGTTGCCGCCGCGTGCGGGCGATGAACTGGGCCCCCTTTCGTCCCGCGGTGATGAAAACCGTTGACTCGGGATCGAACTCCGCCGCCAGGCGGAACAAGTTGGTGTTGAGCGGCCCGCACAAGCCCTTGTCCGCCGCGATCAGAACGACGGCGCGCTTGCGAACTTCGCGGACTTCGAGCAGCGGGTTCTTAAAAACGCCCGCTCTCGCCGTTGCTTCACGCTGAATCCGGTAGAGGAGCTGTACAAAAGGCCGCCCCGCGAGGGCTGCCTCCTGAGCTTTTCGCATCTTCGAGGCCGCCACCATCTGCATGGCGCGGGTAATCTGTTCCGTGCTGCCGATCGAGCGAATCCGCCGCCGTAGATCCCGAAGACTATGCATAATCGATGGTGTTCAGCCCTGTACCCCGCCGCTTCCCAGGCAATCTCGCCTTCATCGCCAGGTCTGTTTGAACTGGTCGACCGCGTCCTTGATTTCCTTGGTTAAGTCGGCGCTGAGCGTTCTCTCCTTGGCAATCTTGCGCAGCAGTTCTGACTTACGCGTCCCCAGGAACTCCGTCAATTGCGCCTGAAATTGCTTAATCCGATCCACCGGCACATCGTCTAGGTAGCCATTCTGGACAGCCCAGAGCACAGCTACCTGCACTTCGAAGGGAATCGGGCTGTACTGCGGCTGCTTGAAGATCTCCATGATGCGCTTGCCGCGATCAATCTGGGCTTGGGTCTTGGCGTCGAGTTCGGAGCCGAACTGCGCGAAGGCTGCCAGCTCCCGAAATTGCGCGAGATCTCCCTTGAGCTGGCCGGCAACTTGCTTCATGGCTTTCAGCTGCGCTGCCGAACCTACGCGGGATACCGAAAGACCCACGGAAATGGCCGGGCGCACACCCTGATAGAACAGATCGGTTTCCAAATAAATCTGGCCGTCGGTAATGGAAATGACGTTGGTCGGGATGTAGGCGGAAACGTCACCGGCCTGGGTTTCAATAATCGGGAGAGCGGTAAGCGATCCGTTACCGTACTTTTCCCCGACCCGCGCCGCCCGCTCGAGCAAGCGGCTATGAAGGTAAAAGACATCTCCCGGGTAGGCTTCGCGACCCGACGGCCGCTTCAACACGAGGGAAACCTGCCGGTAGGCCACGGCGTGCTTCGACAGATCGTCGAAGATGATTAAAGCATCCATCCCATTGTCCATAAACCACTCGCCCATGGCTGCCCCGGCGAAAGGCGCGAGATACTGACTGGTGGCCGAATCGGCAGCAGGGGATGCGACGATGATGGTGTAGGGCAACGCGCCCGCTTCTTCGAGCACGCGAATAATCCGGGCAATGCTCGATTGCTTCTGACCAATGGCAACGTAGATCGAGTAAAGCGGGCGATAGTCATGATCCCCGGCAGCTTTGGCTGCCTGATTCAGACGAGCTTGGCTGATGATGGTGTCGATGCAAATGGTGGTTTTTCCAGTGGACCGATCGCCGATGATCAGCTCGCGCTGGCCGCGGCCGATCGGAATCATGGCGTCAATCGCCATAATGCCGGTTTGTACCGGCTGACTCACGGAACGGCGTGGGATAATACCGGGCGCAAGTTTTTCGACGGGATAGGCAATCTTGCTGTTCAGCGGGCCTTTCCCATCCACCGGCTCTCCCAGCGTATTCACGACTCGCCCCAACAGCTCCATGCCCACTGGAACCTGCAGCAACTTGCCTGTGGTGCGGACTTCATCGCCCTCTTCGAGCTCGGTATAGTCACCCAGAATGATCACTGCAACTTCCGTTTCCTCAAGATTCAAGGCGAGTCCGGTGATGCCATGCCCCAGGTCGAGCATCTCGTTGAGCATTGCATCGGTAAGACCTTCGACGCGAGCGACGCCGTCGCCGATCTCGCGAATCGTGCCCACGTTCTGTTTCGCTGCGGTTGTCCTGACACCGGTGATTTGCGCTTCCAGTTCCTTTAGTAGGTCAGCCATATCGGTTCCACCTGATTTTGTTTCCTGCGAAGATCGTCACGCCGACGCGTCCCATCCGTTCGTGCTGGGAATCCCCCAGACCTTCGCCAAAGCCGCAAGCTCGGAGCGAATGCTGCCGTCGTAAACGTCACTCCCTACTTGAATTCGCATGCCCCCGATCAGCGCCGGATCGGTAGCAAACCGCGTCATCATTCCCGGGCCATACGCTTCCTCCACCCCGGCCCGGACGCGGGCCGCGAGATCGAACGGCAAAGGTACGGCGCTGTCGACATCGGCGGTATGCCGCGCATATTCTAGCCTCACCCACCGCTCGAAGAATTTCAGAAGCGGCAGGTAGCCGCGGGGCCTGGACGCGAGCACTCCTTCGACGACCTTGCGGACGCGGGCTTCATCGAGCACGCCGTCGACAAGACACAAGCGGAATAATTGCTTTGCCTCGCGGCGAATATCCTTGGTCGGTTTCATGCTCGCATTTTCCGATTCCGCTAGGCCGCCGGTGCCAATTGCCTGGCTGTTTCCTCGGCCAACCGCCGCTGATCTTCCGCGGTCAGAATCTTGCCGGTGACAACGGAGGCAGTTTCCAGCACCAACCTCCCGACTTCGCCTTTCAGCTCCACGAACATTCGGGCGTGTTCCTGGGCTGCGGCCTCGCGCGCTTTGACGATGATCTGTTCAGCCGCAGCAATCGCCTTTTGGGTTTCCTGTTCTTGCACGCGGCGAGCGGCGGCGCGTGCTTCTTCGATCAACTTGGCCGCCTCCCGATTGGCCTGGAGCAATACTTCCTCTCGTTCGGCCTCGGTCCGGGCCAGTTCCGCCTTTATCTTTTCGCCGTCGGCAAGCTCCTGGGCGATCTGCTGGCGCCGCTCAGCCAAGATTTTGAGGACCGGCTTGTAGGCATAGCGTTGCAGAACCAGGCAGACAATCGCAAAGCTGACGATTTGGGCAACCAGGTGGGGCCAGTCCACACCGAAAGTATCGGCGAGTTGTTGTACGGTCCCTCCGCTGTCGACCATTGCCAATAAACTCAGGACATTCATAGTCGCCTCTCAAGTTCTCGAAGAGCGAGCCCCCGCGTCTGTCGTCGTCAATTCCTCTACTTCACCAGGAACAAAGCGTAGAACACGATCGCTTCCGCGAAGGCAATCGCGAGAATCGATTGGACCATGATTTTCGCGGAGGCTTCGGGATTGCGTCCGACTGCTATCGAGGCCCCCAGGCCGACCAAACCGACGCCAAGGCCTGCCCCAAGTGCCGCTAGACCTACGTGAATGCTTCCGTTCATCGGATTCTTCCTTTCCTTTCTTTCCCGGCGGCCTCGCCCTAGAGTCAGGCCTTCGAGATTCCGATCTCAACCATGCGCCGGCGCTGGCTTCTCTGACTCGTGTTGGCACATCAGCACGGTAAAGACCGCGGTCAGCAACATGAAGACCATTGCCTGCACCAGACCCATCAGTAATTCCAGAAAGTAAAACGGAATCGGCAGCAACCAACTTAAACCGGGAACCATCGTTGACATTGTGTGCAACATGTTTTCGCCGGCAAAGATATTTCCGTAGAGACGAAATGTTAGAGAGATGGGCCGGAACAAAATCGAGACGATCTCCAGACAACCTGCCGCAAAGAATATGACGATCATCAGCGGCTTGAGCACGCCGGTGACCTCACCCTTCGGTGCGAACAACTCTTTGGCCATTCCCCGGGCACCAACTTCCTGCAGCGCCCATACGATCCAGCACGCGAAGAAAACCAAAGCCATCGCGAGCGTCATGTTGACATCAGCGTTGGCGCCACGAAACAGCGGCTGGGTGATCACAAAACCGTGAGGGGTATCGTGCCCCCACCCGATCGTACCGACTCCCGGAATCAGACCCACCCAGTTCGCGGCGAGAATGAAGATAAAAATCGTGGCGAAAAACCAGAACGTATGCTCTGCCAGGTGTGGCCCGATGATTCCTGTCATGAACTTGTACAGCCCTTCCACCAGCCATTCCAGAACATTTTGTGCGCCGCTCGGAACCGGCTTCATGTTCCTTGTGGCAAAATGCGCAAAGATGATCAAACCGCCGGCCACGAGCCAACACACAACCATAGAATTGGTGATCGGGAAGTTGAACAGACGGGCAACCTCCTCTGGCTTCGCCGAGAGGCCATGTTCCTCCTCAGGGGATCCCGCGGTCGTTTCCCCTGGTTGTACCGATGGGGATGAGGCAAGCGGGGACACCCTGCTTAAACCGAAGGTCAAGCCTGCGCTGAGAGAGATGAACAAGGCCATGAGAAGGACTAGCGCCGATCGCGTTCTCGAGTTGTCGAGTGAACCTCGTAGCGGAGGTTTCATACGGTCTGCCTTTCACCTAAGCGGCTGACACACCAGCCAGTTCACCGCTGCCCGCCTGCTGATAACCTAGCAGGGCGAAGTACAGGGCACGATCGAAAAACTGGCTGAGCGATCGCAGCAGTGCCACACCACCCCAGAACTCAACCGGCTCGTCGAGCAAGCACTCCTGTTGCATGTACTCCCACAGGTGCTCGTGCGCAATACACACCGCCCAATACAAGTGACTGAAAGGAACTCCCTGCTCGGCACGACGCATGCCCAACGCGATATATCGCTCCTTGATGCTCGAGTCGGTTTCGGTGGCCAACCAGTCGGTTAAATCGCGGTAAATTTCCTCCCCGGATCGCCTTTGCTCATCAGCCGGAACCTTCTGTAACAGCTCGCTGCACCGGTCCGAGCGCCTGATCTTCTCAATGACGGCATCCGACATGCGCTCAGCGTTCGTTTTCATGTGTTGAACTAGCTTGCCCGCACGCATCGTTTCTCCTCAACTAAAGCGCCCCGAGAAGGTCACCCGTTGTGCCGGCTCGAAATCCAAGCACCGGTTCACTCGACACCGGCAGCGGTTACCCCTTTTGTGGCCTCGAGACAATGACCTCACCGGGCGCCCGAAACCGCACCCGGTGACAATGCTCTGGACTCGACGAGAAAAATCTAGTGTCTCTCGCCGGGTCCGCATACTGATAGAAATAACAGGTGCATTCTCCTCCTGATATGCCGGTGGGTTTCGAATCGCAAGTGCCGCACAATGCCAAAGAAGGAGGTTTCAGAATCCTACGGTCTGCTGGTGGGGGCTCTACTTTCCGCAGTAGGTTGCGGATCGCCCGGGCCGCACGAAGACATAGTCCAGGCTATTGACTTTCACGTAATAGCGTATGGTCCCAGTCGGGTAGCACCCTTCGATGGAGCATCGGAGGGAATAGCTTCGCACGTCCCGGATCACGGATGAAACGGTCAATGCCGTACCAGGTAGGACGGAAAGAGCTTGGGACGCGGTGTTTGTCGAAAAGATGTTTTCGCTTGCAAGAAAACCGCTGGTGAAACAGTTCATTTCGCTGAGTTCTACCGCATCGCTCTTAGCGTGAGCTTTTTTCTTGTTGAGGTGTTTGTCGGTAAGAACGGTCAGAGGCGATTCCGGATGCCCGTCAACACTGATTCCCCCATAGCGAACCGATAGGGCTGAATCCGTGCGGTTGACGACAGTGGTTGTGTAGTTCAGGAAAGAGCCATTCTGGCCCGAGCCGGCTCGTTCGAATCCCATGCGCGAGCTAACGTCGATTCCGGCGTAGCTCAATTGGGGTATTACATTACCCGTCAGAGGATCTTGAACGGTTGAGGATACGGCGCCCTCCGGAGAGTCCTCTCCCCACACAAACGCACTCCTTACCTCTGCCTTGAATGTGGCCCCGTCGTTTTGCCCGAACACACCGAGAGTGAAGACCAGAATGGTAAGCGCAACTCCACAACCCAGCCTCATTCCTTTTTTCCCGCCTGTTCCACCGACAAGCACGGAACGCCGCGACTTTAGAGCATCGATCAGCGCAATGCAAGCTTAGAAGGTTCTAGTCCCTCCCTCCTACTGGGAAAATTGACAGGCGAAGGGGAAGTTGCATGCCTGAGATGGCTCGCGAAAACACCTAATCGGATGGGTTCTCGGGGTAGCCGGTCGGCGCGTTTCCCAACCAATTCCGGGACGGCCGAGATCAGCGCAGCGCGTCGCAGAGCGGCGGAGCGAATGCTACCAGCGGCGCACGCGGCCCACATCCACGTGCACAAAATCGGACTGGGCATAGTATCCGACTCCTCCGCGATGCAGCTCTAGGGCGGCATCTCGCAGGCGTGAGGTTTCGACGCCCGGCACGCGGATATCGATTGCCATCGCCTGCATATGCAAACTGTGAAGGGCCACACCATGGCCATGAGCGCGCAGAAATTCATTGCTCCACGGCGAGCGATAGCCGCACACGATATCAATTTCTGAATCGGGCCGTCCAAGTTTCTTGGTCAAGTCATGCAGGAGGTCGAACACTCGAGGATCATAATGGTGAACGTCACCGGTGCGATGATCGCGAAGATATTCATCGAGTCGCGCCAGAGCTTCGGGAACATAAAGGTCGCCTTGCCGATAGACAATGTCGAGTCGTTCGCCGGTGTGCGTGTGGAACAGGCGCAGGCGATATTCCGGCACGGGCGAAAGCGTGCCCACCGTGCTCGCAGCCGGAACCAAGGCGGAGGACGCAACTACCAAGAGGAAGACAAAAAAGGAATGCATTTTCAAGCGCTTCTTACTCCTCAGCCAACCAGAGTCTAAAGGAAAAAGTTGCAATCGATCTGTTCCATATTTGGAGAGGAAAGCGGCAAACTGTCAGTTCTACCAGTGCGCGCCGGCGTGTATCGCTTATTAGAATTCGCTGGTGACCTGGGATTGCCCATGTCCACTGTTCCTTCATCGTCGACTCAAGAGTCCCTTGGTTTGGACGGCAGTTGACTCGACGAAGCAACCTGCGTACCCAACACTGGGCGTGACCCCGGAGCTGACGTCGTGCGATCAAGCTGTGTCGCGAATTCCGTTCAGAATAGATCAGTCGTAATCTCCTCTTCTGTAGAACCGCTGAGTTCAGTCTTTCTCGAAGGCTTGACAAAGCTCGAGGTCCACTCGGTTTTGGCGGCTGCAACTCTTCGCCGTTACCCGGCCAACTGTGTCCTCACCTACCAAGATGATCCCGCCGACTATTTCTTTTTGCTGAGGACGGGTTGTGCGCGCATGTTTTACATCACGCAACAGGGTCGAAAAGTATTGTTGCGTTGGCTTCTCCCCGGGGAGGTCCTGGGCGGCACTGCGCTTCTGGCAAGCCCATCTTTGTATCTCGCAAGTACGGAGATGGTAAGAAGCGGCTCCCTGTTCGTGTGGCACCGCCACATCATCCGCGACCTTGCCGCCCGATATCCCAAGCTGCTGGACAATGCGTTGCTAGTTGCCGTCGAGCATTTGACTTGGTTCGTCGCCACCCACATGGCGCTCGTTTCGAGCACGGCTCGCGAGCGTCTCGCGCACGTCCTGCTGACTCTCGCTCGGGGCATCGGTCGCAAGGTCCCGGGCGGCATTCAGTTGGACATCACGAATGAGCAACTGGCCAACGCCGCGAACATCACATTGTTCACTGCCAGCCGCTTCTTAAGTGAGTGGCACCGAGATGGGGCTCTCGAAAAGAAGCGGGGTAAGCTCACCGTGTGTGATCCCGACCGACTGTTCTCGGAATCCAATCTAGTTTAAAAAGCATGCTTGTTTCGTTGCTCGGGCGCAAGCACGCAAGTGCCGTCCCACAATCAATCAGCATCTTCCGATAACAGGACGGCGTGTGACCGAACCGTTTCAGCAAATGAAGGCGGATGTCCGATCAAGAGTGCTCTTAGTCACACACTCGCATGAAGAACAGCAAAAAGATGGAAGTTAGGAAGGCAAAGATCGTAACCGCACTGAGTCTTGCCCAGGGCAAGTGATCCTTCTCATCCAACATCACCAGTTCGTCATCCGAAGGTGCGGGCAGCCGCCGACTGTAAGGCAGGCACTCGTGGTAATCGGTCGGGGAGTCCAAGTAGCTGATTGCCGCCCAGATGTAACAATCTCCCACGTGAACTGAGGATCCGCCGATTTGCTCCTTGCCAGGTCGCGATTCCATAAAAAAGACTCAGCCATTCTGGTTTTTCGTGCTCGCTCCTTTGTAGGTCACGAACAACGATGTTGCCAACTGGCAACTCTGACAGGCAAGCACTGCTGAGTGTTCTACCCCCAGCCAGAATTCATCAGTGATGACGTGTGGGTGGCCTCTCCGGACATGATGCTGGGCGCGCGATTCGAAGCTCACCGCGGAGATGACACAGGTTTGCGCACACGCATCGCAAACGGCAGGGTGTGTTACAGTTCCCAGCCTCCACAAGCCAGGCCTCTCATCCGACCAGACTAGGCTATGGGATTAAAGGGATATTGGAGCTCAGCTCGAGATTGATCATCTCCGTGAGGCGGTTGTCCACCTGATAGAACTTCGCAGCCCGCTTCGCGCCCAGCACTTTCACGAACTTGGGCCAGTAATCCTTCCGCAATTCCAGGTTTTGGTCGTCGATCTTGAACATCCGCTGCACTAGGTCTTTGGCCTTATCATCGTTCATGCTGTCGAAGTTCGCCGCATAGTCCTTGATCAATTGCACGCGTTGATCACCGATCGCATGCTGGTCGCGCGCATAGTCGCGATAGACCGGCCAGAATCCCGCGGACTCGGTGTCGCTGAACTTCATGGTGTGAGCAATAACGTCATTTTTCGCCGACTGCACGTCGGATCGCAATAATTGAATGTCGGTGTCGGTTAGGGGCTTCGCCGTAACTTCTACAGTCTGAGCCCAATCCGGCGCAGTAAACAGAAGGCCAACTGCACACAGTGCAAGTAACATTTTCATGGCTTTTATCCTGTTTGGTCTTAGGTAGAGTACCCCAAGTTCTCCGATGGTTCCAGCTATGAACGATGAACGGCACGCTGTCGACCGGGAACTGCGCTTGGAGCTGGCACTCAAGACACCAGGGAGTTGCCGGCCGTACACGCCGAACTCCCTGGGTTTCTGTAGTCGCTTCGCCCGAGGCGTCGAACCGCCTTGCGTCGAGCAGTCCGAAGTCGCTCTCGTCTCGAAACACCAGGCTCTTCTCAGATCTCGTTCGGAGGTGTTATCGAACCTGGTTTGAATTCATTTCTAGCTGATGCCGCGAATTGCTCTTAATCCAAGGGATGCGGCAAGAGATAGAAATCCTAACATTGCGATCAAAGGCAGCGGACTCCCAGTCTTGGGCAATGCTGCCGGAGCCGCTGCCGGAGCAGGTTCCGCAACCGGGACCGGTACTACGACTGCCACCAAAATCGGCTGGTCGGGCGGTGGCGGAGGTGGTGGTGGAGGCATCGTTCCGCTTATTTTCGCTTGCTGCGTCACCACGGTCTCAGGAGCTTCGACGACCCTTGTGGCGGAGATCTTCATCCCCTTTTTCAAGCCCCAGGCATCGACCATCTGTCCATCAACATTGAATTGCTGACCCTTGGGGATCTTGAACTGCTGATTCTTGCCGTCTTCGAGGGTAAGAATGACGGAATTCGGCGGCGAGACCTGCCACACTGTTCCGGTTACCGATTGAGTCGTCGTAACGATCTTCGGAGTAGTGGTGGTGGTTATCGTCTTCGTAAGGTGCATGCCGACCTTGGCGTCCTTGATTGTGATCTCCTTACCATCAACCATGGCTGTGGCGGTGGGCGACACGTTGTTAAAATCCTTAAGCGTACCGTCGTCCATCTTGACAATCATATTGTTGCCGCTGAGGTACACGATCGTGCCTCCCACAGTCTTGGTGGTGACCGTCGGAGTTTGACTGGTGGTATTGGTTTCTGTTTGTACTTGTGCGCTCACGCTCAGGGCAAATGCCAGGAAAACCGTCCCTACCGCGAGCACGAGCAGCACGGGTGTCCATCGTGTCTTAGAGTTCATCTTGTGTTCCCCCTTGTCGTCTTCTGACTTTGTTTTCACTGCATGACAGGGCTCTTGGAAGGGCCCGAATCCGTAATGGATGCCTGAACGATATAGCGTTGCGGAGCACTACCCACGTAATAAAACGGGTAGCAAGTCACCAACGTCAAAGATGGACGTGGCCGCGGCGCCAGGACCGAGACGTCGTTAGGATCGACGACCACGATCTGATCGATCACATAGGTATCGGTCTCGTTCGGCGTAACCAGCTCGATCCTGTCCCCTGGACCGACGTCTTTCAGCCCCCGAAAGAACCCGTCGCGATGTCCCGCGATGCCAATATTGCCGCCTTCCCCGAGGGTAGCGGTACCTGCAATTCGTCCGACCCCGCGGTTCAGGCTCAGGTCATCGGTTCCTTCGAGCACCGGAACCTCGACCCGAATCTTCGGAATGCGAAGGATTCCGATGGCGGGCGCAAGGTGCGCCAGCAAACTGTCCTGATAATCCTTGATTCGCTTTGCCGACCAGAGGGTGAAGTCAGGCTTTGCCCCCACGAACTCAGCCGGTTTTAGTCGTTCCGCTGGGCTAGCTCCATCAGTCCTGAATCCGTCTAAGGCGGCGCGGGACAAAACCTCCCGGTGCGCGCGGGCTCCCAAATAAACGCCCAGCATCAGCAGACCAAACACCAGCAGGAGGCGCTCGACTTTAGCTAACCAGCGCATGTTATGTAACTTCCCCGCCGACGACCCCCTATTTTGCGTCCGACTGGGGTGACGAAACAACTCGTTTTCGCCCACCCTCGAGTCCTCACAGTGACTATTTTGGGGCGTTCACTGCCGGCTGTTAACGTTAGAAGGAACCGCCGCTGGGGGTAACTGTCATTAATGACAGGTGCTGGCCTAGGACTTTCCCAGTGCGCCGCCATCGGTCCCGGTTTTAGAGTGGTCATACAGCATGCTGGGGGAGATGAAGAGCTTGCCGCAGAGTGCAGCCTCGATGGCCGAGATCAGGTCCGTGCTCACCCTCGACTTCACGACATAGGCCGAGCCGCCGGCTCCTATCGCCGCATTCATGAAGTCGGAATCCTCGTGGACGGTAAGAAACACAATCTTCGAATTGCATCCCGAGTCGATCAGGTTTCGCGCCACATCAATGCCGCTCAGCTCCCCCATCGAGATGTCGAGGACAATGACATCGGGTCTGAGGCGGGAGAATTCGCGCAGCACCGCCTCTCCGTCGTTGACGGCACCGACTACTTCGTATCGCTGGCTTCTCCCGAGCAACCTGCGGACATGATTAACCATGACAGGGTTGTCATCCACGAGAAGTACGCTTGTAGTCACCACGAATCTACCTTTAGGTCCCTGGACCAGCGGAATCGGCCGCACGCGCCGTCCCCGCGCCCAAGCCAAGAACGTTGCGCCAGCAAAAACGCGACGATTTCGACAGCAGATCTGCCCTCAGGAAATCGCCTGAGAACGAAAATATGAGGCCTAGGGAGTATTGAATACTGTCAGAACTGACGGATGCCCGCGAAGTCGAATGCTCAGCTGCTTTTGTACCGTCGCTTCCTCCTGATCCGTGATGGCTCTGTCGGACATCGACTGCGGGCTTGTAAGTAAGAAGGTAGATGGGTAAACCGAGACCAGGCCCCCTTCGAGCCCTTGCTCCATCGGCCTTCCCGTGAAACTTAACCATTCCACATTGCTACTGAAAATCGTTGCGGTGTACGGGGCTCGACATCCAAATGGCTGATAGAACAACATCGAAGCGTAAGTAGGGCGTCCACCCGCCACTACTGTCATTGTTGACAGGTCGCACGAGGTTTGCCTACATCTAGCATTGGCGATAGTTCGCAGAAGTTGATTTGGCAGGACAATCTGACGGAGCTGATTCCGGTGATAACCAAAGCCTATGTGGTTTGGACGGTGGTTCTATTGGCAACGGGAGTCGTGGTGAGCAGGCGCATCGCTGCTCAAAACAGCAACCCTGCCGACCCGGCCGTGAATGCATATCTTGACGCCATTCCTGCCGACCTCAGGGCCGACAAGGCTCAAGTGATCCGGGAAGCGATGCACTTCAGCGACAAAGATGCGGCTGCCTTCTGGCCGGTCTACAAGATGTACGAGGCGGACCTAGCCAAGCTAGACGATGAACGCATGCAGCTGGTCAAAAGCTACGCGGATAAGTGGACTACATTATCGGATCAGGAAGCCAAGGTCATGGCGCAGAAGGAGCTCCAACTCGAGAGTCGAAGAGCTGATCTGAGAAATCAATACTTCGACCGCTTCAACAAGGTGTTGCCCGGACTCACGGTTGCGAAATTCTTTCAATTAGAACACCGCCTGGACCTGCTCGTAGACTTGAAAATCGCATCGGAACTGCCTTCACTTCTGGTACGGTCTACAGAAACACCCGGCGAGGCTCGTCAGCCAACGCCGAAATAACCTCGTTTCTCTACCGAGTTGGTTGCCTTCGACCCTGACATGCGCTTCGTCTTTAAGTCCGTACTGTCGGCGGTGACTGCCCTCAGCTTCGTCCCTGCGCTTGGCGCCCAGGATCTCGCTCCGCGGGCCTATCTGATCACACCAGTCCACACCAATGCCATCACGCTGATTTATGGGTTCTACAGCGGCAATCTCACTTTCCCGGGTAGCGTCCCGATCACCGGCGCCACTGCCAAGGTCAACGTGTCGGTTTTCAGCTACACTCACTCCTTTCGTTTCTTTGGTCGAAGTGCCAACTTTCTCGCCTCGCTGCCTTATGGTGTAGGAAATTTTAACGGGACCGTGATTGAGACTCCGGCCCACGCCTACCGCTCAGGCTTGCTGGACTCGGAATTCCGCTTCTCCGTGAACCTGAAAGGCGGTCCAGCGATGAACCTGCGCGAATTTACGGCATGGCGGCAGAAAACGCTGGTGGGCGCCAGTTTAAAAGTGGTAACTCCAACGGGTCAATATGACCCGACAAAACTGATTAACTTCGGCTCCAACCGGTGGGCTTTTAAACCGGAGCTTGGCCTGTCGCAACGCTGGAACCATTGGTTGCTCGATACCTACGGTGCGGTTTGGTTTTTTACGACCAACCAAGAATTCTTCTCGCACAACCAATTCAACCCCGGCGTGGCCACGCAATCCGAACAGCCGGTGGGCGCGTTCGAGGCACACCTCAGCTACGATGTGAAACCACGGCTTTGGGCGTCGCTTGACGGAAATTTCTGGTTTGGCGGCCGCACCAGCGTAAATGGCGTCGAAAACCTCAGCACCCTTCAGCGCAACTCTCGCGTCGGAGGTACCGTGTCCGTTCCGGTGACGAAGCGCCAGTCCTTCAAATTCAGCTACAACAACGGCGCGTACATACTCTATGGCGGGAACTACCAAAACGTCTCAGTGGCCTGGCAGTATACCTGGCTGGGTAGACCGAACTAAGATTTCGCCGTTGCCAGAGTGACGCCTACCGATTCCCGAAGGTCCAACTAAGCCCCGAAGTCGTACCGTAATCACTGCCCGATAAACCGGCCGGAGGCCGGTTGTCCCAGTCGCCATAAAAGGTGACGTTCCACTTAAGGTTGCTGAAAAGTTTGAGGTAATAAGTAATGTTCGTGTCAAAGCGTACGCGGCCCGGCTGGGAAAGCGCGGGAAGGAGTAGAGCGCTAACGGTTAGGTTGGTCTTGCTGAACTTGAAGGCCTTGATTTCTGTAAGAAATAGGGCGGCAGCGACATTCTGTGTACCCGTCACGGTTGCGGTCGGCTTGTAATCGGTGCTTTGCCAGCCCAGCCCGCCCAACACGGCGATGCTGGCGCGGTTGGTATTTGTGAAAAAGTGTCCAAGACCACCGCCGAGCGTAGTTTGAAGATTGATTCCTTGTTCCGAACTTTGCAGGAAATTTCCCAAGCCGCCATAGAAATAGTTATCCCACGGCAACAGGTGGTAACTGTCCAAACCCAGCTGATTTCGGGTCGAGGTGGTCGAACCGCTACTGGAGGTCAAGTTGGAACTGAAGGAAGCTTCTGCTGCCCAGCGCTCGCGGAGATACTGGACCTCGTTACTCAAATTGTATTGTGTTGCGTTATTACCCTTGGAATAGGTGACCCCGAAATTGATGGAGCCGTTGAATCGCTGGTAGAACCGTGCGGATGTCTCTGTCATCCTGACGATTCGGGATCTTTCGATCTCCACCTTATTTTCCGGATTTTCCGGGACTTTGAGGATCTGAATCTTCATCGGTTCGCTGGCAGCGGTTGCAACCGTCGCAAGCTTCCCCTCATACGACGATCCGTCCTGAGTAAAGACGACGAAGAGCTGACTGCTGTCGACACGCTTCACCTTCGACCAATCTACCGAAACCGTGCCATCGACCCAATCGAGACCGATCGAAAGAACCCCTTGATCGAGACCTTTTACTTCACAGGTTACGCGGTCACCATTGTTCATGACGAGGACGTCGGTCTTGTCTCGGGCGAAGACAGCGGTAGCGGCAAGAAGCGTGAAAATGAGAAAAAGCAATCGGGTCTTCATAACGCAGCCTGTCTTTCCTGCTTGTTAATTCTCACGGATGTCAACAACACAAATTCTTACAGGTCGGGCAACTCATCGGTTCGTGCGTGCGCGGAATTTTCGGATGGATGTTTTTTGAGGTCTGGGTGCACGCTAACGGCCGCGAAAATCACGGGAGTTCCAGGGCTCGCGCGCCACGTTGATGCTAGGGGACAGAGCTACTTGCAGGAACTGTCAGTCCTGACAGCATTTCGTCGCCAGCTCGATAAACTGATTCCATCTGTCAGTAGTGACAGTGTCTGCGCACCCTCTGGTTCCGGTAGTGTAAGCATCAGACAGGCAAATACTTGGCATCGGGAGGAGACATCGGGATGGTGCAGGTCGCCAATCATCGGAGGGGAAGGCAAGCATGAGCGCCCGTCGGAAAAAACTTTGGGTCGGTTTGGGTCTGGCCGCTTTCTCGAGTCTCGTCTTCGCCCAGAAGGTCAAAGTTGGCTACGACAAGAGCGCGGATTTTTCGAAATATAAGACCTACTCATGGGCAGCACCGGCAATGCCACCTACCCGACCTCTCCTTTATGCGGAGGTGGTTAACACCATCGACGGTGAGCTGAATGCGAAGGGCCTCACGCGAACCGAAAAAGATGGCGACCTTGTCTTGATGGCTGCGGGCGGAATTGATTTTGCGATGGTGGCCTCTGGCGGCACCCCGCTCTCGTCCACATTCACCGAACCCCCGCCCTCGATCAACGCCACCGTGTGGACTGGAGCGGAAGGGCAAGGACAACTCCAGGGTCCAATTCCAGACGCAAGCCTGGCATTGCAATTCGTCGACCGCCGCAGCCATCAGCTGATATGGTCTGGCATGGTCACCCAAAAACTGGACATCGAACAGAAGAAAAAATCTCTCGAGCTGATCGACAAAGCCATCGCCAAGCTTCTCAAGCAGTTTCCACCGAGCCCTTCGTCGCGGTGATCGGGGATAGATTGGGTTCGCGCCTCCCGTCCAGCCTCTCCGGAGCAACCTGATGAGCAGTGCTCAAAGTGCTCAAAATGCTCGAATCTCGACCAGCGACGGCCGCCGAAGCTTGCTGGCACCGATCGCTCCCGGCCTGGTCAAGCTCTTGGATTACCGCCGTGCCGATTTTCCCCATGATCTCGTCGCGGGACTCTCGGTTGCGGCGGTTGCGCTGCCAGTCGGCGTTGCTTACGCGCAGCTGGCCGGATTCAATCCGGCTGTCGGACTGTACTCGAGCATCCTGCCCCTCGTCGCTTATGCAATATTTGGCACCTCGCGGCAGCTGATTCTCGGCCCCGATGCGGCGACCTGCGCCTTGGTAGCTGCGGCGGTGGCACCGCTCGCGGGAGGCGACGACCGCCTGTACTTCTCCCTATCGGTGACGCTCGCCTTCCTGGCAGGCTTCTTCTCGATCGCTGCGAGTTTTCTGCGCTTGGGTGCGCTGGCGGACTTCCTGTCGAAGCCGGTCCTTGTAGGATTTCTGAACGGCATCGCACTGAGCATCATCCTCGGACAAATCGGCAAGATCTTCGGCTTTCCGATTACCTCGGGTGGGATCGTACCCCGACTTGTCGAATTCGTGTCCAAACTGGGTCTTACGCACTGGCCGACACTCGCCGTTGGCCTGGGCACATTTGCGGTAATCGCGCTCTCCTCGCGGCTGCTGCCGCGAACGCCGGCCGCCCTGGTGGCCATGATCGTCGCCGCGGTTGCGGTGAAATTACTCGGGTTGGAAGCCTACGGCGTCAAAGCAATTGGCGAGGTGCCACGAGGACTGCCGGCCCTCAAGGTCCCTACCTTCCCTCTCCACCTCCTGCCCCAGCTCCTCGAAGAGGCGGCTGGACTTGCCTTGGTCAGCTTCTCGAGCATGATGCTCACCTCGCGCAGTTTTGCCTCCAAGAACCGCTATGAGGTGGACGCGGACCGCGAATTTCTAGCCCTGGGCGCCGCCAACATTGCCTCCGCGATCTCGCAAGGCTTCGCCATCAGCGGCGCCGATTCGCGCACGGCGATGAGCGACGC
>Ga0187783_10000325_pt1 | contig 35187 bp, 32 predicted proteins | sample 1015_SJ02_MP02_2_FD_132471 | JGI IMG/M metagenome (GOLD analysis project Ga0187783, IMG submission 132471) | Tropical peat soil microbial communities from peatlands in Department of Meta, Colombia - 1015_SJ02_MP02_20_MG | ecosystem: Environmental > Terrestrial > Soil > Wetlands > Peat | place... | reverse complement strand
GCAAGCAAGCTTCCCGACCTGCTCCTGTTTACTCCACACCGCCGTGAAGACGGTGTTCAAGGGGACCTTCCTACGCATGTTCGCACACCGGATGGCGAAGAGATGCCCGTCTTCGGGGAGGACTTGGCCGCGGAGGTCGGACGTCGGTACGGGGCTCCGGTGCAGATGATGCAGTTGAATCATGGCATCTTCGATGAAGCGAGCATCTCCGTAATCGCTTTCGATACGGTGCGCGAGATCGGGCGACTCGCGGCGCTGAGTCCGGACGTGCGACGATTTCGGCCAAATATCGTAGTTCGTTTACTGCGGTCGGTTCCCTTCCAGGAGGACGAGTGGTTAGGCGGTGTGCTGTCATTCGGCGAGGGGGACGACGGCCCCGCCATTACCGTCACGATGCGCGACGTTCGCTGCTCGATCGTGAACCTTGATCCCGACTCAGCAAGTCCTGCTCCAGAAGTACTGAGGGCGGTCGTTCGTGCGAACCAGAACAACGCTGGAATCTACGGCGCAGTCACTCGCATCGGTCGACTGGCGGTCGGACAGACCATGATTCTCCATGCGGCGGGCCGAACGATCGCGGAAAGATCATGATTACTTGTCCCTGCCGAGAGTTTACGCGCGGGTCCCGACATCGCGGCGGCGGGTAACGTTTGGGTTCCGGCTGCTCGAGCATAATGCGGACAGGGTATACCCGGGACCCGGCGAGATTTAAGATTGGCTACGAACACGGCAGGTGCCTGATCGAGCCCCCATTACTCCTATTTCGGTGGGTAGTTTTTCAGCAATTTCTGCATGGCCTTGTCTAGGTTTTTCTGGTTCTTTTCCTGATTCGAGCTGGGATCGATCGTCTTGGTCGCAGTTCCGGTCCAGACCAACTGCTTCGTCGAGGGGTCATACATATCGAGAACCAAGGTCCCGACATTGATGGTTGAGCTTGTGGCAGTCCCCATCCCGCCCCAACGGAGCCCACCTCCCATGCCATATGCATTCCATTGCTTCTGCTGATCGACGGCGACCTGATAGCCGATATAGAGATCGGCCTTGTCGCTATCCGTCTTGGTCAGACCCTTGGACGCCAATTGCGAGTCAACGGACTGCTTGATTTGCGCATCCACAATTTGGTTGGGGTGGGCACCGCCCTCAATGGTGACCCATTTGTAGGTGTGATATTTCGAGAAATCCGTTCCCGGCATGAAGTTGTAGTGCACGTCCTGGCCAGCCGTCACAACGCTGGTCATCAGTGCGACTGTGAGTGCCATCGCAGCCTTCTTTATCAAAGTAATTTGCTCCACCTCGCGCATGGAATTTCTCCTTTTTCACTCATCTTCCCGACCCCTCGGGAGTGTAGAAGAGACCATCAGGCAAGACTTAGGCGACCTGGTGGAACCGGTGCATGGCCTTGCGCTCGATGCTCGCTGCAAACAGCGGCGTTTCACGTCGGTTGTGATCGCCGCCGTCCTGTTGACGAACTTTTGCTACGTCCTCGAACGTAATGTTGTGCTTGACGATGAAATCCATAAATTCTGCTGTTGGATGAGCGACCACACTGTTGGTGTACTCGCAGGTTTTCTCGTCAATGGCTTTTGCGCTTAAGGTCCAGATCACTTGAACCCGCGTGCGTCCATTCGGAGTAAACGCATCGGAAGTTGAGACCATGCGGCAGAACGTGGGTGAGGCAACCTCCGCCACATAGTGCTGAATCATGAGGGTTTGGCCGATCATCTCGACGTTGATCGACATCTTTTTGCCATCGTCGGTGTAGGTGGAGCCGCAAGAGATGTGATCTGGCGGACAGCAGCGCTGGTATTCGGCTTCGGAAAGCTTGAAAAGCCACTCCGCGATGTCGATGTTTGCAAGCGGGGCATTGATGATCTTCGAGTACGCGGAGTTCGACAGGTCTACGTCGTAAAGAATCACATCGGGCATCGAGCGTTCTCCCTTTTGGCAAGCATCCGAACTATAACACGACCGAGTTGGTTCCTCGATTGAACGGAAGCCTCGAATAGAATGGCGCGCGCCGCGACTATCACGCAAGCGCCTTATTGCATGCAGCTAGCGGGCCGTTGCAACAATACCGCTGTTTCGCGCGTACTTACTGTTGAAACGCGAACGCGCGAGATCCTCTGGAGTCTGCCATGAACTTGCGAACCATCACGGTATGCCTCTTTGCGGCCGGTTTATTGACTCTCGCTCTTCCCGCATGGGCCAGTTCCCGCATGGAGAAGATGCTGAAGCTGCAACCAGGTGGCCGCTTTGTTCTCGACTCGGACGAAGGAAGCGTGACGGTGACGGGTAGCGACCAGCCCGACGCGAGTATAGTGATCACCAGCAATCGCGACGATTTTCAAAACCAAGTCGATTTCAGCTTCGAGGAGCAACCTGGAATGGCGCGTGTCCGCGCGCGCCGGTACTCCTCCTGGCACCTCTTCGACTTCTTGTTCGACTCCTTGTGGCTCCACTACGAAGTTCGACTCCCCAAAGCGACGATGGTCGAAATCATGACCGCCGGCGGAGGCATCAGCGTTTATTCGCTGACAGGCCGCGCCGTTTTGAAAACCTCAGGTGGTTCGATCGAGGTCTCCCACCTGACAGGAGACTTGCGTGCCGATACCTCCGGCGGGCACATCCGCGTGCACCAGATCCAAGGAGACACCCAGCTCACAACCTCTGGTGGAGGAATCGAGGCTGTTTCGGTTGATGGCCGGCTCAGGGTACACACAAGTGGTGGCTCGGTGCGTATCGAAGGGGTCACGGGGCGTGTCGATGCGCGTACTTCGGGCGGATCGATAGAAGCAATCTTCAGCAGGGGAAATGGGCGCGGCGGGGTGCTCGAGACCTCAGGAGGATCTATTTATGCCAAAGTCGATCCGGCGGCAAATCTGGAGGTTGATGCATCTACGTCCGGTGGGAGCGCGAGCACGGGCCTCCCCCTGCGTGTAGCTGGCACCACCTCGCGCCACATCGTGCGCGGGACTCTCGGCTCAGGCGGAGAATTGCTGCGACTGCACACCAGCGGCGGGTCCGTTCGCCTGGACGCGCTCTGAACACGGCTGGGAGGAAATTGCCTCGCGCCGGCAAGCCTCAACTGCGAGTCGATCCGCTGACAGGGCATTCTCTGGGGCCTATCCGGCACTAACACTGGATCACCGAACGTTGCAGCGGCGCTATTCCCAACGGAAAACCCTGGTGGACAGCGCCGTGCACACGAGAAACACTACGGCTAGCGCGACGATATCACCAACGTGCGCCGACCATCTGTCACCTTTCCAGATTCCCTCGAGCAACGATACTGCGTAGGTGAGCGGCAGAATTCGCGCGATGATTTGAAGTTTTGGTGGGAGCGATTCCACGGCGACAAAAAGTCCCGAAAGGCCGACCATCGGGTACAAGATGATCGCTCCTATCGGTTGCGCGAAACGTGCCGTCGGAACAAGGCTGGCGATAAGAAAGCCGATCGACAGGATGCTCCAAGTGGTGATGAGTAGGGCGATCGTAAAGCCGAACAAGGGAACCCGGATACCGATCGGATAGTAACGTCTGCCGGCGAGCACCATAAGGAGCAAAGTCACTGCGGTGAGGAAAAGCTTCACCATCACGTGCGCCGTGAGGATCGTCTGCGGTCGCAGGGGAGTGGCACGAAGCCGCTTGAGGATGCCTCCTTCGCGGTAGATCGAGATGATGGTAACGAGTGAAAGCACCGCACTGAGTGTGATGAGGATCGAGCCGAGAACCGGCACGCCGACGCGCAGAAAGCTGTTGGCAGGAAGGGAGGGAAGCGAGGCTCTGTGACCGAGTATTCGCCCCAGCACCACGAACACGAGCACAGGGATGACGATCATCCCGAATGCCCCCAGCGGTTCCCGCAGGAAGACCTTGATTTCGATCCAGGTGAGCGTCCAAAGTCCGCGAAGCACCGTAGCTCCTCCTAGTCACGAATCGAATGGCCCGTGAGTTTAAGGAAAACATCTTCGAGGTTGGGAAGCACCGTCCGGAAGTCCGTAACTTTGATTCGGTTTTCCGACACGCAGCGGATCACCTCGGTCACAAAGTTGTCTCCGGAGCCGCGAATCGTGAAGCGCTGCTCCTTGCTCGTGATCGCCTGAAATCGCGTAATGGTGCGAAGATGATCCTCGGCAGTTGGATCGTCGGTCGACAGCACCACGGTTCGCTCCGGGCAGTGCCGTTCGACCAGCGCCTCGGGTGCACCCATGTCGATAATCCGGCCATGTTCGATGATGGCCACACGATCGCACAAGCGCTCGGCTTCTTCCATCAGATGAGTCGTTAGGAAAACGGTCTTTCCCCGATCGCGGATGCCGCGGACCAATTCCCAGATCGCCCGCCGCGCCTGGGGATCCAGTCCCGTGGTCAATTCGTCGAGGAACACAACCTCTGGGTCATTGATCAAGGCCAGCACGATGAACAGCCGTTGCTTCTGGCCGCCGGAGAGGTCCATAAACCAGGCGTTTCGTTTTTCGACCAGACCGAGTTGCTCGACGAGCCGATCTCCGTCCGCCGTTTTTCTCTTGTAAAGGGATGCCCAGAGATGGACCGCCTCCCACACCTTAATGCGCTTCTGAAGTTGCGCCTGCTGGAGCTGTACACCAATTCGTTCCTGCAGGCGATGCGCGTCTCGTCGCGGGTCGAGTCCGACGACCGACACGGTGCCGTGATCCGGTGCGCGAAGGCCCTCGACGCACTCCATGGTGGTGGTTTTTCCCGCACCGTTGGGCCCTATCAATCCGAAGATCTCGCCGTTTTTGACTTCGAATGATACGTTGTCTATCGCTACGGTCGAGCCGTAGGTCTTGCGCAATCCCGAAACCTGAATGATGGAGAATTCTTCCGCCTTCAGTCCGAGATCCATTTCAGTTCATTTCTGGCTGTCCGGTGTCGGGTTGTCGGACGCGGGGCTGTGCCCGCTGCTCTGGCCAACCCGAGGAACCTGCCTGCCTGGCGGTACGTGCGTCAGGGTATGTACGAAACGCAGCTTGCCCTTCTCCACGCGAAACAGGTGCGTATCCGGTAATCCATCGACACCGAAGGTACAAAACGCGACAACCGCTCCAATTGTCTCGTCGACGAGGAAGCGCCGCGCGACGATGTTGACGCCGCTCGGTACGCCGACCTGGCAGCTATCCTCCCGGACGCCTTTACCGGTGCGGATACCGCCCTCGGTCCGGTTGCATGGGTATCCCCACGGCACCGCATCGACCTTCTGCTCCAAAAAAGCATCCAGGTACGCATTGGCTGCAGCAACCAGGGTATCGCGGCTATCGCGCTGTCGGGGCGGAATCACTCCCCAATGCTCAGAGGGCGACCACTTGAAGTAGTTATCGGCGTTAAACAGCCAGTCTCCCGGCTGGGTTACCAGCGATTCGATTTCTGCGATCTTGTCGTGATTGACCCTGAGGCGCGTGCCAATGACATACGGGTGGCTTTTGTCCGTAACGATCAATTCGGTGAATGTCTGACATGTGGCCGGATCAACCAAGGTGCGATGAAAATCGATCTTCAGCGGTTTTTGAATGACACCCGATTTGATGTCGACGACTTGGATGTTTTCGATATAGGCAAGCCCCTTCGCCAGCGGCAAGCTGGAAGGATCGCCCTTGCCTTGAGCCGCGATGTAGAGAGAGGTCGCAGCTTGCAAGCTGTCCCGCGTGCAGGCGATCTGCGCGAAACTGGCCATTGGCGCCAATAGTCCGGCCGACAGCACGATCCACTTATAAACAATACGACTCATCGAACTCCTCCATTTCCTTTATCGTTTTTGCGAGTCTAGCATCTGAGGTCGATAGAATCGGTAAACCATTTACTAGAAATCTTTCGGAGATTGCCAGTCGCATGCCATAAGCTTCCGGTTTGGCGATTCCCCGCGTTTACTTTGCCGTTGGGGCGACCTCTCGCGCCTTGCGCTTCGGGATCTGTATCACAAATTCGATTTCGACGCCGCGAATACCATCTCCTCCTCAGCGTAGCGCTGCGCCGAATCTGCTTGGGTGAATCTGCCGCGAATCTTAGGAGAAACCGCCGCTGCGCCACAACGTCATCTCGACATTCGGTCGCAGTTATGGTGTCTTTCACTCGGCCTCGTAAGTCCAATGCAGAAGTCTGCGAAGGACGGGCAGGGTGTATAAGAGTCGTGATTTGGACGGCTAAACGGAAATCTCGGATGAAAACGTACGACAACGAATGGATTTTTCAGGCCTTCGAAAACGACCCTAGCTTCTTCACCAAGAGGATGTTCGGTGGGCTGGCCGTCTACCTGTTCGGCCGCATGATGATGGTTTTGGTCGAACCAACCAGGACCGGCCGGTGGAAGTGGCATGGCGTCCTAATCTGCACGGAACTTGCGCAACAACCCGCGATTATCGAAGAGTTTTCAGAATTGGCGCCTCACGACATCCTGAAGAAGTGGCTCTACATCGACTCGCGTCATGAGGATTTCGAGCCGACGATGCAAGGCGTGGCGAAAGCCATGGCGCGGGATGATCAGAGATTCGGCATTCGTCCTCATCCGACAAAGAGGAAAGTGGCGTCACGGGGCCGACGCCGGAAGCCGTAAGAGGAGACGAGTCGTTCGAGGCCCGCACTCTTTTGGTGCCCATGTGGTGGCCCTTGAGGAACCTGCTGAAAGTACCTTCTTCTCGGCGGCTCCCGGGGCGTGTGACTTTGCCAAAAACCTATTGAACGTGGCCGCTTGGGCGGATACGATTTCACGCCGGATCAGAATTTTGGCGACGGACGGGTGAAGCGGTTGATCCCGGCGCGGGCCCACGGTGAAGAAGAGGCGCCACAGGAGACTCCGATGAAGAGAATTTACGCAACTGCGGTGTCGGTAACCGCTGCGCTGCTGCTCGCCAGCAACGCACACGCGCAGGTGACGCTGAACTCGGTGCGAATCGGCGCGCAAGATCCTGTTGCATTGGCGAAGTTCTACGAGGCCGCATTCAGCATGTGGGAGGTCAATCGGATCAATGTGCCTGGAGGACCGGAGATTTTCGTGAACTTCGGTGCGACGACCGACGCTGCGAAGGCCAACAAAAGCGAGCCGATCGTGATCGCGCATCGCGATTCCGACGACCTGAAGGACCCGATTGCGCATGTGATCCTAAACGTGAAGGACATGGCGGCGACAGTCGCCGCCGTCAAGGCGGCTGGCGGCTCAATGGCTGGCGATCCTCGCGCGTTCGGAAATACCGGTATCCTCATAGGCATCGCGATCGACCCGGCCGGTAATCGTCTTGAGCTGATTCAACGCCCATGAATCAGCGCTTCTGTTTCTCTGTGTTTTTCGCCACGCACGAATTCCTCTTCACCTCCTCGTGGATTTCTCCCAACTCACGGCTACCCAGGCCTTCGCCGCGGGCCGCTAGGCGGAGCGGCAGGAGCCGGTGAGCCGGTTTACCCTAGTGGCACAGCACGTCCAACTTCGTTGGACACTCGAGATTTCCCGAGCGCAGCATCAATGAAAGGGCATCCTCCCGGCTTCGATTCAAGGAGTGCTTGTGAGAATACTGCTGGTCGAAGATTCAGCAATCGAGAGGCGGCAGATTGGCCGACACCTGAAAGAATGGAACTTGGAGTTTGTCACCGCCAAAGACGGTGTAGAAGCGTGGAGTTGTCTCCAGGGCCCGGATGCGCCGAACCTCGTTCTGCTGGATTGGATGCTCCCGCGACTCGACGGGATTGAGCTCGCCCGAAAAATAAGAACTCTCGGCGCCAATGGAATTTATATCTATACGGTGATGCTCACGGCCAAACATAAGAAGCAGGATCTGTTGACCGCGATGGCCGCTGGAGCAGACGACTATCTGGCCAAGCCGGTTGATACGTCCGAATTGAAAGCGCGCATTTTAGTCGCAAAAAGAATACTCGATCTTCACCAGTCGCTGCGATTCGCTGCCACTCACGATTTTCTGACCAAGCTCTTGAACCGTGCAGAGATTCTTGCGTCCCTCAGGCGGGAGCTTTCCCGAGGTGCACGCGAAGCTAAGCCAGTGGCCATCATCATGGCCGACGTAGATAACTTCAAGAAGGTCAACGATTCGCTGGGACACACGGTCGGTGACGCCGTACTGAAGGAAGTCGCGGAGCGACTGAAGTCGGACTTGAGGCCTTACGATCTGGTCGGCCGCTATGGGGGCGAAGAATTCCTGCTCGTGTTACCCAACTGCAGCCTGAAGGTTGCGACTCGAAGGGCCGATGAAATTCGAAACCTGGTCTGCAAGGATGCAATCGTTACCACGTTCGCGACGGTACCGGTTACCGTAAGCATGGGAATTACGGCTGCGGAGGGAACGCAGGATCTCGCAATTGAGGAACTGCTGCAGCAAGCAGATAAAGCCCTCTATCGTGCCAAGGAGAACGGCAGGAACTGCGTTCAAACACTCTTGGCACGAGACCAAGTTTCTCGTCGACTGCAGCCAACTTGCGGCTAACGCGCGGCGTCAGCCTCGCAGAGCCTCCCATTCACTGCTGCAACTCCGGCTACTCGATTAGGACTGCTTTCAGCATGCGATATCGAGGTCGGCATCCTTTCCAGAAAATCAGATGTGCCGCGCGGCCAAATCCTTCCTCAGAGGGCAGTGGGACGGCTGATGACTTAGGTTGAGGGGCTCCCCACTTCCTTCTTTGACTCCACAAATCGCGATTTCGGCTGACTGTACGGGGCTTTGCGATTCTTCGCTCAAGATAATCAGCCTGGTACGCAGCACACATCGTATGTACTATAACGGACCGGACGGCCCCCTGATCGGCTCACCACCCATGTCGCACGGTGAAGGCAAATGATTCTACGCAGAAAGGCGCAGGTGGCGGTTTTGCTGGGGTGCGTGGCGACGATGGGCGCGTTGACAGAATTGCCGGACTGGAGCGGCCAGTGGGAGAACGTTGGCGCAACGCCCGATGCAACGGGCGGATTCAATCAGTCGCTCGATCAGGTTCTCAAGGAGATGCAGTGGGGACCACCGAACAAACCCGAGGTCCAGACCAGAGTGGACAAGATCGTCGCGATGGAGCGCCAAAGACTGGAGGCTGTCAACCGCGGCGAAGATCCCGGCGGGGCCGTGCGGGCCTGCACATTCGGATATCCGTCGATAATGCTCGATTCACCGCTGATGTTCGAGATTCTTCCGACTCCGAAAGAGACGACCCTCATCTTCTCGAGCCGTGAAATCCGCCACGTTTATACGGACGGAAGGCAGCACACACCCAAGGACGAGCTGTGGGCCACGCCCTGGGGTGACTCAATTGGCCACTGGGAAGGACAGACTCTGGTCATCGACACCATCGCGGTCAAATCTCCCTTTGCTTCTTCGGAGTCGGAGGGCGTTGCCGTCCTGGCCTTTGGAGATGTCGAGGGCGAACAGACGATCACCATTTTGAGCCCGCAGGCGCGCTTCATTGAGAGGATTCGAATGATTGACAAGGATCATCTGGAGGACCAGATGACCGTCATCGATCCGACCAATCTCACCGCGCCCTGGCACATGCGCCGCACCTACGAACGAGTGGCGCGCGTGCACCGCATGATTTACGAAGACTGCGAGGGCGAGGAACGCAATCCAATCGTCAATGGACATTTCACGCTCCTACCACCTCCCCCATCAGCGACGCCGCTGCCGCCGGCACCGAACCCTGCTCCGTCCGCGCAATCCCCTCCTCCTCAATAGCTTTGGGTCTGCCTATTGGGCTGAGCTGCCTGTGCCTCGCTTTTGGAAGATTCACTCGGTCTAGGAAGCGATCCCTACTCGAATACCCTGCCGCCTATTTTTTCGCCAGCCAGGTGAGTAGGTAGAGATTATTCCCGTCCGGGTCTTGCACGACGGCCGTCCGGGCGCCCCAAGTTTGATCCTCCGGAATCGACGTGAACGTGATGCCGCGCTCTCTCAGCTCAGCGTAACTGCGATCCACGTCGTCCACGAGAAAACTGATGTGATCGATGCCGGCTGGATTTCCCACGAGAGTAATCGCCCTTGTCGCAGCCTTCTGCGGTCCCGCCGGGAAGATGAAGAGTTTCGTGGTTCCGATGATCATGGTGCAACCCCGCTCGTTCTGGTCCACCTTTACGAAGCCAAGCTTTTCGTAGAAGTCGACGCTCCTTTTCAGATCGCGCGTTGCCAGCCCCACGTTGTCAATTCCAAGAATCATTTGCGATTCTCCGTTCCGTGACGGCAGAGGGTTTTCCGCTGTGGATAGACGGCTGACGGCTCCGCCCAGTACAGCCGCCGCCGAGCCTTTCAGTAGATTCCTACGCGTGATTTCCATTCGCCTTGAGAGCTTGGGCGAACGTAGGTGTCCGAAGAACTGTTAGTTTAGACAGGGTGCGCTCTAACCCCCACATGCAAATTCGTACCGATCTGGCCGTAGCTGGAAGACGATAAAGCCAGTACTGAGGACGTCGCCGTTGTCGAGCTTTTGAGCAATGCGACGGCTGCGCCACTTTCTTGGTGATCGCTACTGAACCGAACAGTCGCGCAGGATTGTCCGAATTGGATCGCGCAGATTGCTGGTGGAAAAGGAACGCAACTGATTCGTCTCAGGACTATTTCGGCCGAGGACGAGACTCCGGCGGCACGAGGCCATTCACTCGGTAGTAGACCACGAGTTGGCCGTAGTGCTCCCCAGAGTGTTCGCAGTCGCCGAACCAGGAGGCCAATTCGGTGGAAAGCTGGCCGGAGTCTGGATCGGTCACGATGCGGGTCAGTTGATCGGCGTGTTCCCTTATCAGTGCAGCACCATCAGCAAAGGATTTTGTCAGCAGAGCAACAACGTCGGCTTTCGTTCTGTAGACGCTGCGAGAGGGATCGTTGTCGGCCGGTCCCATTCTCTTTCCGGAGAACGCGTTGACAAACGCGTAATTTGTGCCGGCGACGTGTAGCAACTGCGCTGCAAACGTGCGTGATTCCGGTGCTGGCTTAAATTCGTATTTGCCCTCGGGAAAGTCTTGGGCCATGGTGATGAGCTTGCGGCCGATGTCATTCCACGACGCCAACAGGTCGTCACTGAGCTTCGGCGGGGTCTTTGTCGCTGCGGCCTGACCGCAAAGCGATGGCGCGCCGGCTGTCAGAAACAGCAAAGTTGCGATTTGCGTAAGAATGGCTTGCCTCTTCATTTCGATTTTCTCCTTAGCCGCTCGATGCACTGTACCGCTTTTTCCTTTGCGCAGATCAATGCAAAAGCGGCATCGAGCCGATGAAATGTTCATTCATCTTTCGGAAGGGAGTCAAGTCCACCCCTGGAGCCGGTGCACTGGAACCGTTTCCCAACCACCTCCGGCGGAGCCGGTCAAAAATCAGGGTCCTGAGCACAGCAGGCCTAGGGACGCCGGCAACGATCTCGCGATTGCTCGGCTTGGCCGGAAATTCGTTGTAGCCACCGCCGAAGAAGCGTAGGATGCATTAGCCTGCATGTTCGGAATTCCTGTGCCGTCCACTGATCTCACCTTGGAACAGCGGAAGAATGATTTCGGATGTCGGCTCCCCCAAGGCACGACGCTAGGAGACAGCGATATTGCGAATAAATGACGCGGCTGGAAGGCGCCTCGGCCTTATCTGCGGATGGTTCCCCGACCGAAGGGAAAGGCCGCAAGCGGAAGTGCCGATTGATCTTTAAGCAGTTTTATCTCTCGTGCCTCGCGCACGCCTCTTACATCATCGGAGACGAAGGGACGGCCGCTGTTGTTGACCCTCAACGAGACACCGACCAATATATTGCGTTCGCTTCCGAGCACGCGCTCCAGATCCATCACGTACTCCTCACGCACCTGCACGCCGATTTCGTTGCTGGACATTTGGAGCTTCGGGATCGCGTCGGCGCAACCATCTATCTCGGTGCCGCTGCCAAAGCGGCGTACGCATTCTCCCCTCTTCGCGATGGCGACACTCTCGAATTCGGGCGCGTTCGCCTGAAAGCACTGGAAACGCCGGGTCACACCCCGGAGTCGATTTCCATCCTTGTTTATGATCTCAATGTCAGCGATTCTCAACCGTATGCCGTCCTTACTGGCGACACCCTGTTCATCGGTGATGTGGGCCGTCCCGACCTGCGCGCCTCCCTTGGGTGGCCTGCCGCAAAGTTGGGCGGCATGCTGTTCGACTCGCTGCACAAACTGCTAAGCCTGCCGGACGAAAGCCTGATCTATCCCGCTCACGGCGCTGGTTCGCTCTGTGGAAGAGCCATCAGCAAGGAAACGGTCTCAACCGTCGGCGAGCAACGGCGCTCCAACTACGCCCTCCAGGCGATGAGCAAGGAAGATTTCATCCAGGTGGTCACGGCCGATCAGCCGGAACCTCCCGCCTACTTCACCTACGACGCTGTGCTAAACAGCAAAGAGCGTCCCACTCTCGACGAAGCGCTGGCGCGTGGGATGAATCCGCTCACGCTCGACGCCGTTCTGGCGTTGCAGGCCCAGGGCGCTCAAATCCTCGATACGCGTGACCCCGACGAATTCGGAGCGGCGCACCTGGTCGGCAGCATCAACATTGGTCTCGGGGGCCAATACGCAACTTGGGCTGGAACCGTGCTCGATCGCACGCATCCCATCGTCATCATCGCGGACCCCGGCCGGGAAAACGAATCGGCCATTCGTCTCGGGCGCATCGGCTTCGATGACATCGCCGGGTACTTGCAGAACGGATTGCTCAGCCTCCAGTCGCGACCGGAACTCGTCGCCTTCACCGAGCGCCTGAGCGCGTCATTTGCGGCCGAACGCCTGTCCTCAGATCAGCCGCCGCTCACGATCGACGTCCGAGCACCGCGCGAGCGCGAACAGAAACGCATTGCCAACAGCACTGGCATCCCGCTGAATCGTCTGGCCGCAAGTCTGAACTCCTTGCCGAAGGACCGTCCTCTACTGCTGTACTGCGCGGGCGGCTACCGCTCCTCCATCGCCGCGAGCCTGCTGCAACGCAACGGGTTTGTCCGCGTCGGTGAAATCTTAGGCGGCATCGCTGCCTGGGAAGCGGCCAAACTGCCGATCCAGACGGTGTAGACCTTTCCTGTCCTCTGCCGTTCAAGAAAGAAATTAAGATGCCGAAATCATACGGTTCCCGTCATTCTTACAAATGAACGAAAATCGTTCTTCTCGATCCTGGGTATGATATCCAAGCGGAGCACACATGCCTGCCACCGAAGGGCAATCGCCTGAGCCCTGGTACAAGGCGCCGTGGCGCCAATGGGCCTGGCAATTTGCTCAACGCGAAGAGCGCAATTTGCTCTTCTTGAGCGTCTTGATCGGCGCCCTCACAGGTCTTGCTGTCGTTACTTTCATTCTTCTCACGGAACGCCTGGGCATGAAGCTATACCCAGTGGGCAGTGCCGCCTGGCGGCGTGTCCTCATCCCGATAATGGGCTCGCTGGGCATGGGGTACCTGTTGTTTCGCTATTTTCCCGACGCGCGAGGCAGCGGAGTGCCTCAGACGAAGGCAGCGCTCTTCGCTCGAGACGGCGTCATCACCTTGGGCACGGTGTTCGGAAAATTCTTTTGTACGTCGGCCACTCTTGCGAGTGGAATTCCTCTGGGACGTGAGGGACCTTCTGTTCAGGTTGGGGCCGGCATCGCGTCGGTGCTCGGTCGTCGCTTGGGATTGCGAACCGAGCAGGTAAAGGCACTTATACCAATAGGGTCGGCTGCGGCTATTGCTGCTGCGTTTAATACGCCTCTTGCGGCTGTGCTGTTTTCGCTCGAAGAGATCATGGGCGATCTGAATGCTCCGGTTCTGGGCTCCGTGGTGCTCGGATCGGGTACCGCTTGGTTGGTCTTGCGTTTGATGCTTGGTAATAATCCTCTGTTTCGGGTGCCGCAATACTTTTTAGTCCATCCCGTGGAATTTCTTTTCTACGCCGTGCTCGGAATGGCTGGCGGTGTGGTTTCAGTAGCCTTTACGAAACTCTTGCTGCGAATGAGGGGTTATTTCCTGCGACTCCCGAGGTGGACTTGCTGGTTTCAGCCTCTGGCAGGGGGTCTGGTCACGGGGTTGATCGCGTGGCGCCTGCCCCAGGTACTGGGCGTGGGCTATGGGTATGTCGGAGATGCTCTCAACGGCCGAATGGCCTTCCAATTAATGGCCTTACTTGTCGTATTCAAACTATTGGCGGCGACTACGAGTTATGCGTCGGGCAATGCTGGCGGCATTTTCGGCCCCAGCCTGTTTATCGGGGCCATGCTAGGCGGAACGATCGGAAGTGTGGCGCACCACCTGTTGCCGACGTATACGGCTGCGCCGGGTGCCTATGCGCTGGTCGGTATGGGAGCTCTCTTCGCCGGTATTGTGCGCGCTCCCATGACGTCTGTCCTTATGATCTTTGAGACCACGCAGGACTATGCCGTGATTGTCCCGCTCATGATTTCCAACCTGATAAGCTTTTTTATCTCTTTCCGCATGCAGCGCGAACCGATCTACGAATCGCTGGCCATACAGGATGGGATTCACCTGCCGGGTGGGGAGACACGTCTACGCAACGGTCGGCTCCTTGTGGTTCAAGCCATGCGCCCTGCCACGATAGAGTTGAGCTCGGACATGACCGTGCGGGAGGCGTTCGACCGAGCGGCCCAGGCTGAGTTTCACGCGTGGCCGGTGACCGATGACCGAGGTGTAGTGGGCGTCATTAGCCTCGACCGTCTTGAGGGAGCCCTGGCTAAAGGCGAAGAGGCAAAACAACTGAGAGATTTGATCGACGTTGTATATCCTCACGTCCACGCGGACCAACCACTTCATTTGGCCCTTGAACGCATGGGGGCAGCGAAGTTGGACGTTCTTCCTGTTGTCAGCAGAGCAAACATTCACCACATGATCGGAATTGTCGTTTTACCGAACATCCTCGACTCCTATGGATTGGGGCGCCCTGGGGAATGAGCACGCTTCCTTGTTGACGCGCTTTTTCTGCTCGTCACATACTTGCGCGCGTCGATTTGCCGCAATCGGTTTAGCTCTGGTATCGGAGAAATCCATGAATCTTCGAATCGCGATGTACCTCTGCGTCGCATGGCTCTTCGTGGTGCTTCTTCCCGTCGCGACATTCGCCCAAACACCCTGCGAAGCTCTCACAAATCTCACGCTGACGAACGCAACGGTCACGTCGGCGACGTCTGTTGCGGCAGGGAGCTACAAACCTCCCGCAGCGCCGGGTCAGCCGGCCCCCAACAAGGATTTGCCGGCGTTCTGCCGGGTAGACGGCGTTGCAAGACCAACGAGCGATTCCGAAATTCACTTCGAAGTTTGGCTGCCCCTGTCAGGCTGGAACGGCAAATACGAGCAGGTTGGCAACGGCGGATTCGCAGGGATGATTCCGTTCCGAGCCATGGCTGAACCGCTGCTGCACGGCTATGCGACGGCGGCAACCGACGATGGGCACGTTAGCGGGCCGGGCGCGACTTGGGCAGTTGGGCATCCAGAAAGAGTCAAAGACTTTGGCTATCGCGCCGTCCATGAAACGTCTGTGCAGGCCAAGCTCATTATCCATGCATTCTACGGCAAGGATGCGTTTCACTCCTATTTCGTCGGCTGTTCGGAGGGCGGCCGAGAAGGCTTAACCGAAGCGCAGCGCTATCCCGACGATTTCCAGGGTATCGTCGCGGGAGCTCCCGCCATCAATTGGAACCATCTACAGACCCGAGGACTTTGGGATGAGCTCGCATTTCTCGAGACTCCCGACAGCTACATCCCGCCCGCAAAACTGCCCGTACTACAGAATGGAGCGATCGCTGCTTGCGATGCGATCGACGGCGTCAAGGACGGCTTCCTTGAAAATCCTTCCCGTTGCCATTTCGACCCGGCGACCATTCAATGCCAGGGCAGCGACGGCTCCGACTGCCTCACGGCGCAGCAAGTCGCGGCTGCGAGAAAGATCTACGATCCGCTGAAGAATCCGCAAACGGGTGCCCTGATCGAACCCGGCTTCTCGCCGGGCAACGAGGCTGTGCCGGCGAATTGGCCGGTGTGGATTACCGGTTCGAGCGCGCCGCAGTTAGGCATTCAGAAACTGTTTGCAAACCAATTCTTCGCCGACATGGTCTTCGAGAATCCAAAATGGAACCCAAACAGCTTTAACTTCGACACGGACGTGAGGATCACGGATGACAAATTGGGGGTGATCCTGAACTCCGCTGACCCGAACCTGCGAGCCTTCAAAGCGCGCGGTGGAAAACTCATCCAGTACCACGGCTGGGCCGACGCAGCGATTCCCCCACTGAGTAGCATTGAGTATTTCGAGACGGTGCAGAAAACGATGGGCGACACGAAAAACTTCTACCGCCTGTTCATGGTGCCTACAATGTCGCACTGCGCGGGCGGCCCCGGCGCGACGATCTTTGGGAATGCCGCTGGAGTGCCGGAAGAAGATGCCGACCATGACGTTGTGCTGGCACTTGATCGCTGGGTTGAGAAAGGTGTGGCGCCCGATCACATCATCGCCACCGGTTTTGTCGACAACAACCCTTCGAAGGGCATTGCCATGACACATCCGTTGTGCCCGTATCCGCAAGAGGCACACTACAAGGGAACCGGCGACCCTAAAGATGCCGCAAACTTTGCCTGCGAAGCACAACCTCCTAAGTCAAACAAATAATTCTCAGCCGGAGCGATAAAGCAGCTCATGCTTTTCGTTCACTTGCCCACCCAGCAAGGTTTGCGTTTTTCCAGGAACGCGGAAATGCCCTCCTGGGCATCGGCAGCCAGCGAGTTCATGCTCATGACCTCTTTTGCGTACGCGTACGCCTTGGGTTGGTCCAGGTCGATTTGCGCGTAGAACGCTTCCTTCCCCAGCGCGACGGTCAGTGAACTTGCGTCCGCGATGCGCCTTGCCAGTTTTCTAGTGACCTCCGAAAGCTCAGTTGCCGGGACAACCATGTTGACCAGGCCCCAGTCGGCGGCGGTCGGAGCAGCCACCATCTCGCCGGTTAGTAACATTTGCAACGCACGCTTCCGGCCAACCGCGCGGCTGAGCGCAACCATGGGTGTCGTGCAAAACAGCCCAAGCTTGACGCCCGGGGTTGCGAAGGCGGCTTGTTCGGAAGCGACGGCAAGGTCGCACGTGGCCACCAACTGACAACCGGCCGCCGTAGCGGTTCCTTGTACCTCGGCGATAACCGGCTGGGGTATGGACTGAATCTTCGCCATCAAGTCGGAGCATACGTCAAAAAGATGCCGATACTCGTTGAGGTTCCGGCCAACCATTTCGCTCAGATCATGCCCCGAAGAAAACACGCTACCTGAGGCCGCCAGAATAACGACGCGCAAGCTCCGATCCTTCTCGATTTGTGACAGACAGTCAATCAGCTCCCGCATGAGTTCAAGCGAAAGAGCATTGCGACGGTTGGGCCGGTTCAGCGTTATGACAGCGAGATCGCCTTCTGTGTCAAAGACAAGACTCTGATACTTTTGCAAGGTATCCTGCATGTTGGCCTCCTCCCAGTTCTGTCGCACGGAGTTTGCGGTTCCGGATTTATTCCTGCGAAAAAACCATAGGCACTCCACCCTTGCGTGTCAAGATCCGCTCCAACTTTTTGTCCGCTCCAACTTTTTCAAGTCGGGTCAGTAAAAGCGCGACGAACTGGGAGTTGAGAACGAGAAGCAAAAAACAGTTGAACTGGAAAGCTTTTTGTGGAAGTTTGGTGGGCATCAGTTGAGTGCCCCGCTGGTCAGCGAATGCAGACAAAACCTTCACAGTCGCACAAGCTTACCTGCAACGGCCTCAGTTCCAGAGTTCAAGTGCGTGAGTGTACGGCCATGGGCAGAAGAAGCTGTTCGGCCCGCGAGCGTAGGGAGGTGCTGCTATGAGAAGCCGAGTCGTAGTACTCGCTAGCGCGCTGGGGGCTGTGGTGACGCTGCTACTACTCTCGTCTGCGATCCCCAATGCTGCCCAGACCCCGAAGGCTCCCTATAGGCCGCCTCGAATGCCAGACGGCCATCCCGACTTGTCGGGTACGTACGATTTAGCCACGCTGACGCCGCTCGAACGGCCGGCGGGAGCCAAGGCGGTGTATACAGCCGAGGAGGCCGCCAAGCTGGAGGCCCGGGCCGCGGAACAGAAACGTGAAGGAGATGCCCAACTTTCGCCTGACCGGCCGGCGCCGCCCAAGGGCAACGGCGATGAAGGCCTTCCCCTCCAATACCGTCTAGCCACAGGCGGTACGGGCGGATATAACTACGGCTGGCTCGATCCGGGCTCGACCTACACGGTCGTGAATGGGGAAAAGCGGTCGTCAATAATCGTTGATCCGCCGGATGGTCGAATCCCTTACACGCCGGCGGCGGCACAAAAGAGGATGGCCGCTTTGCGGGCACTGTTCAATCCGGGCCAGGGCGAAAACAACGATCCCGGACTGGAAAAGGCACCCGACGCCTACGACAACCCAGAACGACGTCCCCTGAGCGAGCGCTGCATACTGGGCTTTGCTTCCACCTCGGGCCCGCCAGCATTGCCCGACTACTTTTATAACAACCTCCATCAGATTGTGCAGACGCCAAACTCCGTGGTGATTTTAAGCGAGATGATCCACGATGCGCGAATCGTGCGGATGAATGCGGAGCACCTACCAAAAAACATTCGCCTGTGGTTAGGGGACTCCGTGGGCCACTGGGAAGGCGACACCCTGGTCGTGGACACTACGAATTTTACGGATAAGACCGAGTTCATGGAATCGACAGAGAACCTGCACGTCATTGAGCGCTTCACGCGCGTCGATGAGAAAACATTGCTCTATCGTTTCACGATTGACGATCCGGCAACCTACACGAAGCCCTGGACCGGGGAATACGCTTGGCCAGCCGCCGACGGGCAGATTTATGAATATGCCTGCCACGAAGGCAATTACGCGCTGGAGGATATTTTGCGGGGTGCGAGGGAAAGAGACGCAACGGCGGCGAAGGCCGTGAAATAACAAAGAGAACCGGGAGCGGGACCCGTGCGTCACGTCACAGGCGCTTCCTATCCCGGTCTTCGATCCATTCTCCTCACACCAACGATCACCAGCAAATAAAGAAGGGCGAGCGGGGAAGTGAATATAAGGACTAGGGGAAAGATGTTGCTTCCATCCAGATACGCATAGACCGTATAAGCGAGAACGATGAGCATTAGCACTGCCGGGATCGTCACCATTTTTCGCCACACGTCTCGAAACCGCCACAGCAAAACGATCTGCAGAACAAAATAGACGGGGATGCTCCACATGACGGCCAGAAAAATCGCCGAGGTCCACCACCTGACCGGCCGGTTCATGTAGGCGGCGTATGCCGCCTTTTGCCGAGCATTCTCTTTGGCTCGCATGCGCGTGACCCATTCCGCTGGCACGCGCGGCGTCGAGCTTGGCGCGCCCGTCCAAGTGATGTCGACGGGCAGATTCATTTGGGCGATCGTCGTTCCTGTCTGATTGTCTGTGGCCGTGACCTCGATGTTGTCAACGTGCTGGGAGGTCGTATAGGCGATCCAAAAGAATGCTTCGCCGCTGCCCGCATTGTACATAGGCGAGCCACTGGTAATCTGTGTTACGCGTTTCCCTTCGGAGAAGGCCTCCGCCCGTACGAAAATCGGTCGGTCACTCGTGTAATCGATTCGCAAGTAAAAATCTTCCCTGTATCCGAGCGTAGCAGGAGACACGGGATCGGTTGCAAGCACCCTCACGTTAGCCTGGGCGCAGGTGATGGCGGGAACAAACACGACCGCCAAAACCATCGTCGTGAGACAGACGAATTTTCGTCTGTCTAGCGGTCCAGGTATTGCGACCATATGATTCTTTTACCTGATCGTACTCAGAATCGGCCTGTCGCTGCTCCGTCTTTGCCATGATAAGCGGTTTACGTGGACACCTGTCACAGGACGTTTTGTCGTGTGCCCCTTTTTTCAAGTAGCCAGCTCAAGGCCCCCTGCGGTCCTTAAATTCACACTGATGAAAGTCGCGCTTACCCCGAGGCCGGGACTTCCGGTGTTCGGGACCGCAGGGCACCCGGCACCCCGAGATGTGGCACGCCTCGCGCCACATTCGTCCAGCAAGCAAGAAGAGAGATGGTCCCGCTTACAGGCGACACATAGATGTAGTAAACCGTTGAGCCGCCTTCGACCTCGTAGACATTTTTGCGCTTGGGGTCCGCCACGACATTCACGGTGCCGGCCAGCAGAATACCCAACTGGATCACAGTTGCCGCGTCGTGATTTCCCAAATCATCGATTTCCAGTACTGGACCGAAATTCATTTGCATGGACCTAATCCTGGGCGGTTTGCGATCCAAACATCCTACACGGTCTTCACTCGTTGCCACGGCATCCTGACTTCTCGATGCGATACTAACCATAGAAGTGCTCCCTCTGATTCGCCCTCGGCTCAACAGTTCGTTTTGTATATCTTGATAGTGCGATCGATTCTGCATCTGGTTACAGGTAGCGGTGCGAGGTGCGCCGACACGCGGTACCTCAGCCTTCGAAATAGCGCGCCCGGTCGGGACGGTAATCCACCCGGGGCTGCTTCCTCGGGGGTCTTGCTGACGTCCCCAAACTTCGGGCCGGCGAGTTGCATGGCGCCGTAGCCCATCCGGAGCAGGTTGGTGGAGGTGCCCGGAAGCGTCAGTGTGCGACCGAGCTTTGTCTGTTTCGTCATTGTGTCTTTTTCTCCGATCGGCGGAGCAGTTTTGATAAAATGGAGACTGTCTCCACATAGATATATTAACGGAGACTGTCTCCGATTGCAAGCACTTTGAGGATGCCCATGAAACATTCTCAGTCTGTCGTGCGGAAGCCGCGCGCGGATGCGCAACGTAATCGCGAGCGCATTTTGGAAGTGGCGAAGCAAGCGTTCACGAGGTCGGGCGCAAACACCAGCTTGGACGACATCGCCAATCAGGCAGGCGTCGGACCGGGAACTTTGTATCGCCACTTTCCTACGCGCGATGCACTTCTCGAGGCGGTTTACCGGACGGAAGTGGAAAAGCTAGCCGCAGCAGAACGAAAATTCGCCGAGGCCATGCCCCCGATTGAAGCGCTGCGGGCGTGGATGCTGCTCTTCGTTGATTACATCGCGGCGAAGCAGATAATCGCCCCAGCACTCAATACCTTCGTCGGAGGCCCCTCTAAGCTGTACGAGAGTTCCCGTGCTCAGATCCAAGGAGCGATTGATGCGCTGGTGAAGCGTGCAATCAAGAGTGGCGACATACGTAAGGATCTCGACCCATTCGATCTGCTTCGCGCGCTCATCGGCGTCTCCAACGTGGCGTCCAGCCCTGACTGGCAGCAAAGCGCCAAGCGGCTGGTGGACATTCTCATTACCGGTTCGCGGCCGATCACATGAGCTACCGGCCTCTTGGCCGCGGATTCGCATTGCGTCGCCGCTTACTTGGCTTCTTCGACTAGTTCAGTTTGATACTTTGGCGCGAGATCGATCACTTCTTCATGAAGTCTGCTCGTTCACGTTCTTTGTCGGGTGGGCGGGGTACCCTGGGCGCGTTAAGTCGCTGTGGGGCCTGCTGACTAAAATTAGCGAGCCCTTCGAGGCGTTTAAAGATAGCTTGTTAAAGGAGCAGAATGACAGTGAGGTTCGGTACGGTTCACTCTGCCTCCTTAATCGGCGTGACCATTTCGTGTGATGGAGAGATAAATGTGGCGATCAGGATTTGCGGTCATAGCCGTTTCACTGCACCACGATCTTGGCTGTCATCTTCGGATGGACCGAGCAGAAATAGTTGTACGTTCCTGGTTTGGTGAAGGTGTAGGAGAATTTGTCGTCGCTGTCCAACGCCTTGGACCTAAATAGCTTGTCGTCGCTGACCACCGTGTGCGGCACGTCGTCGTTATTTGTCCAGGTGACGGTGGTGCCCGCAGGAACGGTCAGACTCGTCGGATTGAAGCTGAAGTTATCGATTTGGACCGCGGCCGACGCGGATTGATCGGCAGTGTTGGCTGCCAAGCCTGGTCCGGTCGAGACTACAACCGCAAGGGCAGTGAGAAGTGTTACGGCAGCGCTTAGAATCCATCTCGTGTTCTTCATTTCCATCTCCTCCTTTGAATGTCTAAATGTCGGTTCAACAAACCACACCCATGTCCTCGATGCGCTACCCTGAGGCGAGTGTGGAATCCACAATCGCGAGACTGTGCTTGCCGCGCACAACGTTCACATGGGTAATGCCGAGAAGTTGGCGCAGCTTGTCATCAGGCACCTTCATTGGCCCCGGTGAATCCGCCTGACCAGGCTGAGGCTGCGGGAATGCGGTCGAAGCGGCGGTATGAAACGTGACGTTTCCTTCGATCTTTTGCATGGTTTGGTGAATGTGCCCATTCAAGACGGTGACCGAGCCGAACCGCTTTAGGTACGCAAGGGCCTGTTCACTATCGTCTGTGCCCCAGCCCCATTCTGGATATACCCCCCAAAGCGGAATATGCGCGAAGACGACCACGGGCATGCTGCTCTGGAGGTTCGCAACGTCCTTCGCAAGCCAGGCGAGCTGCTCGGACCCGAGGTTGCCCAGGCCGCCGGCCTTGAGATTCATCACGTTTACCAGCCCGATGAAATGAGCGCCGTTCTTATCGAAGCTGTACCACCCATCCCCCGCGTCCTGCTGGCCGAAGCGCTTCCGAAACATCTCGCCGTTGTCATTCAAAACGTCGTGCTCCCCGGGAACATAAAACACCTGATCGGTCTTGAGGCTTTTGAGGGATTCGGCCAGAGTGTCGAACTCCTCCGCCTTCGAGAGGTGAGTCAGGTCGCCCGTGTGCAAGACGAACAAGGGAGGCGTCGGAAGCGCGTTTACTTTGGCGATCGCTTCACGGAGCGTGGCGGTCACGTCAGTGTTCGCTGCCTTGTTGAAACCGATGTGGCTGTCACTGATCTGAACGAAGCTGAGGTCGCCCTGGAGGTCGCTGATCTTTTGGCGCATGAGGTCGCTCAGAGCGAACGACTTCAGAACGCCGCCCTGAAGCACGCAGAGCGCCCCCGTGCCAGCCCAGGCCATGCACTTCAGAAAGCCACGACGGTCGATGCCGTCCTGGTTCAGATTTTCCTTTATGTAATCCGACATGATTTGATTCCTCTCCGGTCGGCACGCTTGCATGTGGAATGCGTCTGCGTGCCTGCATGAGAGATGACGCGGCAGAACCGAAGAATATTCCACAGAGAGGGCAAAAATCGGAGGCCGAAATAAAATTACGGAGACAGGGGTCTTCTACCGAGTCTTGGGGAGTCCGAGCAGGGTTACTTTCCGCCGCAAAGATGGCTCAGGCGGCAGAATCTTCGAATCAGTGATGGGATTGAAACGAGGCCCGCTGAGCCTTAGGGGCTGACGAGGCGCGCAAGATCGCGAAGTTCGGCAGTATTCAGATCCGAGACGGCGCGAAACTCGAACCCATTCCTACTCCAGGAAACAACGTTGTATCCGTGAATCGTCTGGGCGCGCATTGTGGAGCTGCCGCTATCCTTAGCGGGCCATACATAAAGATTAATTACGTGTAGCGCCCTGTGATAGACGAGCACGGCGACAGTGCGGTTTTCTAGGTAATCGAGACGGCCACCCGCGAGCGGATATCCATCCGCAGCGAAGTTCGCGACCGGCGGCGCAAAGTCCAGCTTGCCGTCGAACCACGGTTTCACCGTGTGCTGATCGGTTGAGAAGACATCCATCAGGTGATCGGCCATCAGGGAGCGAATGTGACTCGCCACCAGATCCTGGCTGGGCGAAGGAGTTGCGGGACGCATCAGGACAAAGGAAACCAGCATCACGGCAGTTGCGAATGCAGCGCCGCCCGCCGCCCAGATTGATCGCCGAAACCAGGGCGTTCGTTCACGTCGACCCTGAGGAAGCAAGCCGCGAAGCTTGCTTTCGAAGTGCGCAGGCGCATGGTGATACAATTCGGTGCCCTGCATCGCCATTCGAATGTCTTTCCAGCTTTGAACTTCCGCAGAACAGACGCCGCACGACGCAAGATGCGCTTCCACTTCGAGGGTGCGTTCAAATCCGAGCTCTCCGTCGAGGTATCCCTCCAGCAAATGACGGTGAAGCGTGCAGTCCACGTCAGGCCTCCCTTCTCGCAGCAATACCAAGCTGCTCGCGTAGTCTTTTGCGCGCCCGGGACAGGCTCGACATCACGGTTCCCATGGCGACGCCAGTCACCTCTGAGATTTCCTTGTAAGCAAGGCCCTCAATTTCGCGCAGCACCAGGACCTCCCGGAACGCGAGTGGAAGCGCTTCTAACGCATTCCTCACGCGCTCACTTTCCGCGCGCGTAAGCAGTCTCGCTTCAGCATTTTCGCTCGAGGTTTCGTCGCTGTGTATGGCCTCGTCAAACTCGTCGGCCAGTTGTGCGGGACGATTCTTCCGCATCCAGGAGTAGCTGGTATTGCGCACGATCTTCAGAAGCCACGCGCGACTGTCTCCGCCGCGAAAACCGTCAAAAAACCGCAGCGCCCGCAGGAATGCTTCCTGCACGATGTCCTGAGCATCGGCTGGATTACCCACGAGCCAGCGTGCGAGGTTGTAAGCTGTGTCGAGATGCGGTAGTACCAGCTGCTCGAACCGCTCAGACATCTATCCCAGTTCTCCCATTGCTGTCGGACGTTTAGGTCTCTCGTTAGCAAGACTCCCCAGCGACGATTTTTATTCCCGGGCTTTGTTCCCCCCTCCCCAACCTCGGTAGCGCGCTCTGAAGCGGATGTTCATGCGGGTTCTCCCATCGAGGCGAACGAATACACCCGCGAATCGAATGATCCTATGCAACATTGCAATCGATCAACCCTGTACTTTCCGTCGCAAGAAGTAAAGGTCCTAACCGACGAAATCTCGAAGGTTGGACACCTGGCCGAGGAGGGCGCCGGTTGCTTAAGAGCATAGCCCGGCCGCAAAGGCAGGGTTGCGGCGACACTTGAAAGAGATACAGATGCGCTCGACATGGCAATCACTCGACCTCGGTCACGGCGCCGAGGACCCTAAACGCCATCCTGCCAGTTGGTGTACTTGCGTCCGCTTCCTCGCTCGGTAGGGCAGGAAGGGCCGTTAGCTCCGTCGCCCAGACGACTTTGACAGTTGCGCAGCAGTAGTCGAGGAGATAGACTTCTTTCCGGGAGCCGGCCCGCTGCTATTGACTCCCCAGCCGTTATAGCTACGTTGCTGCAAGATGCTGCTTAGCCGCGATTGGCGGTTCAGCTATTCTCTGCTCCTGAATTAAGTAAGCGGCCCCCACCACATCTTGAGATTACCGCGATGCCCCCGCTTCTATACTACGGGCGTCAGTTTTGGAAGGAGGCCTCATGTCAACCACCGGGCTCGATCCCGAACGCATTCGGCTGGAAGAGGCACGCAATGCAACTGCACCCTGGAAGAAGTGGGGCCCATACCTCAGCGAGCGGCAATGGGGAACCGTCCGCGAAGATTACAGTCAGGACGGGAACGCATGGGATTACTTCACTCATGATCAGGCCCGTGCCCGTGCGTATCGCTGGGGTGAAGATGGCCTAGCTGGCTTTTCCGACGACAAGCAGCGCTTGTGTTTTTGCATGGGACTGTGGAACGGCAAGGACCCCATTCTCAAAGAGCGCCTGTTTGGTCTCACCAACAGCGAAGGCAATCACGGAGAGGACGTAAAGGAATATTACTTCTACATCGACTCGACCCCGACCCACTCCTACATGAAGTACCTGTACAAGTACCCGCAGGCGGCATATCCCTACGAACAAATTGTCAAGACCAACAGGGAACGTAGCCGCAGCGAATTCGAATATGAACTGCTCGACACCGGCATCTTCGAGCAGGACCGCTACTTCGACGTCTTTGTTGAATACGCCAAGAGTTCCGCCGAGGATATTCTGATTCAGATCACCGCTTTGAATCGAGGACCTGAGCCGGCCAGTCTGCATATTCTGCCGCAGTGGTGGTTCCGCAATACGTGGTCCTGGCAGGTGGAGAGCGCACGGCCATCTCTCAAAGCCGCGGGCGCGCCGCAGGGCCTCCGTGCAGTGGACGCGGTTCACGCCGAACTGGGTCCGCGTCGGATCTATTTCGATCAGGAAGTCCCGCTTCTCTTTACCGAGAACGAGACCAACAACAAGCGGATCTTCAACCAACCAAACCCGACTCCCTATGTCAAAGACGCCTTCCACCAATACGTTGTTCACAAGCAGGAAGGAGTGCTCAACCCCGACGGCAGCGGCACGAAAATGGCTGCTCATCACCAGGTCACAATTCCGGCGAAGGGCCAGTTCGTCCTTCGGATGCGTCTTGTCGAGGCAGGTCGGAGTGTGCCTAGTGCGGCCGCGAGCGACGTTTTCGGTAAGAGCTTTGACCAGATTATTGCCACCAGGAAAAAGGAAGCTGACAGTTTCTATGAAGTCATCATGCCTCAGGGCTCATCGGAAGACGAAAGGAACGTGATCCGACAGGCCCTGGCTGGCATGCTCTGGAGCAAGCAGTACTACTTTTTCGATCTCGATCAATGGCTCACCGATCACGGCCACTCCCCCTTGCTGGGGAAGAGGAATCCGAGCGTCCGTAATTTCAACTGGTTCCATATGATCAACGACGACGTCATCTCTATGCCAGACAAGTGGGAATACCCCTGGTTCGCCGCCTGGGACCTGGCCTTTCACACCATCGCCTTGGATGCAGTCGATCCGGACTTTGGCAAGGAGCAGCTTTCATTAGTGCTGAAGGAAACGTACCTCCATCCCAACGGTCAGCTGCCCGCTTACGAGTGGAACTTCGGCGATGTCAATCCCCCCGTGCATGCTTTCGCTGCGTTATTTACCTACAACGCGGACAAGCAAGCTCACGGCGCAGGTGACGTGGAGTTTCTTGAAGCAGTATTTCAGAAGTTGCTGCTCAATTTTTCCTGGTGGGCCAACCGCAAGGATCCGCTGGGACACAACATCTTCGAGGGCGGCTTCTTGGGACTCGATAACATCGGCGTCTTTGACCGCAGCGCCCCCTTACCTACGGGTGGCTTCATGGAGCAGGCCGACGGCACCGCTTGGATGGCGTTGTTCTCGCAGGCAATGTTCGAGATAGCTCTCGAATTGGCCCACCAGGACTCATCATACGAAGGTCTTGCGGTCAAGTTCCTGGAACACTTTATGTGGATCGCCGGATCCATGGACCCGCTCGGCGAAGACCGGGATGAGCTGTGGGATGAAGAGGACGGCTTCTTTTATGACTTATTGCATCTTCCCGGCGGACAGGCGATGCGGCTAAAGGTGCGCTCGATGGTTGGTCTCCTCCCTCTTTGCGCTACCGTCATTGTGGCACCGTCCTCTCTGGACGTATTTCCGAGTCTGGAGAAGCGCGCCGCGGCGTTTCTACGCAAGTATCCTGATCTGGTGGCCAAGATTCACCCTTTTGAAAAGGCCGGCTTCGCAGGCCGCCACTTGCTGGCCGTTTGCGGAGAGCAGAAACTGCGGAGGATCCTCACCCGTATGCTTGACGAGAGCCGCTTCTTGAGCCCGCACGGCATTCGTTCTCTTTCACGCTGGCACCTAGAGCATCCCTACGAGTTTGACCTAACCGATGCGAGGTACGTCGTCCAGTATCAACCAGCCGAATCACAGACGGGGATGTTCGGCGGCAACTCCAACTGGCGCGGTCCAGTCTGGTTCCCCATCAACCTGCTGATCGTCCGCGCGCTGATCCAGTTTTACCTCTACTATGGCGACTCGTTTAAGATCGAGTGTCCGACTGGTTCTGGCAAGCAGATGAATCTCTACCAGGTCGCTCAAGAGATTTGTCGCCGCCTGGTCAGTATTTTCTTGCGACGATCCGATGGGACTCGTCCCGTGTACGGCGAAACCAGCAAGTTCAAAAACGATCCTTATTGGAAGGATCTGATCCTCTACTATGAGTATTTCCACGGCGATAATGGGGCAGGCATTGGGGCCAGCCACCAGACTGGCTGGACAGGCACCGTGGCGCGCCTTGCGCAATTGCTCTACCTCGATGCCGGAAGGGTGCTCGACGCCAGCATCCAGCAAGTCGCCCATGACCCAAGAGAGTTGTCTGGCGGCAAGGCTGATATTGCGGCTGCCTAACGCAATACAATTATGCAGAAGAAGGTAATGGACGGACGCATTGCAGAGACGCCGACGCCAGGCCCGAGTACGCGAAACTTCAGTAGACGTCTTTCACCATTCGCTGGCCAGACACTCCGGTATAGGCTGTCAATCCTTAAGATCCATAAACCTAGAGTAAATCAATCGTTGAATGAGGGCAAAAATCATCCCGGTCGAAACACCAAACATGAGCATTCCATTGGCTGCTTCCAGCGGTCCAAGCAATCTCCACGCCGGCGACATAACGATATCGCCGTAACCTAAGGTCGTGTAGTTCACACCTGAATGGTAGTACGCGATTCCGAACTCATGAAATTCTCCGCAGGCCACGAATAATATCGCCCAGAAGGCAATTTCGATCAGGTGAGCCACAAGCAGAAGGAAAATTGCCAGCGCAACGATGGAAACATCGATCCAAAAGCTCGCGCCTGCATGGCCGAGTCTTTTCTCACGGCGAACGAAGTTTACAGCAGCGCTTGCGGCGAGGGCGTGAATAAGGACCGTACATACGACGGCAATGGCGCCAACCGCCAAAGGAATCAGAATCGGGATTGAAGGAGCGTGCGTCATCCTTCTTCCGCAAGCCTACCCTACCACGTTGCACTCCCACCCGTACTCTGCGGCTTGTCTGAATCGCTTCTTGGCCTTGATTATGTTGGGAAGCAAGGCCATTCCCACACAGGCAATTCATGCCGCACAGAACGAACAGAGTAGACACTTCAGGTAGTACAGCTTGAGACGGCCCGCGGGTGGCCGTACGGGGATTCACACCTCGGAAGGAAACGGACCAGAACACGTGGGGAGCCACTCGGACAGAAGTTTTGAGAGCGCCACGTCCGCGTTGAGTCGAATGGTAGCCTCTTGGGCAGAGCCTGTCATCTGCCAACTTTTTATCAATCTCGTACCTCACTATCGTTCCGTCGGAGGGCACCACCCGCGTTCGTCCAGGGTAACGTCTTGAGGCAATTGCGCTTAGATGACTAGGCTCGTTTGCCCCGAAGGCTTTCAGAGTGGAATTGCGAATGCCCTCCGTTGACAGATCCAGATTAGCAGGATAAAGGAGGGTGGGGTATCCGACCGAACCTGATTTCAAATCAGGAGTGACCTATGGATAGCATGGAAAAGCGTCCGTTGATGATCGCTGGCGGTTGGATTCAGGCAGCGGCAATTGTCCTGATCATCGGCTTCTTCATCATGGGTGTGCTCACCTACTACACTTATTCTGACGAACCTCCCATACCGGAGGTCGTGAAGACCGAGAACGGATCGACCTTGTTCACCCGCGCGGACATTATGGCGGGGCAACAGATCTTTTTGGGCAACGGCCTGATGGAGTATGGCTCGATCTTTGGGCATGGTGCCTATCTCGGGCCGGATTTCACCACGGAATACCTGCATCGCGCCGCGCTCTCGAGTATCGAATTCTACGGCGGCTCAAACTCCGATACGGCGCGCAGCCGAACCATACAAGACTTCAAAACGAAAGAGAAGCTAGCCGAGGGTATCCGCAAATTTAGCAGCGACGCCCGTCACCTGCAAGACGATGCGCTCTCCCAGGTGACCCAAAAAGTAGCGTGAGGATCCGTCACTCGAAACATGGAATGACGAATGTGGTAAGGCCATTTTCGACCTTGAGGCAGGGTTGCCGGCACCGGTAACGCGCTTGCGTACAAGAGGTGTGCAAATGAAAGTCCCGCGGGCAGTACTTTGGGACATGGATGGCACCTTAATCGACTCAGAGGAGTTGCACTGGATCGCCTGGCGGGACACGATGGCCGAAGAGGGCCATCAAATCACTCACGAGCAGTTACTTTCCTCCTTCGGTCAGCGCAATGACACGATCCTGGCCGGATGGCTGGGAGCCGCAGCGACTCCCGAACGCGTCGAGAGAATCTCCGATGCCAAAGAGGAACGGTATCGCCATTTGATTCGCGTGAATGGCATCTCAGCACTTCCTGGAGTTGCCAGTTGGGTGCGCCATCTGCACGAGCAAGGGTGGCTCCAGGCAATCGCATCGGCAGCACCGCGTCCGAACATCGACGTGGTTCTGGAGGCCCTGACGGCGGGCCATTATTTTCAGGGCATTGTTTCGGCTGAGGATGTTCATGGAGGAAAGCCGGATCCTGAAGTGTATCTGACCGCGGCTTCCCGGGTTGGCGCCCCGCCAGAGAGGTGCGTCGTCGTCGAAGACGCGGCCGCCGGCATCGAAGGGGCCCGCCGAGCAGGTATGCGGAGCGTTGGCGTGAGCCGCGACGGCCATCATCTGGCTGCCGATGTGGTGGTCGCGTCCCTGGATCTCTTGCAGCCAAACGCCTTTGAAAAACTGCTCGAGAGCACTCACCGACGCAAGCAGGATCCGTAGGCGGGAGATCCGCTTTCCTACAAAATTGAGCACCGATCCATTGAATCCGGCGATTGTGGAATCAAACAGCTATTCTGGTGTGTTGTGTGCTCGATGTGGTGCCCCGATTCCCGTTTCCGCCAGAGTCATCAGCCTACAAGATGAGATCGAGCACGGAGAAACGAACGTGCCCTACACATTCTCGGTCAGGTGCAGGCTCTGCGAATTCAGGAGCATGTACGCGATCGGAGATCTTCGGAGGTTTTGCGGAGAGCCGCGGGGCGAATCGCACGAGCAAGGGGAGCTTAGAAAGTCTTCCTGTGTGATTTGAGGCGTCTTTCACAATGCCTCCCAGCCGCACGAGGCGGGGGATCGGCGTGTTAGCTCAGCTTTTTCGCTCCTCTGGGCCGAAGTAAGACGACAATCGATCTCGGTGCCACCGCGTATCGCAGCCGCGTAAGAGGCAAACCGGAGTCTGAGAAATCATCCGGACTTGCCAAAGCTGTGTCCACAATTGTTTTCCACTCCTGTGCCGTACCCTCCTGGATTTCAAACTCCAACGGTTCCCAATACGCATTGATCATCACGTAGATGTCATCGTCACCTTCCGAAGCTCCGTCGAGGCAGAAGGCCAGGCTGCGGGAGTTGTTGGACAGATCGACCGCAGGCCCCAGCCCGTACCAGGAGACGTCCTCGCGCCAGAATCGGCTGCGACACAGGCTCGGATGGGCCTTCCGAAACGCAATCATGCTCTTGAAAAAGCGAAAGATGCCCTGATTCGTCTGGAGCTGGCGCCAGTCGAGCCACCCGATTTCATTGTCTTGATTGTAGGGATTGTTATTGCCGAACTGCGTGTTCAGGAACTCATCGCCGGCACGAAACATGGGGATGCCATTCGACAGCATCAGCAGGCAGCAGAAGTTCTTAACCTGCTTCGAGCGTAACGCCAACACCTCGGATGGCGCTCCCTCTTCCCCTTCGTGCCCGCAGTTCCAGCTGTAGTTGTCATCCATTCCGTCCTGGTTGTTATGCCCATTCTTCCAGTTGTGCTTGCCGTTGTAGGAAACCAGATCGTACAGCGTGAAGCCATCGTGGGAGGTGACATAGTTCAAGCTCTGGTAGGCGTGATAGGCGTCGCCGCGGCTGTCGGGAAACAGGTCGTCGCTGCCATAGATGCGCCGCATCAGATCGGGAACCATTCCCGGGTCACCCTTCACAAAGCGGCGCACATCGTCGCGAAACCGTCCGTTCCATTGCAGCCAGGTGATTCCCGGGAATCCACGTCCGAGTTGATACGCTCCCGTGTCCCAAGGTTCTGCAATTAAACGGAGTCGGCCCAACTCCGGATCGCCCGCAATTTCACTGAAGATGGGAGCGTCCCCCCAATTGAGGGACCCATCCGCATTGCGACTAAACACGGAGGCGAGATCGAAGCGAAATCCGTCAATGTGCATGTCCCGTTTCCAATAGCGCAAGCTGTCCATCACCATCTTGCGCACATGTCCTTGGCCGAAATTCAAGGTGTTGCCGGTACCGGAGTAATTGACGTACGGGTTGGCTGGATCGGATGACAGCATGTAATAGCCCGGGGCGTCGAAGCCCTTGAAGCTGTAGGTAGGCCCTTTGTGATCTCCCTCGCAAGTGTGGTTGTACACGACGTCCAGAACGACCCCTATGCTGGCTTGGTGAAGTGCCTTCACCATCTTTTTGAACTCTACATGCTGCCCATCGTCTTTTCCGGTGCTGGCGTATTGCGCGTGAGGTGCAAAGAAGTTCAAAGGCATGTAGCCCCAGTAGTCACCTTCCTGCGGATCGCGCTGAAAGACCGGCATCAGCTCGACAATAGTGATCCCGAGTTGCTTCAAATAGGGAATCTTTTCCACTAGACCGGCGTAGGTGCCAGCCAGAGAGGGATCTACGCCGGAGTTGGGGTTCTTGGTAAAACCTCTTACGTGAAGTTCATAGATGATTGCATCGGACTCGTGATGCGGTAAGCGGTCTCCCTCCCAATCAAAAGTCGGGCGGTGAGCGGTCAGCGCGCCCAGGGGCGACCGGCCTGCGTTGGACCCTTCGCGCATAGCCAGGGTGCGATCAAAACCAGTAGGAAAGAAAACGCACTTGGAATAGGGGTCAAGAAGAACCTTCTGCGGGTCAAAGCTATGAAGGTAGGGGAGGGTCTCGCCTGAGACGGAGTATGCGTAATAGCGGGCTTCTCCGATCTGTGTGATCGGAATGCGGCAGTGCCAAATTCGGCCGGATTTGTTCCGCAGAAAATCGAGAGGAAAAGTTAACAGGGGGTTCACTAAATCGGAGGAGGAAAAGAGCAGGAGAGTGACTTGCTCGGCATGTTCGGCATAGACGGCAAAGTTGAACGCCTGCTCGTCTTCGATCCAGTTGACACCAAGAGGCAACGGACTGCCCTCGGCCTCAGCCCATCTCAACCGCTTCCCTTGTGCCGTGGCTCCAGAGCCCGCTCGCCCAGCTTGCTTCGCCGCACCGCTGGGCGACTTTGGCTGTAACTTCTCTTTGGGGGCACTCGCCATTCTCACAACCTCGGCCTTGTCAGTCGGTCCAGTGTACAGCCATCGCGAGCCCATCTGATAGATCCACTTGGCTATGCGTCGACCGACGCGAGAAAGGGACCACCCCCTCATAATGAGGCGCCGACATTCTCATTTTCATCATGGCAGGTAGGGGAATCCAAGCAAGCGAGGGCGTCCAGTTAGGCAGAAACTTCACCTGTCGTCGTACTAATCCGGAGCGGCTGCGCTGCTGGTGATCGCCAGGGCGATCGTCTTCCAGGATGTAGTGATCGAAGCTACGGAACTTCTTCGTCTTCCATAGCTTTCTGAAGCCTTTCTTCTTGCCAAAAAAATAGTGCCATATGGCGGCGGGACCTATCGACAACTTGAAGGAAGCGCCCGGCCATCACGCGATCCGCTGAACCCACTGCCTCCGCCAGCCTGGCGCCTCGAAGGGATCCCCGAAATACTGTGTTTCGTGGACGACCTTGCCGTTGCGGAACTCCATGATACTCACCGTGTACGACAGTCGCCCCTGGTAAGTGATGGTGTATTCCGTGATCCAGAGATCCCCGTTTCCGACAATCCGCTTGACCTCGAAGCCGGACGGCTTGCCGGGATGATGACTCCGCAAGGCCTGCAAATTACTTCGCCCGAGGACCCGCTCGCCCGACTGGGGATAGTCACAAACGGCATCATCATCGTAAATATCGTGTTCCGCGTTTGCATCGCCGACTGCCGACGCGTGCCAGTGAGCATTCAGGGCCGCACGGATTTGTTCCTCCTGCGCGGACTGCTCTAGCTTGGCTTTCATGCTCCTCTGCCTTTACCTTGCGGAATGAACCCCGGAACGCCGGTTTTCACCACTTCATTCAGCCTCTGTCTGGTCTGAATTCGATTGATTTGGTCCAGCGCGTCTTCCGGAAGAGCCGAGATGTCGAAATTCTCTCTCGCGCGGGCCGCACTCTTGGGCGTGGTAAGCAAGGCCGTGCCGCGCTGCACCGCCCAGGCCAGCAGCACCTGTGCCGGCGTTTTTCCCACTCGCGCGGCGATAGCCGAAATGACTGGATCTTCGAGCAGCCCAGGCTTCATCCCGTGACCCAATGGTGCAAAAGCCAAAAGCACGATGCCCTTTTGCTTGCAGTATTCCAATAACTCTGTTTCCGGCAGATACGGATGTGATTCCACTTGGACCACGGCCGGCTTGATTCTCGCTGATTCATAGATGGGCTTCAGTTCGTTCAAACCGACGTCCGAGAGTCCGATGGCCCGGCACTTGCCGTGATCCACCAGATTTTCCATCGCTTTCCAGGTGTCGAGCAAAGTCACGTCGTGGTCGTAAAGGACATTGCCGTCCTGATCCCTAGGGTCCTCGTCGTCGCCGGGTTGAAATGCATATGGAGTATGAATGAGATAGAGGTCCAGATACTTTAGGCCGAGCCTATCCAGACTCGCCTCGAAAGCCGGTTCGACGCGCTCGGGACGGTGATTGTTGTTCCACAGCTTCGTAGTAACGAAAATGTCTTCGCGCGCGATCCCTCCCGCGGCAAGTCCTGCCTGCAAAGCCCGGCCTACCTCGCGCTCGTTCCCGTACCGTGCCGCGCAATCGAAGTGTCGAAATCCGGCTTCCAGTGCGTCTCCAGTGGCAGTTATCGTCACGGCTGGTTCGGAAATTAGGGTGCCAAAGCCGAGTGCGGGCATAAGGCCGACTCCCTGGTTGAGTGGGATTCTCGTCATCCGCAGATCAGAATGTCCATTCATTGGTTGCACCTCGAGGCTATTTTTGCGTGCGGCAACGCCACGCGACCCGATTAGATGTTGGGTGTCGCCGAGTGGACGCAGCTCCTGATTAACGACATTCTTAGTAGATCATGAAACCTGGTTTGAGGACCAGCGTGCATGGGGGAGTTCAGCTTTGTACACCAAGCACTGGGGAGAAGAAGGGGGGGAACCATGGTGGAGTGATCTTTGTGGACGCGAAAACCATTCCGCCGTCCGACGTTGGAGGCCTCGTGACCAGCGTCTTCGGGTGGTTGCGGGGGCATCGGGTGAAGCCTCGCGCAAATCCGCAAGCACGACTTCCAACGCCGTCAGATTGTCGTGAATATCGGAGACGATCGCGATCCGCACAGGGCATGCGAAGCGCGCAGTAGTGACCGACTGGTCGCCTCGGATGAAGACTCGACCCCGGCTCTGGCTTACAGTCCGCGACGCGCGCTGAAATGAATTCGTAACTTTCAGAGATCAGTAATACGCCAACGTCTCCACGCCTTTGCCGGCCGGGAAGGTGTTGACGACGGTGGCGGAGG